>JAEEGL015822743.1_pt1 | contig 22344 bp, 16 predicted proteins | sample 9134231 | NCBI WGS metagenome assembly JAEEGL01 (sample SAMN16246548, study PRJNA631951) | gut metagenome | biome: gut microbiome; feature: rumen; material: fiber-attached | host: Bos | place: Iran: Karaj | collected 2018-10 | reverse complement strand
TATATCTCATATTATTTGTCACTCCATATTACAGAAATGGCTATGCCGCAGCTGCAGGCATAGCCACAATACATCAAATTCCAGATTCTATAATTAGTCGTTGGCATTGCCACGGAAGATGACAATTCCCTTCTTCTTGAATGTCTTCGGTGCTGCGCCGTCTGCAGGAGCCTTCTTGGCAGGAGCTGCTCCCTCTGTAGCGCTCTTTCTTGCTGCGCTTGTAGCAGTCTTTGAAGCATCTTCAGTAGTGCTCTTCTTAGCTGCGCTTGTTGCAGCCTTGGATGCACCTTCAGTTGCTGTGCTCTTTGTAGCTGCCTTCTTAGCCGCTGGCTTTTTGGTTACGCCTGCTGCCTCTGCAACCTGAGCAACCACAGAAGTTCTCTTGGCTGCAACTTTGGAAGAATCTGAGCCTTCCTTTGAAGTCTTGCCTGCGCCGGACTTAGCTGCAGTCTCTGCTCTCTTTGCGGCAGCGGCTGCTGCCTCTGCTGCAACCTTGGCAGGATCCTGAATCTTCATAGAAAGAGCGATTCTCTTCTTATCAAGCTCTACGTCAATAACCTGAACATCTACGATGTCACCTACACTTACAGCCTCAAGGGGATGCTTGATGAACTTGTCTGTGATATGTGAAATGTGAACAAGTCCGTCCTGGTGAACACCTATATCTACGAAACAGCCAAAGTCGATTACGTTTCTAACTGTTCCCTTGAGCACCATGCCAGGCTTAAGATCCTTCATATCAAGAACGTCGCTTCTAAGGATAGGAGCAGGCATATTCTCACGAGGGTCTCTTGATGGCTTCTCAAGCTCAGAAAGGATATCGGAAAGAGTGATCTCACCAATTCCAAGCTCTTTGGAAAGCTTCTTCTTTTCTGCATCTGTAACCTTTCTTGAAAGTGAGCCGGCTACTGCTGATGCAGTTCCCTGTGCGCTCTCATTAGCTGCATCCACAGAACCACTATTCTTCTTATCAGAACGCTCATCCTCTACAACAGCCAGATTACTTCCGGCAAGAGCTGCAGCAAGAGCTGCTCCCATGGCTGTTGAAGTATTTCTTATAACAACCTGCTTTTGCTTCTTTTCTGGACGCTTTTTCTCAGGCTTTGGAGCTGGCTTTGGCTTTTCCATTGCTGCCTTGGCTGCGTTCTTCTGAGCTGCGCGAACATCCTCAAAGGTAATGCCAAGCTTTTCCATGAGCTTTAAGGTAGCTTCATAGGACTCAGGATGTACGCTGGTAGCATCAAGAGGGTTCTCACCGTCGCTAATACGAAGGAAACCTGCGCACTGCTCATAGGCCTTTGGTCCGAGCTTTGGAACGTTTAAAAGCTCTGCTCTTGATTTGAACTTACCATTCTCTTCTCTGTAATCTACGATATTCTTGGCAATTACCTTGCTGATACCTGAGATGTACTGAAGAAGTGGAGCTGACGCAGTATTGAGGTCAACACCAACCTTGTTTACGCAGTCTTCTACAACACCCTCAAGGGTTTCGCCAAGCTTCTTCTGGTTCATGTCGTGTTGATACTGGCCAACACCGATAGACTTAGGATCAATCTTAACAAGCTCTGCAAGAGGATCCTGAAGTCTTCTTGCAATAGAAGCAGCGCTACGCTGTCCTACGTCGAACTGTGGGAACTCCTCTGTTGCAAGCTTACTTGCTGAATATACTGAAGCACCAGCCTCATTTACGATAACGTACTGAACAGGTTTCTGCAGCTCCTTAATAAGCTCTACAATGACCTGCTCTGACTCTCTTGAAGCGGTACCATTACCAACAGAAATAAGGTCTACGTCATACTTATCAATAAGCTTTTTAAGGTCAGCCTTGGCTTCCTCAACCTTGTTCTGAGGAGCTGTAGGATAAATAACCTTGGTATCAAGCACTTTACCTGTAGGGTCTACGATAGCAAGCTTACAACCTGTTCTAAAAGCAGGGTCCCATCCAAGGACAGTCTTGCCGGCTATAGGTGGTGCCATGAGAAGCTGGGTTAAGTTCTTGCCAAATACGGTAATAGCGCCGTCCTCAGCCTTCTCTGTGAGCTCATTTCTGATATCACGCTCGATAGCAGGAGCGATAAGTCTCTCATAAGCATCCTGGTTAATCTCTTCGATTACAGGAGTTGTGATAGGATTCTCGTTCTTTAGCATCTTCTTGTTAAGATACTGCAGAATCTGATCCTCTGGAGCTTCGATCTTGACCACAAGAAATTTCTCAGCCTCACCTCTGTTAAGAGCGAGAACTCTGTGTCCAAGTACCTTTTTAACAGGCTCTTCGTAGCCGTAGTACATCTCGTATACGCTCTGAGCCTTCTCGTCCTTGGCCTTACTTGTAAGAATGCCCTGCTCCATTGTGGCTTCTCTTATATATGTACGGAAATCTGCATTGTCAGAAACATCCTCAGCGATGATATCCATTGCTCCCTGAAGAGCCTCTGCTGCATCCTCAACGCCTTTTTCAGGATCAACAAAAGCGGCAGCCTCCTCAGCCATAGGCTTTGTGGTTTCCTGTGCAAGAATAATCTCTGCCAAAGGCTCCAGGCCCTTTTCTCTTGCGATGCTGGCTCTTGTCTTTCTCTTTGGTCTATACGGGAGGTAAAGATCCTCGATAGCTACCATGGTCTCAGCTGCAACGATCTTGGCTCTGAGTTCATCTGTCATCTTGCCCTGTTCTTCGATAGAAGCAAGAACCGCCTCTCTTCTCTCCTCTAAAGAGCGAAGATACTTAAGTCTCTCGTCAAGGTTACGAAGCTGCTCATCGTTAAGTGAACCGGTAACTTCCTTTCTGTATCGTGAAATGAATGGGATAGTATTGCCCTCGTCGATAAGCTTTATTGCAGCCTCGACCTGCCATTTCTCAACACCGATTTCTTCTTTGATCTTTAATACAATGTCCATACTTTCCTTCCGTTTTTCCTCGTTTCAATGCTAAATTTTTACTTAAAGTTTCATAAACTGCAAACATCCCTATTATAACAAGCCTTTTGCACTCTTTTCAAGAGTTTCAGACAGGACGCAATCATTGTAAATTACGCGTTTTTAGTGTAAAATCCAAAGTAAGAACCTATGTTTGAAGGAAGGAAAAGTTTTGGGGGAAGACAATTTTTCATATAACAATTACAACTACAACAAGGAACACAATGTCCTTGATAAACATGTACGCATGGCTTCAACAGCACTGATCATGGGGCTCATCGCGATTCCGCTTTGTTTTTTCATGTACACCGGGATCGTAATAGGTGGTCTGGCAATCCTTTTTGCAATACTATCCAAGGGAACTGCCGACAAGCTCCTTCCCCAGGCCAAAAAAGCCATTGCTTACGGCTCCATAGGCATCGTTTTAGGATATTCAGTTATAACCTATAATTTTTATTCCGTTATGACCAACGAAGCCTACAGAGAAGAGCTTAATATCATGTCTGAGAAGTTTTACGGAGAAAGCTTCGACGATATGCTCAAGGAGACTATGGAAAGTCTCGGTTTCTGATACCTCTAAGGAAGGGGGCGTTTCTATGAGTATGATAGGTGCAATAGGAAGTGGATATGGCGCATATAGTGCTTATAGCAGCATGTCGCTTGGCGCCGGTTCAGTAGGCTCCGCCCAGGAATCCAAGCCCATTCTTAATCCCAACGCCTCAACTCAGAAGGCTCCCGGCAAAATGTCTAGTCCTGCCGAGTGTGAAACCTGCAAGAACCGCAAATACCAGGATGGTTCTGATGAAATGGTTTCCTTCAAGACAGCCCAGCACATAAGCCCGGAGGCAGCCGGAGCACGAGTTCGTGGTCACGAAGCCGAGCACGTTAGTAATGCATACAAAGACGCCGCCCAGAATAACGGCAAGGTGCTTCAAGCGTCTGTTTCAATAAAGACCGCAATCTGTCCCGAATGTGGACGAACCTATGTAGCCGGTGGAGAAACCGCAACCAAAATCAAATACACAAATGAAGATAACCCTTATCAGAAAGCCCGCAAAGCCATGGACAAACAAGGTCTTGCCGGTGCTAATGTTGATATGGCAGTATGACAAAAAGGCGCTTTCAATAGCAAATAAGGGGGAATGGGGAACAATTCATAATGACAGCTTTATGTTCAGCTAAACAGCTTAAAGGGATTGCAAAAGAGCGATCTCTTGAAAGATATGGCACTTTAATAGGTGCCAATGTTATCATATTTTTAATTCAGTTTGTGGCATTTACCTTTGCCACTCTTTTTACATCCAATAATCTTATCGGCATTATAATTACTCAGCTTAGTACCCTGATAATCGATATTCTCCTGGGAGTACTTGTATCAGGCAAAGCTTTCCTGTACTTGAATCTTTTGTATTCTCAGACCATTTCCATATCGGATATTTTCTTTGGGCTTAAACAATGCCCTGACAAGGCTGTCAAAATACAGTCTCTTTTTGTTATTTCATCCTTTGTTTCAAGTCTTCCTTACACTATCACCACATACTATCTTCGTAGCATCGGCCAGCTGCCAGGTGGTACCGGCAATCCCACAACCACAGGACTTATTGACTTGTCAACAGCAGGTTTTATCGCACTTTTCGCAGCGATTTTGTTTAGAATTGCTATTACCCTCTATGTATACCTGACTTACTCTCAGGCCTTCTTTATCCTGCATGATTTCCCGGGTAGAAGCGCTGATGATATTCTTCGAACCAGCAGAAACCTTATGAAGGGCAATCGCCTTAAGCTTTTCTGTCTAAACCTTAGCTTTGTTCCGGTTTACCTTCTTGGAATCATTGCATTATTTATTCCACTTCTTTGGATCAGTGTCTACAGAGATGCCACTGTTACCGCTTTTTATCAGGATTTAATAGCCAAAGCCGGCTCTAGTAAAAATAATAAGGAAGGTGAATCATGGACTTAATTGACGCAATCCGCGCAATCGATAAGCCTCACGAGGATGACGTTCTAAACAGACTCTATACCCCCTGGGGAGAAAAACTTGATAAAGATAAGGTCTTGCCGGAATATCCCCGCCCCCAATTTGTCAGGGACAGCTATATAAACTTAAATGGCTACTGGGATTACTGCATCGTTCCTTTGGAGTCCTCAGACATCCCTTCCAAAATGGACGGCCAGATACTTGTACCATTTTCACCGGAATCAATTCTCTCAGGAGTAGAAAGAAGGCTCGAGCCCTACCAGCTTTTGTGGTATAAGCGTCCTCTTCCTGACCTCACAAGAATAAGTACTAACTCCAGGTTCCTCCTGCATTTTGGTGCAGTAGATCAATTTGCTGATATCTTTGTAAATGGAAATCTCATAGGTTCCCATAGCGGAGGCTACCTTCCTTTTACCATCGATATCACTGATTTTCTTAAATTCACAGAAGATAACAAAGCTCTTTCTGATAACACCCTGATGATAAGAGTCCGTGACACCAGCGACTCCTCCTACCACAGCAGAGGAAAACAGACATTAAAGCGCGGCGGCATGTACTATACCGCCCAGAGCGGAATCTGGCAGACTGTGTGGCTTGAGGAAGTGCCTTCAACCTACATCCGCGAGATCAGGATTCGTCCCGAGTCCGACCTTAGGACAATTTCAATCGAGGTTTCAACCAATGCTCCAAGCAAGGTGACAGTCAAAATTCCAGGTCACGAAATGGTCAAATCTCCCTCATCATCGGATTCCTACGAGACTGCTTTTACAGGTGATTTCTCATTTTCCTCTGACACCTATCCAAGTATAGGTGTGGATCACTCTGCTATTTGCCCGTCTTATTATCACTTTACCTTTACGCTGGAATCGCCACATCTGTGGACACCGGAAGATCCATATCTTTATCCTCTTCAGATTTCTACTGATCAGGATCAGGTTAGGTCTTACTTTGCCATGCGCTATTATTCCACAGAAAAAGACGTAAGTGGCATCAGCAGATTTTGCCTTAACCACAAGCCCTACTTCCTTATGGGAGTTCTTGATCAGGGCTATTGGCCGGACGGCCTTTATACCGCACCATCAGATGAGGCACTTATTTTTGATATCACCGAGATGAAGCGCCTTAACTTCAACATGATGCGCAAGCACATAAAAATTGAAGCTGCCCGCTGGTACTACCACTGCGACAGACTGGGCATGATAGTATGGCAGGACATGGTAAGCGGTGGCTCATCCTACGCTAAGCCAGTAGTATCCTATCTTCCAACTCTTTTCCCAAATGTGTTTGGAAGAATGCCCGACGGACCTGCCACCTACAAGACCTTCTCACGTAGCTCTGCAGAAGGTCGTAAGGAATGGCTTAAGGAAATGCAGAATACCATCAGGTATCTTTACAACGTTCCAAGTATCGCCACCTGGGTACTCTTTAATGAAGGCTGGGGACAGTTCAACGCAGCAGGCGCCACAGTTATGGCAAGAGAACTGGATAACACACGCCCTATCGATCAGGCCAGTGGCTGGTTTGACGAGGGAAGCGGTGACTACCGCAGTGTTCACAACTATTTCAGGCCTCTTACCGTAGAAAAAGATAAAGAGGGCCGCGCCTTTGTAATCTCTGAGTACGGCGGTTTTACCCTCCACATTGACGGTCACTCCAGTGTTGACCGGGTTTACGGCTACAAAAAATACGACACCTTAGATGAACTAGGTGTCGCATATTACAATCTTATAAATGGAACTTTAAAGCCTCTTATCGCCAAAGGCCTTGCCGGTGCAGTATACACCCAGGTCTGCGACGTCGAGGAAGAAGTAAATGGCCTCATGACCTATGACCGCCGCATCACCAAGATTAACCCCAAGCTTGATCCAAGCCTTCTTCGCAACATGGATAGTGAGCTTCACCGTGCCCTGACCAAGGAATAATTATACGCATCCCAAAAGGGGACTGCCTCTCGTGCATGAGCTTTTTTTCGCCGCTCGAGTTTGGAAGTTCAATGCCCACAAAAGAGCTACAGAGAATTCATTGGCTCAAAAACTCGCCCATAGCGCCCGCAAGCGAGCGAAATTTTTAGACAGCGAGCCTGTAAGAAAAAGCCAATTTCCGATGTTTGCAACGCTCCCTTTTACGCGCGTGCCGAAGGCGATGTCTGACGCAGGACGGGCAAAGTAACCTATAATACAAAATGTCATACGGTGCGTAGCACCTATAAAAAAATGATGCATCAACTTCTTCAAGCGAGCTTGGAAGATTGATGCATCATTTTTTATATACGTTCGCTTTGCGAACTATGACATTTTGTTTTGATAATCATTTAAAGCCCGTTCTGCTAGTTCCGGCTTCGGCATGTGCATTAAAGAAAAGGGAGCGCAAACATCATTGGAAATTGCGCTTTTTGGCGCGGCGAGATGGATGAAAACTCGGAGCGGGAGGGCGCATGGGCTCAGACATTTGAGCATAAACAGAATTCTCCTTGCTCTTTTGGAGGCTATTGAACTTTACCAAACTCTCACAGGACTCAAAAATACCTCATTGCACTTCGCTACAGTCCCCTTGGGGGATGCGTTAAGCTGCGGATCAGTACACTTCTACCTGGCCGCTGAAAATGCGCTGAAGCTTGCCTCGTACAGAGAAGAATGCCGGAATAAGGAAGGCATCTGCAAGGATCCAGGCTGCAGGGTTTGCAAAGCATATTGCAAGGAAACCAAACTTTGGTACAAAGATAAGGGCTACAGCGGTTCTGCCGATCATCTCCATGACTCCTGCAAGAACTGCAAACATGGAGTAGCCCATGCCCTGAATAAGGAAGCGCACTATGTTGACCAGAGCAAGCGGTATCCAGAATATGCTGTTGCAGATAAGGAACAGATGCGCATTGTCAAGGCAAGCTACTTCGGAGGCATCAAGGAATATCATTGCAAAGTTTCTGCCGAACAAATACAATACCACGAAAGCTATGACTGAGTATACGCTTCCAAGCTTAACTGCTGCTCTCAGACCATCGCTTAGATGGTCAAGCTTCTTGGCTCCAACGTTCTGACCTCCATAGGTTGCCATGGTTGAGCCAAGGGCGTCAAACGGGATGCAGAAGAACATAGTCACCTTTTGGGCTGTGGTTACAGCTGTAACCGCGTCCTCACCAAGTCCATTAATTGCTGTCTGCAATATAACACTTCCAATCGCTGTAATAGAATACTGAAGTCCCATGGGCACACCCATGTTAAAAAGAATTGCAAAGTGAGATCTGTCCAGCTCCCAGTCAGCCTTTGAAAGGTGCAGAATATCTATTTTTCTGATTATGAAAACAAGGCAAAGCGCACCTGCCACAAACTGTGAAACTACTGTTGCAAAGGCAGCTCCAAAAATTCCCCAATGGAAATTGAGGATAAAAATCAGGTCAAGAACAATATTAAGAACTGAACCGATAATAAGATAGAACACCGGGTGCTTACTATCTCCCAAAGCCCTTATTACCGCTGAAAGGAGATTGTACATATAGGTTACAGGTATTCCAAGAAAAACTACGATTATGTATGTATAAGCGTAATCAATGATTGACTCTGGCGTATTCATAGCCATAAGAATCTGTCTGCAGAAAAGGCTGACAAAAAAAGTCATGACTACGGCAAAAATGCTGCAAAGAATAATTGCGTGGGTAAAGAACTTACGCATGCTCTTAAAGTCTTTTGCGCCAAATCTCTGGGCTACAGGAATAGCAAAGCCGTTGCACACTCCCATGCAAAAGCCCATGATAAGAAAGTTCACAGCTCCTGTTGAACCCATTCCTGAGTAAGCTTCTTTTCCCAGGGTCCATGAAACTATTGCTGTATCGATAATGTTGTAAAGCTGCTGAAACAACATTCCCCAAAGAAGCGAAACAGCAAACCCAAGTATAAGCGACATAGGATTACCAACGGTAAGATCCTTTGTATTCTTGTTCTTCGACATGTCTTTCTCCGTAATATGTATAATGAAAAATTGATATTTTCAATTCAGTATTATTGATAACAACAAGAGATAAGTCTACAACATTTTGATAAAAAAACAAGTCCCAATTATTAATCTTCCTAAATGCCGACAAATAGGGTAAAATAAAGAAAAACTTGTATGGAAAGAGGACAAAATGGAAAATACAAAGGCAGTTGTTTCTCTAGGTCACGAAGCTCTCGGTGTTACTACGAACGAGCAGATGAACGCAACCAAAGTTACCGCCAAGGCATTGGCAGATCTCGTGGAGGCTGGATATCAGCTTACCATCACTCACAGCAACGGTCCCCAGGTCAGCATGATCCACAAGGCTATGACCGAACTTCACCGTATTTACATTGACTATACCGCAGCTCCTATGTGTGTTTGCAGCGCAATGAGCCAGGGCTACGTAGGATATGATATTCAGAATTCTCTAAAGGCTGAGCTTACAAGCCGCGGCATTTCCAAACCTGTCAGCACTATTCTTACGCAGGTTACTGTTGACCCTTACGACGAAGCTTTCTACTCTCCTACCAAGGCAATCGGACGCTTCATGTCCAGAGAGGATGCTGATAACGAGATTAAAAAGGGTAATTTTGTAAAAGAAGTTCCTGGCAAGGGCTTCATGAGAATCATTGCAGCTCCTAAGCCAATCGATATAGTTGAAATAGACGCCATCAAGACACTTGTAGATGCCGGCCAGATTGTTATCGCCTGCGGAGGCGGCGGAATCCCGGTTATTGAACAGGGTCACAACTACAAGGGCGCATCTGCAGTTATAGAAAAGGATGCCATCGCCGGCAAGCTTGCAGCAGACCTTATGACCGACAAGCTTATCATCCTTACTTCTGTTCCATTTGTTTACAAGAATTTTGAAAAAGAGGATCAGGAACCAATCCTTAAGATGAATGTTTCTGATGCCAAGAAATACATTGAAGCCGGTGAATTCGGCGAGACAAACATGCTTCCAAAGATTGAAGCAGCCATCGAATTCCTTGAGGCTAACCACGAAGGTGAGGTTCTCATCGCATCCCTCGGCACCGTAGAGGATGCCCTCAAAGGAAAGAGTGGAACCGTAATCGTATATTGAAGATAAAAAGTGAGCCCTGTGTGGTTTGTGGCCTGTGCGGGCGTGGGCCTGTGGGCGTGTTTTTGGCCTGTGGGGACGGGGTTAGTGGTTCATTATTCTTGAAAAATGAACCGCTAACCCCGCCCCCACAGGCCAAAAACCGCCCACACAGGCCACTGTTTTACACTTGTATCGCTGCCTCTGTGTTAAACTTAGGCAGAGCCTGCTTCACCTGGTCGCCTCTTATTTCAATCAGTGGTGAAGCCTTTCCTTCTATATAGTCTCTGGTAATAGTTACCTTTCCGATATTTTCATCCTTTGGAATCTCATACATAATATCCAACATGAAATCCTCGATGATAGCTCGAAGCGCACGGGCTCCGGTATCCTTCTCCATTGCCTTTTCTGCGATAGCTTCCAAAGCGCTGTCATCGAATTCAAGATTAACTTCATCAAGAGCAAGGAGCTTTTGATACTGCTTTAAAATTGCATTCTTGGGCTCTTTGAGAATCTGAACAAGCATATCCTTAGTAAGAGCCTGAAGTGAACAGATAATAGGGAGACGTCCAAGAAACTCAGGAATCATACCAAATTTCTTGAGGTCATCCACAGTAACCTTAGAAAGAATGTTAGGATCATCCTCATATTTATCCTTGAGATCTGCATCAAAACCAATAGAAGTCTGCTTGTTAAGTCTCTGAGTGATGATCTCCTCAAGATCCGGGAACGCACCTCCGCAGATAAAGAGAATGTTTCTTGTATTTACTGTTGCCAGAGGAACCATGGCATTTTTGCTGCCGGCACCTACAGGAACCTCAACATTTGAGCCTTCAAGGAGCTTTAACATCCCCTGCTGAACTGACTCGCCGCTGACGTCGCGGGAGGTTGTATTCTTCTTTTTGGCAATCTTATCAATCTCATCAATAAAGATAATACCGTGCTCAGTCTTCTCTACGTCATTGCCTGCTGCCGCAAGAAGCTTACTTACTACGCTCTCGATGTCATCGCCAATGTATCCAGCCTCAGTAAGAGATGTGGCATCTGCAATTGCAAGAGGCACATCAAGGAGCTTGGCAAGAGTCTTTACAAGATAGGTCTTTCCACTTCCTGTTGGTCCAAGTAAAAGAATATTTGACTTCTCAATCTCGATTTCATCCATAGTGTCTGTGGCTACTCTCTTGTAGTGATTGTAAACCGCAACAGACATTACCTTCTTAGCCTGATCCTGACCGATCACATACTCATCAAGCTTAGCCTTGATCTTGTGAGGAGCAGGGATATCCTTGATATTAATAGCCGGCTGAGCAGCCTTCTCAGACTTTTTCTTGATCTTCTGAGAATTGGGAATTCCGCCAAAGCCGCTCATATCACCCATGTTAAACATACCCATTCCAGGGAATCCACCCTGATTCTTGTTAAGCTCATTCATGAGGTTAGGGTTATTGAGCATATTCTGATAATCGAACTGGCTTACTGCATCCATGGTCTTGTGCATGCAGTCATCACAGACGCAGATATTATTAGGAAGGTGGAACATCTTGCCAGCCTTGCTTTCTGGTCTTCTGCACACAAAGCATACATCCTCAAAATCGCTCTTTGGCTCATCTGATGAAGTATTCTCTGTAGCGTCCTTCTGCTCGGTATTCTCGGTATTATCAGCACTGTCTGTATCAACGATATCTACTCTCTCGTCGTCTGTAACTTCTCTGAAGTCAAAATTATCATTTCTATTATCTGTCATTCATTCTCTCCACATAAATCAAAAAAATCTGTATACAAGTAGTTGCTATGAAGAGTAACAATCTCCATAGCAACTCATCGCTATTATTATACTTTATTACTTGCTTTCTTATCAATGTCCACGGCCGTTACCGTTATTTCTGTCTTCTGCCATGCCTGGCTGCTGCTGACCATCGTAGTGATCGGAGTTGTCTTCACCAGCGTTAGAATCTGCTGATCCGGTTGTTCCTGCTTTTCCTCCAAGAGTTACATCAAAGGTCTGCTCTACGTACTCAGCACCGTTCTGTCTCATTACAGTGATCTGAACAGTTGCTCCCTGAGGGTAGTACTGGAGTCTTGTTTGAAGATCATCCATAGAAGTGATCTCATTTCCTTCAAATCCAACGATTACATCACCCTTAGTAAGACCTGCGTTTGCTGCTCCGCCGCCAACTGAAGCCTCGGCAATATAAACGCCAATTGGAAGTCCATAAACCTGAGATACATCAGAAGTTACTGTTACGCCCTTGATACCTACATAACCTCTCTCATCATCTGAGTATCTGATCTTGGTTTCCTCATTCATGAGTTCTTCAATAATAGGCTTTGCTGCTGAAATAGGAATCGCATATCCCATACCTTCAACAGTTGTACCGCCAAGCTTGTTGGAGTTGATTCCAATCACTTCACCCTGAAGGTTAAGAAGCGCACCACCTGAGTTACCTGGGTTGATAGCTGCGTCTGTCTGGATAAATGCTCTTGTTGAGCCATCCTCAAGTTCGATTGTACGGTCAAGAGCTGAGATTACACCGGTTGTAACTGACTGGCCATAGCCAAGTGCGTTACCGATTGCAATTGCTGGTTCACCGAGAATAAGTGAATCGCTGTCACCAAGTGTAGCAATCTTGATCTGATCCATAGTTTCTGAAGAAAGATCATCCTTCATAACTGCGATAACAGCAAGGTCCATATCTGAGTTAGTACCCTTTACATAAGCCTGAACTGTTGTCTCATCGTTAAAGATAACCTCAAGAGTATCTGCACCTTCGATAACGTGATAATTAGTTGCAACTAAAAGCTCTGAATCATTCTGTCCAACAATAACACCACTTCCTGAAGCTGTAGCCTCCTGTGTCTGAGTATAACCAAAGAAGCTTGCTGACTGAGTGTAGTTGTTATGAATGATTACCATTGCAGGCATCACTTCTGATACAACTGCAGTAACATCTGTAACTACTGCCTTTGTCTCTGCTGAAACTGTAGTGCTCTGGATCTTGTCCTGAGTATCAGTCACAGTCTGTTCTACAGTCTTGGCACTGGCCTGCTGTGTTTCTTCTAAAGCTTCTTCCTGCTTGCTGCTCTCACCAATTCCCATAAGAGCACTCTGGTTGTTGATCACATAATATGAAGCGCCCACACCGCCTACAACCAAAGCAAGAATTGCAACTGCTGCGATAACCTTAGCTACCACATTGTTCTTTTTTGCTGGTGCATTAACAGTACCTGTTGTATTTCCTGTTGAGTACTGATATGTACCATAGGTCTGCTGACCACCATTGTTGTATGAATATGTAGTATTGCCGTATCCATAGGTATTAGTCTGCTGGTTACCACCGTACGTACTATTCTGATTATCGCCATAAGCCCCATAGCTTCTGGTATAACCGGAATTGTTATATGCCCCACCATTTGCATTACTTTCATAACTGTTGTAGCCACCAAGAGAACCACCTTCGTAATTCTCCGTCCTATTGCTTACGTTCTGATTAAGACTTTCATCTTCATACATGGTTCATACCTTCTTCCTTTATGAATTTATGGCTTTAGTATAGTTTCATTCTGTGACGGAATTGTGTTTTAATTATTATAAAAAAATAATATTTCTTAATAATCTTCCTCAATTACCTGAATTTCCATATAATCAAACGGAATTTGTTCGATAAATGCGTCTTTTGTGAACCTGCACTTGGCATGACGCTGAAATTCTTTTACAGTGGTATCAAGCCAGATAGGCTTTGAAAGATCCATTTCGTAGCAGGCCTTTTCAATTGCATTCATCACCTTGTGTGTTCTGGTGTCGGTCGTATCATCACAAATTGTTGTATCCCGCAAAAGATGATTATCTTCAATAAGTTTTACCCAAAGTCTGAACATAGTAGTCTCCTAAATAACATATTACAAAATAATAACAGGCACTATGTCCAAATTGTAACACAAAGCCACAGTTTAGACATAGTGCCTGCCTTATTTATTTCTTAATCGTTCCTATTAGTCTTCGTAACCGTTAGGGTTCTGGCTCTGCCATCTCCAGGAATCTGCACACATCTCCTTGATTCCGTTCTCAGCCTTCCAACCAAGCTCTTTCTCAGCTTTGTCAGCATTTGAGTAGCAGGTTGCGATATCGCCAGGACGTCTATCTCTGATTACATAAGGAATCTTAACTCCTGTAGCTTCCTCAAAGTTCTTTACGATATCAAGAACGCTGTAGCCAACACCTGTTCCAAGATTGTAGATGTTAAGTCCGCTGCCCTTCTGAAGCTTTGCAAGTGCCTTTACATGTCCCTTGGCAAGGTCAACAACGTGGATGTAATCACGAACTCCGGTTCCATCTGGTGTATCGTAGTCGTTACCAAATACGTTAAGCTCAGGAAGCTTACCTACTGCAACCTGTGTGATGTAAGGCATAAGGTTGTTAGGAATTCCATTAGGATTCTCGCCGATAGTACCTGACTTGTGAGCTCCGATTGGATTGAAGTAACGAAGAAGAACTACATTCCACTCTGGATCTGCCTTCTGAATATCAGAAAGAACCTGCTCAAGCATTGACTTAGTCCAGCCATATGGGTTTGTACATGTTCCCTTAGGGCACTCCTCAGTGATCGGAATAAAAGCAGGATTTCCATAAACTGTAGCTGATGATGAGAAGATGATGTTCTTGCAGTCATGCTTTCTCATTACATCTACAAGTGTAAGAGTTCCAGCGATGTTGTTCTCGTAATATTCCCATGGCTTTGCAACAGATTCGCCAACAGCCTTAAGTCCTGCAAAGTGGATTACGCTATCAATCTTTTCATTTGAAAAGATCTTCTCAAGACCCTCTCTGTCTCTGATGTCTGTCTCATAAAAAGGAACCTTCTTGCCTGTAAGAGCCTCTACTCTGCCGATAACCTTTTTGCTGGCATTTGCAAGGTTGTCCATTACAACAACGTCATAGCCTGCGTTCTGAAGTTCAACTACTGTGTGTGATCCGATATAGCCTGCGCCACCTGTTACTAAAATAGCCATAATCAACCTCTTTCTCTGATGCTAATCAAAATGTTAAATGCATCAGCTTAATAAAGCATACTAGTTAATTTGTATTGTGTCTTTGGGTATATTGTAGCCTTTTTTCGTCAATACCACAATTTCAAATTGTTACTAAGACCTGTCGAAATGTTAAAAGAGCAATGACACCTCTTCTAGACACAGCGGGCGCCATTGCTCTTTGGCATTATAACTCTATTCCATTAAGTTTGCAAAGCTCTCTTGCTGACTCTACTGAATCAACGCCTGTCTTGTTCTTGATAGGAGCAAACTCATGCTCTCTTACTACCTCGTAAGGAAGACATGTCTTGAGTTCGTGGATCATATCAAGTACCAGCTGCTCGAACTTGCAGCCGTTTGGCTCCTCAGGCTTAACAAGGTTTGCATTCTCATCAATATAAGGAATTTTCTTCTCAACAACGTGAAGAGGAAGTGTGTTCTTGGAAATCTCGTTAAGAGCCTTCTCGTTAAAGAGGTAGTTAAGGATAACACCAAAATTGTAAGCAGGATCGCCCTTTTCATCCTTGGCGTCAGCCATCTCCTGTGAAAGCTCGTAGTACTCAACGATAGAAGGTCTTCCGTCCTCAAGGCACATAACTCCAACCTTCTCAAATGGATCATTCTTTCTAACAACCTTGGCGCCGCAGTCAACACCAGAAATGAGTGTTGCACCAACGAAGCAAGGATCAGCGATTCTCTGAAGAACATTGTCTACAGCAAAGATATCGATCCACTCGATGCCCTCTTTAAGGATAAGGTCGCGAAGTCCTGCCTTGAGCATTGATGAATACCAGCCGGCGTTACCGTTTGGAGAAGTAGAGATTCTGCCCTTTTCCTCCATGTAAACCTTGCCCTCATAGTCAGAAGCAGGTGCCATATCCTGCTTGAAGAAAGTAACCTTCTCCTCAGGATATCCAAAGAAGTTGTGCTCCTTAAGGAAAGCTATTGTAGCGTCGTTGTTCTTCTCGCTTGTCATGATAAAGAGTCTAAGGTATGCGCCATCTGCTGCCTTAACTGTATCAAGGAGGTTCTCAATAATTCTCTGGAAAATATATACAGGCTTGGTAAGACCGATGTCATACATTCCCTTAGGGTTGTCTGAGCCAAGTCTTGTGCCCATTCCGCCAGCAAGAAGACAAGCTGCAACCTTGCCAGCCTTGATAGCCTCAATACCAGCCTTTGTAAACTCTTCCTTTCTGTTTGCGATTTCATCAACCTGCATAGCTGCAAGAGGCTCAAACACACCTCTTTCGCCGCCCTTTCCAAGGTTCTTGCAGTTTGCAAGCACTGCAAAATCAGTTTCATCTATCTGCTGAAGAAGATCTGCCTTCTCAGACTCTGTTAACTCATCATAATATTTAAGCACATGCTCCTGGCCGTACTTTGCAAGTTTCTCTTTTGCTTCCTGAAAATTCATAGCTCTTTCCCTTTCCGTATTTCTCATAAAAAAATAATCAACCGACTTATTTTACCACATTTTTCCATATATATAAAAAGAAATTGTCACAGCTTTTTTAGCCGTGACAACTCTTTTTATCTATCAAACAACATCAAAATGGGATTAGCATTCTCCAAGGTAAATATGCTGTGGAAGTCCACCCACAAACATAGGTGTAAGCTCCGCCTGAATAAGTGGATATGCGTACTCTATAAACTCACGCCTCATCTGAGTATGATCTTCGTTTATCCAGGATAAAGGCACCTTCTTTTCTAAATTTGCGATTTCAGAAATTGGGTGAAGCTCTGTTGTGCACTGATATGGCGCATTGGAGATTCTCTTTAAGGCAACCATTTCGCCGGTATGTCCCTCAAAGGCAGCCTTTACCGCAGCACCTCCAACCTGGTAAGCCTCAGTAATATCTGTGCGGCTTGTAAGGTGACCTGCACAGCGCTGAAGAGTTGAAAGCTCAATGCAACGTGTCTTGGTATCAAGACTTCTTGCAATAGTGTTAGCAAGGAATCTCGCTGTTCCTGTAAGTGACTTGTGCCCAAAGGCATCCACATCGCGGACATCATCTGAGAGCTCGCAGACATATCTTCCATCCTCAAGCTTAACACCCTCAGATACAGCGATTACGATGCTGCTCTTTTTCTCCTGCATTTTGCGAACCTTCTCAACGAATCTGTCCACATTGAAAGGAACCTCCGGAAGACAGATCATGTCTACACCTTCGCAGTCATTGTCCTTGGCAAGAGCTGCAGCTGCTGTAAGCCAGCCCGCATTTCTTCCCATGATCTCTACAACCGTCACGTACTTGGTTCCATAGACCGTAGCGTCTCTTATGATCTCCTTCATGACAACGCCAATGTACTTGGCAGCTGAGCCATAGCCTGGTGTATGGTCTGTCACTGTAAGATCATTGTCGATAGTCTTGGGAACTCCGATAAATCTGATATCACTTCCTGTCTTCTCGCCGTAAGCAGCAAGCTTGTTTATGGTGTCCATACTGTCGTTTCCACCGATGTAAAAAAAGTATCCGATGTCCAGATTCTCGAGCTTTCTCATAATGCCATCGTAAACTTCTTTGGCGCCTTCTGCGTCAAGCTCTGGCAATTTGTATCTGCAGCTTCCAAGATAGCTGGATGGTGTTCTCTTTAAAAGCTCAATATCAATTGGCTTCTTGAACACCTCTGACATGTCGATGTATCTGTCTTCAAGAAAGCCTAAAATACCATTACACATGCCGTAAACATGCTCTACCCCGCGGCTTCTAGCAGCTTCAAAAACACCGGCAAGACTTGAATTGATAACTGCGGTTGGTCCGCCTGACTGTCCTACAATTGCGTTCTTCATGCCTAATACCCTCCTATTTATTGCCCCTTGTTGATAGTTAAATACTAGCATCAAAAGAATTTCCATGTAAGCTCTTACATTTGCATAAATACGGAGAATATTGAACTGTTTTATTTTGACAAAAAACCTTGGCTTAGTATCTGGTATCTAAGCCAAGGCTCTGCGATCTGCAATAACTATAAAGCAATTATCTAGCATCAGCCCCCTGAAGAAGCGCCTGCTGCGGCGTCAAAAGGAAGTGGTGTTCCAGGAACCCATCCTGCAGGAGAAACTAATACACCGTTCTTATCAAAGGTGCAAGGTATATTATCAAGTAGAACTGTGACATTTGCAAGCATTGCTCCGGTGTTAACATCGAAGTATCTAAAGCCGTCAGGGAACTGTAACCATCCGCGATACAGGCATCCCTTTTCATCAAACATGTAAACTGCCTTGTCGATACTCTGAAGACCTGTTACTGCTTTAAAGTCTGGTCCAAAGTAATAGGTAAGTCCCTGAGCATCTGTAAACCAGCCTGAAACAGCAGTTCCATCAGCTCCAAACATGTACTTTCCAGTTTCAAATGCAAACATTCCTGTCTGCATTACACCCTTTTCATTAAAGAAGTAGAGCTTATCTCCAACCTGGGTAAGACCAACATGCATAAGGTAATTCTCATCGAAATAGTGGATGCCGTCATCAAGTGCCACAAGTCCCTTCTGGCAGATACCATCAGGTGTTGCATAGGCAAGTGCACCGCCCACATCAATGAGACCTGTTCTTCTTACGCCATTTGCATCAAAGAAAAATCTTGCTCCGTCGATATCTGCAAAGCCAACCTTGGCAAGTCCGCCCTGAGTTGGATCAAGATAGTATATTCCGGATTCATCCTGGAACCATCCAGCCTGAACTACGCCGCTTGCATCAGCGTAATATCTTCCATTTGGAAGATTGAGCCAACCGTGCATCTTGCGGTAATTGCTGTAGTAATAAATGTTGCCGCCCCAGCTATTAAAGCCCTCTGGGATTATTCTTGAAAAATAGTCAACGTAAAGGTGGTTAATATCAACTTTGCCTGGTACACCCGCTACAGTTCCGTGGCTTGATGACTGCCACATAGCGTAGTCTCCCGGATAATCACAGCTACTGCCATACTGGGCTATCCACTTTGGTGCTGATACAACAGGCATTCTTCCCATGAACCAGTTACGGCTTGCATAAACCATGGTTTCATAGCCATTTGCGTTCATAATAGCGCAGAAGGTGTCAGCAATCTGCTGAAGCTGCAAAGCATTAAGGCTCTTCTGACAGGATGCCTCAATGTCGATAGCTATAGGAAAAGTTACTGTGTATGGCGCAATCCAAGCCAGCACCTGATTAGCCTCAGCTGCTGCCTGCTCTGGAGTAACCGCATAGGAATAGATATAAATACCCGTCCTTACTCCGGCTGCATTTGCACCGTTGATATTGTTTACAAACTGCTCATCAAGGCCCTTTCTTGTGGTACCAACTCTGATCATTGCAAAGTTAATACCTGCATTCTTGACCTGCTGCCAGTTAATTGTGCCTTGATACTTGGAAACATCGATTCCGACTGCAACCTCAGGACCTCTCGCCTTAGACTGCAAAGTGAAATTATCAGAAAATAAAAGAAGCGCTGCCATAAAAAACAGCATAAACGTAGCAAAAATCGCGTTTTTAAGCTTTCTCATCCCCAGCTATATCCCCCTGATTAATTACTTTTTCCTACCACAATAATTATACTTGGTGGCGCCTTTTATGGTCAACGACATTACATTCGTTATTTATTAAATATGGCGCCACCTGATTTATCATGGATTTACTATATTTCTTGGCTTTCCTTCCTGCCAGGCAATAGCGTTTTTCTTTACCTCTTCAAGGCATCTGCGACGTGCTTCAGTGCTGGCCCATGCAAGGTGAGGAGTGACAAAGAGCCTTCCGCTGTCCTGAATCTTTAGAAGTGGTGAATCCTTGGCCATTGGCTCCGGGCTTAATACGTCGAGGCCTGCTGCCTTGATCTTGCCCTGAATAAGAGCATCTGCCAGATCCTGCTCGCTTACTACTGCGCCCCTTGCCACATTTATAAGAATTGCAGTCTCCTTCATCTTGTCGAAGGCATCTTTGTTAAAGAGATTTCTTGTACGGTCAGATAAAGGACAATGAACAGATATAACATCACAGCGTCTTAAAAGCTCGTCAAACTCTACTCTCTCATAATCTGTGCAGGTGCTGTTTCCTGATGCGGAATAAAAGATTACCTTTGCCCCAAAAGCAGTTGCTATCTGTGCAACCTTTCTTCCGATATTACCCATGCCAACGATTCCATAGGTCATGCCATCAAGCTCATTGAAAGGAATATCAAGGCAGCAAAAATGGCTCTGATTTGCGTAGCTGCCATCCTTTACAAATTCATCGTAGTGACGAAGATTCTCCATCAGATAAAAAAGCAACGCAAAGGTGTGCTGAGCCACAGAAGCAGTAGAATAATTCACAACATTAGCCACCTTAACCCCGTGTCTGTCGCAGGCGGGAATATTGGCATTGTCAAACCCTGTCGCAAATTCGCAGATAAGCTTAAGGCTCGGCGCATCATCCAAAATCTTGTCGGTAATGGCGCTCTTATTGATCATAAGAATCTCTGCGTCCTTAAGCCTTTCCTTGGCATTTTCCTCAGTAATCTTGTCATCGTAATAGGTCACCTCTCCAAGCTCGTCGTAGATGGTGTAATCCATGTCGTTTCCGATGCTGTCTTTATCTGCTACTACAATCCTCATTTGCGTCTCCTTATAATTCCAATTTAGTTTTTTACAATTATAATAATTCTTTTACCATTTTTACAGACTTTATTAATAATATATGTAATGCCATAGACCGATAAACAAAATGACAAGGATTGTTTTTTCAAAAGAGGATGGAGCCTATGGTAATACAACACAATATTCAAGGAATGAACGCCAACCGGCAGTTCCTTATGACATCTCTATCACAGAGGTATTCAGCTGAAAAATTATCGACTGGTTATAAGATTAACCGGTCTGCTGACGATGCCTCTGGACTTTCTATTTCAGAAAAAATGCGAAGGCAGGTGAGAGGTCTGACCCAGGCTTCTGCCAATGCTCAGGATGGAATTTCCCTGGCACAGATTGCAGATGGTGCTCTCCACGAGGTTCACGATCTTATCCAACGCGGATCTGAGATATCCATAAAAGCAGCCACCGATACCCTGACTGATGATGACAGAGCCTTTATAAATGAAGAGCTTTCCAAGATTTCTGAAGAAATTGAGAGTATCGCAGGAAAAGCTACTTTTAACGAAATAGAGATATTCCCGCCAAATGGCGCAGTTGTTGGCGATGATACTGCAAATGCATCCGCCGCAAAAGAGCTATTCATTCAGGTTGGTTCTGAGCCCAATGAAGCAGGCAAAATTGGTATAAAGAGATTTTCCCTTAGCGCACAGTCTCTTGGAATTGATGGCGTTAACTCCCTAACCAAAGATAATGCGGTAAGTTCCATAGAAAAATTTAAGAATGCTCTTGTTAATGTCAGCGAGATCCGATCCTACTACGGAGCCCTTCAGAACAGACTTGAGCACAATATAAAAAATGTGGATAACACTGTAGAAAATACCCAGGCCTCCGAATCCTTAGTCCGTGACACGGATATGGCAAAGCAGATGTTCAGACACTCCAACCTGAATATCTTGTCCCAGTCCGGTGAATCCATTCTTGCCCAGGCTAATCAGGCAAATTCAGGTGTATTGTCACTGTTGTCATAAATTATATACAATCCCAATATAGCAAAAGAAGGTGCGAAAAAACTCGCACCTTCTATATTTTTGCAATTATATCCTAATGAATTAAGCAAAAGGATTCTCTGTAGGATATGGAAGAGATGCAGGCTGGTTGTAACCAATAATCTCAGCTCCAGCATACTTGAATACCTCATAAAGAGCCTTTCCGAAGTGACCGAAAGCAACTGCTCCGTGGTGAGGGAAGTTGTGCTGGATGAGAATGTGTCTGTAGAATCTTCCCATCTCAGGAATAGCGAATACACCGATACCACCGAAAGACTGTGTAGCAACAGGAAGAACCTCACCCTGTGCAACATATGCCTTAAGATGGTTGTCAGATGTGCTCTGTAGTCTGAAGAATGTGATATCACCAGGAACGATATCTCCTTCAAGTGTTCCCTGTGTAACTTCCTCAGGAAGGTTTCTAGCCATAATTCTCTGGAACTTCATCTCGCAGCTTGAAAGCTTGCTTGTGCATGTATTTCCGCAGTGGAAGCCCATGAATGTATCTGTGTGCTTGTAGTCGAACTTGCCCTTGATGGACTGCTCATACATATCTGCAGGTACAGAGTTGTTGATATCAAGAAGTGTAACAGCGTCATCCGATACGCAAGTTCCGATGAACTCTGAAATAGCACCGTAAATATCTACCTCGCAGGATACAGGAATTCCTCTTCCTGTAAGTCTTGAGTTAACGTAGCAAGGTACGAAACCAAACTGTCTCTGGAATGCAGCCCAGCACTTACCGGCGAGTGCAACATACTTCTTGCCGCCTCTGTGTTCCTCGATCCTATCAAGAAGTGTAAGCT
>JAEEGL013348880.1_pt1 | contig 22344 bp, 25 predicted proteins | sample 9134231 | NCBI WGS metagenome assembly JAEEGL01 (sample SAMN16246548, study PRJNA631951) | gut metagenome | biome: gut microbiome; feature: rumen; material: fiber-attached | host: Bos | place: Iran: Karaj | collected 2018-10 | reverse complement strand
TGCAGAGAAGTACGATGCTGTCATTCTGGCGGTTGCTCATAAGGAGTTCCTGGAATTGGATGTCCGTAATTTTGTCAAGGATGGCGGTGTCGTGTATGATGTGAAAGGTATTTTGCCTAAGGGGATGATTGATGCTAGACTGTAGGACTATGAGATTACTATATATCGCACAGTATTTTACATTTCCAGAACAGCCTAGTGGAACGCGCGCGTATGATTTAGCCACTTCATTTGCGCGTAATGGGATTGAAGTGACGGTAATATCTTCAGAGACCCATCCAGGCAATGATGAACCGAAATGGAAAAAAATAGTGCGTGATGGCATTACTGTCTATAAGGTTAGATGTGCTTATGACAATAAAATGTCATTCAAAAGAAGGGTTTGGTCATTCCTTAAATTTGCATGGTTTGCATCCCAAAAGGGAATGTCTCTGGACTTTGATCTCATACTAGCTACATCAACACCATTAACTGTAGGAATTCCTGCTAAAATTCTTCATTGTGTCAAGAAAAAGCCCTATGTATTTGAAGTCCGAGATGTTTGGCCAAGTGTCCCGATAGGGATGGGATTCTTTAAACAGAAGGCTATTCAAAGATTATTGTATCATTTTGAAAAATCAATCTATCGATCTGCCGCTCATATCGTTCCTTTATCAAGTGGGATGAAGGACGATATAGAACAACGATACCCCAATAATAAATCCACGGTTATTCCAAACATATGTAACCTGGAACGATTCTCGCATAACTCTGGTAATCTTTCTATTTCTTTACCTGATAAAAGACGAATTCTTTTGTATGCCGGAACATTTGGAAAGGTCAATGGAATAAAATATGTCATTGATCTTGCTGCGTTAACACTTCCTCTTGATGAACAATTAGGATATGTGTTAATTGGTAAAGGCGGGGAGAAAGAAGTTATTCGAAAGATGGCTGAAGAAAGAGGTATACTAGGTAATAATGTTTTCATATATGATCCTATTGCAAAGGATGATTTGCCCAAATTGTATTCTCGTGTGACAGTGGGTAGTTCCTTTGTCTCTAATCTTCCTGTCTTATGGGAGAACTCTGCAAACAAGTTTTTTGATACATTGGCCGCAAGTCGTCCAATTGTCATTAACCATGGTGGATGGCAAGCTGAAGTGATTCAAGAAAAGAATATTGGTTATGTGTTGCCACTGTCTTTAAATGAAGAAGCTGCTGAGGCTTTTGTGTCTTATATGAAGAATGAAGAATTGATTCAGGAGCAAGGAAGAAATGCTCATTCGATTGCAAATCAAGAGTATTCATTGGAAAATGCCGTCTCAAAGTACCTGAAGATCTTTTCTGTAATTGAAAAGAAGAACAATGTATAAACGATTCTTTAAAAGACTACTGAGTCTAATAATATCCATCATAGCTCTGCTATTATTATGGTGGTTTTTACTGATAATTGCTGTCTGGCTTCATTTTGCCAATAAAGGGGCAGGCGCATTTTTTTTACAGGATCGTCCTGGTAAAGACGGGAAGATTTTCAAGGTCATAAAGTTTAAGACTATGACTGACGAAAGAGATTCTAATGGAGAATTACTTCCTGATATTCAGCGTCTTACCAAGGTCGGAAGGTTTATTCGCTCAACTAGCATTGATGAACTGCCACAGTTGATAAATATTATGAAAGGTGATATGGCGTTAGTTGGTCCGAGACCGCTCGTTACATCATATTTATGGGTTTTTGATGATTTTCAAAAACGCCGGATGGAAGTGCGTCCAGGAATAACCGGATGGGCACAAGTTCATGGACGGAATCATTTAAAACTAAGCAAAAAGTTTGAGTATGATGTTTGGTATGTGGATCATTGTACACTTATGCTAGACATCCGAATTATCCTTCTGACAATTAAGAACGTTATAAAAAGAGAAGATATTGGAGTGGGCGAAGGAGATATGAAAGATGTAGATGATCTTGGTATGGATAAACGGATAGATGAGATTCGAGAGAGAATGAAACAACAGAAAAAGATATAATGATAGAATTCGGATCGGATTTTCACTACATAGCGCCTCAGAGTTCATCAAATAAAACGATTAGTTCTTTTTTTCCATCCGCGAATTATTATGCAGATGGAAGACAAGCTCTTATCCATCTGTATCATACCCAAGGATGGGAACGTCTATGGGTTCCGGAGTATTATTGTTATGATGTGATAGCTTCTCTGAAAGCCGCTGGAGTGGTATTATGCTTCTATGCCGATTATCCGGGTAATATCGATGATACGAAATCATTGGAGATAATTCAACGGACTGGTAATCTTCATCAAAAGGATGCTGTATTGAGAGTTAATTATTTCGGGATGCGTTCTTGGCGTAATACGGTAAAGATCTCAGATGTTGCTATTGTTGAGGACCATACGCATGATGTGATTGGAGAATGGGCTATCAATAGTACTGCTGATTGGTGCATTGCATCTTTACGGAAAACAATTCCTATCCCAGAGGGAGGGATTCTTTGGTCACCAATCGGTTTACGCTTACCGAAAGCTCCATCTTTGTCTGAAAAGAATGAAGATATAGCGATAATCCGATGGAAGGCAATGAGGTTGAAAACTCTATATCTTGCAGGTGAAAAAGTGGATAAAAGAGTGTTCCGCTCTTGGTTTGTAAATACAGAGGCTTTTTTTGAGTCATCTGAGGTTTGTTTATTGGATTATCAAAGTCAAGAATATCTTCGCCTTTTTGATATCGAGGATTGGTATCATAAGAAATATGAAAATTGGAATCTTCTGCGTAGTATTAAGAAAACAGGCATACAAATCCTCGAACCAGAAAGTGTTGGCGGTTACCCTTTTTCGATAGTCTTTCTTTTTGACTCACAATCAGAAAGAGATAAGGTTAGACATACTCTAATAGAGAGTGGCGTCTATCCCGCAATCCTATGGGATATACCCTCTCCAAGGAATTCTATGGCGTATAGTATTTCTCGGAGGATGCTCTCCATCCATTGTGATGCACGGTATTCCCATGATGAGGTAATTCAGATGAAATTAATTATTGAATCAGCTTTATTATTTTGATTAGAGTATATGATTTGTCCCATGCTTCTGACTGGGATTTAATTGTGAGATCTTTCTCTGAGTATGATGTCTATTATCTTAGTGGATATGTGAAGGCCTTTCATATTCACGGTGATGGAGACCCTTTTCTTCTTTATTATGAGGGAGATTGCCTTCGTGCGATTTATGTGTATATGCGTCGTCCTACGTTATTACCAGGTTTTTATGATTCTATTACTCCATATGGCTATGGTGGTGTTCTGTTTGAAGGTGATATTTCGGATGATAAACTTTTCGCTTTTTGGACTGCTTATATAGCCAAGATGGAAGAAGAACATATCGTGGATAATTTCGTCCGGTATCATCCTGTTCTACGAAATGCTGGCCCTATGAGGATAATATCTAATGTGATTGATCTCGGGAAGACGATAGCAATTAATCTGTCCTCTCCTGAACTGATCTGGGATAATATCATTAGTAAGAATCGCAACATGATTCGTAAGGCGGAAAAAAATGGTATTGAGATATTCCATGGCAAAGAAGTTGAGTTATTCAATGATTTCCGTCGAATCTACAATGCCACTATGGACAAGGACAATGCCGATTCATATTATTACTTCGGTCAAGAGTTTTATGAGTCAATTTATCGCGACCTGTATGACAACTTTGAGATGTTTTATGCTGTTTATAAGGAGCAGATTATCGCGATATCCATAATGCTGTATGGTAACAATCAGATGCATTATCACCTTTCGGGCTCTATGATAGAATACCGTAACCTGGCTCCTTCAAATCTGCTGCTTTATAAAGCAGCTCTTTGGGGAAGTGAACATGGATTTAAAACCTTTCATCTTGGCGGCGGAGTTGGATCTGCAGAAGACAATCTTTTTAGGTTCAAAGCCGCTTTTAATAAAAATTCGGACTTCCATTTTTCTATTGGAAAACAAATCTTTGATGAAGAAAAGTACAAAGAATTAATTAAAATCCGGAAGGGAAATGATGCCCGATTTGATGAGGCGTCGTCTTTTTTTCCACTATATAGAGCTTGAACTAGTATTAGAATGAATTCACTAAAAGGGAAAAAACTCCTTATACTCGGGGGAAATCTTTTGTCCAAAGATATCGTTGATAAGGCGAGAGAAATGGGCATATATACAATAGTGACGGATTGGTATGACACGGATCGATCTCCCGTAAAACTCCTCGCAGACGAGTATTGGGATATTAGTATTGAAGATTATGAACAACTATCCAAAGTGATAAAGGAGAAACAGATAGATGGCGTGTTTACTGGTTTTACAGATTCATACCTGCTTCCTTATCAAAGGATTTGTGAGATGAACGGATTCCCTTGTTACGGAACGAAAAGTCAATTCGAATTGTTTACGAACAAGGATAAGTATAAGGCGCTGTGTAGAGAGTATAGTGTGCCCACAATTGAAGATTATAGTGTCCATTCAGAGGGTATTCAGTATCCGGTGCTTGTCAAGCCTGTCGATGGGAGTGGCTCTAGAGGCATTTCTATTTGTCATAATAAAACTCAACTTGAAGCCGCGTTAAAAAAAGTACAATCTTCAACAAAGCAGAGTAAGGTAATAATTGAAAGATATATGGACGGAAGAGAAGTTACCATATTTTGGCTCTTTATTAATGGTTCATATTATCTTACGGCGATAGGAAATAGGCATGTAAAGCGAAATCAAGAAGGAAATATCATACCACTTCCTGTCGGTTATTCTTTCCCTTCCGTTGTTATACCGAAGTATCAGAAAGAAGTGGAGGAGAATGCTAAACGCATGTTCAAGTCTGTAGGTATCAAAAACGGAATGATGTTCATGCAGTGTAAAGTAGAAGATGGGACTTGTTACGTATATGATATTGGATATAGGTTAACAGGATCGCTTGAATATAAATTGCTAAAAAATGCATTTTGCATTGATCCATTGGAAATGCTGATTCGTTTTTCTCTAACTGGTGAGATGTTGGATGTTCAAGAGCCTTTTGATATTGATCCTTGTGCTATGAAGCCATCGTACAATGTGTCCTGTCTTTGTGCCCCAGGAACGATTAATCGGTTTGAAGGGATTGACAGAGTACGCTGTATTCCTGGTGTTATAGATGTTGTCCCGGCATATTATCCGGGAAGTGTGATTACTGAACAAATGAAAGGATTGTTGGCTCAGATTGCAATACGTGTTTTGGGTGCAGTTGAATCCAAGTATAGTCTCTATGATACAATGAAAGAAATCGATCAAGTTCTCTCAATAGTGTCAGAGGATGGCTCAAACCTGTTGCTTCCTGGTATTGAGCAAAGTGATATAGAAGGATATGTATTATAACGTTGTTGTCATATGATAACTGTATTGGTTACAGGAGCATCAGGCTTGCTCGGTGGGAATGTTGTCAAGCACTTACTGGCACATGATGCCAAAGTGATTTCTTCAATTATGCCTTCAGAAAAGGACGTTTATATCCCTAAACCCAAAGAAGTAGTTATTCTGAATGATAGCGTTTTTAATGGAGATATTCCGTTTGTAGATGTTGTTATCAATTGCGCATTTGCCAGAAGTAATGACGCGAAACAACTTGCGGATGCATTTGACTTCACGACCAAATTGATTTCAGGTTTACAAAAGGCTCAAGTGGACGGAATAATCAACATCTCTTCACAAGGTGTTTATAAGCGTTTGCCTGTTGGGCATTTGTCTTCGGAAGATTCACCAATTGAACCCATTGATTTGTATAGCATGTCCAAATATGCGGCTGAAAAGATGTTTGTGTTATCAGGAATTCCGCATATTACTAATATCCGTTTAGCTAGTTTGAATATGAAACAGCGGTTTTTATATTCCTTTGTAAAAAGCGCCAAAGAGGAGGGGGTGATACATCTTAATTCCCCACGCGTTTTTGCATCTATTCTTGATGTGACAGATGCGGCGGAAGCTCTTGCGCTTTTAGCACTTACTCCGACATCTATATGGAAGCCAATTTACAATCTGAGTATCGGAAGGCAGTATTCTTTGGAAGAGTATGCGATGGCAGTGCAGGTCGTGGGCAGGAAGTTGGGCTATAATGTGGATATTGTTATCGCTGATAATGGAAATGAATCGGCATCAGGAACCGACATTTCCCTATTGGTTAGGGATACCGGTTGGATGCCGACAGTATCGAATGAAATGATGATAGAAAAACTTTTCACTTTATAAGATTATTTTATATGAGACAAATGTCATTGGATGAGGCGAAGAAGATTCAGATTGAAATTCTTCGAGAGCTTGATTCTTTTTGTAGATTGAATAATATCAACTACTCTATAGCATATGGTACTTTGATTGGTGCTGTCAGACATAAAGGGTTTATCCCTTGGGACGATGATATAGATGTCACAATGTTACGGACTGATTTTGAGAAGTTTTTAAGATTGTTCCATAGTGAAAAGTTTGAACTGCTACAGCCGATGCGTCAGAAACGTTGGGAGTTCTTCGCTCGAATTGTTGATCCTCAGACGGAAGTTGGTTTTCCTCAGTTTTTGAAGAGTCCATTTGGCGTTTGGCTCACCATTTTCCCTATTGATACTCGCCCTGATGACGATCAGGAGTGGAGAAAGCAAAAAAGAAAAATTGATTTTGCTGCTTCTTTAGCAAGGATAAAATGCGCTGTGTTGACTAGGAATCGTTTTATGAATGTTATTAAACGATTATCTCATTTTTTGGCATCACCTATTCCGTTATCAATCATTAATAAGAGAGTATTGAAGTACGCGACACAATATGAAGGCCAGAAGACATCAAAAAAGATAGTGTGGGTTAGTTATAATACATATGAGATTTATCCTTCCGAGTTATTTGATAGTTATGTGGATTTGACATTTGAAGATTTGAGGGTAAAGGCGATGTCAGGATTTGATACATATCTTAGAACTGCGTATGGTGACTATATGAAATTGCCCCCTATTGAACAACAGTGCCAAACACATGAGTATACTGCATACTATAAGGATTAAGCGAATGAAATCTTATGTCTTTCCGGGTGATATCGATCCGGCTATTATGGAAATTGGCTCGAAGCCTTTTATGTATATGAGGACGGATGCGTTCTCTGAACTAAATAAAGAGTCTGAAAGAATTCTGCTTGAATTAATACACTGTTCAGGAGGTCGAACAATCATTTTTACTGGCTCTGGAACTGGAGCTATGAGTGCTGTTGTAGAAAACTATGTGACTACAAAGAAGAAAGCATTTGTGATTGATGGCGGCTCTTTTGGACACCGCTGGTTTAATTTGTGTGAGTACTATGACGTTCCGGTAGTGGATTATGTTGTTCCATTTGCGAGGGATATTGATTACGAAGCACTGGAGGTACGTGTCTCTGAAGAACGACCGGATGTGTTACTCTGTCAACATCATGAGACTTCATCTGGCCAGCTGTTCGATTTGTCTAAAATTAGTAACATCTGTCATAAGTATAGAGTCTCTTTGGTTGTAGATGTCATTAGCTCATTTCTTGCGGAAGATCTCAATATGGATGAATTAGATATTGACATTTGCGTTACTAGTACGCAAAAGGGGCTTAATATTCCGCCGGGTTTATCAATTTTGTTCTTTAGTAAAAAACTAGCAGATTATCAGTTTAACCATAAGGGATACTATTGGGATTTCGATGAAAACTTTAGTAATCTTAAACGGGGGCAAACTCCCTATAGCCCAGCCACTATTTTATTCATTCAATTGAACGCCCGTTTGCGTCAACTGAAAGAAAATGGGGGCGAATCAAAAAACATTGCAGATGTTCGGCATCGTGCGATATTCTTTCGGGGTCTTTGTGATAAATATGGATGGATTATTCCAGCCGAGAATCCTTCCTTTGCAATAACTGGTTTTCAAACGAATGATACCGTTGAAAGGAAGATATTTAATGGTCTTATATCTCAATACGATACATTTATTATGCCCGGGAGTGTTCCTGGTTTTTATCGTGTTTCTCATATGGGTCTTCAGGACGAAGATGAACTGAGGGAATTGGCAAAAAGGATTAACGATTTGAATATTAATAATACATCTCTAAAATGATTTTTACTGTTGTAGAAAAACCGGATGATGTTTCTTGGGATGCCATTGCTGAATGTCAACAAATTGCCCATAGGACAAATCATTTGAAGGGAATTGATCAATTGTGTTCTCATCTTAATGGGGAACAATTAAAAGAAAAAGTTGGAGATGGTATCTGCTATGTGGCAATAGATTCAGCTCGCCGAGTTATTGGTATGGCAGTTTTACAACAAAGAATCTTAAATACTTGGTATTACAAAGGTCCAGCGGCTCTTCATTCATTTGAAGCAATCATACCAGAGTGGCGAGGAAAGGGGGTGTATAAAGCTTTATATGATTTGAGAGAGTGTGAAAAGAAAAAAAGAGGATTATCATTCTCATTTCTTACTACAGCCGAGAATAATAAGACAATATGTGAGATGTATAAGCGTAAAGGATTTCGTAAAATTGCTTTAACCCCCTCTACAGAAGGTGCAAATTATTATTCTGTGGTCTTAGCTAATTGGGAGAACGGATGTCCATGGACCAAATTGACTTGTAGTGTTATGTTTTTCTTATCATATGTTGCCGTAAAAACTATTTATAAACCTGGAAGGATTAGACGTTTATAGTATAATTATTTCAACAATTATTAGTTATCTCGATCTATAAATGCCATCTAGATATTATCTCATTTTCATTTCTCTGCTTATACATTCATGTGTAAGTTTGGATGTTTATGTTGAAGTGCCTTCTTCTAATAAGGGCTATGAGGTATATGGTGCCCATCATTCTTTGGATACCACTTCTAAGATGTGGAGTCGTGAAGATTTATTCATTCAGAATATGAGAAAGAGAGCATATCAAATGGCTAAAATTAAGTGGACTCCACTTGATTCCATTCCACAAAGAAACAATGGATTCTTTCTTCCCAATATTACATATACGGGGATGATTTATTCATCAGTAAAAGAGATGAATAAATATGTTGGTCAAGATGTCTCGTTCCATACTTTCCTTTCAGCTGTATCAAACCCTCGTAGTGTTTTATATACGGAACAGGTTGATTCCCCTCCATATCTTGGGCGCAATTGTGCTGCTTATTATGGGACGGTCTGTAGTACGGCGGTAGATTTTGCTTTGGGGCTTGAGCGCCCGTTTCCCGCGAATTACTATAAAGAACTACCTTATTTTAAACGGGTTGTGCAGCAGGATTTTCATTTTTGTTCACCGGGAGATGTCGTTTGGAAGGATGGACATGTGGTCTTGATAACCGATGTCCAAAGGAATGAGCAGAATTCTATCGAACAAATTGAGATTTTGGAAAGCATAGGTGCTGTTACTTCGATCAAGACATACTCATTAGAACAATTCGAACAACGTTGGAAGGGACAGAACTGGATTTTATATCGTTTTTCAGATTTTGATAGGAAATTATCATACGATTATATTCCTTATGTTTATGCGGGAGATAATGAAGAAATAGCCTCCTTCCCATATAACAATTTTTTGTGTTGCAGTAGAGGAGATAGAGCATCGTATCGAGAAGGTGAAGACGTTGTGATTAATATTTTAGCCAGCGACTATTCTATTATTGAACTAACGAATTTAACAAGTGGAAAGACTATCAAAAGAGATTGTGAAGGAATACCGGATGTTGTCTTTTGTGGTCTTGAACCAGGTGAGTATTCTGCTTGTCTTTTAAAGAATGCTTCGCGATCGGAAGTGTGTCTGTTTGAAGTTCTTGAAACTAACGTTTACGTAGAATGGTCTGGAAGAACTCTGATTACAGAGTTTTCAAGTAGTAATGCTGAGCCGGATTTTATTGTGTTTTGTAGTGATTATGGTGCATATTATTATTTCTCTGATATTACAATGGAAGAAAAAGCTCTTGGTGAAAAAAAAATCTTTTGTAGGAGTTCGGTTTCTGGTTTGTATATTAAGGTCCATTTTAAAGGTAAATATGGTCGTGTTTCGAATACGATTATTCCGCTCTATGAATAAAGGAGTAAGATTGAGCTATTTATAGTATTTGATATTCTTTTTGAGATTAACGTAATTCATTGTTTTTAAGACAGGGTAAGTGAAGAAACGAGAAATAACAGTTGAAGTGTTTTTTGCTTTGTTGAGAGCAGGGCTATGGGAACATAGCATTCATTTCTTGCCATTTGTGCCTGTGGATTTCAAAGGGCTTTATCAGTTGGCTGAAGAACAGTCAGCTGTCGGTATAATTGCGGCCGGTTTGGAACATATTGAAGACATGAGAGTTAGTAAAATAGATGTATTACCTTTCATGAAAAAAGTGTTTTCATTGGAGAATCGTAATTCATCAATGAATAGCTTTATTTCGAAGATAATGGTTCAAATGAAAAAGGCTGGGATTTCTTCGGTGTTGCTAAAAGGTCAAGGCATAGCAGCATGTTACAAGCGCCCCGAATGGAGAGCCGCGGGTGATGTTGATTTCTTGTTCGATGAAAGAAATCTTGCTCTTGCGAAGTCTCTTTTTTATTCTCTTTCTAATAACAAGCAATGCCTTGATTCAAAGAATCAGCATTTGGGTTTGACAATTGATTCATGGGAAGTCGAATTACATGGAAATCTACATACCGGTATTTCTCGAAGAATTGATTCTGTTCTTGATAGTATCCAGAGGGCTGCCTTTACAGATGATAGTTTTTCGTTGTGGGGTGATGGTGAATCTTCCGTTGCTGTGCTTAACCCTGATGATAATGCCGTTTTTATTTTTACTCATTTCCTTAAGCATTTCTATAAGGGAGGCCTTGGCCTTCGTCAGATTTGTGATTGGTGTCGATTGTTATGGACATATCGGGGTTGTATTGACAAATCCATACTAGAGCGTCGATTGAATGAAATGCGATTAGTATCCGAATGGAAAGCGTTTGCGGCTTTTGTCGTGGATGACCTTGGGATGCCTGTTGATAGCATGCCGTTATATGATTCTTCGCGTCGATGGTCACGGAAAGCTTTACGCATTCGAGCTTTTATTCTTGATGTGGGGAATTTTGGACACAATCGTGACATGGATTATTATGGGAAATATCCATTTTTAATTCGAAAAGCGATTTCTTTTGGACGCAGGTTGAGCGATTCCATGCGTCATATTGCAATCTTTCCTCTTGATTCGTTGCGCTTTTTCCCTCAAATCGTATTAAATGGATTGAGGTTGGCCGCAAGAGGAGACTCGAGATAGATGTAGGGAGAAGGGCGAAAGCGACTTTGTAAAATATGGTTATCTCGGCTTTATTGACATATATCCTTGGTATTCTCTCTCATATTCCATGGGTTCATTGGGTGGCGATGGGTGTATTGGCTATAGAAATATCAGGAATTTTAATCCGTAGGAAATCGTCAACATATCGTGCCATTATGTTTGGGCTGACGGTTTTTGTCGGCCTGTTTTTGCTGGATGCGGCGGTAGGGATACGCTATATGGGAAATATGCCTCATGGAGCCGGAATTAACCTTCAGGCTGAGTATGATCGGCTTATTCATCTTAGCAAATTACGTCGTATCGAGATAATCTCCAACATCGCCGTCTTCGTTCCTTTTGGCTTCTTCCTTTCGGAATTCCTTTCATCGACAAAACGCTTCAGCGCCTGGCGTCGGCTCGGATATGCAACATTGGCCTCCTTCGGGCTTTCCCTTTGTATCGAGTGCCTTCAATTGATTCTCCGTGTGGGCTTTTTCGAGTTGACGGATTTGGTGATGAATACGGCGGGGGGATTTTTCGGGGCGGGATTGGCTTTGTTGGGGAGGAGGATGTTGGGGATTGGCAAGAAATGCGAGCGATGATTGACTCGCGTGCATATGGATGCGATGCCTCTTTACTCCTGAGCCTCCAAGTATCGGCGCAAATCGGACCGGATCTGCCCGCTTGTCCTGGAAACGGGCAACATGGGCCATAACAAGGACCAGAGCTACCGCTCGAAGTATCCCGGTTTGGTTGCGAAGGCGATTACTTTTTTCCGGAGGCTGGGCGAATTCGCCCGCCTGACGATGATCTTCCCGGAGAATGCGGTTGGGTTTTGGGCGAGGTATGTGGGGAGGAGAGTGAAGGCTATCCTCTAAGAAGATTCTTCTGTAAAGGACATCCAGATGATCCTTTGCACGGTATTGGGGCGGAAGATGAGGATGCGGGTGAGGAGATTTGCGTATGATTGACAGGTTTCGATATTTCATTTCTTTTGTATTCCGCAATGTCCCGACGGGTTTTATCGTAGGACTTGTATTGGCATTCATTCTGGGAACGATTCTGTTTGTGGTGGCCCTGGGATGGAAGAAAGGGATGAAGTTGTCGGCGGGATGGTTGCTGGTGGAGTATCTGTTTTTGCTTCTTTACCTGGCGGTCTTTGTCCGAGGTGCCCAGGCGGAATGGGCCTACAAGCTCACTCCCTTTTGGAGCTATCGGGCAATCTGGGAAGGGCGGAAGGTCGTTCTGGTCCAGGTGATCATGAATATCCTGGCCTTCATTCCCATCGGCTTTTTGCTAGGCACCTTCAAAGGCATGAAGTGGTGGCAGGCCCTGCTGATCGGCCTGTGCTTTTCCTTGCTGATCGAACTGCTCCAGCTTGTCCTCAAGCGCGGCTTGGCGGAAATTGATGATGTGGTGAATAATGGGGTGGGGTGTGTGATAGGGTATTGGGTGTTTGTTTGGTGTCGCAAGGTGGTTGCATCTCGTTTTGCTGGTATTGAGAAATCTGGCGACAAAGGTTTGTGATGGACAAGCAGAACAAGTTTGAATCGGACAAGGTCTTCTCGATAGAAGAGGAAACAATGGATGAGATACTCCATTGGGTAACCGACGTTGCTGGGATTGATGTTGAGCATCTCAGATCTTGTCTGGTTGCTGGTAGCGGATTATGTGATTTGTGCCTTTCTTTATCGGCTTATTATAAAGAGAACTTGGATGAATGCCGTAGGCTCATAGAAGATGGAAAGGGCGATCCCATTATAAATGAGAAACGGTTGTCGTTGTTGGAAATAGGAGAGAGGTCAAATAATCTTAGCGGTTATTTGGCTTTGTTGCAGATGGATGCGATGATGTCCCTTATCAATATGCTTGAAGCCAAGTCGGACGTGGAGCGCCTATTGATATGTAAACATGCATACACGATAATATATGATGCAAAGATTAAAGGATTGTTCAGAGTTGTCTCCAAGGAAATGAGGGAATTGCCAGAGTCAGTTTTACCTACGGAACGAAGAGAAGAATTGTGGCGAGGAATATCGAAGATTAATCGCATGTTATTGAGTGAAGAGGAAACAGAAAGAGTACGGAACAACATTGACGCGCATAAATCCTCCTCTTTTACAGAACAAATTGCAGCATATAAGCAATGTCATTTTGGGAAGTGTGTGGCGAGTATGTTCGCATTAATGAAGATCGCTTGGTTTATTCAAGAAACGCTGGTTGTTGTTCAGCAGAACTTGAATGTGTTGGAAAAACAATTTGAGGATTTGGTGAGAGAAAGGATAAAGAAAATGGAAGAATTGAGGACTGTACTCGAAGCAAAAGTTCTTAAGGCAGATTTGCGAGATGAGTATACCTACACTCGTGAGATAAAGGCGTTGAACCGGAAGTCTGGTGTATCTTGAAGGGGAAAGAGCACAAAACGTATGAGTTTAGAAATAAGATTGTAATCGCAAAGATTAGAAGCGACCTGGTCGTGATTGCATTGATCTTCAAGGGTGACATACACTTTCAGGCCGTTGGGAGCAGTTCTACAAGCAAGCGTGCCGGGATTGAAATCGGTAATTGGGCATCTGAAATCAGACCACCGGATGATGCGGGATTATCTCAAGTGTACCATGGGAGATGTCATCAACATCCTGATGGATACCGCAGTGTACAATATGAGGCATTTGATGAACAAAAACGCCTCATATTCATTTGTTTCCTGGCTGCTGACGTTGGTTGGATGCCTCGAAAATGCGATATTTGGAAACGAAAACAAAAGTGCCTGCCGGCGCCCGGCTCTCGCGGTGGTCGCGTAGGGGTCTTTGGCCGGCTTAATTCGTAGAATAATGATGGCAAAAAAAGACGCGAAAGAAACGGCAGTACAGCGGATGATAGAATTCCCTCCTGATGATAATTCGGGATCGAGTTCGTCGAACCGTTTTGCTTATCAGAAAAACTGGGCGTTATACAAGATGCTGGAGTTAGAGCAGCTTGGACGGGACTACATGATAGTGATGGACTATCATGAGGATGTGGTCATCATAGACGCCTCCATTGAGGATAACAATATCGACTTCTATCAGGTAAAAACAAAAAAAGGAGATTACTGGCGTCCTACTGACCTGTTAGCCGTAGGGAAGGATTCAAAGGGGAACATTAAGAATTCTATTTTAGGAAAGCTCCTGAAACACTCAATAGATTTTACAAAAGCAAGAGACTATTATTTTGTGACTGATTCCTTTCTTCGCCCGGAGAATTATGTAAAGGGGAAGGATTTTGATGATTCACGGATTCCTTTCTCCAAATTGACAAAAGATATTCAGAAATCAGCCAGGCAGAACATAAAGAAGGAGTTAAAAGGTATAAAGGATGATGTGTGGAAACACTTCTATATCAGTCAGCAACAGTTGTCGGTGGATGACTATAAGGTGGCCATAATCGGACTTATACAAAAGTTCATAGACAACAGATTGCCTAAAGCAGAAATATCTTCTTCGACATTGTATGATTCGCTCTACAGCGAAATAGAAAGTGTGCAGGACTATGAAGGGTATATCTCTGATGAGAAGGTGTTGACGGAGAGGAAATCGTTTAAACACTCAGACTTTAAAAACTATATTGAGAAACTTGCAACTTTCAACTCTTACGACACTAGATGCGACAGGGTGATTGACAAATATCTGCCGCAGGCAGGGGATGAAATGAATATGGTGAGGGAGGTGCAATTCAAACAGATACTGCGTTCGAAGATAAAGGCGATGCTTTACGACTATAACAATGCAGAGTTTTTACAGTTGACATCATTTATCAGCAGGATGGTGAGTGAATTTAACGACACTGAACTGATGATGTATAGGGATAGCAATTACTGGAACATTTCTAAAATCCTCTTAGACAGATTGAAAGAAAAATTTACGCTGAATATGGATTTGAATGACGATGATTTGCAGGCACTAATACTGTTAGAGTATGCGTGAGAAGAATCAAGGTAAATTGAATATACTTATTCGGAATTTAAGAACGAAACGGTATGAAAAGAATACGGTTCAAGGAACTCGCTCTGATGAGTTACAGCGGGGTAGCAAGGAGAATAAACCTAAACAATGACCTTGTAATATTGGCTGGAGGAAATGAATCGGGCAAGTCAAGTATACTGAAGACTTTGTATCATACCCTAGGCGCGACAGTACATCCCTTCGCTCAAAGATGGAATGAGGCTAATGTCATCTCCATGCTAAAGTTTACGGTAGATGGTGTAAACTTCAAGGCGGTGAGGTTGGCTAACGACATCTACGTGTTCTATCCGGACGGGTCTTTATGTTTTCATGAAACGGACAGGCATAAGATTGCTGTTCGATTGAATGAACTACTTGGTATACAGCCTTTTCATAAAGATGCTTCAGGCAATGAAATCACATTACCTGCGGGGTGTCTTTTTATGCCTTTTTACATTGACCAGGATCATGGATGGGACCAACCTTGGAACTCGCTGCTCAGATTGGAGGGTGGCAAGCATAATGCGATGATGTTTCATGTGGGGGCCATCAACGAGGAGTATTACTCATACAAAAGCCTGCTGGATGTCGCTGAATCGAAACTGAAAAGTACGATAGACGAAATAATAGGAAGTACGAAGTTCAAGAATACTTTTATGAACAAGTATAAGAATGTGGACAAACTTCCTTTTACAGATGAAGAGTTCAAGCGAGGAATAGATGATGTGTTATCGAAGCTGAGTGAATTGAAAGGAGAGCAGAACAGGATTCTGCAGGAGTTGGAAAAACTATATGGAGTAAGATATTCTTATCAGTTTAACGTAGACCAGTTGAAGGATAACATCAATGAAATAGACAAAGATTTCAAGTATGCACTTAAAAGCCCCCACGAGCTATGTTGTCCAATGTGTGGCGCAATGGTGGAGAACGGCCCTTTTGAACGTTTCAAGATGCTTGATGACCGTGACCGCTGTAAGAACCTGCTGATAGAGAACAACCTAAAGTTAGAGCAAATAAATGAACGAATCAGGGAAAAAGAACGGCTTTCAGGAGAGATTAAGACAAAAATAGATGCATTGCAACAATCCATCAATGCAAGGAGTGCCCAAGTGTCGTTGGAGGAAATGTTTATTGAGAAGATGAAGGAGCATGTAGAGACGGTAATGACGGATACCGTAAATGCACTTCTGGTGGATAAAATAAAGATTGAAAATGAGATTGTGGGTTACAAAAATAACTTGAAGCGGGTGAGCAAGGACGACATTAGGCAGACGATACAAAAGGAATTTGACAACTATATGAGGAGCACGCTCAGAAAGTTGGGACTTGGCAGGAATGAATCGCAAAAACACTATTCGCTTGGTGGGAGAGTGAAAACCACGGGTTCAAACATAGTAAAGATGGTGATAGCCTATACGTATGCATACTTCCATGTGATGATAAAACATAACTGTCCTGTGTTTGCTCCTATTGTAATTGATGAACCGAAGCAGAACGGACTGGATGATAATGGATTCAGCTCCATCATAGACTTCATCATCAATAACCGACCAGAGGAATCTCAATTGATTTTGTCACTAACGGATAGTGAGCTTAATCTTCTGTCGCAAGATTACAACCCGATAATGTTACATAGCGGACAAGATGTGATGAATGAAGAGGATTATAAGAGTGTGAGGGATGAAATTGAAGAATTGGTGTATGTGAAAGGGTTTGCGTTGTCTTGATTTATTGGAAACGCAGATAAGAAGATGATGCAATCGAAGCATGGTGTCATGAGCAATTTGTTCTAAGATAGTTGATATCGGATGCGCTTGCGGAAGCGAGCTGAAAATACTGGAGGCTGGAGAATATGTTTTCACGGATGTCAGGTATGATACCTTCTTTATGGAAGGCTTGGCCATTCAAGCTGTTGTTGTTGGAAAGAACGGCAGTGGGAAGTCGACACTGATAGACAATAAGGCGACCGATGAAGTGATGCGTGCTCAATTGTCGAATATCCATTACATTCAGTTTACGAAGGGAAACGGATTTTATCAAGGGAAGGAATGAGAGAAGTCAAGGAATGTTTGACGGGAGGATGAATGTAACAGGATGAGATCTTTATGGTTCATGGTTAAAGGTTCATGATTTTTGGTATTTGAAAACCAGAATTCCTCTCGTTTTCACATTCCCTAGATTTTTAAAAAGTATATTTGTTGGAAGATAGCTGTTGCGTGGAATAAATTGTGTAGTTTTGTGGGTAGAAACGTAAATTGATCTTTATGTGTAAGTTTTCGGAATCGAACAGGCAGAAGTTAGGGAATGCGGTGAGTTATATTGCTGCGCATGCCCGTTATCCGTACAAGACGGAAGTGCTGAAGTTGCTGTTTTTGATGGAAGAGCGGATGGTGCAGCAGTACCATGTGCCTTTCCTGGGCATTCCGTTCAGCACCTGGCGGATGGGACCCGTGAGTGTGGATGTGTTTGAAGAGTTGAGCGACGGGCCGGTCTTGCTGGCAGATTTCATCGCTCTGGAGTTTAATGGGCAGGGAATCAGAGTGACACCGAAACAGCCGTTCTGTGACGATGAGTTCTCGGACATCGAAATCAAGATGATGGAGAATGTGATGGCAGAGTTCGGAGAAATGAATTCTGATCAGTTGATTGCCGAGACGCACAAGGAGGGTTCTTTGTGGCGGCTGACTGCGGAGGAAGCTGGGCTGCTAAACGATTTTGAAATGAAGCGTGCGAACTCTTCGAATGTAGTCATTGACATGGCTCGAGGGTTAAGTGAAGTCGACCGTGCTTTCTACGAGGATACCCGGAATATCCGAGAGTCAGCGAACTTGATGAGATTGGAGCGCGAGATTGGGAGGGGGTGATGATTGAGGGGACACTGCTGTATTTTGATCCGTTCGTATTTAAGAACGGGGCCACTCCAAAACCGAAATATTTTATTGTTCTGGCAAATACCGATAACGGTGTAGTGCTGGCATCGCTCCCGACGTCGAAGGATCATGTGCCTTCGGACGTTCTAGTAGTACGCGGTGCTGTGAATATCCCGGAGCGGGGTGTGAACGCTTATGTATTTGAGGCTGGGGATCTGGTGACGGACCATTTCGCCTTTCCTCGGCGGACATTTGTCTATGGGGAGCAGGTCGATGACTATAGAGAGGAAGACTTGATGAATATGGGCAGTTGCATCCAGAACTTGGGCGTGCTAAAACCGGAGATATTGGCTGATTTGAAATCATGCCTGAAGCAGGCAGCCAATATCAAACGGAAGTATATAAAATGGTTGTAGTTTAAATAGATATGTCCGAAAGAAAAATGATCTACCTGTGCCTTGCTCACATGAGCGAGGATGGTATGGAACAGAAGTATGTGAAGGAAGCATTCGATACGAATTGGGTGGTGCCGATGGGACCGAATGTGAATGCGTTCGAGGATGACCTTGAGCAGTTTGTGAACGGTAAAGCCAATGGTAATCTCGACCGCGAAGTGGTATGTCTGGCGTCGGGTACGGCGGCGGTGCATCTGGCGCTGATTGCCTGTGGCGTGAAGGCTGGGGATGAGGTGCTGGTGCAGAGCTTTACGTTCTGTGCTTCGAGCCATCCGATTACGTATCTGGGCGCTAAGCCGGTATTCGTGGGCTCGGAAGGGGAGACGTGGAATATGGACCCGAAGCTGCTGGAGGCGGCAATCATCGACCGGAAGGAGAAGACGGGGAAGTACCCGAAGGCAATTGTGCCGGTGGCGCTGTATGGTATGCCATACCGGATTGATGAAATCATGGCCATCGGCGAGAAGTATGGTATCCCGGTGATTGAGGATGCGGCCGAGGGTATGGGCTCTCGCTTTGATGGTCAGGTACTTGGCACGTTTGGCAAGTATGGAATCCTGTCGTTCAATGGCAATAAGATGATTACGACCTCGGGTGGTGGTGCATTGATTTGCCGCACCAAGGAAGCCGCGAACGAGATAATGTGGTATGCCACGCAGGCGCGGGATGCGTATCCGTATTATCAGCATTCTGCCATCGGTTTTAACTACCGGATGAGTAATGTTTGCGCCGGTATCGGACGTGGGCAGATGACGGTATTGGAGGAGCATATTGCGCATCATAAGCATGTGCAGGCGCTGTATGAAGAACTGTTGAAGGATGTGCCGGGTATCCACATGCATAAGCAACCGGCGGACTCGCGCTATGATGCGAACTTCTGGCTTTGCGCGGCGACGATCGATCCGTCGGTGCGTGTGAAGGGGCAAGAGAATGCCTACAAGGAAGTCGTGAAAACGGCCGTCGGCGGTGCTGCAGGCGTGATTCATGCCGTGGACTGCGCCACGACAGACTGCCAGCCCAACGATAATGTGGAGGCACTACGCGTGTATATGCTGGAGCGCAAGGTGGAATGCCGTCCCCTCTGGAAACCCATGCACAAACAGCCCGTGTATGCTGGCGCTCCGGTATATACGAACGGCATCGAGGAAGATCTCTTCAAGGTTGGCTTCTGCCTGCCTGCAGGACCGTATGTGAAGGATGAGGATGTGAGGTATATCGTGGAGTGCATCAAGGAGGCGATTGAGGCTTGATCGAATAGCTGCCCCGGTCCCCATCGGCGATGTCCTTTTCGGCATTACAGGAATACGCCCGCGGCCTTCTCGGCCATATCCCCTGGGAACACTGGGTGGTGATGGCTGTGGTGGCATTGGCATGGACAGTCATCCTTTTGATTCGGAAGAAGTACTCGATGTACGGCGCGATTGCTTGGGGCTTGACGGTTTTCATGGCTCTGTTCCTGCTGGATACTGCGGTCGGGATCCGGTATTTGGGGCTTATGAAGCACACCACCGGGCATAACCTGACGCTGGACTTCTCCCGTATGTTCCAGAAGACTGGTCTTGGGCAGGCCGAGAGCCTCTGCAATGTCACAGTCTTTGTGCCGTTTGGGTTCTTCCTCTCCGAGTTCCTGGCATCGGCCAAGCGGCTCCGCCCCGGCCGACGGCTCGGGCTTGCGACCCTGGCTGGATTTGGGCTGTCCCTCTGCATCGAGAGCCTCCAGTTGGTTTTGAAGGTGGGGTTTTTCGAATTGACGGATTTGGTGATGAATATGGTGGGGGCGTTCGTGGGGGCGGTAATGGCGGTCGTTGGGAGGATGGTGCTGGGTAGGGATCTGGCTTAATTTGGGTTAAACAGATAATTGTTGAATAGTAGGATGTGCCTTGGGAACCGTTAGGGGAGGCGGATATCTTGAAATTCGATAATTATAAAATATCATAAAAATATTTGATATTTCTTTTATATCTAAAAAAATATAGATATATTTGCGGCTGGATAAAGATCGTAAAATATGATAGCAACGATATCTGCCGACATAGTACGTTCGACTTCAATAGAAACAGCCGACTTGCTGGAACTACGGAGAGGACTTCAAGGTCTTATTGGGGACTTGGAGAAAGACTTTCCGGGGTTTTGGGCAAGAATCGTCCGGGGCGACAGCCTTGAGTGTGTCGTTCCTGACAGTCGGGACGCCTTGCGAATTGCCGTCCTGTTGAAACTTTTTGTGAAGATGCGCGCGGCAGGTTTTGATTGTTCGGAAATGCTGCAGCGACATGGAATCCGGTTTTCAATTGCTGCGGGAGATCTCAAGTATGCAGATAAGGACGAGGATATCATTGATGGTCCTGCGATTTATATGTCAGGAAGGAATCTTGACGAAATCAGCCGTAAGGGCAACAGAATGTCGATATTTGAGGTGGGTAGAGAGCCTCGGTCACTGAGCGACGTATTGGACTCGTATGTGGCGCTGATAAGTGATTTAGTGGACTCTTACTCGGCAAAGCAAGCCGCGGTTGTCTTTTACAAGTTGTTAGGGTTCAAGGAAATTGAAATCAGTGAGCGGCTCGGTATTTATCAATCGTCAGTAAATATGCGTTCTACGAGTGCCCGGTGGGCTCTGTTGAATATGGCGATGAGGGATTTCGAACATTTTGATTTAGAGAAGGTATGTGGGTAGAATTGTTTTTGTGTCTTTTGCTGGCACATCTCGTGGCTGACTTTGTGTTGCAAACATCGGCCTCCTGCAAAAGTAAAGCAGAGAAGCATTGGCGAAGCATTCATCAGTATATACATGCTGGCATTGTATTCGCCCTGTCGTGGCTCGTATCCTTTGACTTGCGGTTTTGGTGGTGTGCACTGATTATCGGGGGCTTGCATTTGTGCATTGATGTCTGGAAGTCGTATCGAAAAGAGGATGTGACTTGGTTTTCTTTGGATCAATTGCTGCATCTGCTCGTCCTCGTTGGAGTAGTCTGGTTGTGGAGTTCCATGAATGAGTGGCACGTTCCTTTTGGCCTTGAGGCTTGGTGGATTGCCGCGGCTATTGCTGCCCTGATATGCTGGAAACCTGCCAATATCTTTATCAAGTTGGTTCTGAAGCATTTTAGCGTGAATATGCCTCAGGAGAAAGATGGCGGATTCAACGCTGGGGCATTGATTGGCACGATAGAGCGTTGGCTCATTTTGATATTTGTCTGTCTGCAAAGATATGATGCGCTGGGCTTGCTGATAGCAGCAAAATCGATTATCCGCTTCGGTGACTCGCAGACGAATAAGTCCGAGTATGTATTGGCGGGAACACTGCTGAGTATCTTCATTGCCGTGATGGCAGGCTTGGGGGTAATGATGTCCCATAAGATCATTTGACGGATGCTGCCATTCTATGTCGTTTAATCAGTAATAGTAAATAAGTAACCATGAGTTTGTTCAAAAACAAAACACTTTTAATCACCGGCGGCACCGGCTCCTTCGGCAACGCCGTCTTGAACCGTTTCCTCCGCACCGATATCGGCGAAATTCGCATCTTCTCCCGCGACGAGAAGAAGCAGGACGACATGCGCCACGACTTCCAGGCGCGGATGCCGGAGGTGGCGAACAAGATCAAGTTCTACATCGGCGATGTGCGCAATAAGAGCACGCTGAAGTATGCGATGAAAGGCGTTGATTACGTGTTCCATGCCGCCGCGCTGAAGCAGGTGCCCAGCTGCGAGTTCTTCCCGATGGAGGCCGTGAAGACCAATGTCATCGGCACGGACAATGTGCTGGATGC
>JAEEGL011993122.1_pt1 | contig 22344 bp, 16 predicted proteins | sample 9134231 | NCBI WGS metagenome assembly JAEEGL01 (sample SAMN16246548, study PRJNA631951) | gut metagenome | biome: gut microbiome; feature: rumen; material: fiber-attached | host: Bos | place: Iran: Karaj | collected 2018-10 | reverse complement strand
TAACGCCGACGTAAAGACCATGCTCTTTATTCATATCCCGCTTGTAGAACAAAGCAGTCTTATTTACGTACGTCAGTCGGAATACGCGCCAGAAAACGAATCGTCCAACCGTGTCGTACTCCTTTCCGAAAAGCCGGAATTCATAAATAATTTATCGGCGGACGATAAAAAATCCGCGGAAGAAGGAAATATCGTTATCGCAACCGTCGGCGGCATAAAGACGGCGGTATATCCGGCGATCTACAAGAAGGTGGACGGCAGCGAACGCGTCCTTGACGGAAAGGTCATCGGATTCTTTATTCTGAAAGACGGTTGGTCGTACGTAAAAGGCACGGTCGCTTACGAAGGATGTTGCAGTTCCGATTACAACAACGGAATGTATGCTCTTATGAAAAAACTCGCCCCGCACGTGAACGGTTTGTTCTGCGGCCACGACCACGTTACCGACAGCGTCCTTTACGAGGCGGGAACGTACACTAAAGAGGCATCCCCCGTTTATCTCTGTTACGGTATCTGCGGCGGCTACGCGACGTACAGTCTTTATTCCAAGAAGATGTCGAACAGCAAAGACGAACTGAAGGGTTATAGCCTCATTTATATTTACGAAGATAGTTCTTTCGACTACTATGGCGTTCAATATACGGATCCCTCTGTCAAAACGCCCTTTATCATCGGGAATCTCCCCGTCGAATAACGATCCCGTCGTTTCTTTTCAAAAAAGAAAGGCTTGTCGATACCCGGCAAGCCTTTTTCTTAGAAAAAACCAAACGCCTATAGGCGTTTCTTTAGTGTTGCATTTTTCACGCAGGGCTGTTATAATATGGAATGGCTTGTTTAAAATATAAAAATTATGGAGATACTTATGCCGAATCTTGATAAGAGTCAGAAAATCAACCTCATCGTGCTCGGTTTGGTCGCATTCGTGGTCTTTCCGCTGTTTACGGTGATCTTCCTTTCTTTGGAAAATCCCATCATGCACTCTGTCACGGAGATGGGATTCGACATGGGTTACTATGCGCCCTTCCTCTGTTGGGGGATCTTTATTATTATCGATCTGTTGTACACCATGCTCCTGTATCTGAAAGAGTCGTATTTCAGAAAAGAGCTGAAAATAGCCATCCTCGCCACTTTGGTCGCAGTCGATATTATGTTCGTTTTGACGGGCGCCTGCTCCGACAATCCCGAGGTCTCCAGTCCCACCGTCATCAAGATCCATAACGATTCCGCGATCGCCATGTTCATCGGACACTTCGTCGTGCTCGCCATCGTTACCGTGTTCTCTTTCTTCCGTAATCGCACGCAAGGGTACGTCAATCTCGTCCTGATGGGCTTTATCCTCATTACGATCTCTTATTGCTATATCCGCGTTACCAATGAAGAAAAATTCAGTATGATGCACGCCGCCACGGCGCTTTGCGAAGGGTACGCTTTCGCGCTCATCGTTATTTATATGTATCTCAATTACCTGGGCAACGTCTTCTTTTCGCCCACCGGAAAAACAATATTGCTCGTAAAAGAAAAAACGGGCAAAATAATATAATAATCCATACTTTAATTCGGAGGAATCATCAATGAAATTCATCACTTTCGGAGAAATCATGATGCGCCTGCAACCGGAAGGCTACAAGCGTATTTCGCAAGCCGAACGCTTCGACTTATGCTTTGGCGGCAGCGAAGCGAACGTAGCCGTTTCTTTGGCTAACTACGGTCAAGAAGCCGTTTTCCTGACTAAGATCCCGGATAACGCGATCGGCGACAGATGCATCCGCGACCTGAAAGCCAACGGCGTCGACACCTCTGCCATCGTACTCGGCGGACCGAGAATGGGCATCTACTTCACCGAAAAAGGCGCTTCTCAACGCGCCAGCACCTGCCTATATGATCGCGCGGGCAGCAGCATCACCACTTTAAAGAAAAAAGAGATCAACGTAAAAAAACTCTTTGCCGGAGCGACCTGGTTCCATACGTCCGGTATCACGCCGGCGCTCGGCAAGGACGTCGCTGACGTGACCGTCGCCCTCATGAAAGCCGCTAAAGAAAAAGGTCTGACCACCTCTTGCGACCTCAACTATCGTAAAAAACTGTGGTCGAAAGAAGAAGCCAATAAGGTCATGACCGCTTGTATGCCCTATACCGACGTCCTCATCGCCAACGAAGAAGACGTTTCGGACGTGTTCGGTCTTCATGCCGACGGCACAAATATCGTCGGCGGAAAGCTGTCCGAACAAGGTTATATCGACCTCGGCAAAAAGGTTCTCGATCGCTTCCCCTCGCTCAAATACGTTGCGTTTACTTTGCGCGAAAGTTTTTCGGCGAGCAGAAACGGTTGGTCCGGTCTTCTCGTCTCCCGTAACGGCGCTACCAAGAGCAAACGGTACGAACTGGACGTCATCGACCGCGTAGGCGGCGGCGACAGCTTCTCCGCCGGTCTCATTTATGCGCTTGCTTCCGGCATGGACGACGGCGCAGCCATCAACTTCGGTATCGCCGCTTCCGCGTTGAAGCACAGCATCGAGGGCGACTATAACCGCGTCTCTGTCGCAGAAGTCACCAAGCTCGCCGAAGGTGACGGTAGCGGTCGTATCCAAAGATAACTCGTAATGAAAAAAGTATTCGTTCTCGCTATCCTTTGTTTCGCGTTTCTTCTCGCTGCCTGCACTCCGGGCGCGGGGAGTCTGACCGATCCTTCCACCTACTACGTTTACGACAACGGCGAAAAATACGCCGTAGGGTCTTTCGTTCAGTCTACGGAAGAGATTGACTCGATCAACATTGACTGGATAGCGGGTTCCGTTACTTTATGCGGCGACGAAAACGCAACGGGCGTCTCGGTCCGCGACGATTATGCGCCGAAACAGGGGTACGAACCTTACTGCGTGCATACCTACGTCGAAAAAGGGACGCTCTACGTCAAGTTCATGCGGTTCAACCTAAAGATAAGCACGTCCATTCCCTCCAAAAAGCTGACGGTCATTGTCCCGAAAGAGTATTCTTATAAAAAGATCGCCCTTTCCACCGTTACGGCATCCACCGTCGTCGCCGACCTGACCTGTCTCGACTTTACGCAGAATTCCGGTGGGATCGGAGCAGGCGTTCGCACCGAAAATTGCTTTTATAAGGCTTTCTTTACCGACATTACCGCCGGCGACACCGTTATAAAAAACTGCGCTTTTTCCGAAAAAACAGAGTTTAGTATGGGTACCGGTTCCGTGATAATGGAAGACAGCCAAACAGCACTTTTATCCGGTCAATGCCGCACCGGCGACCTTGTTCTGAAAAATTGCAACGTGAAAAAAGCCGACGTGAATATCTCTTTGAACGGCGACGGATATATGACCGACCTTCTTACCGAAGACTTCGACCTATCCTGCGCCGCCGGAAATATTTTTGTCCATCTGTCCGATCAAATGACGGACTATAAATTGGATTGCAGATCGCCTTTCTCCATCGTTTATCCGAAAGACGTACCCAAGGACGGCGCTCGTCTTATCCGTTTACACTCCGCCGCCGGCCACGTTAAGTTCCTTCCCAAAGAAGACGTCCTCGCTCTTCTCGAGCCGGAACCCAAACAAAACAAGGACTGATATCCGAAAAAACATAATAAAAAGGACCCGGAAGCATCCGAGTCCTTATTTTTTTCTTATCGATCGATCTTATTTAGAAGACTGCGCTTCATAATCGTTCAAAACGTAACTGATATTATTTTCCACGATCTTAGCGGGGAACTTTCTGCTCATGAGTCCGTAGGTGCCGGCCGTATTCGCTTCTTCGTCGGTCAGATAATAGACGTCGATGCCTCTGCCGGTGGGGGTGTCGGTCAATCGAATGCTCACCTTATTGCAGTTGACCGTGCCGTTGATCTTCTTGTTAACGTCGGTGATCTCGGTACGAACGGTGACCGTGCCGCCGTTAGAACAGGATACTTCGACCGGTTTATCGCCGAACGGATCGCCTATCTTCGTCTTAGCCGGAACGCTGTCCGTCTTATAGCAACGAACGTAGTAATATAAGAATTCGTTATCGGTATAATTGCTTCCGCCGACTTTGATCTTGCCGCTGTCCACGCTACCGTCTTTGCGAACGATACGATAAACGTAGTTACTGCCGTCGTGATAGGACTCGAGCGTATAAGAATTGGCGTCGTTTTGAAGATCGGTATACACCTTATTGGTGGCAAGAACGTTATAGTCGTGAGCAAGAACAGTCGTTTCGATTTTGCAGACGTTTTCTTGCAAAAGGCTTTCTCTGACGCGTACGGAAGCCGAAGAATAAGTCTTTTCCTCTCCGTTATAAAGGAGCGTTTTTTCTTCGTCGCCGATATTGGCTTTTAATTGCACCGTGAGCGTACCGACGGCCGGCGTGACCGTATTGTTGCTGTCGTGAATGGTATAAATCAGGGTCTCGCTGTCCGCCCAGCAGGGTTCTACCGTGATCTTGGCGGTTCTGCTGCCGCAAGCGGAAAGGGAAAGCACCATAGCAAGCGCCGCGACGACGACTACCGTTACCAGAAGGATCTTTTTCATTCCGATATATCTCCGAAATATTATTTTTATAAAGTATAAGAAAAAAAAGGCCGTTTGTCAACAAAAGACGGCAGATACTTCTTTGCCTTCCTTAACAAAACGTATTGCAAGGCGAAACAAACTGTGCTAAACTGATAATATATACTTTTTAAGGAGTGATACGAATATGATGAACGTAGGAATTATCGGCGCAGGCCGTATCGGAAAGGTACATTGCGAAAGCATCATGCGCTACGTAAAAGGCGCGACCGTCAAGGCGATCGCCGATCCGTTTTTGAAAGAAGACACCGTAGAATGGGCCAAAGGCCTCGGCGTCAAAGAGTTTTTTACCGACTACAAGAAGATTTTGGCTGACAAGGATATCCAAGCCGTCCTGATCTGCTCCAGTACAGACACCCACTCGCCTATCTCTATCGAAGCGCTGAAAGCAGGCAAGCACGTCTTCTGCGAAAAACCCATCGACCACGATATCAATAAGATCCTGGAAGTCAAAGAGGAAATAAAAAAGCACCCGGATTTGAAATATCAGGTGGGCTTTAACCGTCGTTTCGACCATAACTTCCGCGCCGCAAGAGAAGCGGTCAAGTCGGGTAAGATCGGCGATCTCAACGTCCTGAAGGTCTGCTCCCGCGACCCCGGCGCGCCTCCGGTCAGCTACATTAAGGTCTCGGGAGGTATCTTCCTCGATATGACCATTCACGACTTCGATATGATCCGCTTTATGTCCGGCAGCGAGGTGGAAGAAGTATTCGCCTACGGCGGCGTGCTCGTCGATCCCGCTATCGGAGAAGCCGGCGACATCGACACCGCCGTTATCTCCATGAAACTGAAAAACGGCGCTCTTGCCGTCATCGACAACTGCCGCAGAGCAAGCTACGGCTACGATCAACGCGTAGAAGCCTTCGGTAGCCTGGGCCAGGTCGCGATCGGTAACGACACCGACTCCAACGCCGTCATCAGTAACGCCGACGGCGTACACGCCGAAAAGCCCCTGCTTTTCTTCCTCGAACGCTATATGCAGGCCTACGTTAACGAAATATCCGAGTTCGTCGACTGCGTCAACAACGATAAGCCCGTGCCCGTAGACGTCGATTGCGGACTGCAAGCCGTCGTCATCGGACTCGCCGCCAAAAAATCCCTCCTCGAGGGCCGCCCGGTCAAGCTGTCCGAGATTTTATAATAAACTATTTAAAATATAAGAGCGGGGAAGGAACCCTTTTTCGACAAAAAGGTTCTCCTTCCCCGCGCCCTATCTTTCCAAAAACTTTTACCGACTTTATTATCCTGATTATTTCTTCTTCGCACCCTGTTTTTCGCATATTTTCAGCGCGGCGGAGAAATTACCTCTGTCATACTCCTTCTGCGCCTTTTCTTTTTGTACCCTCTGCAAAAGAGTCTCTTGCGACAATGACTCTATAGCCGCTCTTGCTTTTTCTCTTTCGGAGACGATGATGTCAATATTTTATCTTACGACCCGCCTTAAAACACACCGACGTCTTGCTTTTTCGGAGTGTTTTCCTTATAATGGTAGCATATGAGATACGATTACTTTTTGAAGAAGCATTTTCCCTCTCCGAAAGAACAAAAATGGGCGGGAGAAGGATTTACCCTCGCCGTAGAAAACGGCAAGGTAGTATCGGACAAGGACTATGTGGTCTGCTTGGAGAAAGACCCGAAAAAGGATTTCGTGATCCTGAATCTGACCGATATACAGTTGCGCCTGCCCGAACTCAGGTTAGACGCCGACTGCGTAGCCATTGCCGAAAAAACCGTTAAAAAACTGGTCAAAAAAGTCAAGCCCGACCTCATCACGGTGACGGGAGACCAAGGATTCGGCGACAGGACGGAAATCTTGCGCGTGGGCGGGATGATCGACCGCTTCGGCATTCCGTGGGCGCCCGTATTCGGGAACGCGGATAACCGCGCCGACGAAGGGCTGCCGACCGCACAGCAGACTTTTTTATACGAAAACGCTTTTAAAAACTGCTTGCTGAAAGCCGGCCCGAGCGATCTCGCTTACCTTGTCGACGGACAAACGCGGTACGGTAACTACGTAGTCAATATCGTCGAGCGGGGCGAAAAAGACTCTTTTACCGTCGTGCGCTCTTTGATCTTTATGAACAGCGGCGACGAAGAACCCTACGACGACGCCGACTATCCGGGGCAAGAACGCGCCAATAAGGACGAATACTCCCACCTTACCGCTCGTCAACTGGAGTGGTACCGAATGATGGTACGTTCGGCGCAAAAGTACGGTAACGGAAAGGTCTCTTCTTCTCTATTTTTGCATATTCCCATCTACGCCTACAACGACGCGTATAAAGCGGCGAAAAACGAAAACGGCGAATGGAACCCCGGTTATGAAGACAGCGTGGGCGAAGCACGCGAAGTATCGGGTACTCCCCCTTACGACGACGGGGTCTTGGCCGTACTCAAAGAAGAAGGCTCGACCGACTTTATCATCTGCGGTCACGACCACAGGAATAACTATATCGTTAAGCACGACGGGATCACATATTGTTACGGACTGAAGACGGGCAAAGGGTGTTACTGGGATAAAGACATGAGCGGCGGAACGGTCGTCACGATAAAAAAAGACGGGGCCGTCTCCGCTCGTCACGAATATTGCCCCGTAAAAGTAATCGGTGTCCCCAGATGGATCTATCCTGCCGCCGCATTGCTCGGCGCGGCGATCATAGGTCTTTTGATCGGCTTATTATCCTAAAGAAAGAATAAAGACCTTCTCTCCGTTTTCTTCGTATTCCTTCTCGATCTTATCGTCGAAAACAAACTTGCACCGAACGCCGCCCGGCACCTTGATACGGTACTCGGCGGTTTTTTCTTGTACTTTCCAACTTGCTGAAATGCCGTTATAGGTACCGGAAAGTTCTTTTATGGTGCCCGTAACGTCAAAAGCCGGGTGAATAATATAGTTGTTCGGTCCGACGGCGTCAAGGGTGTGGCGTATGCCGAGCGCATACTCGTATACCCATCCGATACAAGCGCCGAAGGAGTAGTGGTTATAGCTGTTCATGCCGGCGTTCTGGAAAGGATTGGCAAGTTCGCTCCTGTATCCGTCCCACCGCTCCCAAATGGTGGTGGCGCCCTGTCCGACGGTATAACCCCAGGACGGGAAGCGGGTCTCTCCGAGGAGCTTATACGCAAGGTCACCTCTCCCTATCTCGCAAAGAACGGGCAGCAGATACCTGGTACCGATAAAACCGGTATTGAGCAATCCGTCGTTCTCTTCGATCTTGCGGACAAGATTGTTTCTGATCTCGGCGGGATCGGAAAAGCCGAAAGCGCACGCGAGGGTATAAGCCGTCTGCGTATCGTTGGCGATCTTTCCCTTTTTGTAATATTTCTTTTTCATTCTCTTCTCGATCCTTTCGGAAAGCGCGCGATAGTAGCCCTCGTCTTCGTCTCCGACGATCTTACACATTTCCGCCACCAAGCGGGCGCTGTAAGCGTAATACGCGGTCGCGATAAAGCCTTTGTTCGTTTCGTTCCGGATGCTCAACCAGTCGCCGAAGCCGACGGGCGGTCGAATACCGAAGAAAGAATGCTTTTTGCAAAAAGCGATCCACTTTTTGCAAGCGGGAAGGTTATCTTGCAATATCTTTTTATCCCCGTACGTAAGATAGTGATGATACGGAATGACGGTAACAGCGTCCGCCCAAGCGGCGCTGACTCCCGTGATGGGTAAAAAGTTAAAGTACGGCGCGACGTTGATGACGCCTCCGTCTTTTCTTTGCGCGTCGCGTATATCGGTCATATACTTCTCGTAAAAGCCTTTGCAGTCGTACATATACATAGCCGTGGGGCAAAAGACCTGCGCGTCGGCCGTCCAGCCCAGTCTTTCGTCCCGTTGCGGACAGTCGGTGGGGGTGGCGACGAAATTACTCCTTAATCCCCAAAGAGCATTGGAATAAATTTGATTGATAAGAGCGTTATCGGTCTTGAGAGAGCCGACCTGCGTCAAGTCGTTATGACAGGCAAGACCGGTCATCTCCAGCACTTCCGCTTCGCCCTCTTCTACGCATACTTCGATATAGCGAAAGCCGTGATAAGTAAAGCAGGGTTCGTACGTTTCTTCTCCCTCGCCTTTCAAAATGACGTAATCGGTACAGCGGGCGTTACGAAGATTCTCCGTATAGACCTTGCCGTCCTTTCCGAGGAGCTCGGCATAGCGGAATCTGATCTTCGCGCCGGGCGTTCCTTTCAATCGGAACCGCACCACGCCGGCAAAGTTCTGTTCGGTATCCCACAGCGTATCCGAGAGCTTTTTGACGGGGAGCTTTTCTACCAATCGAACGGGCGGGCACTTTTGCGGTTCCATCATATGCGAGTATTCGTCCGGCAAAACTTCTACCGGCTGATCGCAAGCGGGTTCTATCCTCAGATCGCGGAATTCGCCGCACAGGATATCGCCGTACACGGTTTGACTTTTCGACGCCTTCCAGGTTTTGTCCGTCTCGATCTTCTCAACCGAACCGTCTTCGTATGTCAGCGTAATCTCCGCCCACAACTTAAGCGGGTACTTACCGTACCGCTCGCGTAGCGACCAGCATATACGACCGGTATACCAGCCGTCGGCAACGATCACTTCCAACTTGTTGTTTTCTTTGATCCGATCGGTCAGGTCGTATTCGCAATAGGGTATCCTCTTGGTATAATCGGTCCAACCGGGCGCAAGAAAGTCATCCGAAAAACTTTCTCCGTTCAGATACGCTTTGAACACGCCGAGCGACGTGATCTTCAAAGCGGCCGAAACGACCTTCTTTTCGCAAGTAAAATCCTTTCTGAAAATGGGGCACGGCGCGCCGTGCAATGCGTTGATGGGCGCAGAACCCGTTTTAAAGCCTATCCAACTCATTTTTTACTCCTCGCATTATTGTTTTGATTCGACCAATGCGTTTTGTTTGGCCTCGTTAAAGTACTTGTAATTGTCTGGATTGCAATCCTCTTCGCCGTACTTAAAGTACGTTTTAAAGTCCAATTTCAGTTCCATCATAGAATTGGACGCGTGGTCCAGGCTTTCACACTGACGGAAATATCCGTTATCCCATATCTGATACACCTTCGTAATGGAAGTATAGTTTCCGTCCGGCAAACCGGCGCGTAAATTCTCGATCAGTTTTTCCGACGTTTTCGGATTGTTGACGTCAAGAATAAAACTGACGGTATAATATTCTAACTCGGCATTATACGTTACCGTCGCTCCTGTCACCGTTTCGGCGGTGATATTCATTTCCGTCTGTTGAAAAAGGCCCGATTGCGAAGCGTGATAGATCGGCAAATCTTCATGTTTGGGATAGCCGTTTACTCTGTTACGTTCGCTCCAGTCGGCGTCGACATTGAAATTACCGCCTTTGATGCTGACCTTGGGTTTAAGCGCTTTTTCCGTATATAAATAATCCATCTTGGTAATATCCGCATAACTTCTTTTCGCAAACAAAGTATCTTCTACTTTGCCGCTCAAATCAAACATCCAACCGTAATTTTTCGAATCGGCGCCCGAGTAGTCCGCGTAATAGTATTCCGTCCCTGTTTTGACCGTAAAACGGCATCCTTGACAAGGGATCCGCGTCTTAAACGCCTCGACAATGGTCGTCGTTACGTAATCATCGATGTACGCGCATTTTTCGCAATTCTGAAAAGCGGCGCAAGCGGACTCGTACAGATACAAAGCGTAATCCTTATCGGAAGAAAAATCCTCTCTGTTTTTTGCAAGAACGTTTTCGTAAGTCGGCTTTTCCGTATTCACCTCGGCGCGAATTTGATCGCCTTTTTTCTTCGGATCGAAAACCACGAAATAAACGGTCAAACCCGTGGCAAGTAAAACAACGATCAAGGCTATTGCAACGATAATTACGATCTTTTTCTTTTTGGACATACTCCACCTTATCTTCGGTACACAACTCTTTATAGTAATATAAAAAAAGTATATAGTAAAAATAGACGCTTGTCAATGCCGACTTTTCCGAAGCGTCCGTATCGCAACTGTCGGCTGTCGGACGATATCGACGAGTACGGGTATCCGAAAGTATAAAAAAGGCATTTTCAAAATAAAAAATACGTCTCGGCAATAAATTCCCTCTTGCTCTTTATGATACGATGATGATATAATAAAAGTAATCCTTGTCGGAGGTGCGGGTTTTCCGCCGTTTATAACAATATGGTCAATAAATATTATTGCAAAAAGCCCTTATGGGAATGCAGTCGAACGCTCAGCGCCGTCGCGATGGGAAGAGAACCGGCCGATACGGTCATCCTCGGCGCAACGCTCGTCAACGTGTGCACGCACGAACTGCAAAAAGATATCGACGTCGCTATTTCTTGCGGAAGGATCGCCATGGTCGGCGATTGCAAACATTGTATCGGACCGGAAACGAAAGTCGTCCGCGCCGAAAAAAAATATTTGGCTCCGGCCTTTATGGACGGACATATCCACATAGAGTCGTCTATGCTGACGGCGGGCGAATACGCGAAGGCCGTTATCTGCCACGGTACGAGCGCTATCTTTATGGATCCGCACGAGATCTGTAACGTACTCGGATTGGACGGGGTAAAATGTATGCTTACCGACGCGGCGCGCACCCCCCTCAAAGCCATGTTGACCACGCCCTCCTGCGTGCCGGCCGTGCCCGGATTCGAGGACACCGGCTCCGAGATCGGACCGAGCGACGTGGCCGATACGATGAACTGGCAAGAGTGCGTGGGACTGGGAGAAATGATGAACTTCCCCGGGATCATCTACGGAGACGAACGAACGCACGCCATCGTCGGAGAAACGCTGAAAGCGGGCAAGACGGTGACCGGACATTATTCCGTACCCGAAACCGATAAAGGCTTAAACGCCTATATCGCCGCGGGCATCCGTTGCTGTCACGAGTCCACGAGAGAAGAAGACGCTCTTGCAAAAATGCGGCTCGGTATGTACGCGCAACTTCGCGAAGGCTCCGCCTGGCACGATCTGAAAGAAGTGGGGAAAGCCGTTCTCAATCACGAAGTCGATTCTCGCTACGCTTGTCTTATTTCCGACGATACGCACCCGCACACGTTGATCGAAAAAGGACACCTCGATCACATCGTCCGTCGGGCGATCGAAGAAGGGTTCGATCCCGTTACCGCGATACAAATGGTGACGATCAACACCGCCCAATGCTATCATCTCGATCACGAAATGGGCTCCGTCGCACCCTCCAAATGCGCCGACCTGGTATTGATCGACGATTTAAATAACTGTCACGTTACGGATGTATGGATAGACGGAGAAAAGGTTGCCGAAAACGGCAAATTGGTTATCGAAATTAAGAATTACGAATATCCGGAAAGCGCCACGCATTCCGTCCGCACAACCTTGAAAAATCCGTCCGACTTTATTATAAAGACCGACAAAAAAACGGTGAAAGCGCGCGTCATAGAAGTAACGCCCGCAAGGACGAGCACGACCGAACGCTTTGCCGAAATGCCCGTTATAAACGGAGAAGTCGTTTTGCCGGAAGGCGAAGACATTCTGAAAGCGTTTGTTTTCGAGCGACATAAAAATACCGGAAAAAGCGGCTACGGATTCATTAAAGGATTCGGCATCAAAAAAGGCGCTTTGGCTCAGACGGTAGCGCACGATGCGCATAACCTGCTTGTCGTCGGAACGAACGAAAACGATATGGCCATCGCCGCCAATACGCTCATCAAGCAAGGAGGCGGACTGGTCGCCGTCCGCGACGGCGAGATCTTAGGCAACGTCGCCTTGCCCATCGCCGGACTGATGAGCGACAGATCGCTCGTCGAAACGAGCGCGCAAGTGGAAAAATTGGAAGAAGCCTGGAAGAAGATGGGGTGCGCCCTGCCCTCTCCCTTTATGACTATGTCCATTATTCCTCTTGCCTGCCTGCCGGAACTCCGATTGACCGACCGCGGCATCGTAGACTGCCGTACCTTTACCATCGTTCCGCCTATTCTGTAATATAAACCGTCATCGGGAGATATTTTATGAAAAAGAAAAAATTATCGTTAAAGCTATTCATCATCATCGCCGTCGTGGCTGTCCTTATCGTTGCGCTCGTTACCTACCTGATAGTCGCGTTCTTACCCGCGCCGATGAATATCGACTGGGATAAAGTTCAAAATATCGATTCCAACGTCAAACTGCTTGCGGCGGGCGAAGGCGGGAACAAAACGGACGCGCAAGCGCTGATAAAAATCAACTCTGACGGGACGATAGACGACTCGCCCTGGAAGGTCCTGCAATTCACCGATATGCACCTTTCGCAGATATTGTCCACCACAAACGTCACGATAAACCACTTTATCGACGCGCTGAATCAAGAAAAACCGGACTTCGTCGCCGTCACCGGCGATATCATCACCCGAAAAGGCGCGCATCCCCGCGTAAAACAATTTGCCGAGATATTCGAAAGAATGGGCATCTATTGGGGATACGTCCTCGGTAATCACGAAGGCGATTCCGATCCCTATACCGTATCCAGAAAAAACATCATCAACAGCTTTGCGTCCTATCCTCACTGCTTGGTTCAAAACGACGTAAAAAAGACGGCGTCCGGCGAAGAAGTTTGGGGTAAAGGCAACTTCGTCGTCAATTTGCTCGGCGCCGATTATTCGCTTTCTCAATCGCTTATCTTTATGGACAGCGGCAATAGGATCTCCGATGAAGACGCCAAAAAATACGGCGTCGAAACGGGTACTTACGACTATCTGAAAGAAAGTCAAAAGACTTGGTATAAAGAGCAAGTGGAAAAAGCCATCGCAGTCAATGCAAAAACGATGCTCTTTATCCATATCCCGTTGGTCGAGCAAGGAAACGTGAAATTTTTGAAAACCGGAGAGCCTATCGAAAACGGATGGCATTATGCAAAGAACAGTGTTCTCAACGTCAACGGAAAGGCAGTCGGCAGTACCGTAGTCAAAGACGGCTGGAATCTGATCGAAGGCACGGCCAGCTACGAAAAGTGCTATTCTTCCGACTATAATAACGGTATGTATGATCTGATGAAATCGCTTCGCGCCGGCGTAAGCGGCTTATTCTGCGGTCACGATCATCTTAGTAATTCCGTCCTGTACGAAGACTACGACCCGGCGACCGAAAAGCCCGTTTTCCTATGCTACGGACAATCCAGCGGATTGCAAGGCTACAGCCTTTATCAATACGGCTTATCGGATAAAGACGAATACACCATGCGCGGCTACTCCGTCATTATGATCCACGCCGACACGACGTTCGATCTCTATAACGTATATTACGACGCCGAATATAAACTCGTTCCGCGCATTGTCGCTTCCGAACCGTACGAAAAAAATTAACGTTTTAATCCTTACGTTTTACGCAATTAAAAAGCGCGCCGACCGACGCGCTTTTTTATCGACGAATAAAAAGTTTCTATCCCAAAAGAACGGCGTCCAGCGCGTAAAATACGCCGAGCGCAACGAGTTGTCCGCCCAGATAGACCCAAAGAGAAAGACGCCCCGGGACAGAAAAGAAATAGTGCCAACACCCGTCGAGCGACGGAAAAAGCGACTTTCTTTTCGCATACAATACTTCGGACAGCGACGCGCCGAAAAAGAAGATCGCAATATACGGGAACAGCGGAAAGTAATCGGCCGTCCACCAGCTTTCTTCGTAAAAAAACAGTCCGCGGAAATCGTTATTGTGCTCAATGGTCGCGCCCGAGCCGAAAGTATCGTACAAGCGTACGTTATAATGGCGATTGATCAAGAAGAACACGACGGATAAAGCGAACAAGAGTCCGACTTTAAGCCACCTTTTCAGCGCGGGAGGAACCGGCTTCTTTTTTTCGATCATCTTAAAAATAAAGGTATACGCTATATCGAATAAGGCGTATGCGAGAGTGATCAGCGCTAAGCAATGCAACACTCCGAACAAAATAAAGCAGTCGAACCCGAATTTATCCTGCACAAAATAGGTGACGATGCTGACGAGCGCCGACACAGAAAAAAGGCGAGCGCCGCGGATCAGATTACTGTGAGAAAACGCGGTGCATATACCCGATATGCAGAAAAAAAGAAATAAAAAAGCGGGACGCCAAAAAAATCGCGTCTCGCCGGTCATGTACGCTCGACCGAATTCCGTCATGGCTTGCAACATCGGTTTTCCGCTATTACGCCAGGAAGAAAAAATATACGCGAGGTCGTACATCGCATGATCGAAAGTGACCATAACGATAGCGAACCCGCGTAAAAAATCCAACTCCCAAATACGACTTTTTTTCATGCGTTATTTGTATTCGGTGCCGATAAAAAGGAGCTTATTGCCGTCCACGCGATATAACTCGAAACGATCTCGATATTCGTGGACAAGGATATCGGGTTTGAGCACGCTGAAATAGATATCCGGCTTTTCCGAACCGCTCGCCGTCTTATCTTTTTCTTGCAACGGCATCCAGTCGAGAGACTGCGCGTCCTTATAGTCGGTCTCCTGTTTTCTGAACGGAGCGCTTTCCTTCTTCTTTTCTTTGAAGAAAAGCCCTTTCTTTTTCTTTTCTTGCGTAAGCGGCGGTTGCAACTCTTTGGAAGAACCGTTATCTTCCGCGGGTTCTTTTTTCTTTCCGAACGCTTTTTTGAGCGGATTGATCAACACGTTATAGGCGCTGATAATAACGACGATAACGATACAGACGATACCGCCCACGATATAGAAGGTGCTGAACGTGGAAAAGTCGAAAGGATCGAATCCGAGCGTATAATGCAGGATCACCCCGAAAAGGGCGTACAAAATAGGCACCCACAGTCCAAGCATAACGATGACCTTTATGATCAATTTCAAAAGGCCGCCGAACGCTTTGAACAATACTCTCAGGAAAGAATCTTTTTCTCCCTTTCCGCGATTCCGCTTTTTCATCCTATCTTATCGACCCCCATGTACGGACGAAGAACTTCGGGTATGGTGATCGTGCCGTCCGCATTCTGATAGTTTTCCAAAATAGCGGCGGTCGTTCTGCCGACGGCGAGGCCGCTTCCGTTCAGCGTGTGCACCAACTTGACCTTTCCGTCCGTATCACGGAAGCGGATATTGGCGCGACGCGCCTGGAAGTCGATGTAGTTACTGCAAGAAGAGATCTCGACGTATCTGTTATACGACGGCATCCATACTTCGATATCGTACGTCTTGGCCGAACCGAATCCGACGTCGCCGGTACAAAGGCATACGACGCGGTAAGGAAGACGCAATTTCTGCAAAATGAGCTCGGCTTCGTTAGTCAGGCTCTCCAGTTCGTCCCAACTTTGATCGGGACGGGTGAACTTAACGAGTTCGACCTTATTGAACTGATGCTGACGAATAACGCCGCGAGTGTCTCTGCCGGCGCTGCCCGCTTCTCCGCGGAAACAAGCCGTATACGCGCAATAGCGAATGGGCAGATCTTTAACGTTGAGGATCTCGTCGCGGTGCAAGTTGGTTACCGGAACTTCCGCCGTAGGAACGAGATAATAGTCGGTACCCTTAATGGCGTACATATCTTCTTCGAATTTCGGCAATTGCCCCGTACCGAACATGGAGTCGCGGTTGACCATAAAAGGAGGAAAAACTTCTTCATATCCGTTAGCCGTATGCGTATCGAGCATCAGGTTGACGATGGCTCTTTCCAAACGGGCGCCCAGTCCGTGATAGACGTGAAAACGGGCTCCGGTGATCTTGGCGGCTTGCTTGGGATCGAGAATGCCGTACTTTTCGCCGATGTCCCAATGCGCAAGAGGCTCGAAGTCGAACTTGGTCGGCTCCATGAACCGTCTTACTTCCACGTTATCGTCCGAGTCCTTACCGTACGGCAAGCTGTCGTCGACAAGGTTGGGGATGACGTACATCAACTCGGTCAAGCGAGCTTCGATCTCGGTGCGCTCGGCGTCGAGCTTTTTGATCTCTTCGCCCTTTTCCTTCATTTCGGCGATAAGATCGTCGCAGGGTTGCTTATTACGCTTCATTTGCGCGATGGATTCGCTTGCCTTGTTCTTTTCCGCTTTCAGACTTTCGCACAAACGGATATTTTTACGACGGGCGTCCGCAAGGGTCGCCACTTCGGAAATGTCGAGAGAACTGTTTCTCTTGGCAAGTTTTTCTTTGACAAGTTCGATATTGTCGCAGACGAATCTTAAATCTAACATTTTTTTGCCTCCGTTATATTCGCAATGATTTATACTTGTTTATCTTATTATTTTACTATAACATAAACGATAAATCAATAACTTTCTGTTATTTTTCAACAAGAACGGTGATCGGCCCGTCGCTGTAGACTGACAGTTCCATATGTTTGCCGAATCTACCGCTTTCCGTCGGGACCAAAGCGGAGAGCTTTTTTAAAAAAAGCTCGTATAGCGGCTTGCTTATTTCCGCGCCCGCCGCCTGAGAAAAGTCCGGGCGCGTACCGTGCTTGCAATCGGCGTATAGCGTAAAGTTACTGACGCATAAGATCCCTCCGCCGATATCGATAAGGGATAAGTTCAGCTTCCCGTTTTCGTCGGGGAAAATACGACTTTTTACGATACGATTCGCCACCCAATCAACCGTTTGTTCGGTATCCGTCGCGGTAAAACCGCACAGTACGAGCAATCCTTTATCGGTGTGTCCGACTGCTTCGCCGTCAACGAAAACGGTGGCTTCTTTGACCCGCTGAACGACCGCTCTCATTTCGATCTTCCTTCGCAGACGAGATCGACTACGTCCACCGTCATACGTACAGTATCCCATCCGGAAGGAGATTCTTTATAGGTAAAGCGCAAATAGCTCTCGCCTTTATAAAACTCTTCTCCGATATAAATGGCGGTATAAGTCTCGCCCGTCAATTTCGATTTTTGTTCCACCGTGCGATACGTCCCTTTCCAGGTAACGCCGAGATCGCGATTGATAATATCGAGCGATTCGAGCACAAGATGACCCGATTTACTCAACTCTTTAGCCATCTCACGCACCGCTTGAGAATCAAGATCGACCCCGGTAATGGAAAAGCCGATCGTGTCGGAGATCAGATCCAACGATTCGATCAGATTGGTATAGTCGAATCCGGGGAACATATGCTCCAAGAAGCGTTCTTGCAGATAGTCGATATCAAGATCGATCAACTCGTTCACGTCGATCGGGAGAGCAAACAGACCCCAATTAACCAGCAACGACAAAACTTCTTTGATACCGTCAACGACGGCATACTTCATCTCAAAGGTCCCGTCGGCGTAAAATGCGATATAGCTGTTCTGTTTGGACATGATGGAGATGGGATTAGGCAGACTGCTGACCGACGCTTTCGTCAGATCAAGACCGCTGACCGAAAAGGTGGTAATGTTAAAAATTTTATCCTCGTCAAAATGATTTCCTACCGGCTTGACGTTTTTCGGTACGCGGTAAGATATATCTTTGCCATCGACTTCGTTAAAATAAGAAAGGGTCACGTCGCCGAAGGTGTCGCTTTCGTCGATCTTCTTTTTCACGGAGCTGGTTGAGACGGACATAGAATAAAGATAATCAAGCTGTTCTTTCCTCAACGTTTTGTACTTTTCAAGCGCGTCGGAAGACGCCAACCCGAGTTCCGTAAGTAATTTCTGATTGGCTTCGGCGATCAAAGCGTGGCCTTCGTTAGCGGGATGAATGCCGTCCGGGCAGAAAAGTCTGGACCAGCGCTCGCGCGTAGAACTTGCATTGTATATTTCTTCAAAGGCAGAGGCAACGTCGACAAGGTAGTAAGGTTCGTACTCAAACTTATTTTCGTTGTCTGTCAGGTACTTCCTGAGCATATCGTTCAGTCTGTTGAGCGCTCCGCCCACCAAACGGTGATAGTCGTTTGGCGTATACGCCATAGCGTTAAGACGCGTTCTCGCTCGATTCCCGATGAGAGGGCTGTCCTTGCCGACGGGATTATACTGCGTTTGCAGAATAATAATGGCGTCCGGGTTCATCTCGCGGAGTTTAGTGATGATCTTATCGAGATTATTATAGGCGTTTTCCAAATACCGGTCGACGTCGGAATAATCGCCTTGACCGGCGTTGATGATCATATCGTCGACACTGTGACCGAGCAGATCGTTACCGCCGATAGAGACGTGGATTATGTCGGAATCGGTGATGAGCGACTTGACCATGTTGATACCGTCGTCCTCTCTTTGAATAAAGTCGTACAGGTCGGACGTCTGATCTCCGCTGATGGCGCGGTTATAAAATTTATAATCGTTGATATTGCCGAGGATCCCGTAATAACCGTATCTTTCGCGTTCGGTAAGAGGCGACGGGCCGGCCATTGCTTCGGCGATGGAGTCGCCCAGGAAAAGGACCGTCTTTTGCCCCGATCCGATAACGTGTTCTTTACGCGCCGGGTGTCTGTTACAACCCGAAAAAGTCATACAGAGCAACACGGCAAGAAGCGCCGCGACGCTCAAAAACTTGATCCTGTTTTTCATAATGATCTCCTTTTTCGTTCCCTTTCTTTCCTGAACATATAATATCAAATTTTTTTAATAAAGTAAACAATTAAAGACATGTTTAAATATTTGGCTGAAAAAAGAAAAACGCCGCGGCAAGCGGCGTTTCCGACTTTTTCAAAAAGGTTATTTTATCCGTTCCTTAAAGAAAGCGATCAACTTTTCGTTACACTCTTTCCCTTTGACGGAATTGGGCGAAAGCACGCTGAATACGTGCGGCAGTTTCTGTTCGGGGCACTTGGGGAAGTCAAGGAGCGTATACGGGATGCCCTTATCGTCGAGCACTTTGGCAAAGTTGACGGTGGCGCTGCGAATAAAATCTTCGGCGCTGGTTACCATAAAGCACGGAGGCATATTTTCTTTTTTGACCAATTTGGACAGATCGAGATCGGCAAAGTGCGGCGCTTTCTTTTTGTTGTAAGTGCCGAATATTCCCGGAAACATGACTTTAGGCGCGCCTTTATCGAGATCGTACATACCGCTGATAAGACCGATGGCATTAAAGGTAAAGCCGGGCTGAATGAAACCGTAGATAGCGGCGACGTCGATATCGTTATTGACCAGCGTCTCGTGGATGGCGAGCATACCGCCCGCGCTATCGCCGGTAAGAAATACGTTATTCATATCTCCGCCGTACTCTTCCAGATGATCTTTTACCCAAAGAAGAGCTTCGTTGACGTCGTCGAGATGAGCGGGATACCGATATTCGGGCGACAAAGAATAATCCATTGCAAAAACGATAAACCCGTTCGCGGCGAAATTATAGCAGTACGGACGATTGCCCAGTTTGGAGCCGCCCTGCAGGCCGCCGCCGTGGATGTTGATGATAACGGGAAGCGGTTTTTCTCTGACTTCCGGACGAATAACGTCAATGACTTGCCACTTGTTTCCACCGGGAACGTACGGGATATCCGCAATGCGCTCGATCCCCTCGGGCAAGACTTCGGCCGCGACTCTCTCGGCGTCGGCCTTATCCACCTTATCCCAAAACTTACGGTACAGTTTGTCCAACAACATACATGCCTCCTACTTTTTATCGACGTTGTCCTTATCCGGTTCCAACGTTACTTTTTTCTTTTTCGGATAAATACGATAGGTCTTTTTGATCTTAAAGGTGTCCTGACTTTGTATCTTTTCGTGCAAAAGATCGACCAGTTTCTTCCTGTCTTCGTCGGAAAGGGAATCGGCCGTGACATAGTAGAACACGGAGACTTGCGCGTAGATATAAATTACGTCCTTCTTAATGGCGACTTTGTCTATTTTGTCATAAAAATGGGTCTCTTTATAAAGCTGTTTGCCGTATTTGTCAACGGAGACGACCTCGATGGCTTCGTCGCCGAATTTGAGGACCTTTTTGACGATGCCAAGCCGCTCGAAGTCCACTTTGAATCCGGATACCGACGTCCACACAAAGAGAAGAAAGGCGATCCCGATCACAAGCAGGCATACGCCGAACAGGATGAGGATAAAAAAGACCTTCGCCGTAAAAAACAGCGCGAGCCCGATTCCGAGCAGGAGGGACAGAAGAATGATCTCGCGCAGGCCGAAATACTTGCGCATATAGTACATACTGCATTTAAAGTACAGATTTTTGTCGGCGTTCATTTCTACGTTCATAGCATTTTTATTATAAAACAACGCCTCCTTTTCGTCAAGAGGGCTTTCCTCCGCCGCGAAAAAACTTTTGCCGTCTGTTACCGCTTTTCCCTTGAAAAAAAAGGTAAAATCGGGTACAATGGTCTTATGAAATTATCGGTCAACCCTTATAAAGGAAAATTAGGCGTGGCGGTCAGCGGCGGTATGGACAGCATGGTGCTGTTCGACCTTTGCCGTAAGGTCCAAAAAAAGCTGGTCGTCATCAACATCGAACACGGCATCCGCGGAGAAGAATCGGTCTCCGACAGCGATTTCGTCGAGTCCTACTGCCGTCTATGCGGAGTAGAATGTCTTCGTTTTTCGGTCAACACCTTGCAGAATCTGCGTCCCGGCGAAAGCGTGGAACTGGCAGCGCGCAGACTCCGTTACGACGTATTCAATAAACTTCTCGCCGATAAAACGGTAGACGCCATCGCTCTTGCGCATCATGCGGACGATAACGCCGAGACCATGCTCATGCGCATCTTCCGCGGAACGGGCATTCACGGGCTTATCGGCATGGGCGACAGAAAAGGTTTTGTACGGCCTCTTCTCGGCGTCTCGCATAAAGAGATCGAAAACTATGCCGAAAAAAACCGTATTCCCTACGTTACAGACAGTACCAACCTCGTCGACGACTGCACCCGTAACTATATTCGTCACGAGATCATGCCTAAGATCGCCGCGCTCTATCCCGGCGTCATTGACGCGTTTATTCGTCTGTCCGAAAACGCCAAAGAGGCGGACGACTACATTTTGTCCAACACGCCCGCCGCGCAGAAGACGTCTTACGGCTATAAGATCAAAGACTGTTTCGGGTATCCGGAAATTATTCAAAAGTACGCCATAAAAATGCTTTTCGAGAAAATCGGGTTTTATCAAGATATCGAAAAGAAAAACCTGGACGCCGTGGTCTCCTTGTATGATAAACCGAACAATACCGTAGTCGGGCTACCCTTCGGATGTCGCGCGTTAAAGATGAACGGCGATCTGTGTATCTGTCTTCAAGAACCGGAACCCTTCTTAGAACAAGCGTATAACGAACGTCTTGCGTTCTCCTACGAAGGCGCCCGTTACTCGTTCGCGCGCGGGTCGGAAATGAAGCGTGGCATTACGCTCGACCCGACCAAGATCCCCGTAGGAAGCGTGATCCGCGCCCGCAGAGACGGCGATACATTCCGACGTGTCAACGGCAAAAACAAATTACTCGGCGATTTCCTGAACGAGAAAAAATTCAACGTTTTCGAAAAAGAAAGAATGCCGGTACTTGCCGACGGGAACGTGGTCCTGGCCATTCTGGGCGTTGAAACGGCCGAAGCTGTCAAAGCCGAACCGAACGGGCCCTTTCTGCACGTTATCAAAGAAAAAGAATGATCCCCGTTCCGAGCGACCTGAAAGCATTCGCGGAGTTATTTCCCGGCCCCTTATATCTTGTGGGCGGGTACGTGCGCGACGCCCTATGCGGCAAAATATCGGACGATATCGATATTTGTTCGCCCCTTTCCGCCGACGGAGTAAAAGCCTTACTCGAAAACACCCCCTATAAGATATCCGTCATCAAAAGAAATACCGCCACGGTCGGGATCCGCTATGAAAAAAGCGAATGGCAATACACCGCTTTCCGCACCGATAACTATTCGGGCGGGCATACTCCTTCTTCTATTTCCTCCGCAGATATAAACGGCGACGCAAAGCGTCGCGACTTTAAAGCGAACGCCGTCTATTACGATATAAAAAGCGACGAGAT
>JAEEGL010426087.1_pt1 | contig 22346 bp, 22 predicted proteins | sample 9134231 | NCBI WGS metagenome assembly JAEEGL01 (sample SAMN16246548, study PRJNA631951) | gut metagenome | biome: gut microbiome; feature: rumen; material: fiber-attached | host: Bos | place: Iran: Karaj | collected 2018-10 | reverse complement strand
TATCACCACACTGCAGAATACTATCTGCACTAACTGAAGACTACTATTGCTACACCCTAACGAATACTATTTCAAAGAACTAACGCAAAATAATATTATAAGCTTCGGAATACTTACATGTCCCGGCAGGCATAGTTTTAGGCTTGCTGGTAGCATATTTTTTTATTGCACGCTTGCGCACACGAATAGCTGTGCTGGAACAGGACAAACTTCATGCCGAGAAACGTATCCAAGAGGTGCAGCAACAAGGCGAGAAGCAGGAGACATCGTTACGTGAGCAATATAGCCAACAGGCAGAGCAGGAGCAGAAAAGGCATGCTCAGCAGTTGGAGCGCGCAGAACAGCAATACAAGGAAGCGTTGGGCTTGATGCATCGTCAGCATGAGGAACAAATGGCACAACAAATGCAACTCATCAAGGCCGAGATGAATACAGCCTCGGAACGCATCCTCAAAGAACGCTCAGAGCAACTCTTCACCACCAACAAAGAGCAGCTTGCCAACATACTCAATCCTCTTCAAACCCACATCCAGCAGATGCGCGAGGCTGTGGAAAAGAGCGACCGCGAGCAAACTGCTACGATGCAACGCTTGGACGCATCTATCAAGACAAGCTTTGAACTGAGTCGCAAAGTGGGGGAACGTGCTGACCGTCTGGCTTTGGCTCTTACGGGAGAGAACAAGACTCAGGGCAACTTTGGCGAACTGAAACTAAAGCAGTTGCTGGAAGATATGGGCTTGGAGGAAGGCGTTCAGTTTGAACTTCAGGAAACCATGAAAGACAAGGACGGAAGGCCCATTTATGAGGAAGAGGGACATCGCATGATTCCTGATGCCATCTTGCATTTCCCCGACAAACGCGACGTAATCATCGACTCCAAAATGTCGTTCACGGCATTCGAAGATTACCATAATGCTGAGACAGACGAACAGAGGCAAGATGCCCTGCAACGTCACATTACCAGCATGCGCACGCATGTCAACGAACTTTCCAAAAAGAACTATACACGCTATATCAAGGACAATCGAGGCAGATTGGACTTTGTCTTGATGTATGTCTTCTCCGAGTCTGCCCTCCAACTCGCACTATCCAATGCTCCCTCGCTTTGGAAGGAGGCCTATGACAAGGGCGTAGTCATCAGCGGTTCACAAAACTTGTATATGATGCTGCGCGTGTTGGAAATGACTTGGAGACAAGTAAGACAAGTGGAGAATCAACAGCAAATCATGCAACTTGCCAACCTGATGGTGGATCGTGTGCAACTCTTTGCCGAACGCATGGGTGATGTGCGACGCCAGTTGGAGAAAACCAGCGAGGCCTTTGACAAGGTGCAGGCAAGCACCGCCGAAAGTGGGCAGAGCATCATCACCACCGCACGTCAGTTGTTGAAGATGGGCGCTGTGGAGAACACCAAACGCAAGAAGTCTCTGAAGGAAGAAAAACTAAGCGATGAGCCCAAGGAAATAACGCAAAACGATGAAGAAAACTACGAAAACGAGGTGGAAAATGAAAATAATCCCTAATTCTTAACTTGTAATCCGTAACTTTTTTGTACCTTTGCGCCCAATGCCACGAGATGGCAGAATTTCAAACCTATTAAATAAAATTTTTTAACTAATGGCAACAAAAATCAGATTGCAGCGCCACGGTCGTAAAGGCTACGCTTTCTACAGCATCGTGATCGCTGATGTAAGAGCTCCACGTGATGGAAAGTTTACAGAGAAGATTGGTACCTACAACCCCAACACCAATCCTGCCACTGTAGATTTGAAATTTGATCGCGCTCTTTACTGGGTGGAGGTTGGCGCACAGCCTACCGACACAGTTCGTAACATCCTCAGTCGCGAAGGTGTTTACCTTATGAAGCACTTGAAGGGTGGTGTTAAGAAGGGTGCATTCGACGAAGCTGCAGCACAGGCTAAGTTCGATGCTTGGAAGGCTGACCGTCAGAAGGGTCTGAAGGCAATCGAGGACAAACTCGCTGCTGACAAGAAGGCCGCTGAGAAGGCTCGCCTCGAGGCTGAGAAGAAAGCTGACGCTAAGGTTCAGGAGAAGGTAGCTGAGAAGAAGGCTGCCGAAGCTGCTGCCCAGGCTGAAGCCGAAGCAGAAGCTACATCAGAGAACGCAGAAGCAACGGAAGAAACAACTGAAACAACCGAGGCATAAACTGCAAGTTAAAAGTTAAAAATTTTATTCTAATAGATTTTTCCTAACAACAGCAGAAAGGGTTTCACCGTGAGGTGGAACCCTTTCATATTTTATCTCTGTCGCTAAGCAAGTGGGCTTGCTTAATAATACTCCTTCACTTTCTCTTCCTGCTTCTTTGACTTGGCTGGCTTCTTGCGATAATTAGAGATGAAAGTCTTCATGAAAACAATACATAAGGCAGAGAACACGATGATGTATATCCAAGTTAGCATGGGACCTCCCAATGCTTCGGTGAGCTTATGATCTTCGTTGATTGTTCCATCAGTCAAGCGCATTTCTATCAAGGCTGCAGTATTGTTGAGCATGTGAATCATCGAGGTTATGATGATGCTGCCAGATTTCACATAGATGATACCCAGTATGACGCCCATGATGATGGCGAAGGGTATTTGTGCGGGATTAAAGTGTATGAGGCCAAACATAACTGCAGAGAACAGAACGGCATATTTTCGATGTTCTCCGTGACGCAGCAGATATCGAATGATTCCCTCGCGGAATACGAGCTCTTCTACGATTGGTCCGACTATCGCAATAGCCAATATGCCCCAAGGGTTAGTGGCCAATTCCTTGAACTCCAACTCCATGAGGTCGGGCAAATTGATTTGCTCGCTCAGCAAGTCCATCGCAATGATGGCTGAAACTGCAGCTGCAATGCCTAAAGGAGCGCGTTTCCAGTCAATGCGGAAGGGATTGAACGTCTTGCTCTTGATGAGTCTTATAGCCCAAAGGATAGCGACACTGATGATGCCGCTAACGATAATGGAAAGAGCAAGCAGGGTGGGGTGGTCAGTTAATTTAGTGTTTGTAGCGGTGCAAAAAATGGTCAGTATGGTGCCAACTGCTACTTGTGAGACAAGAAAGATAATTACGCCCAATACGGGCTTCAAATATGCTCTCATTTGCTATTATTTGTTTTCATTGCGCACAAAGATACAAATTTCTTTTGATAGCCACGTGGAAATTGTGAATTATTTTGTATCTTTGCATGGTTTATCTAATATCATGAGAAATGAAAGAACGGCAGATTGAGCATCGCGGTATAGTGAAAAGCGTTTTGCCAGGCATCGTGTGCATTGCTATAGCGCAAGATGTTGCATGTGCTGCGTGTGCAGCCGCTCAGTTGTGCCACAGTTCCGAAAAGCAAGAAAAGGTGATTGAGGTTGCCACAGACGATGCTTCACGCTATTCTGTGGGCCAGGAGGTTACCATCGTAGGCAACCTCGGTTTGGGGCTTCGCGCTGCATTGTGGGCCTATGTGTTTCCATTGATTTTGATGATGGTGGTACTTTGTCTCACGGCATCGTGGTACGGAACGGGTGTGGCTGCAATATCTGCTTTGCTTTCTCTCGTACTATACTACACCGTATTATATATGTTGCGCAACAAACTGCAGCAACGTTTTCAGTTTCACATACATTCTTGAATTCATTAAATCATTTAATATAAAATAGTGTTATGAATCTAATTCTTTTGGCAATTATTGCTTTAGGCGCTATCGGGCTTATTGCTGCCTTGCTGCTCTACTTTGCGTCGCGGAAGTTTGCCGTGCACGAAGACGAGCGCATAGGGCAAGTGAGCGAAGTACTGCCACAAGCCAACTGTGGTGGTTGCGGTTTCCCAGGTTGCGCTGGTTTTGCTGGTGCCTGTGTGAAGGCTGCCGACAAGGGTTCCCTCGAAGGCTTGCTTTGTCCTGTTGGCGGGCAGCCTGTGATGGAGCAGGTGGCAGGCATTCTGGGCATGACGGTAGAAGCTACTGCTCCCAAGGTGGCTGTAGTTCGTTGTAATGGTTCGTGCGAGAACCGTCCTCGCCTGGTTCAGTTTGATGGTGCACAAAGTTGTAAGGTGCAGCAGATGACGGGAATGGGCGAGACTGGTTGCCCGTATGGTTGCTTGGGTTGCGGAGATTGTGTGGAAGCATGTCAGTTCGATGCTATTCACATCAATCCTGAAACGATGCTTCCCGAGGTCGATGAAGAGAAGTGCACAGCTTGCGGCGCTTGTGCCAAAGCTTGTCCACGCCAGATTATCGAGGTAAGACTGAAGGGTTTGAAGAATCGCCGCATGGTTGTCCTTTGCAACAACAAGGACAAGGGCGCAATTGCCAATAAGGTCTGCAAGGCTTCGTGCATTGGCTGTGGCAAGTGTGTTAAAGTGTGTGAGAAGTTCGAAGCCATTACCTTGACCAACAACCTCGCTTACATCGACGCAGAGAAATGTAAACTGTGTCGCAAGTGTGAAGAGGCTTGTCCGAAGGGAGCTATCCACGCAATCAACTTTCCCCCACGCAAGCCAAAAGTAGAAGAAACTCCTAAAGCAGAATAAACTATGAAGACATTTAAAATAGGAGGAGTTCATCCTGAAGAGAATAAACTGTCGGCAGGCCAGCCCATACGTGAGGCTCAGTTGCCCAAGCAGGCAGTGTTCAGCATGTTTCAACATATTGGTGCGCCTGCTAACGCAGTTGTCAAGAAAGGCGATGAAGTTAAGGTGGGAACCTTGTTAGGCGAGGCTGGCGGTTTCGTCAGTGCCCCCATCTATTCGAGTGTTAGTGGTAAGGTCAGCAAGGTTGATGTAGCTCTTGATGCCAGCGGCATGCGTCGCTTGGCTGTGACAGTTGACGTTGAAGGAGATGAGTGGGAAGATAGCATTGACCGCTCAAAGGACCTCGTTAAGTTGAGTGACCGCCCTGAGTTGGATGCAAAGACAATTGTCGATAAGATTAAAACGGCTGGTATCGTAGGTATGGGCGGTGCTACATTCCCCACACATGTGAAGCTTTGTCCCCCTCCAGGTAAGGTGGCTGAGTGTGTCATTGTTAACGCTGTGGAGTGCGAGCCTTATCTGACTGCCGACCATAGTTTGATGCTGGCTCATCCTGACGAGATTCTTGTCGGTTTGCAGTTGGTCATGAAGGCTGTTGGCGTAAACAAGGGTTATATCGGTATTGAGAATAATAAGCCCGATGCCATAGCCTTGATGAAGGAGAAAGCTCAGCAATTCCCCGAGATCGAGGTTGTTCCTCTAAAGCTGAAATATCCGCAAGGTGGCGAGAAGCAGTTGATTGATGCTGTCATTGGCCGTCAAGTTCCTGCTCCTCCAGCATTGCCTATCGACACGGGTGCTATCGTGCAGAACGTAGGAACGTGCTTCGCCATCTATGAAGCAGTAATGAAGAACAAGCCCCTCATCGACCGTGTCATTACAGTTACGGGTAAGAGTCTTAGTCAGCCCTCTAACCTTTTGGCTCGTCTGGGCACTCCTTTCAGCCAACTTATCGAGGAGTGTGGCGGACTGCCCGAAGACACAGGTAAGGTCATCGGTGGAGGTCCCATGATGGGCAAGGCATTGATGAGTCTCGATGTGCCTATGACAAAGGGCTCCAGCGGTTTGCTCATTATGAATGAGAAGGAAGCCAAACGTGCCGAAATAGATCCTTGCATCCGTTGCGCCAAGTGCGTTGGTGCTTGTCCAATGGGCTTGGAGCCTTACTTGTTATCGAAAGTCAGTGAGCAACACGATTGGGATACAGCCGAACGTGAGGACATTGTGAGCTGCATTGAGTGTGGTTCATGTCAATTCACATGTCCCAGTCATCGTCCTTTGCTTGACTACATTCGTTTAGGTAAATCAACAGTAATGGGTATCATCAGAGCTCGCTCTGCTAAATAACGAAAGACAATGAATAAACTAATAGTTTCTCTTTCACCGCATGTTCATGGAGGCGACTCCGTGCAAAAGAACATGTATGGTGTGTGCATAGCCTTGCTGCCTGCGATGCTTGCCAGCTTCTATTTCTTCGGATTAGGAGCGGTGGCTGTCATGCTGACTTCAATCTTGGCTTGCGTATTCTTTGAGTGGGCTATCACAAAGTTTGTGCTGAAGCGCGAACGCCTGACCATTCTCGATGGAAGTGCAGTTCTGACGGGTATGCTTCTAGCATTTAACCTGCCCTCAAATCTTCCCTTGTGGATTATTGTATTAGGCGCCTTGTTTGCCATCGGCGTCGGCAAGATGACCTTTGGCGGACTTGGACAGAACATCTTCAATCCCGCCCTTGCTGGTCGTGTATTCCTGCTCATCAGTTTCCCCGTACAGATGACCTCATGGGCAGATAATATGCACGACAGCATTCCTACGGACGCTTTCACAGGGGCAACTCCTTTGAGTTTGATGCAAAAGGCAATCACGGAGAAGGATGCTTCGTTGCTCAACGACCTGCCCTCAAGTTTTGAAATGTTCTTTGGACAGACTTCGGGTTCGTTAGGTGAGGTTAGTGCCTTGCTGCTGCTCATTGGTTGTGCCTTCATGCTTTGGCGCAAGATTATCACTTGGCACATTCCTGTCAGCATCATCGCTACAGTCCTTGTGTTCGCAGGTCTCTTACATTTGTCTAACCCCATCTATGCCAACCCCCTGCAGGTCATCTTCTCGGGTGGTTTGATTTTGGGCGCTTGCTACATGGCCACCGATTATGTTACCTCGCCGATGGCTCCCAAGGGGCAAATCATTTATGGCGTATGCATCGGTCTTTTGACTGTCATCATTCGTAACTGGGGGGCTTATCCCGAAGGAATGTCATTTGCCATCATCATCATGAATGCGTTTACTCCCCTTATCAATAACTATTGTAAGCCTACGCGCTTTGGTGAAGTAAGAAAGGAGGCATCGAAATGAAGAAGTTGAAATCTACATTGCCTAACATGGTGATAGTGCTGACCTCGATTGCTGTGATTGCTGGTCTTGCACTTGGATATGTTAATAGCATTACGGCTGAACCTATTAAGCAAATCAAGGAACAACAACTTGCCGATGGTATCAAGGCCGTTCTTGCAGCTGACGATCTTAATGTTGAAGAGCCTGTAACGCTGGATAATGGTGCAGTCGTGTATCGCACGGACAAAGGCTATGCAGTTCAGGCAACAGATCCTAACGGCTTTGGCGGCAAACTGACCGTACTTGTTGGATTCAATGACGAAGGCTTGATTCAAGGCTATCAAGTATTGGAAACAAGCGAGACCCCTGGCTTGGGTGCAAAGGCTGGCGAGTGGTTCCAAAAGGGTCAGAAGGGTGACATCATTGGCAAGCAAGCTGGCAACCTCAGCGTCTCGAAGGATGGGGGAGAGGTGGACGCCATTACGGCTTCTACTATCACCAGCCGTGCTTTCCTGCGTTGCGTGAATGCTGCCTATGAAGCATTAAACTCTCAAAAGGAAGATGCCCAAACGGGTGCATCAAGACTCACCCCCGACCCCTCTCTTTCGGCGAGGGGAACTGATACAGAACAAGAAACTGAATAATAACAATGAAGTAGAAATCCTCCCCACTAAACATTCTACTCTCCCCCTTCAGGGGGAGCGGGGAGGGGGTCTGATTTATGAATAATATTAAAGTATTTCTGAATGGTCTCATCAAGGAGAATCCCACCTTTGTGCTTCTCCTTGGTATGTGTCCCACGCTTGGCACCACATCTTCGGCCTTCAACGGTATGTCGATGGGACTTGCCACTATGGCAGTGCTGGTGTTCTCCAACCTTATCATCTCACTCATCAAGAACTTGATACCCGATATGGTGCGCATTCCGTGCTACATTGTTGTCATAGCCTCTTTGGTGACCATATTGCAGATGCTTATTAAGGCATACGCTCCTGGGGTGGATGCAGCACTTGGTTTGTTCATACCTCTGATAGTTGTGAACTGTATTATCCTTGGTCGTGCCGAAGCCTTTGCTGCCAAGAATGGTGCTGTGGCAAGTATCTTCGACGGCTTTGGTATCGGTCTTGGTTTCACCTGGGCACTGACCCTCTTGGGAGCATGTCGCGAAATCCTTGGTACAGGCAAAGTGTTCGGCCTCACTTGCTTCCCCGAGCAATATGGTGCCCTGCTCTTTGTCTTGGCTCCCGGAGCATTCATCGTATTGGGTTATCTAATTGCTGTGTTTAACAAACTTAAAAAGGCATAACGACTATGGCATTCTTACTTATTTTCATTACGGCGATATTCGTCAACAATATCGTACTGAGTCAGTTCCTCGGCATTTGTCCGTTCTTGGGCGTGTCGAAGAAGGTTGAGACCGCAATGGGTATGGCTGCTGCCGTTGCCTTTGTATTGGTCATTGCCACATTGGTGACCTATCTTATTCAGATTTATGTGCTGAACGCCTTTGGCTTGGAATATTTGCAGACCATTGCCTTCATCCTTGTCATCGCTGCTCTTGTGCAGATGGTGGAGATTGTGCTCAAGAAGGTTAGCCCCGCCTTGTATCAGGCACTGGGTGTTTTCCTTCCTTTGATTACGACCAACTGCTGTATCCTTGGCGTTGCCATCCTCGTAGGTAATGGTACTTACGATGCTGCTGGTATGGACCACGGATTAGTGAGCGGCGTATGGTTTGCCCTATGTACAGCGTTAGGCTTCGGCTTGGCACTCATCGTCTTTGCTGGCATCCGCGAGCAGTTGGCTCGTATGGATGTGCCCAAAGGCATGCAGGGAATGGCTATCGCCCTAGTAGTTGCAGGTCTGCTCTCTATGGCCTTCATGGGCTTCAGCGGTGTAAACAACGGCTTGGCAAAATTATTTGAATAGGACTCACCCCCATCCCCTCTCTTTCAGCGAGGGGAGTAGATACTAAATTAATAATAACAATATATGTAGAATACCTCCCCACAAACATTCTACTCCTCGCCCTATAAGGGAGAGGCAGGGGAGAGGATCTTTTATGAAAGAAACTATCTTGGTAACTGGCGGTTGTGGCTTTATTGGTTCGCACACCACCGTTGAATTGCAAGAGGCAGGCTACGATGTTGTCATCGTGGACAACCTAAGTAATTCACGCATCGAGGTGCTTGATGGCATCGAGAAGATTACGGGTATTCGTCCTGCTTTTGAGCAGGTTGACCTCCGTGATATGGAGGCCACTGAAGGTGTCTTCAAGAAGTATCCGCAGATAAAGGGTATCATTCATTTCGCTGCATCGAAGGCTGTAGGCGAGAGCGTAGAGAAGCCGTTGCTGTACTATCGCAACAACATCGTCTCTCTCGTCAATCTCTTGGAACTCATGCCCAAGTACGACGTGAAGGGAATCATCTTCTCTTCCTCGTGCACTGTCTATGGTCAGCCCACGAAAGAAAACTTGCCTGTGACCGAGCAGGCTCCTATCCAGAAGGCACTTTCGCCCTATGGCAACACGAAGCAGATTAATGAGGAAATCATTCAGGACTACGTTCATTCGGGTGCTCCCATTAAGAGCATTATCCTGCGCTACTTCAATCCCATTGGCGCTCACCCCTCTGCCGAGATTGGTGAACTGCCCATTGGTGTGCCCATGAACCTTATTCCTTTCGTAACCCAGACGGCTATTGGCGTGCGTCCGAAGCTGCGCATCTTCGGTAATGACTACAATACTCCCGACGGCACATGCATCCGCGACTACATCTATGTCGTTGACCTTGCTAAGGCCCATGTGAAGGCAATGACCCGCGTGCTTGAAGGCGACGGTGATGCTGTGGAGGTGTTCAACATTGGCACAGGCCGTGGTCTCTCTACACTGGAGGTAGTTGAAGGCTTTGAGAAAGCTACTGGCGTGAAGGTGAACTGGGAGTATGCTCCCCGTCGTGAGGGCGATATTGAGAAGGTATGGGGCAACGTTGACAAGGCCAACAAGGTGCTTGGTTGGAAGGCCGATACTCCTACCGAGCAAGTGCTCGCTTCAGCATGGAAGTGGCAAGAGAAGCTTCGTCGCGACGGCATCATGTAATTATTCTTTATCCTAAGCCTATGTTTCTTTCATAGGCAAAATAGTAAGGTGTCTCTTATAGGATAGTATTCCTACGGGAGACACTTTACTATTCTTATGTATCGGACATTAGTATTCTTATGCCCTATACATTACTATTCTTTGTAAGCGGGTATAGCAACCTTGTTTCAGGGGTTAACTTAACCCTGAGGCTCAAATTAAGCTAACCTTCGGCTTTAGGTTAACTTAACCTGGAACCTAAGGTCAGTATATGTGGAAATCATTCCCACTCAATCGTTGCTGGTGGCTTAGAGGATATGTCGTAGCAAACGCGGTTTACACCACGCACCTTGTTAATGATGTCATTGGAGACTTGTGCCAACACTTCATAGGGAAGGTGCGCCCAGTCGGCCGTCATTGCATCGCTGCTTGTTACGGCACGAAGTGCAACTGGGTTCTCATAGGTGCGCTCGTCACCCATAACGCCTACGCTGCGCACGTCGGAAAGCAGGATTGCTCCTGCCTGCCACACTTGGTCGTAGAGGTTGTTGTCACGAAGAGCACGGATGAAGATGTCGTCGGCATCTTGCAAAATGCGCACGCGCTCAGGTGTGATGGAGCCCAATATGCGCACAGCAAGGCCTGGACCTGGGAAGGGATGACGCGTAATGAGATGCTCTGGCATACCAAGCTGTCGGCCCACACGGCGCACTTCGTCTTTGAAAAGCCAACGCAGGGGCTCACACAGTTCCAAGTTCATTTCTTTGGGAAGTCCGCCCACATTGTGGTGGCTCTTGATGACCTTACCAGTGATGTTCAGCGATTCAATGCGGTCGGGGTAGATAGTACCTTGGGCCAAGAAACGGACGCGGATGTTCTTGTCAGCTCCTTCCTTGATGATGCGCTTGGCTTCTGTGTCGAAGACCTCAATGAAGTCGCGGCCAATGATCTTACGCTTCTGCTCAGGCTCGGTCACACCTTCGAGGTCGTGGAAGAACTTTTCCGAAGCATCCACACCACGCACATTCAGTCCTAAACCTTCATAGTCGCGCATCACATCGTGGAACTCATTCTTGCGCAACATACCATGATCCACAAAGATACAGTTCAGTTGGTGGCCTATAGCCTTATGTAACAAGACGGCCACAACACTACTATCGACACCGCCTGAGAGACCCAATATCACATGGTCTTGGCCAATCTGCTCGCGCAACTCGGCAATAGTAGTCTCGATGAAGTTCTGCGGGCTCCAATCTTGATGGCCTCCGCATATATCCACAACAAAGTTACGTAGCAGTTGTGTCCCTTGCAAGCTATGAGCCACCTCGGGGTGGAACTGCACACCGTATATCTTCTTACTGTTTTCCACATATTCGAATGCGGCATACTTGACGCTCTCGGTGCTGGCTATCGTGCGAAAGCCTTGTGGCAACTGAGTGATAGTGTCGCCGTGACTCATCCAAACTTGGCTTCCCTTGTCAAATCCGCGGAACAAGGGGGAGTCTTCTATTGTAGTGAGGTTTGCGCGGCCATATTCTCGGCTGTTGGCTGATTCCACCTTGCCTCCGAGTGTGTAGCTGATGTATTGTGCACCATAGCATATTCCCAACACGGGCTTGCGGCCTACGAATTGGTCAAGGTCAACCTTGAATGCTTCAGGGTCATACACACTATAGGGTGAACCAGAAAGAATGACGCCAATCACGTCGTCATCTTGTTCTGGATACTTGTTATATGGAAGTATCTCACAAAAGGTATCTAATTCGCGCAGTCGGCGTGCTATAAGCTGTGTCGTCTGACTGCCGAAGTCGAGGATAATGATTTTTTCCTGCATGATGGGGGAAAAGATGTTATTTAAGTCTAGAAGAAAGTAATCTCCTAAAGTGGTCAATATGTTCCGCAAACTGATTCTCTGTCAGTTCGGGGCAATACTTAATAAGGTAGTCCTTGAAAGCAGCAAGGGCGTTCATGCGCCCCATAGATTTGCCCGCATTCAAGCCACTTTGGAATGGAGTATGGGGTAGGAGAGATCTATTGAAATTGCCGTCGCTCATCTGCGTCTGCGCTTTTTGATGCCAAATACATTACCAAAGGCATTAAATATGGAAAAAGCTATTCGCAGTCCCTCGTACAAGGCAAATCCACGCCCAACAAAGTTGCTGATTGTCTCAACTTTACTTGCAGTTTTGTGTCCTTTCTTGTTCGTGAGTTGTGCAAAGCCCATCGACATTCTGTCTTTGGTAGCATGCAACTCTTCCTTGACTGCCTCAGATTCGATGGGCTTTTCGTCAACGGTAAACAAGTTGTAAAGCATCGTTGTGATGGGACGAACCACCCATATGCCGCGCATCATCCAAAAGATGATGAGCAAGACAAGCACGATGGCAGTGACAATCGCGAAACCAAGCGCAATGTTGTCCATAGCTTGGCCAATAATGTAAGCAAGGAAAAACGAGAAGAACAGCAACACCATTCCTCCCAAAACCAGGCAAACTACGGCAATGGCTAAGCGCGACAGAATGATGGAAAGCTTGTCGCGCGTCTCCATCAGCAATGCCTTCTTCTGAAGACCCACATAGGTGCGAGTCTCCAAAAGCAGGTCTTGCATTTGTTGTTTAGTCTCGTTGAAGCCAAACATAGCTTATTCTCTAAACCCTATTTCCTAATCCTTTTATTCTGCGTCGGGTTGCAACTCCTCGGCAATCTCGTCAACTAAGTTGCTCATTTCCTTTGAGCTGAGACGGATGCCACGCTTGCGCAGGGCTTCAGCAATGCGCTCACGCAGTTCACTTCCCTTTTCGGGAGCCAATAACAAACCTGCAGCAGCACCGATGGCTGCACCACCTAAGAAGGTCATAAAATAACTAAAAGCTCTCATTGTCGTAGGTTTAAAGTATTAAACATTCTTTGTTTCTCAGGCAAATGTACGAATTATTTGCAAGTTACCTATCTCATTTGTAAATAATTTTTCTTCTTTTAACTTTTTTTAGGTCACAAGTCTTGCCCATGTCCGCAATAATAGGTATTTTTGTAGCGTGTTAACGTATGTATTCGAATATAAACATAATTAATATCTATTGAAACTATGAAGAAACTCCTTTTATTGGGCTCTGCCCTCTGCATGGTTATGGCCATGACAAGCTGCAAAAGTAGCGAAAGTGCCTACAAGAAGGCTTACGAGAAGGCTCAGGCTGCTGCACAGCAAGGCAATGGTGATGTAACTGGCACTACGGTTGTTACTCCTGTTCAGCAGACAACTCCCGTTGCTGTAACTCCTGTTACACCTACCACTACTACAACCACCGTTACAACCACGACACCCGTTGTTCAGACAACTCCTGTGGTAACAACCACTCCTGTCACCACTACGACGGCTCCCACACTTGTCAACGGAACTGGCTTAAAGGCATTTAGCGTTGTAGTTGCTTCTCCCAGCCTGCTCAGCAATGCTCAGTACCAGCAGGCGGCACTTGCTCAAAAGGGATATGCTGCACAGATTGTTTCGGCAGTTGTGAATGGTCGCACCACATACCGCGTCATAGCTTCCACTCACGACACACGCGAACAAGCAGAGCAGAGCAAGGCTACATTGCAGAGTACCTATCCTGATGCTTGGTTGCTTATTCAGAAGTAACGGGTGGGTAGAGTACTTGCCATAGACTATGGGGTCCGTCGCACTGGTATTGCTGTGACGGACCCCTTACAGATTATCGCCAATGGGCTTACCACGGTCGATACGCGCCAATTGTTGAAGTTCTTGAAAGAGTATGTAGAACGTGAACTAGTGGAACGCTTTGTGGTGGGTAAGCCCATGCAAACCAACGGACAAGAGAGCGAGAACCTGCAACACGTTCGCAAATTTGTAGAGGATTTGCAAAAAGCATTGCCTCAGATACCCATTGAGTGGTGGGATGAGCGTTACACAAGTGTGTTGGCACACAAAACAATGTTGGAGAGCGGCATAGGCAAGATGGCTCGCCGCAATAAGGCACTTGTTGACGAAATCTCGGCATGCATCATTCTCCAAGGATGGATGGAGCGTAAGAGATAGAAAGCGAAGAAGTGATACTCTTGTCCATATTTTAGGGCATTAATCTTTAAACTAATATTTAGAATGATATTACCCATTTACACATACGGCCAACCAGTGTTGCGTAAGGTGGCTGAAGAGATTGATGAAACGTACCCAGAGTTGCCACAGTTGATTGAGAACATGTGGGACACATTGGCACGTAGTGAGGGCATTGGTTTGGCAGCTCCTCAAGTGGGACTGTCCATTAGGCTTGTGGTCATTGACTTGGATGTCATCAGTGAAGACATGCCAGAATATAAAGACTTTAAACGTGTGTTTATCAACCCTTACATTGAAGAGTATGATGACACTGAAACCGATGTCTCGGAAGAAGGTTGCCTGTCTTTACCTGGCATTCATGAGAAAGTGCGCCGCCCGACACGCATTCGCCTCACATGGCAAGACGAACAGTGGCAAGAGCACGATGAATGGATTGACGGCTATCTTGCTCGCGTCCTGCAGCACGAAGTTGACCACCTTGAGGGCGAAGTGTTTACCGACCACCTCAAAGGCCTAAGACGCCAAATGGTGAAATCAAGCTTGAATGACCTCCTTAAGGGCCGTTTCTCTTGCAGCTATAAGGTAAAGTTGCGTCATTGAGCAATGAATAATGGACAATGTATAACGGACAATTATAGATGAAAAGGCTGACTTATATCATTCTGCTCATTGTCAATTGTTCATTGTTCATTGTCTGTTCTGCCTTTGGGCAGATCAACACGGACCGTGTGATGCTTATGGGGCGCAATGCCCTCTATTATGAAGATTATGTGCTGTCGATACAGCGCTTCAACATGGTGATTGCTGCTAAGCCTTTCTTGTCGGAACCCTATTTCTTTCGTGGCTTAGCAAAGTTCTATCTCGAAGATTACAAGGGAGCGGAAACAGACTGTACGAGTGCCATCGAGCGTAATCCCTATGCTGAGAACAATTATGTGTTGCGCGGCCTTTGTCGTGTCAACTTGAAAGACTTTGTTCGTGCCGAGCAAGACTATGTCGAATCGACACGGCTCAATCCTCATAACCAGAACTCGTGGCACAATATGGTACTGTGCCAGATGGAACAAAAGGCCTACGAACGTGCCGACTCGAGTTTGGATGTCATGATTCGTCAGTGGCCAAAAGAAGCCGAAGCCTATACGATGAAGGCTCAAGTACGCTTCGCACTGGAAGATACTACGCAGGCTGAAAACTGGATTGACAAGGCTCTTGAGGTGAATGCATACGAAGGCCCTGCATGGAGCATGAAGGCAATGGTGGTGCTGAATCGTGGTCAATATAAGGAAGGAGAGGAATGCTTGGACAAAGCCATTTTGCAAATGCCTCGCAATGCTGGTTTACTTGTAAATAGAGCTTTGGCAAGGTATCACCAAGACAATCTGCGTGGGGCGATGAACGACTACGATGCAGCCTTGGAGATTGAGCCAGGAAACTATCTTGGTCATTTCAATCGTGGTTTGCTTCGTGCTCAAGTTGGCGATGACAATCGAGCAATTGAGGACTTTAACTTTGTGTTGGAGCAAGAGCCCGACAACACAATCGCCCTATACAACCGTGCGCTCTTGCTTGACCAAACAGGTGACTACAAAGGTGCCATCCGCGATATATCAGCAGTCATTGCTGAGTACCCTGAGTTCTGGGCTGGCTATCAAACACGTGCACAGATACGTCGTAAGTTGGGCGATGTGTATGGTGCAGAGCGTGATGAGTTCCGTGTGTTAAAGGCAGAAATGGAGAAACGCACAGGAACGTATAAAAGCAAGGCTAAGACGCGTAAGAAGAGCGATCGCAATCCAGAGGACTACAATAAGTTGGTGGAAGATGATAGGCAGCAACCGCAGCGAGAGGAATATGCCAGCGAATATCGTGGTCGTGTGCAAGACAAGCAAACTGACTTGAGTGTGGAACCAATGTACGTGATGACGTACTACAAGCGCAAGCATGCTTTGTCGTCATTCGTTGCTTTCCACAATACGGTGGAGAGTTTCAATCGGAGTGGTCAGTTGCCTTTGCCTTTATATATAAGTAATGTGGAGACCAATGCAAGCGAGGAACGTCGCGAACAGCATTTTGAGGACATCAAGGCTGTGACTGAGGTTCTTGGAGATTCTCCCGAAACTACTGGATTGTATCTGCGCCGTGCAATGGACTACTACCATGTACGTGACTTTGAAGCATGTCTTTTGGATCTCGACCGTGCCATTCATTTGCAACCTCTTGTGGCCATCTCATATTTCCTTCGTGCCCAAGTGCGTTGTGCACAGACCATATCTAAAGGCAATGATATACTATCTACGCCAAGCACCCATCTCTCAACCACACCAGAGGAAAAGATTGCCTATGGTTTGGCATTGGACGATATGAAGAAGGTTGTTGAACTTGAACCAGATATGGTGTTTGCCCAATATAATATGGGTAATATCTACGTTAAGATGGGCGAGTTGGATAAAGCCATCGAAGCATATACCCAAGCCATTGCCATAGATTCTCGTTTCCCTGATGCTTACTACAATCGTGGTATTGTGCGTCTAATGCAAGGTCGCATGAATGAAGGCCTTGCCGATCTCAGCCAAGCAGGTGAGTATGGATTGTACGGAGCATACAATCTCATCAAGCGTTATTCAAAAACAAAGTAATTAGGATGTAATCCTTTCTCGAAGTGGTGACAAATGTCATGACAAGGGTCAGTTGGCTGTGCCGCCAGTCTCGTCGAGGGGAGTTGTAGAGAATGTCATGTCTGACTGCAAGTGTAATATGCGCACCTCTGCGTTCTCCATTTTCTCTATTTGTCGTACGGGCACTCCGTGATACACAGCTTGCAACACGCGAAGGAATAGGCCATGACTAACAGCCAAGACAGGCCTTTCCTGATTCTGTGAAATGGATTGTGTGAGTGCATTTAGGAAATCTACTCCACGCTGTGCCAGTTGTTCCATAGTTTCCGCACTTGGGTCAAGTGCATGACTGATGCGGATATACGGACCACCTGTGTGAATGCCGAAATCGCGCTCGCGCAGTAAAGGTTCCTCAATCAGTGGACAATTGTGAGGTTCTGCTATGATGCGGGCTGTCTTTAGCGCACGGCGTAGGTCACTTGAATAGATGCAACCAAAATCCACGTCTTTTAGCTTATCCCGCAACTCTTCTGCTTGATGTATTCCTTCTTCCGTGAGTGTACCAGGCATCTGCCCTTGCAATATGCGTTGCAAGTTCTCTTCCGTCTGCCCGTGACGTGCTATGTACAATTCTATTCCCATAATGTAGGCAAAGGTACGAATAAGCGAGTGATTTCCCAAATATATTTGCGGAAATCCGAGTGGGAGTACCTAAGAGCATTGCTCAAAGTTATAAAAATATAGACAATTGAAGTTGATTATTGATAATTATTTCGTATCTTTGCCCAAAATTCAACCTAATAATCTAAACTATCATGAAAGTTAAACATTGTTTTGTTGCCCTTGTGGCAATGATGCTAAGTGCATCCGCATCGCTTCAAGCACAAAGTCTTTCTCCTTCCACCAAATGGCATTGGGAGGAAGGTACCATCGTAGTTGAAACTCCGTCGCGCCCTGTTGGTCAGCAAAATGTGCTTGGCCTTACTGTGCCTAAAATGGATGTTGTCCGCGTTGGTTTCGTTGGTTTGGGCATGCGTGGACCTGGTGCCGTTGAGCGTTTCACTCACATTCCCGGCACACAGATTGTAGCCTTGTGCGACTATGAAGAGAAGCGTGCAGAAGCTTGTCAAAAATATTTACGCAATGCAGGACTTCCACCAGCAGCAATTTACTTTGGTGAAAAAGGATATGAAGAGTTGTGCAAGCGCTCTGATATTGACCTTGTATATGTAGCTACCGACTGGGACCACCATTTCCCCGTAGCCAAGTGCGCGCTGGAGAACGGCAAGCACACCGCCATCGAAGTCCCCTCGGCCATGAACCTTGAACAGTGCTGGGAGCTCATCGACCTCTCCGAGAAGACACGCAAGCACTGCATGATTCTCGAAAACTGCTGCTACGACTGGTTCGAACTGCGTGCCCTGAATATGGCACAGCACGGAGTCTTTGGTGAAGTGTTGCGTGCACAGGGTGCCTACATCCACAACCTCGACGACTTCTGGGCCTACTACTGGAAGAACCCCGATGGAAGCGACCCGCAGAACCTCCACTGGCGCATGAAGTACAACAAGGAAAATCGTGGTGACGTATATGCCACCCACGGACTCGGTCCCGTGGCTCAGGTCATGAACATCCACCGAGGCGACCGCTTCACCACACTCGTTGCTATGGACACCAAGAGTGCACACGGCAAGGAATACGTCGAGAAGGTGACTGGTAAGGAGTGCCACGAGTTCCGCAACGGCGACCACACCACCACACTCATGCGCACCCAGCAGGGCAAGGTAGTGGAGATCCAACACAACGTAATGAACCCTCAGCCCTACAACCGCCTGTATCAGCTCACTGGCACCAAGGGATTTGCTAACAAATATCCCGTTCAGGGCTATGCATTGGATAAGGCACAACTGACAGCCAGCGGTGTTGCACCCCAGGTGGACAAACTGGATAGTCATGGTTTCCTGCCCGATGCTGAGCGCAAGGCACTGGAGGAGAAATACGAGCACCCCATCATCAAAAAGTACGGCAAGATGGCTGCTGAGGTAGGTGGTCACGGTGGCATGGACTTCTTCATGGATGCTCGCATGGTCTATTGCCTCCAGAATGGTCTGCCCCTCGACATGGACGTATATGACCTTGCCGAATGGTGCTGTCTGGCAGAACTGGGCACACTCTCCATGGACCACAACTGCGCAGCGGTAAGCTTCCCCGACTTCACACGCGGATTCTGGGACGTACAGGACGGCTACAAGCACGCCTATGCTACTCCCGAGGCAGAGGCTGCTCAAGAAGCCAAAGCAAAGGAATTCACGGAACAGTTGAAGAAGCAGTGCGCCGAGAAGAAGCTTTGGGAGAAGTACGACAAGGATAAAGAGAAGGCAAAAGCCAAAGCCAAGAAATAATTGGTAGATACTTGCCTAATTAATACGAAAAGCCGTCGTTCATCGATGGCTTTTTCTTTGTTTACCTACATCACTCAATTCATACTCACATATGGACTGCCCCTTGGATACAAATAGAGTGCCGCTATGATGAAAGCAGCACTCTATGAGAAATACAGTATGGGGCAATACTTGTGATTTATCTACTCAATGTTTGGGCATTTCTACAATGCTTATGGCAAAGCCACCTCCAGAAGCACTATGCAATGTGAGTTTCGACTTAGAGGTGACAACCTTCTTCGTTATCTTATAGCTTTGTGGATTCTTGTCCCACGAGGCATCTGCTCCATCAGCATAAATGGTGGCTTCGTATTTTTTGTTAGGGGATAGGAAGGAGAGCAAAAGATTCGTTGTATGCCCATCGGCATTAACCGTGCTGCCAACGAACCAATTCTCGGAATTCTTGTCTTTGCGCGCAATCGTCACCACTTCTCCTGGTTCGGCTTCAAGGAAAATGGACTGCTGCCAATCGACAGGCACATCTTTGATAAACTGGAAGGCATCGAGAAAACGCTCATAGTGCTCAGGCAAGTCGGCAGCCATCTGCAACGGACTGTAGAGGGTGACATAGAGGGCCAACTGCCTTGCCAATGTGCTGCGCACGCGAGAGTGGTTGCCTGGTGACAGTTTTGAGCAGTCCATCTCAAAGATGCCCGGTGTGTAATCCATCGGCCCACCAATCAGTCGGGTAAAGGGCAGTATGGTGGTGTGTTCCACATTGTTACCGCCAAACGATTCGTATTCAGTGCCTCTTGCACTCTCGTTTCCGATGAGGTTGGGGTAGGTGCGGCACCAGCCTGTTGGGCGCACAGCTTCGTGGGCATTCACCATAATGTGGTAGTCGGCAGCCTTTTGCACGCAGTAGAGATAGTGGTTGTTTAGCCACTGTCCATAGTGATGCTCACCACGCGGCACGATGTTGCCAACATAGCCACTCTTAACGGCAGGATAGCCATGATCAACCATAAACTGATAGGCCTTGTCGAGATGCCTTTCATAGTTGCGCACCGAGGCCGATGTCTCGTGATGCATAATCATCTTAACTCCCTTGGATGCTGCATATTGGTGTATGGCTTCCACGTCAAAGTCGGGGTAGGGTGTGACGAAGTCAAAGACATAGTCTTTCTCATGCCCGAACCAATCTTCCCAACCCTCGTTCCATCCTTCCACAAGCACGGCATCGAAACCATGCTGAGCGGCAAAGTCGATGTATTCTTTCACGTGTTTCGTATTGGCTGCATGCCTACCACTTGGTTTCACTTTCGTATAGTCTGTCTCGCCTAACTTCACCGAGTTCACATCGTTGGTGTATGCCCATTGTGTGCGTCCTGTAATCATTTCCCACCAAACACCCACATACTTGGTCGGCTTAATCCATGAAGTATCTTCAATTTTACAGGGTTCATTGAGGTTGAGTGTCATGCGTGATGCCAGAATGTCGGCTCCGCTTTTGCCCACGATGATGGTGCGCCAAGGCGAGCGACACGGAGTCTGCATGTAGCCTTTGTCGCCACGAGCATCGGGCGTGAGCCACGACTCAAAGGTGTAATCTTCCCCGTTTCTTGTTAGGTTGAGGTGCATCGTTGGGTAGTCGATGCATGCTGCCTCGTGCAGATTGATGTATAGTCCATCGTCGCTTTTCAGCATCAATGCCGTCTGCACACAAGTGGGAGCAGCTGGCGTCTGTGAAGAATTAGGTGTGATGGCAGCGGGCATCTTTTCTTCAATCTCAGACAATCGTGATTGCACAAAACTATACTCTTGCGTATCGTAGTCGCCGGGTATCCACCAAGCCATGTGGTCGCCCGTGAGATGGATTTGGCTGTGCTCCTCCTTGATGACGAAATAGGTGAGCGATGGTTGCGATGGGAACTCATAGCGGAAGGCCAACCCATCGTTGAACAAGCGGAAACGAATCAGCATGTCTCTGTCATTCTTCCCTTGATGCAGAGTGACAGCAAGTTCGTTGTAGTGGTTGCGGATGTTGCTTTCCTCGCCCCACACGGGTTGCCATGTTTCATCGAAACTGCTTGTCTGCATGTCCTTAATCGTGAAGCCTGTAAGCAGGTCGGCCTTGATGTCTATCGTAGCGGCATCGGTGTGCTTTGTGTTGTCGAAAGTCTCTTGTCTTCCTGCTTGCTCATGCTTCAGCTCTATGCCCAAGGTGCTGGGCTTGATGACGTCCTTTCCGTCCATCTTCAACTGATAGCAAGGTCTGCCATTTTCCGTGAGGTAGAACTGCATCACAAAACGTCCGTCGGGAGACAGGAGTTCTTGTGCCAAAGCAAAGGATACATAAAATAAGGAGAAGAGGAGTGCTAACGTAATCCGTTTCATGGGTCTGAGTAGTTTGTTTATTTGTTAAAGTCCAAAACCAACACCTCGCGTTTGGCAAGGGGCAGGCTGTCGTTGAGTTTCACGGCCTTGTGGGTAAGCACGTCGGTGGCCGTGTTGCCTGGGATGACCTCGGCGTAAGGCTCAAGGCTGATGGTTTGCTCCTTGCTGGTGCCGTTGAGCACGACAAATACGGTCTTGCCATTATACCTGCGCGCGTAGGCATAAACGCCATTCTGTATGCAGAAATGGGTGAGTTTGCCAAAGTGTACCGCCTCGTTTGTCTTGCGCCATTGCAGCAGGTTCTGGGTGAAATGATAGTACCAATTCTCGAGGTTTGTCCGGCCCTCCTCAGTGAAGGCATTGTGCGTGTGGTGCTTCCATCCGCCCGGGAATCCCTGACGCAATACACCATCGTTCACACCCTTGTTGGCTGCCATACCCACCTCATCGCCGTAGTACAACTGAGGAATGCCACGCAGAGTCAGCAACAAAGTCAGTGCATGCTTGTAGCGAGTGGTGTCCTTGGCCTGTTCCTCGTTGGTTTGGAAACGATTGGTATCGTGGTTGTCGAGGAAGGTCAGCAAGTGGTTGACATCCTGGAACACCACATCTTGCGAGAGATAGTCATAGAGTTTGGCATAGCCGTGGTCCCAATCATCGGTCTCTTGGTCGATAGTCCAATTAAGCAAAGACATCAAGGGGAAGTCCATAACCGTGGGCAACAACGAATTGCGCGGAGCAGCCAACTTACTGTCCTTCTGCCAATAAGCCACGCCCACATTATTGTTTATCCAAGCTTCTCCCACGATGTTCATGCCCGGATATTCCATCTCTATGCGCTTGCACCATTCCACCATGCTGTCGAAATCGTTATAGGGGTAGGTGTCCTGACGAATGCCGTCAATGCCTGCATATTCTATCCACCACAGGCTGGTCTGTAT
>JAEEGL014334940.1_pt1 | contig 22347 bp, 30 predicted proteins | sample 9134231 | NCBI WGS metagenome assembly JAEEGL01 (sample SAMN16246548, study PRJNA631951) | gut metagenome | biome: gut microbiome; feature: rumen; material: fiber-attached | host: Bos | place: Iran: Karaj | collected 2018-10 | reverse complement strand
TCGGACTGGATCGCCGAACGCATGCGCGGCTATGGCCTGGAGGTGGAACAACAAGCTTTCAACGCCAACACCTGGATGGGCAGTGGCGCTGCGGGTCCCAACGTCATCGGCATCCTACGCGGCACCACCTATCCCGACACCTACGTGGTGTGCGGTAGCCACCTCGACTCGTTCTCCTATGAGGCCATGTATGGTGGAGGCACCGCTCCTGGAGCCGACGATAACGCCACCGGCGTGGCCAGCGTGCTCGAGAGTGCCCGCATCATGAGCCAATATGAGTTTGAATACTCCATCGTTTTTTGCGCCTACGGCTGCGAAGAGATGGGCCTCTATGGCAGTGGAGCCTACGCCGTTCGCTGTCAACAACAGGGGATGGACATCATTGGCTACTTCAACAACGACATGAACGGCTACCTCTATGGCGACCAGATCCATATCGACCTGATCTATCCCAACTCGGTGGAGCCCATCGGTAACTACTACATGAATGTGGCCAACATCTATTATCCTGAGATGCCCGTCCGTCATGTCAACTTCACCCAGGGTGACAGCGACCATACTTCGTTCAACAACAACGGCTATATGGGCATCTATCCCTTCGAAGACTACCAGCATTACAGCCCCAACATCCATACGCCCCAAGACTTGATCGGTCCTTCGGTCAACAGCTTCGGCATGTCGCAACGTTACTGCCAGATGAACATCGCCTGCCTCGCCGAGATCGCCAATCCGATGGGAGAGGCTCCTGTGGTGGAATGCAACCCAGTGGAAAACTTCCATCTTGAATATCCTCGTGACGCCCAAGAGCTGTCGCGGGTCACGCTGGCTTGGAGCGCACCGCTTCCGGGATCAACGGGAACCTGCCTGCATTACGACGTCTATCGCGATGGCGTTGCCATTACCAGCGTGCCCCATGGCAATTATGAGCTGTTCGGCTATGCAGATACGATCTCGGTCGGCGTCCATGCCGAATATAAGGTGGTGGCGGTCTATGACGATCAGTGTGAAGCCGCTTCCGAGACCCTCGAAGCCGTCGGCATGCCTGACGACCTGTCCGAGGCGGCCCTTGGCCATGTCACCGTGTATCCCAACCCTGTTGAAGGTGACTTGACCGTCAAGGCGGAAGGCCTGCAACGTGTGGTCGTCTATAATGCGATGGGACAACAGGTCGCTGTCATCGTGCCCAAACAAGACGAATGCCTGGTCCCCATGGCGTATCCGCAAGGGGTGTACTTCATCCAAGTGGTTACCGCTAACGGCATCATCACCAAAAACGTGGTGGTTCGATAACCTAGTAAAGAATTGGTGTAAAAACCTGCAGCGTCACTACCACAGGCCGATGGTCGGAGGCTGCAGGTTCGTCGATGACCATGGATTTCAGGACCCGGGTTCTCCTGTTTTTGTAGGAGGCTACATAATCGAGGCATTCCTGCGGTTGATCCGCAGGGTAAGAGACCTCGGGTGAAGAAAGGATGGTGAAAGCGCGTTGCAGCTCGCTTACCAGCTCGGAGTCGGGCGTGTCGTTCCAGTCGCCCGCCAAAAGGAAAGGCTTCTTCCATTGCTTGGCTTCCTCCTTGATGAGAGGGATCGAGGCCATGCGAGCCTCCGGTTCAAGGTCCAGGTGGGTGCAGGCGATCACATAGTCTTTCAGCTCCACCACCAACAGCACACGAGGTTCCTCGCCTGGTAACGGGATGCGCTTCGTGCTTATCGGCGTCTCACTGCAGAGGATGCCTACGCCATATTTGCCTCGGTCGTAATCAATGGCGGCACCAAACACGGGTACATATCCCGTGCGGCTGGCAAGCGCGCCCAGCTGGTCACATTGTCCGCTGCGCCCCGTCATGCTGTCCAACTCCTGCAACGCCACCACATCAGGCTGCTGCCGCAGGATCACCTCCGCAGTACGGTCGTAGTCCACCACCCGGTCCATGCCTGCACAATGGCGCACGTTGTAAGTCATCACCTTGATCGGTTCCGACACACGTCCAGTGGACTGCCCCATAGCAGCCACCACAACAACCATGAATATGACTATCCAACCAATACGCCTTCTCATATCTTCTGTCTTCTGTCTTCTGTCTTCTGTCTTCAGAATTCTTAATAAACAATTCTATACTCATATTTCGTTTCTTTCAAATCAGTTCCGATCTGCATCCCAAGTTCATCCATCTCCGGAACAGAGAAGACGGCATCGACTAGGCATTGCTGTCCTTCGTAGGTTAAGGTAGCAGCGAAAATGCTTGCCTTGATCCGCAAACTCATATAGATGACGCGATCCAAGTCATCATATTTGAGTTCGACATCTTGTTCATCGTAGGGGGAATCCCACACCTCTTCATCGTCCCCTTCCTCCTCCTCATAGCCGTATTTGAACTCGTACCGATAGCTGGTGTTTTCGCCGGCTGACACGATGGCCTGAAGCCGTCCTTTCTGGTCGAATTTGAAATAACTACCGTCCGAGGTATTGTCCTCTCCCTCGAAATCGCCTTCGTAAAGATCGCCCATGATGTATAGCTGCGAGAGCGCTCCGTTGGAGTCATAGACCCATCGGGCGATGGTGTCATTATTCATGCCGAGACAGTACTGAGGCCTGGTCCAGTCCACTTTGGGTTCCTGAGCGACAACCGTTTTCTCTTGCTCTTTTGCCTCTTCGCCCGAAGGGGCTGACTTGCTGCTCTGAGTGGGATTGGTACAGGCTGTCAGCATCGTCACCGCAATAAAAAAGAATAGTTTTCTTTTCATAAAGATTTGATTTAGTGTTTACTGCAAAAGTATAAAAAAAAGAGTTTGAACGAATCGAAAAATTGCTTATTTTTGAAGTCTTAACGCTGTCGTGCCAAGGGAATCATCGTCCCCTGGCCCCACAAAAGGAAGGTTATCATTATGGACGAAGTCAAGATCATTGAAATCAAGAAAAGCGTATTTGCTGACAATGAGAAAGATGCCGATGCATTACGGCACGAGCTTAAGGGTGAGGGCGTGTTCCTCCTCAACTTGATGTCAGCCCCAGGAAGTGGCAAAACCACCACTTTGGTCAAAACAATTAACTGTCTAAAGGACAAAATTCGCATCGCGGTGATGGAAGCAGACATCGACAGTGACGTGGATGCCCTCCGGATCAAGGAGGCTACCGGCGTGCCTTCCATCCAGCTCCATACGGGTGGTATGTGCCACCTCGACGCGGAGATGACCCGCCAAGGCCTCGACGGCCTCCTGGCCGATCATTTGTCACCGGACCTTGTGGTCCTCGAAAACGTCGGCAACCTGGTCTGTCCTGCCGAATTCGACACAGGAGCCAGCGCCAACGCCATGATCCTCTCGGTGCCCGAAGGCGACGACAAGCCGCTCAAATACCCCCTGATGTTCTCGGTGTGCGACCTCGTGTTGATCAACAAGATCGACGTGATGCCTTATTTCGACTTCGATCTGGAGCGATGCAAACAAAACATCAAGATGCGCAACCCCAAGGCCCAGGTGATCCACATCAGCGCCAAGACCGGCGAGGGTATCGATATTTTCGCTGAATGGCTCCTCAACCAGGTCCATCAATGGAAATCCGTCTCGGAGTCTTGATCTACAACGTAAATCCAACCCCATAGCTTACCTTTCAAATCCTATATCATGCCCGAAATGTCAACCAAGTTTGTCCCCAAACACAAAGGCGACAAAAACCCGAATCCCAAACTGTTGAAATTTGTCCGTCATGTCACGGACCGCATCCCCGGCAAGCTGAAGATGACCACCGACGGTCCCGAATACTGGGGATTGGCCTGCATCTTCGAAGACGAGATGGATGCCCAGACCCGCGAGGCCTCGCTAGACCTGCTCCTGGATATGCTTCCCGGCAACTACTTCAAAGTGCGTAAGCACCATACGTATGCGGAGTTGCACGAGATGAATGCCAAGAAGCACTACACTCCTGACGACCAGTCCCTTGACGAGTTGCTGGACCTAATGGCCCGTTTGGGAGTCATGGAGTATGATTACGGAGACAAATATACCAAAGACGGACCTGTTCCTGGTACAACATACAAAAGGGAAGATCGAATATACTGGGTTCCCATGTTCGTTCCTGGCAGTGCTGAATACACCAACATGAATGAGGCACTAATGAAGAAGCATCCTGAATTGGGCATGTTCTTCGAACGCATGACCTTCCTCCCACTGGAAAAAATCACCCCCATGATACCCATGGGCGGCTCCGGCATCGGCATGCATGTGATCCCAGTGGAAAAAGCCATCTCTATGGAAAACCAATCTATTGACATAGAGCATATTTCCTACTGGCTGAAACGCTACGAAGGGCATTTGGCCGTTGGAATCTGCTCCTGTCGAATTGGCCGCAAAGGGTTGGACGAAGGCTGCGCCGACGACTACCACGACTGGTGTATCGGTGTGGGTGACATGGCCGAATACCTGGCCGAGACGGGTCGCGGTCACTACATCACCTACGACGAGTGCATGGCCATCTTGAAAAAGGCAGAAGACCACGGCTTCGTGCATCAAATCACCAATATTGACGGAGAAGGCAAAATCTTTGCGATTTGCAACTGTAACGTAAAGATTTGCAATGCTTTACGCACATCACAACTGTTCAATACACCGAACATGTCGCGGAGCGCCTACGTGGCCAAGGTGGATCCCACCAACTGCGTGGCCTGCGGCCGTTGCGTGGAGTATTGTCCCGCCGGCGCCGTCAAACTGGGCCAGAAGCTCTGCACCAAACACGGGGAGCAGACCTATCCCAAGCAGGAACTGCCCGACGCCAAGAAATGGGGTCCGCACAAGTGGGACGAGGACTACCGCGACAAGAACCGCATCAACTGCTACCCGACGGGTACGGCGCCTTGTAAGACGGCCTGTCCGGCCCACATCGCCGTGCAAGGTTACCTGAAGAAAGCCGCCGAGGGCAAATATACCGAGGCGCTGGAGCTCATCAAACGCGAGAACCCGTTCCCGGCCGTGTGCGGACGCGTCTGTAACCGTCGCTGCGAGGACGCCTGCACCCGCGGCACCATCGACCAGCCCATCGCCATCGACGCGGTCAAGAAGTTCATCGCCGAACAGGACCTCAAGGCGGAGACCCGCTTCGTACCCGAGGTGAACATCTGCTCCAACGTGCTAGACCACTGGGAGGAGAAGATCGCCATCATCGGCGGCGGTCCCGCAGGCTTGAGTTGCGCCTATTACCTGGCCACCATGGGCTACAAACCCACGGTGTTCGAGAAGTCGGAGATCCCGGGCGGCATGCTGCAATACGGCATCCCTTCCTACAAGTTGGGCAAGGACGTGCTCAAGGCCGAGATCGACATCATGCGGGAGATCGGCGTCGACATCCGCACGGGCGTGGAAGTGGGGAAGGACCTCAGCATCCAGCAGCTCCGCGAGCAGGGCTACAAGGGCTTCTACGTAGCCATCGGCTGCCAAGGCGGCAAGTTGCCGGGGGTTCCTGGCGAGACCCTCGAAGGCACCGTCACGGCCATCGACTTCCTGCATGCCATGAACTGCGGTCCCAACCATACCTCAACATTCACGGAACAGCTTTCGAACAAGAAGGTGATCGTGGTGGGGGGCGGTAATGTGGCTATAGACGCCGCCCGCGTAGCGAAGCGGAGCGGGGCGGCGGAGGTCACCATGCTCTCGCTCGAGACGGAAGACATCATGCCGGCGTCCCTCGAGGAACGTCGCGAAGCCCGCGAAGACGGCGTGGTGATCAACCCCGGATGGGGCCCCAAGGAAGTGCTCGGCGACCAGAAGGTTTCCGGAATCGTTTTCAAGAAATGCACTTCGGTGTATGACGCTGAAAAACGTTTCAACCCGCAATACGACGAGAACGAGACCATCACCTTGGAAGCCGACCTGGTGATCTTTGCCATCGGACAGACCGTCGTCCTCAAGGACCTCCTGAAAGACACCAAGGTGGAATTCTTCCGTGGCGTCTATCCCGTGGCCGACAAGCTGACCTACCAGACGGCCGAGGAAGACATCTTTGTGGGCGGTGACTGCTTCACCGCGCCCAAGTTCGCCATTGACGCCATCGCCGCCGGCAAGGAAGCCGCCGAGAGCCTGCATCGCTATGTGCAGCACGGCCATTTGACCATCGGCCGCAACCGTCGCGACTTCATCGAGCTCAACAAAGACGACATCGAGGTGGCTTCGTACGACAACACCTCCCGTCAAGTGGAAGGGGAAGCGCATGACCGCGACCCGTTCAGCGAATACCATCTTACCCTTACCGAAGAGCAGGTGCGCAAGGAGACCGCCCGCTGCCTGAGCTGTGGCGCCTCCGTCGTCGACGAGAACCGCTGCATCGGCTGCGGCGTGTGCACCACCAAATGTGCCTTCGATGCCATTCATCTGCACCGCGAACATCCCGAGGCCAGCATCATGCGCACTTCCGAGGACAAGTTCAGTGGTATCCTGCCTTACATGCTCAAACGAACCGGTAAGATCATCTTCGGCAAAAAGTAATACTGTCTTCTCCAAAATGCACGAACTGGGAATCGTATTCTATATCATCAAAGACGTCAAGCAGGTGGCGGAGGAGCATCAGGTGGAACATGTCTCCAGCGTGGTGATGGACATCGGCGAGGTTTCGACGGTGGTGCCGCATCTGCTTACCGACTGCTGGCGTTGGGCGGCCGACAAGGAGCCTATCTTGAAAGGCTGCGAGATGAAGGTCAACACGATCCCGGCGGTCACCTGGTGTGACGCGTGCAAGCAAGAATATCCTACCGTGAAATACGGCAAGACCTGTCCCCACTGCAACAGCGACAACACCTGGCTGCTTCGGGGCAACGAGGTCGAAATCAACAGTATCATTGTGTGATTTCTAATTTCTGATTTCTAATTTCAAATTCAAATAATATGTCTTGTTTCATTGTTCCTCTTACGCAAGCGCTCGCCACGACGGCGTACCGCAAGACCCACGAAGCCTCCATCCACAACCCCAAGTCATCGGTGCTCAAACGCCACCTCCCCGCCTTGGAGAAGATGTTGTGGGGCGGCTCGGTGATGCTCGTCGTTGACCATATCATCAACGGGGAAGTCACCTGGCGCTATCCTTTCTTCACGGCCTTGGAAAGCGCAGGCGGCGGCCAGATCATGCTTAAAGAAATGCTTACGGTAGGCCTGCCTATGTCGTTGGTTTTAACCTTAGTATGGATCGGCTATGCCTTCGTCAAAGACCATCGCGCAAAAAAGCTTTCTCCTTCAGACATTTAATTCCTAAAACCTAATAGTTATGTTTTTCCAAGTTTATGGCGCTCATGCGCTGCCTCAGTGGGGAATGATGCTCGTTGTCCTCGCAGGCCTTATCTTATTGAACGAGTTTGCCCGTCGCACCAAGTTCGGCGGTATCTTTACTTTCTTGGTAGTTCCGGTGGCGCTTACCGCCTACTTCCTCGCCATTTGGATTGGCGTTCGGAACGGTGCGCAGTGGGCGCTTGAAAACCAGACCCATGTCTATATGCAGGGGTGGTTCCACTATGCCAAGCTCTATGCAGCCACAGCCGGATGTATCGGCTTTATGATGATCAAATACAAGTGGGGCATCGGTGCCAAACACTGGTTCAAGCCCTTCCCGTTCATCATTGTGGCCATCAACATCCTGATCGCCTGCGTCTCCGACTTTGAGAGCGCTGTGATGGGATGGAACAAGTGGTGGCTTACTTCCGAAGGGGTTTGGCAGTATGGTGGCTGGCACAACGTCTTCAACGGCGTGGCCGGTTTGTTCAACATCTTCTGTATGACCGCCTGGTGGAATGTGTATGGCTCTAAGGACAAGAAAGATATGATCTGGGCCGATATGACCTGGGTCTATATCGTCATCTACGACATCTGGAACTTTGCCTATACGTACAACTGCCTGCCGACGCACAGCTGGTACTGCGGTATCGCCCTGCTGCTCGCTCCTACGGTGGCTGCTTTGCTGTGGAACCGTGGTGGCTGGATCCAGAACCGTGCCAACACCTTGGCCATCTGGTGCATGTTCGCTCAGGTGTTCCCGCTCTTCCAGGAGACCTTCAAAGACGGTCGCCAGTGGTTCAGCTGGGCTACGCTTCCCGTCCTCTATCCCGAAGGGGTCGCCACCATCGAGAAGCTGTATGCTGCCGGTGGACAGGCTGCCGTTGACGGTATTGTGGGTACTACCGTAGATCCTTCCGTCGTGGCGGCCAATCCCACCATGATGGTCGTGATCAGCGCGCTAGCCCTGATAGTGAATATCGTGGCCTTGGGCTACATCATCTGCGTCTCCAAGAAACGTCACATCAACCCGTACAAGCAAGACGTCTTCGTCAACCAGAAGTACTACAAGGACGCCATGGCACGCGCCGATGTGGATTGATCCTGGGACCTGTTTTCACAATCTATTGAACCATTGAATTGGAGGCCTTGTTTCAGGGCCTCCAATTTTTATTGTTAAAAACGGCCCTCGAACGCCATTGTTTCGATGTTTTTGTCTATTTTTGTTTTTTAACATTTCAATACGATGAAAAAACTGATCAAAACCCTTCTTATCCTGGCGATTATTGCCGTGGCGATGATGTTTACCCGTCCTGAAAGGGAAAAGCATGTCGAAAAGCTCACCAGCGAGATTGTGAAATCGTCCCAAGAGAAACATGACAACGAAGATACGGGAATCCTTCAAGACCTCGGCAACGCCCTGTTGGGTGCCGTGAGCGAGAAGCTGACCCGGGTTTGGGTGAACTCCCAGCTCGAAGTGACCGACTATAAGGTGATCAACGTTGGCCGAATGTATTACAAAGGCTCCGAACGGGTGGTCACCATTGGTGCATTTAAGCATGTGTTCTGCCCAGTGGAAGCATACGACTTGCTGGAAGAAATGGATACGAACGAATAACAGATTAAATGAAAATAACGATGAAAAACCTTTCCTTGATCCTGACACTTGCCCTGGCATGTTTCATGCTGGGCTGCAACCAACAAAAAACCCCTAAGGCTGCTCCGTTGCCTGCCGATATCGCCGATTACGACATGGTGATGCTCGATAACGGCCAACTCAATTTCTATAACACGAACACCGGTGTCATGACGCCGCTGGAGGCCGAGAAGGACAGCGTGGTGAATGCCTGCTTCGAGCCCGACATCGTCTATTATTGCGTGGCCAAGGACAACCACATCCTGCTGCGTTGCATCGATCTGAAGCAGTCCAATCCACAGCCCAAAGAGCTGGGGGACTGGGGCGTTCCCTACGACGATTGCGTAACCGAGACCTACGGCGAGGTGTCTCCTTTGGAGTATTACCGTGGGAGAAACACACTGGGTTTGTATCATAACTTCAGCTGGGACGGCTACTGGTTCAACCAACAGAAGCTCTATGACCTGGAGACGGGCGAGATTGCCGACTGGACCTGGGAATGGGAAGAAGCAGGGCAGGTCTCCGACGACGATGAGCAGACCGAGGAGAACTACCATTACATCTCCACTGCGGACGAGCTGCAGGAATACCTCCAGCAGATCGAGAACCGCTATTACTTTATCGACGGCGACACGGTCTGCCTGACCGACCAGATGGACTTCACACCCTATATCAGCGATCCCGAATACGCATCGGATATCGAGTTTGAGTATGTTTCATCGTCGCTCGACAACCTGAAGGTGCTCTATATGGTCATCTTGGAATGGGGCGATTTCCCCCACGGCATCCTGGCTGTCTCCAGCACCGACGGCAAGTTCCAACTGCCGATCGAAGACACCGACTGCACGGGCTTCAATGCCCAATGGCTCGACGACGGTTCGCTGGTGTATGTAGGAGAGGAGCCGCTCTCACCGGACGATCCCGATGCCGAGAACCATTACCATTACCGTCCGCACTGCATCAAACGCATCCATCCCGACGGACACACCGAGATCATCGCCCATTGTGGTGAATTCTTGATGAAAAACTCGGTTGTCCATTAATAGCGTTGATTGAATCTGATAACTGCAAAACCAAATGAAAAAGATCGCTACACTCTGCCTTTTGTTAGTGTCTTTGGTGGGCTGCCATCACAACCCCAAACCAAACACCGACAACAATTCGGCAAAAAAAACATCGTATGACCTGGCCATCATGGACCAAGGCAAGCTGATTCTCTTTGACCTTGCCAATAAGAAGGCCGTGCCGATTGCGGAAGAGGACTCCCTTTTCAACTTAACCTTTACTCCAGATGGACGTGTTTATTATTCTGTGAAAGAGGGAAATAACACGTTTGTAAAGTATGTAGATACCAAAGATCCCGACCTCATGCCCACCTTGGCGGACGCCTGGAACATTCCATACGACTGCTGTGTGGGCACGGCTTATTACTGCCTCGACGCCCCTTTGCTGACCTATTATCCAGAACAAAACATCCTTGGGATGTATTATATGCATGAACCCAACTATGGTTACGACGCTTTTGCGGTTTTTGACCTCAACGATGGCCATGCCTACGATGCGGAAGAATGGGAGGGCGATTTGACCGACGTGCTTTTTGATTACGACAACACAGATCCTTACGAGGGTATGTTTGCTTATGCGGAAGATAACGGCGACTTGTATTATCGTGATGGCGACGAGATGGTCTTTCTCGCCGACCGACTTGAATTCGAGGTGGATCCCGATTGTTTGGAAGAGCTGCCTTACTATAGGGTGCTTTCCGTGGATCCTACCAAGAGTTTCGTTTTGTTCCAGACCTGTACCTACGTAGGCGAAGACGATGAACCCCACGGCCCGCAATGCTTGGCTTCGCTGGATGGCAAGATCCAGAAAGTGCTGGGCGATTATGATGAAGGCTATCCAGGCATATGGTTGCCCGACGGATCGCTCATCTATGGCAATACCAGCATCCACCTGCGCACGCCCGATGGAAAAGAGGAGGAACTCTATCCGGGCACTTGCTTTGTCATGAAACAACAATAACAATACTATGAAAACCAAGACTTTATTATTCGCCGCAGCACTGCTAATCTTTGCAGTAAGCTGCAACAACCCGAAACCGGGAAGCAACACGACGCCACAGACCGCCAAGCCAGCCACCCTGGCCGACTATGACATGGTCTTCATGGAGAACGGCCAGTTGGTGTTCTACCACCACGCCACGGGGGAACGAATGCCTTTTACCACCGAGACCGACAGCGTGGTCAATGCGGTCTATGACAGCCACAACAACCTGTATTATTCAGTGTGCCGTGACTATCAGCTGAGCCTGAAAGGCCTGAAACTCGACGACCCGGACCCGAAGCCGGTTGAACTGGCTGACTGGATGCTGAGAATCGAGGACTGCATGGGCTTTGCCAGCTTTCCTATCGAAAACCTGCTGATCAACAAAGCCGAGGACGAAGTGGCCATCCAAAGCGGTATGGTCTATGTGAATTACTCCTACGGGGATTATACGATGTATAACACCAGGACCCATGCCGTCACCAAAGCCACGAAGTTGTCCTTCGACCCCGAGACCGGCGACATGGAGTTCTTCGACATCGACTTCGAAACCAAAACGCCCGAAGGCGTGGATATCGACCTGTTTGACGACGACGAACACGGCTCCTTATATTACCTGGGCGGTTCCAACGGAAGGGTCTGCTTGAGCGACAAGCTGAACTATCCCTCGATGTTCGACGTGAGCCCCGAAGAGCTCATCGACGAAGACATCTACTCGGAGCCCTTGTCGCTGAACCCGCAAGGCACAATGGTGCTGTTCGTATCCTCCTTGCCTTGGGGCGACTATGGTCTGGGCTCGTATAACGCCGCCACCTTGGACGGCAGCAAGCAATACGCCCTTGACGCTGACAGCTTTTGCCCAATGCCCACTTGGCTGAAAGACGGCTCGTTGGTGTTCATCCGCGTGGAGGATGGCTTGTTCGACATCCCTGCGCCCACCGACCTCCACTTGATGATCCTGACTCCTGAAGGCAACATCAAGGAACTGAGCCCATCGCCCAACTATGCCGTGAAACCTTTCTGATTCCTGAAACCCTCAAATTAAAGACGCCATGAAAAAAAACTGTTTTATCCTGTTGTTGGCGCTAGCCTGCACCGCATGGGCCTGTAACAATAGCAAAGCAAAGCCATCTGTCAACCCCGTTGATGAACCAGCAGATCCCGCCGAAGGGGAACTGATCCAACAACAAGTGTCCCTGAAAGGCTGTGACATGGCCTTTTTTGAAGGGGGAAAAGTGACTTTCTACCAATCGGCCAGCAACACCCTGATTCCCTACGTGGTGGAAAAAGACTCGGTGGTGGACGGTGTCTTTTGGAACGACGACTGTTTCTTTTACACCGTTGCCATCGGCCAAGACCTCTATCTGAAAAGGGTCCGTCTGGACGCCTCTTCGCCGGCTCCCGAGACCCTCACCGATTGGGGGTTGAAACTGAACGACTGCTTTGCCGAAAGCTGTACCAAGGCGCCAATGAGAAGCTATTCCAATATCCCGCTGATTGAGATGTACTTCGACCTTTATGAGGAATACTGCGAATTCACTCAGAATCGGTATTACAACTTCGACAACCAACAACGAACGGATTCCTGGCCCAAAGACATCAACGTGGGCGACGCTGGCGATGAAAGGGAGCTGGACCTCTTGAACGACCAGGATTGGTTCAAGACCGTAGAAGTAGCGGTGGAGGTGCAAAGTGAAGACGAGGAAGGGTATAAGAACTACTATTATTATGTCCCGGATCTTTCGGGAGAACCGCAAATCTGCCTCAGCGACCAGATCGACTTCGATCAATACAAAACGGAGTACTCCTACGAGCCCAACTTTGAGTTGTTGGGGGTGGGTCCCAACCATGATGCTGTGGTATTTGGTGCACCGATCGAATGGGGCCATGTCGGTCATGGTCCGCTCTGTTTCGCCAGCCTCGACGGCAAGGTGCAGAAGGTGCTGGTGAGTGATTACGCGGATGCTTTCTACGGCTGGCTCAACGACGGCCGGTTGGCTTACGTCGACACCGATGGCGTCAAAATCGTCGCCCTCGACGGCAAGGAGATGCTGGTTTCCAAGGCTCAAAAAATCGTGACCCTCCGATGAGAAAGACGCTGACGATCGTTTTGTTGCTTTTGCTGGCTTCCTTGGGGTCGGCCCAGGAGGTTTGGTGGGTAAGCAGGGTGCCGAACACCCGTCTGGAGAGCAACCTGATCCATGTGTCGGATCCGGACGACATCCTCTCCGACAGCTGTGAGATGAAGATCAACACGGCATTGAGTGCCATCCGCGACCAAGTGGATGTCTTTGTCGTGGCGTTGAACTCCATTGGCGACGCCGACATCGACGTCTTTGCCAACGAGTTGTTCAACGACTGGGGGATCGGCGATCGGGAACTGGACAACGGCGTGTTGATCCTGCTGGCCAAGGAACAGCGGGAGATCAAGTTCGAGACGGGCTATGGGGTGGAGGAGACCCTTCCCGATGCCCTCTGCCAACGCATCTTCGAGGAAGCCATGGTTCCCTTTTTCAAGGAAGACGACTACGAGAGCGGCCTGGTTTCCGGCGTCACCCAGATCTTGCAGGTGTATGGTGGCGAGATCCCCGACGGACTGGTCACCTTGCTACCCGTAAGTCAAGAAGAAGATAATGATGACCTGGGAGGCCTGGCCGCTTTGGTGATCCTCTTTGCAAGTGGATTGCTGTTTTTCCTGCCGTGCCTCGCCTTGGGGATATACATCTCTCGTGACCGTTATGTGAAACCGGTATCCACCTTGGTTGACAGCGGAAAGATGATCAACGGGGTGCGCGTCATCGACGATACTGGGAAAAAATGGGACGGCAACCCTTGGGGCGGGGTAGGCTGCCTCAAGGCGCTCATGTATGGGCTTTCCATCTATCTTTTCGTCTTCATCGGATTCTTCTTTGAACAGATGCGTGTCGGTCCCGAGAATGAGATCCACTATGGTCTGGGCATGCTGTATGGGCTGGCCCTTTATCTTACCTGGATCTGCTTGAGGCAAAACGGACGGGCCTTGCGTGCTGCCAACAAATTGGCGCGTACCAGTCTGAAACCTAAAGAGGTCTATGAAACCGCCTATCGCGAGAAGCTTTCCCGACTCACCCGTTGGATGGCCATCTGGGTCGGATGGATCTATGAAGTAGCGTTCAAACACAAGATCAAGCACTCCTTGGACAGCCAATGCATTGATTGTGGCGACTCCGTATCTCCCTACGCCTTTTACAACTTCAGCCCCGTCCAACAAAAGGAAATAGAGCTGAAGACGGTGGGATATACCCCTTTCATTTGCAGTGCAGGACATGTCACCCTCTTAAGGAAGGTGAAAAACCACCAATACCACGAATGTGAGGTCTGCCATGGCATTACCGAGCATGTGGTCAATACGAAAGTACTCGAGGAAGCGACGTACGATAAGGCGGGCCTCAAGGAGGTGACCTACCATTGTGCTTATTGTGACCGCAACCGGGTGGCACAGGAGATGGTTCCGAAGCTGTACCGTGCCCTCTCTGGCAGCAGCAGCGGCGGCTATCATTCCTCCAGCTTTTCCCGCAGCTACCATTCCTCTTCGCACCGCTCAGGCGGCTCCTTCGGCGGCGGCCGCTCCGGTGGCGGCGGTTACCACGGGAAGTGGTAAATAAGGAGTCGGCAAGGGGTTGACAAGGAGTTGGCAAGGAGTCGGCAAGGAGTTGGCGAGGAGTCGGTAAACGCCCCCCCTAAGACCGCCCGTCGAGGGAAGCATCAAGCCCAAAAAGAAAATCCCTAACTGATTGAAACTCGAATCAATTAGGGATTTTTTTTGGTGACCCGGCTGGGGCTCGAACCCAGGACTTTGTTGGAAATCACCGATATATCACGACTATCTCATTTTCAGGCAGTTAGTATTTCGTATTTACTTCTTTTTCTCGTAGTTTTGTGCGGTTTTTGTGCAGGTTTCTCAATCTTTTACAATGTCCTTTTTACCTACACCTATCATCTCCAAGAACTCGACCTCAGAAAGAACCTGTAGAGATGCACCTTTCTCAATCATTTGTATGGCCTTTTTTTGTTTACCTGACATGCCTAGCTCGCCGACAATGCGGTAATCCTGCTGACCAACAACGAGGAAGTCCGTTGATCGGGTCAATGTGTCCTTGGTGCGACCGCCGATGTCCAAAACCATCCGCATCATGTCCTGGCGCGGCATGTTCATCGTGCCGGTAAACACCACCTCTTTATCGTAGAACGGATTCTCATCGTCAAAGCCTTCCTCGTTTGCTTCATATTCCTTAGCGAATTGGTTGAGGTTGTCCCTGCTGGAACGCTCATGAATACGGTTGAAAGGCTGATAGACGTGTCCATCAAAGCTGCCGAAGCGGTAATGATATTTTTCAACGAGTTCGTCAATACTGTTAACTTCAGCTTTTTCGCACAAGGCAAGCATCAGTTTTGCCGTCATCACTACATCAACACCAGCTCTATGATGGCCTTCGGAGTTGATCCCAAAGTAATCACACAAAGGTTCCAGGCCGTAACTGTAGAAGCCTGGTAGCACGAATTTGGCGAGGGCGCAACTGCACACAAAGCGAAACTCGGGATAAGGTAAGCCGCAACGGCAGCACTCTTCACGGATAACCCCCATGTCGAAGGGTGCATAGTGCGCCACGATGGTTTCGTTTCGCAGTGTGTCTGCAATTGAAGGCCATACATCTTTGAAACAAGGCGAAGTTTCTGTCAAGTTGGCAGTGATACCATGGATGGCGATGTTCGATTCATCGAAGCAGTTGCATGGTGGCTGGATGAGGTAGGAAAGAGAATCCACAACTTTACTATCTTTGACGAAAGCCAAGCCAAGTTCGCACACTGATGCTCTTTGGCAGGTTGCTGTCTCAAAGTCCAATGCGATAAAGTCGGGGCCGCTCATTTTTTCTTTCCTTTCTCAATGATGACTAATAGCCTGTTTATCTGCTTGTCCTTTTCTTTGATAATGTTCCTTTGTTCCTTCAGCTCTTCTCTCAGCGCCAATATTGCCTCATTGGAATTTTGTGTATTTCCGCCACTGATGTTTGAAGCGAAATTTCCCCCGTAAGAGTTGGGCTTTTCATTCCATCCAATGAATTCATTCGGGCTAACGTCCAATACCTTACATGCAGCTTGAACAAATCTTACCCCTAATGATCCAGTTTCATAGCCTTTCCTGAATCCATTAGTTGTGATGCCAATAGTTTTACAGAGTCTCTCTAATGTAAAGCCGTTTCGTTTAATCAAAATGCTTAATTCGTTGTAATCCATATATTTATAATTTAGATATGTTCTAAATTGAAATTATTAGTTTGTATATACAAACTTTTGTTTACTTTTGCGAAACGATTATCGAAACGAAAATACAAATTAAAAATGACACAACTACAAGAATTCATTGAAAACATGCCTCATGGAAAGGCAAACGAGTTCCGCAACAAAGTGGTTGAGATTTGCCAAATCACTCAAGGCCTATTCCGGCTTTGGCGCAGCGGATTGGCAGTTCCAGAAAAACATCATGCCGCAATCAACAACATCGCTTACGAGATGTTTGGGAAAAGGGTTTTCATTGAGGAAGGAGACCAGCCATGAGAACAATCAAGTTCAGAGGTAAAGACTTAAAAACAGGTAAATGGGTATATGGCGACCTTCATGCATTGTGTGACGAACCGCATATTCACACGGAACCGTCTCACTTCCCGTATGCAGGAAGAAGGTATTTTATTAACCCAGAGACAATCGGCCATTTCACCAGCTTATTCGATAGGAACAAAAAAGAAATCTACGAGGGCGACATCCTTCGTATTAACGACGATGAAAAAGGCGTGATTGAAGTCCGTTTTGTAAGGGGAGTGTTCGCGTTCCTTTGGAATGGAGACCTTGATGACGAAATGCCCATCAATGCGCCTACTCACGAATGGGCCGAAGTCATCGGCAATATCCACGATAACCCTGAGATACTGAAAGGAGGTGCCAAATGAAATTCAAAGACAAAATCAAATCAATGAATTGCCAAGAGCTATTCTACAAGTCATTGGAAACAAGCAGGCGCGCCACAGCACTGGCCATTGTCAACCTGATAATATGCAGCTGCTATTGGCTGCTTCATGAGTATCTGATCAAATACTTGTTCGTGGCAGCTGACCTAATCATTATTCCTATCTTGATTGTGATGATGGTCAGAATTAAGAAAACGGACCAGGCATTTATAAAAAAGGATAAGGAAGAATTCGCCCGGCTTAAGCAAAAAGTTGTGGCCATAGGAAAAGTGATTGAGAAAGCAACAGAAGAGGAAGGAGGTCAACAATGCGAATAAGAAAGATTAGATATGTGGCTGATAGCTGCCCACTAAAAAGAAAGAACTGCGACACATGTCGTTATAGCGGCGGAATCATCAGCAATGGCACGGTGTATTGCCATTACGGCGATAAAGACTGGTGGCAAGGAGGTGAGAAATGAAAGGCGTTTGCAAAGTGTGTGGCTGCACCATGCACAATCCTTGTTTCAACCACCTTCACGGATTTTGCTGGTGGGCCAACAAGGAAGAGGATCTTTGTTCGCATTGTGCGTCCGAGGCAATAAACAAGGATCCGAACACGATCCATTGTGTTCAAGGTCTTGAATTTCCCGTGCTGACCGTCAAACAGCCTTATGCGCTGCTGTTGGTGACTGGGAAGAAGAAAATCGAATACCGCAGCTGGAAACTGCCGGAAGAATATGTCGGCAAGCGTATATTCATCCATGCCGGGAAAGACGATGGCCTTTTCAATAGACACTTCGTCGATTACACCGACTTTGTAACCTTCAGCAACATAGCCTATTCCCGTGGCCTCTTTGGTATGATCATCGGTTCGGTCGTTTTTGGCGAGAGCCAAGGCCATTATGATGGGATTCTATATAGCTCAGCAAACAAAATCTATGAATGGCCGGTGCTCGACCCAATAAAACTCCAAACGCCATTGCCAAACATCAATGGCAAGCAACGTATATGGAAAATCAAATTCTAAAATGAGGAAAAACATGAAATGGAAAGTATTATTGTTGAATTACGATTCGGAATGGGTTGAATACTGTAACTCGCCAACACTTCAATTCGCCATAGAAGCTAATGCAGATCTTCGCCGCAGAGGTTTTCAGGAGCATCAAACCAGATTGGTAAAATGTGAACAACAATAAAAGGAAACAAAAAATGAGTAAATACGAATTCAAATACCGGCTCTCGCAGAAGAGCAGTTTTGCCCAGATTGTCAAGGCGGCCAGGGCATGCAACTTCGACATATCGGTTAACTGGAATAGAATCCACTTCACAAGTAACGAAGACGGGAACTATTTTGGTAGCGATATCCCATTGGAGGATGTCCCTGAATGGCTTAATATGCAACTCGAAGACAGAGAACTTCTCAAACCCTTTGAACCCGAGCCATGATAGTCAACCGTTTTATGTCTGATAGGGAATACCAACGCTTGATGGCTGGCAAGACGCTGACGAATACAACGAAACACGCAGAAGTCGGCAGGCTATCAACATCCATCGGTTTCTGCTTCTTCACTGAGCCGCCCGAAGAGGCCATCCATTGGCTGTCGTTCAATGTCGATACCGACTGGTGTGTCACGTTCGACATCCCCGACCATCTACTTCATAAGTCGAAGGCCCGCTATCGCGACCCGGAGCACGACAGCTTCGGGCACCCTGCTACGATATGGCGCACGGAATACTGCCTGATTGAGTATTCCATCCACACTGCACGCGTCATTAAGGCCGACGACCAATTTGCAGGATACGCAGAAAACATAAGAAAAGAATTCTTTGGACTTATACTTCATGAGCTTTTATTACAAGCATTTAAGCGATGAGACCATGATCAAGAAAGAGAAATTCCGCATCGCAACCGACACAGAGAATAACTTCTTCGTAGAAGCCAAGATCAACGGAGTCTGGACCCGCATCACTAAGAATCTTGGCCAAGGCGAAGCCGGACACGCCAAGGCGCAAGAAATCATTGAAACTATGGAGAAATGATACATGGATAATACCTTATTCGACATAGAGGAATACACCGACCCGGACTTGGTCCGCATCATGTCTGGCCACACATGCCGAGGATGTGCCAACCGCTTTGATGCCGGACGCGGTCATTTCTATTGTAGTGCCACAAAAAGCAAGCTAACCAAGTCGGGCTTCCTCAGGGTGAGGACAAACCAACCGGCTTGCATTTTATTCACACATAAAAGTAACCCGAAATGAGCCAGCTTTCCCTATTCGGCGTAAGTGATAGCCAAGACACTTTCATGTCGGTGACTTGGGGCCTCACCACCTTCTTTCCGACGAAGGATGACAAATGGGCGCACAACTGCAAACTCTGCATCCTCAACCGCTCGGAAGAATGCAACGAAGCACCCTGCGCCGCCGACGAACGCACCGACGGCAAACGCGGGTACTTCTCAATACACAACATACCAAAACAATAAAAACAACTCAAAATGAAAGATAGAGAATTTGTAATTAAAAGATTTGTGGCCGATTCAAAGAGGCCAAAATGGATGATTGAACTGATGTGCTACATCAGAAGATGGTTTCCGTTCAAAAACTTTCACAAAATGTCCACTGTAGAAATGCTTCAATGGATTGAAAATGCAATTAAAGAAGTGACATTTTGGGATAATGGCGAAATCCACAAGGTTACGGAATGCGCCAACTACATAATTGAAGGAAACAAATTAACGGTGTTTTCCATAAAAACTGGAAAACCATTGCTCGAATATGATATCAAGGAGGTGTGAGATGGCATTTATACGAATGAAAACCAACATGAAGGGTTTCCAAAGATGGATGAAAGAACATCCAAGAAAAAGAGTTGACGGTTATTTCAATTTCGGAGACCGCGAAATGACGCATGAAGAGATCAAAAAGATGGTCGATTATGCAGTCTTGATGGGTTATAGAACTGAAGCGGATATTCCAGAAGAAGAAATCGCCAAGCTGCTTGGCCTGAAAGGAGGGGAGAAATGAATAAAGAAATTCAAGAAATCAAAGATTTAGAGCTTGAATACAAAGAAAAGTGGTGTGACAAAGTGGAGGCTTTTATGAAAAAGAACTTCCCTGTTGGCACTCGTATTCGCAAAGACGGTGAAGTGTTTGATGTTACTGGCTATAAAGTCAGTTACAACTCCCCGGCATACCTTATCTGCGAAAAGATTATCTATCAGGAAAAGTACATCAGCCTTTATGATTTGTATGATATGGTCGAAGAGAAAGGAGGTCAACAATGATGTATTACGAAGCACAAGAATTGGCATGTGCCATTCTCGATCTCAACTGCGACGATCTTGTGGATGAAGGCAGAGAGAACGAAATCGAAGAAGCTCTCTACGAGAAGTTTGAAATCGACATGGAGCAATTCATCAAAATCGTTGAAGCATTGCTGCCGTTCACACCTGTCGTGCAGGCTGGATTAACCGGCAATAAGTATCACGCTTTCGTCAAAGAAAAGGAAGGCTTGATGATTGTAAAACAAAAGGTAGAAGAGGAGGGCGAGAAATGACACAAAGTGACAAAGTCAAGCAATGGCTTAAAAAACATGATATAGGCGGCAATAATGCATGGTGGGATAATAAAGTGTACTACAATCTCAATATTGAGCAGATTGTCAGCATTGCACGGTTTCTTTATCAAAACAAAAAATGAAAGGAGGCAAGCCATGATCCGCTTATTATACATCGACCTCTTCTGTGGCGCGGGCGGCACCACAACGGGCGTTGAAGCTGCCCGCATCGGCGGCAAGAAATGCGCCAAGGTGATTGCCTGCGTCAACCACGACGCCAACGCCATCCGAAGCCATGCCGCCAACCACCCCGACGCGCTCCACTTCACCGAGGACATCCGCACCCTCGACATTGCGCCATTGGCCGCTCACCTGGCCAAGTGCCGCAAGCTCTATCCGGGTGCGAAGGTAGTGCTGTGGGCTTCGCTCGAATGCACCAACTTCAGCAAAGCCAAGGGAGGCCTGCCGCGTGATGCCGACAGTCGCACCCTCGCCGAACACCTCTTCCGTTATATCGAAGCCCTCAGCCCCGATTACATCCAAATCGAAAACGTGGAGGAGTTCATGAGCTGGGGCGACATGGACGAACACGGCCACCCCATCAGCCGCGACAAAGGCCGCAGCTATATGCGATGGGTTAACCATGTGCTGTCTTATGGCTACTACTACGACCACCACATCTTGAATGCCGCAGATTTTGGAGCATACACATCAAGGAAGAGATACTTTGCCATTTTTGCAAAGAAGGGATTGTTTTTCACATTCCCGTCGCAGACTCACTCGCGCTCTGGCGACGACGGCATTTTCAAAGGTGCCTCGTTATATCACAAATGGAAGCCCGTCCTTGAAGTGCTCGACCTCGACGACGAAGGCACGAGCATCTTCACCCGCAAGAAACCCTTGTGCGAAAAAACACTCAAACGCATCTATGCCGGACTGATCAAGTTTGTGGCTCACGGAAAAGACAACTTCCTCGTGAAGTACAACTCGATGAACCAAAGGGGCGAATATGTCGCGCCTGGCACTGACGAGCCAAGCCCAACCGTGGCCGTCCAGAACCGCCTTGGATTCGCCAAGGTGCAGTTCCTCAGCAAACACTTCAGCGGTGACCCCGCCAGCAAGAACACCAGCGTGGACCAGCCTGCCGGAACACTCACTTGCAAGTGCAACCAGTCGTTCATCACGGCCTATTACAGCAACGGCGACAACTGCACTCCGATTGACAGGCCGGCGCCGACCATCCCCGCCCAGGACCGTGTTGCCTTGGTCACCACGCAGTTTTACCAGAACGAGTACAGCGGCGGCGGACAGCTCTCAAGTCTTGACCAACCTAACCCGGCAGTACTAACAAAGCCTAAAAACGCCTTGGTGTCGGTCAAGCAGTACCTCATGAACCCCCAGTTCGACAGTGCCGGTGGAAGCATCGACCAGCCTTGTTTCACCTTGATAGCCCGCATGGACAAAATGCCGCCCTATCTCGTCACCACCAAAGAGGGTGTCGGCATTGCCATCTTCGAGGACGACTCGCCGATGACCGTCAAGATAAAGGAGTTCATGGCCTTGTATAACATCGTCGACATCCTCATGAGGATGCTGAAGGTGGACGAACTGAAACGCATCATGGGCTTCCCGACGGACTATGTCCTTATCGGAACCCAATCAGAACAAAAGAAATTCATCGGCAACGCCGTGGAGGTCAACATGGCTAAGGCGTTGGTCGAGACATTGGCTAAATGTATTAGAGCATGATCAGCACCACATACAATATGGACTGCATGGCTTACATGGCCAGGTTGAAAGACAATGCCTTTGATATCGCCATTGTCGATCCTCCGTATGGCATCAATGCCCCCAATATGAATATGGGCAGTT
>JAEEGL016749458.1_pt1 | contig 22349 bp, 17 predicted proteins | sample 9134231 | NCBI WGS metagenome assembly JAEEGL01 (sample SAMN16246548, study PRJNA631951) | gut metagenome | biome: gut microbiome; feature: rumen; material: fiber-attached | host: Bos | place: Iran: Karaj | collected 2018-10 | reverse complement strand
TTTATTGTACGTTTTAGGACAACACAGCTCCAAAATTATTATTTCCAGCATGTGTATTCCGATACTGTTGCGAGTGTTCCGGAACGTCTTGAACGCCTAATGATTCAAACTCCTGTCCTGGCTGCTCAAAGTGTTGCTAACCAGATAAATTCTGCTTTTAAATTAGGATCAAATGCAGAAGACAAGAATTATGTATTGGCAAAAAAAGATTTGAAACTGTCATCATCTTATTATCTTGACGATGTAGCAATTAAAAATGGCAGGATTTATATAAACGGTATTGGCTCATATACCCTGACAAAACCGTTTGCCTTGTCAGATCCCGTCAGAGTCGTCTATGATATTCCTAACGCTGTATTGAATTCATCTTTGCACAATAAAGAAATTTATATTTCTCAAAACGAATCGGTAAAGGTTGCACAATTTGATGCGAGAACGGTGAGGATTGTTATTACTGCAGACAGTATTGATAAGTATGTGCCTGTTTTTGCGAGTGATACTCAGAGTCTGGCTTTTCAGGTAAAGGACTCTTACGATTTGTCCTACAGGTATCCTCGTTCTGTTTTGACATCTATTCATGATGAAATAAATGACGCAAATACTCATTCTGTCAAACTCGTATTTTCAAAGCCGATTGAGTACAGTTTAGTGCGTACTCAAAAATCTTATGATATATTGCTCCACAACGTTGAAAAAGCCCAGGAAATTAACCTGAAATCTTCTATGATATTTGAGGGATCAAAATTTTTCAGCTTGAAAAACGGCGGTATTGTGCTTTCAATTACTGCGGCGGCAGATGATGTTATTGATACTCACGCTGGTGCAGATGGCAAAACCCTGAGGATAAAAATAAAATCCTCCACAATCAATATGCCTTCCGTAAAAGAAGATGAAAAACCGGCGGAGCTGCCCAAAATTGATAAAAAAGGAAAAATATATGTAGTTATTGATCCGGGACATGGCGGAAGTGACTGTGGTGCAACGAGAAACGGTATTTATGAAAAAAATATAACTCTTGATATTTCAAAACGAGTTGAGAAATTGCTGAAGGCAAAGAAGAATTATGAAGTATTTATGACTCGTATGACTGATGAAACCGTGTCATTAGAAGACAGGGTTGAGTTTAGCGAAAATCTTCAGCCGGATATTTTTGTGAGTATTCATGTTAATTCAAGTAACAGTTCAACTCCAAAGGGGCTTGAAACACACTATTATAAAGACAACAGCTTAATGCTTGCAAAAACAATGCATGCGTCCCTTTTGAACCATGTTAATGCAGCAGACCGCGGCTTGTTTAAATCAAAATTTTATGTTATAAATCATACGACAGCTCCTGCTATACTTGTTGAAATAGGTTTTATATCTAATGATTCAGAAAGAGCACAAATTTTGACAGAGAGCCGAAAACAAGCAACAGCAAAAGCTATTGCGGAGGGTATTAATGACTATTTCAAAAAATAATACTAACCCAAATTCGCCCATAGCTCTTTTTGATTCCGGAGTTGGTGGTCTGACCGTACTGAATAAATTAAAGAAAATTCTGCCAAACGAAACGTTCCTGTATTATGGTGATACACTGCATATGCCCTATGGCGAGAAAACGAAAGAACAACTGTTAGAGTATTCTTCAAAAATATTTAATTTCTTTGTTCAGGAGGGTTGTAAGGCGGTTGTTATGGCTTGTAATACTACATCTTCTGTAATTTATGAAGATGTTTATAAACACTATGATTTTTCATTGTTTTCAATAGTTCATTCTGTCTCAAAAGTCTTGGCATCCTTGGATGTAAGCAGTTTGGGAATTTTTGCGACTCGTGCAACAATAGCTTCGGGAGCATACCAAAATTTGATTTCAAAATACAATCCGAATATTAAAGTTTTTGGTCAGGATTGTCCGAATTGGGTGCATTTTGTAGAAGAAAAATCTATGAATGATCCGAAAAATAAGCAAAGTATATTATCAGATTTAAAAAAAATGTTATCAAATAATCCGGATAAAATTGTCTTAGGGTGTACTCACTATCCGTTTTTGACGGATGTTTTATCTGAAGTTTGTCCGAGAGATAAATTTATTGATCCTGCGGATTATTTTGCACAATATATAAAGAATACGCTGCAGGAGAAGGGTTTATTGGCAAGTTCAAAGAACGGTGCTGACAGATTTTTTGTAAGTTCATCCCCTGAACAGTTTGTTAAAGCTTCTGAAATGTTTTGTAAGCTTGACAGAAAACCGGAATTGCTAGTCTTTTAAGATGTTTTCAAGCGCTTGTTTATAAGAGGCAACTTCAATTATATTAGAGTCTTTGAATATTTTATTTTTTGTAACGTCTAAAATAGTGGAGTTTTCCTTTACCGCGTAGACCGGAATCTTTCGCTTTACAGCTTCAAAAACCGGGACAGAACCAAGAGAATTGTGGGGCATTACAAGAAAATCGAGGTCATTTACGCTTATCCCGTCATTTAGGTTGTTACTTATTTTTGGCGCCTGGGCAAGCCCTAACAGTATGCAGGGCAAAAATGTCGGGGTTATGTACTCTGATGCGGATTTTGGGTTAACTATTTCAGGGTATATGCTGAAATCTGCAAAGGCAGGTGAATGTGCACATGGTACTTGATAATATTTTGAAATATAGTGCGAAATTATTGCCTCAACACCTCCAACCGGGTCAGCCCCCTGTGCGTTTGCATATTCCGGATTATCTTCTTCTGAATCATTAAACATACAAACGATTGCGATTGCCTCACATCCGTTCTTAATCAGTTTTTTACACGCTTCCCCAACAGTTTCTATATTTTTTACTGTACCGACAGAGATATTATCTTCAGTAATATAAAATTCAACTCCGACGTTTTCTTCTGTAATCTCATAAGCATCTATATCTATGCCGTAAACTACTTTTACGGCATTTTGAGTATTTATGTGAACGTTTAAGACATCATTAGGAATTGCCTTGTCATAAATTATTCCGATTTTGTTATTTTGCGAGGGAATAAGGGTAATTTTTCCTTTAAAAAATTCATCAAGGGTGTAACCCTCCGTATACAGCATAGAATCTGTTATGGCTGAAAATCCGCCTGCATTTACGACATTTGGATTTACAATGAGATTAGTGTATTTTGCAAATTCCCTGGCATAAGCTCCCGCATCTCCGGCATAACCTCCGATAGATGCTCCGATTCCTGTGGGGACAATAAAAGCTCCGATTTTTCTGTTATTTTTTACTACTGTGGAGTTCATTTATGTACCTTTCAATTCCGTGCAAGATGGAAAGTGCCGCTTTTTGCTGAAATTCAGGATTTGCAAGTTTTGAATTGTCCTCAGGATTTATCATATAACCGACCTCAACAAGAACGCTTGCCGATTCTGAATTTCTTATAACTGCGAAACTTTCCTGGCGAACCTTATCGTTTGCTGTTCCAAGTTCTTTTGTCATTGTTGTGAGCAGTGCTCTTGCAAGCGGTGCTGACTGTGGAAAGAAATAATATGTGCTTGTCCCGGAACGATATGTTTCAGCAAGAGAATCAGGAAGTGCGTTGGAGTGTATACTTATAAATATGTCAGAATTATTTTTTTGCGAAAATTTTACTCTGTCATATAAACCTAAATCAGAATCTCCTGTTCTTGTTAGGTATACCTTTGCTCCGGCTTTTTCCAAAACGGCTTTTGTTTTTAGTGCTATTGCGAGGTTTACATCTTTTTCCTTTGTTCCAAGACAGCCAATAGCACCGTATTCACTTCCTCCATGTCCCGGGTCTAATGTTATAACTAAACCATATAACGTGTTGGCTTCCGGTACTTTTTTTATTTCAACCCGGAACTCATTTCCGTCTGCGAAGTACACTTTGTACCCAAAGAGCAAACGGTCAAAAGCGAAGTTTATTTCATATTTATTTTCAGGATAGCCGTCAATATTATATAGTGTTATATCAAGCCCGTTAGCAGAGGGTTCATATTTTTCATTTATAAGATCAAAAACACGTTTTTCGCTGGTGACAAAAGGTACTTTTTTATTTAATTGGACTGAATATACAATCTTAGATTTGTCCTCTTCATAAGTGTACACTTTAAGCTTTGCCGGCGAGTAGTCATAATTTGCCGCAACAATATTATTTTTATCTATCCAGGCATAATCATCTTGCCCCAGTTCAATTTTGTAGTATTTTCCATAATACCCGATCACCTTTAGAGGAACGTCTTTTGGTAAGTTTTGTAATCTGCTGGTCCCGTTGTCGTCGGGTGCATTTCTAAGCGGTGAATTATCATTTTTTGTCAGATAAATTGCGGATTCAGGAAAGTTTTTATATGTAGTTGTTGATTCTTTCCCCGCGGTCTGAACAGGGCGTCTGATTTTAAAAACTTTTACATCGTCAGTTTTGTTATCAATATTAAAGATGTTCTCACCGGGTTTTAACTTTACAACATGGTAGAAACCTCCTGACGGGTGGATTTTTACCTTCTCGTTATTTATAATAAGTTCTTTATCCGGTTTCTCATTTCCGACAAAAAATGTCACGGGAGAATTTATTGTTACGTTTTCGTTTTTCGGATAGACAATTTGTGCACCATACACTGTACCCGAAAATATTAACAAGAACAGAAAAATGTTGATAAGTTTAAAATATCTCATAATATTATAATACTACATTCAAACTTATTTTGTCCTTTTGTAATTTTATTTAATAATTGTGCTATTTGACCGCTGTTATGATAAAATAATTTGTAAAGGGATAGAAAATGAATAAACGGGTTCCGACAGATAAAAAGAAAAGATTATCACCCGGACGGTATAGTAACAAGGTAGCTAATTGGTTTGATATAGCGTATTGTATTGTTATTGGACTGTTAATATTTCACTTGTTTATTTTGCAGGTTTTTGACCCTCATAAATATCGTGAACGCGGTAAAATGCAAAGATTGAGTCATGATTTTGCAGTGCGTGGTGATATTTATGACCGACATGGTATAAAACTTGCAACAGATAGAATATATTATAACGTATATGCACGGCCGGTTGATTATAACCCCAAAACTGAAAATCCGGAGATACTGGCAAAATCATTGGCTCCAATTTTGGGATTGCCGGAAAAGCAGCTTAAGGATAAATTATCATCAAAACTTCAGATTATTTCTGTAAAAAAAGATGTGGATAAAGATACAGCAAACAAACTGTTAAAAGTAATATCGGAAAAAAGTTTTAGGTCAATAAGCTTAGATAAAAAGAATACACGGGAATATCCGCAGGGAATTTTTGCATCTCATGTATTGGGTTTTTATAATTTTGATGCCGGCGTATCAAACGGTGTAGAACTTACGGCAAAGGACAAACTTGAACACGCGGTAAGGGCTACTTATGAAAAAACCCGTGACGGTAAAATTATATATAAAATTCCGACAGATCCGGTAATCCCGACCCGAAACCCAAAAGGGCAGGATATAACATTAACGATTGATGCTGCTATACAGCACGTTTGTGAGAAAGAATTGCAAAAAGCCATAGCTGAAAAAGATGCTCTGCGTGGTGCCGTTATAGTCATGAATCCCAAAAATGGTGAAATTCTTGCATATGCGGTTTCTCCAACTTATGATCCGAATTATTTTCAGAAAGCTTCAAACACACAGATTAAAAACTGGACATTGACAGATGTTTATCCTCCAGGATCTACTTTTAAAATTATTACGGTAACAAGTGCTATGGAGCTTGGAAAAATCAACGAACATTCAACAATTCAGGATTCCGGAAGGATGCAGTACGGTGGTTATACAATTGAAAACTATGACTATTCACAAAAGGGTGCACCCGGACAGATTGATTTGGTTTATTTATTTGAACACTCAAGTAACATAGGAGCAGTAAATGTTGGCTTTTTAATGACTCATAAAGAGTTCTATGATATGTTAAAGAAATTCGGCTTTGGTGAAAAATCCGGAATTGATTTGCCCGGTGAATCTTCCGGGCTTCTGGCTTCTCCCAAATATTGGGATAAAGGTATACATATGACAATGGCTTATGGATACGGGACATCTGTTTCTATTATGCAGATGGTTTCTGCAGTTTCTGCACTGGCAAATAACGGTGTCAGAGTTACTCCGCACGTTATAAAGTATTCTCCTGAAGAAGAAGCAGAAAAAGTACAACGAATCCAGACGATTTCACCTCAAACTGCTAAAACGATTACGAAATTACTTACGATGAGTGTTAATAACGGGAAGTCATGTATTAAGATGGATAAATATAATGTTGCAGCCAAAACAGGTACTTCAAGAAAGCCGTTAGAGGGAGGAAAAGGGTATTCCTGGGCGATGTACACATCAACTATTGGCTTTTTACCTGCAAGTGACCCTCAGGTGTTAATTTATGTTGTTGTCGACAGCGCTAAAAATGGGCCGGTTTGGGGTAATACTGTTGCCGGGCCGGTATTCCATGAGGTTGCGGAGCAGGTTGCTCGTATACTTGACTTAAAACCGGACAAGCAAGTTGCCGGCACTAATAATAAAAAAATATAGATAGGAGATAAAAAATGAAATTAGATGAATTAATTGAATACTTGCAATATGAAGATTTAGCAAATTTTAAAAATGTTGATATTTCAGGGATTTCATATAATTCAAAAACTACTAAATCGGGTGATATATTTATCTGTTTAGTCGGTGAGCACACCGACGGACATGAGTATGCGCAAATGGCGATTGATAATGGAGCTGCGGCATTGTTGGTTGAGCGTAAGCTTGAAGGTATAAAAATCCCTCAGGTTATTGTTGATTCAACAAGAAATAAAATTGCGGATATAGCAGACCGCTTTTATTCAAGTCCTTCCAAAGGGTTAAATTTGATTGGAATAACAGGAACAAACGGCAAAACGACGGTAACTCACCTTATTCAAAAAATATTTGAGGAAAACGGTGAAAAATGTGCTTTAATTGGTACTCTTGGTTATAAACTTTCTTCCACGAGTGAATATAGGGATGCAAAGCATACAACTCCGCAAGCTCCGGAATTGCAAGCTACCTTGCGCTTGATAAAAGACGTTGAGAAAATTGATAATGTAGTCATGGAAGTCAGCTCTCATGCGTTGGATCAAAACAGAGTCGGCGGATGTAAATTTGACGGTGCAGTCTTTACAAATTTAACCCAAGACCATTTGGATTATCACATAACAATGGATAATTATTTTAAGGCAAAAGCATTACTGTTTGAACGTCTTGCCGAGGGTAATTTTGCTGTAATAAATTCTGATGATGAGTACGCACAAAGATTTTTAAGTGTTGTGCCGGAGGGTGTCAGAACTTATACCTATGGCGTTAAAAACAAATCAGATTTAATGGCAAAAGATATTAAATTCTCTCTAAACGGAGCTGAGTTTAAACTAGTTTATTTGAATAATGAATATAGTGTTAATCTTCATATGAACGGTATGTTCAGTGTTTATAATGTTTTAGCCGCACTTGCCGCTGCTGTTGCTATGAATATTGATATAAAGATTGCTTTAAAAACACTGGAAGATGTTCACGGTGTTGCAGGCAGATTTGAAGTTGTCAATAAAAAGCCGCTTGTTATTGTTGATTATGCACATACTCCTGACGGGTTGGAAAATGTCTTAAAATCTGCCAGAGAAATTACGCCTGAGGACGGCAAACTTATATGCTTGTTTGGCTGCGGAGGTGACAGAGATGCGACAAAACGACCTAAGATGGGCAGGATCGCGCAGACTTTGGCTGATAAAATCGTAATTACGAGTGACAATCCAAGATCTGAAGATCCTCAGCAAATCATTACCGATATTATTGCAGGTTTGCAGTCTGTAAATCCTGATAAGGTAGTGGTTGAGCCCGACAGAGGAGAGGCAATTGCCCTTCTTAAATCTTATGCCCAAAATAATGATGTAGTTGTTATTGCAGGAAAAGGTCATGAGGATTATCAGATATTAAAAGATAAAACTATTCATTTTGATGACAGAGAAGAAGCAAGAAAGGTTTTTGAAGGCAGTGTAATTTAATTGACAAAATATTTTATGTTTTGTTTTATTATGCTTGGAGAATTATATGTTAACAAAATTATTGATTGATCAACACATACATGGTGCATATGGTATAAACTTCAATAAAGCTACGGTTAATGATGTTTTGGATGTAGCAAGTCGAATAAAAAAAGAGGGCGTTGGCGGAATATTTCCTACTCTTGTTACTGACACTGTTGAAAATACATGTCGTCAGGTTAAGGTTATAAAAGAAGCTGCTAGAAGACAAGATAATGAAGGTGCAAGAATTTTGGGTATTCATTTGGAAGGGATTTTCTTAAACCCTGACAAAAAAGGTATTCACAATGCTAATCTTTTTCTTGAACCTACAATTGAAAACTTTAAAAAAATTGCTGATGATTTTATAAAAATTATAACTTTGGCTCCTGAACTTTGTAAAAGTTGTTTAAAAAGTGGCGAAACACTCATCTCTTTTTTAAGATCAAAAGGAGTTAAAGTTCAAGCCGGGCACTGTACCGGAGCAGATTTGTCGGGTTGCGACGGTGTCACTCATATGTTTAATGCGATGTCAGGTATTACTCACCGTTCCAATTCAACGGCTCTTTCCGCTCTGATCAATGATAATATATATACAGAAATTATTGCGGACGGAGTTCATGTGAATGATGATACGTTAAAACTGTTATTTAAGACAAAGCCAGAAGATAAGATATTGCTTGTTTCTGATAGCTTGCCATGTTCTCATAGTTCGGTTTCAAAATTTAGTTTTGCGGATGAAATTGTATTTTTCGATGGAAAAATGGCAACATCTAAATATGGAACGATAGCAGGCAGTACAAAACTTCTGCCGGATATTGTTAGTATATTAGGAAAAAAGAAAATGTTTAATCCAAAATATATTGATAATCCTTATACTTACCACAAGGTTGATATTCCGGGCAGTGTGGAATGGGATGAAAATTATAGCATTATAAAGGTAAAATAATACGATATTAAAACGCGAGGAATTTATTGGAAAATACAATAAAAAATATTATAAAAGAGACAGGGCTAAAGCATATTGCGGTGATAATGGACGGAAACAGACGCTGGGCTGCCAATTATCATTTACCAAGTGCTGTTGGTCATAAAAAAGGTGTTGAATCACTGAGAGAAATTATAAGGGCTTGTGATGATTTCGGTATAAAGTATATCACTGTGTACGCTTTTTCATCCGAAAACTGGAACAGAAAACCCGAGGAGGTCAGTTTCCTTATGAATTTGGTTGCGGAAACGCTGTCAACCGAGCTTGATGAGATGCACAAGGAACATGTAAAAATAAGATTTATAGGCCGAAAGGACAAATTATCAGATGGTTTAAAGAAAATTATTGCTGACTCTGAGGAAAAAACAAAAAATAATACCGGAGTAGTTTTACAAATAGCTTTTAATTACGGTGCACGTGCAGAGATTGTTGATGCTGTAAAATCGGTGATTGAAAAAGGTTTACCCTTTGATAAAATTGATGAGAAAACCTTTAGTGAATATTTATATACGGCAGGTGTGCCAGATCCGGATTTGCTTATAAGAACAGGCGGAGAAAAACGAATTTCCAACTACTTACTTTGGCAGATAGCTTATTCTGAAATTATTGTAAGGGATGAATACTGGCCGGAATTTAATAAGAAATCGCTTAGCGAATGCATTGTAGAATTTGGGAGACGCCAGAGGAGATATGGAAAGTAAGATAAAAATTGTTTTTGCAACGGGTAATCCTCACAAATTGCAGGAAATAAACGAGATATCAAAAGATACCGGCATTGAGTTTATATTGCCGCCGGCGGCTTTTAATCCTGTTGAGAACGGTAAAACCTTTGCTGAAAATTCGTATATAAAAGCAAAAGAGGCGGCAATTTTATCGAACAGTATTGCACTGGCTGATGATTCAGGTTTATGTATTGAAGCTCTTAACGGAGAGCCAGGGCTTCGTTCTGCTCGTTATGATAAAACACCTGAGTTGAGAATTAACAAGGTCCTGAAAAAACTTGGTGATAATCCGAACAGAAAAGCTAAATTTGTCTGTGCTATGACGCTTGTTGATGAAGCGGGTAATATATTAACTCAGGAAATTGGTGAATGTTACGGTAACATATCTTATGCGCCCTCAGGTGTTAACGGCTTTGGTTATGACCCTATATTTGAAGTTGATGGTTATGGTGTTACAATGGCAGATATGTCTGAAGAATTAAAGAATTTGATTTCTCACAGAAGTGCTGCTTTGAACAAAGTTATAAACTATATAAAAACCTCTCTTTTGTAGTGTAAAATTATTGACACAAGTAATATCTGGTATACAATTAAAGTAGTTGATTAGAGGTAATTTTATCCCAAATTTGAGGAAAATATATGAAAAATAGATTAATTTATAAGATATTATTGATTTTTTCGGTAATAGTTATTGCTATTCTTTTGAGATTATTTATTGCAAATAAGGATGCCGTTATTGGTTTTATCCTTCATAAAAACCGACCTGTTCAAGCGGCAACAGTTGTTGTTGATTCGGTAAAAGAAGAGGATGTTATACCCAGTTTTGAAGCGCCGGGCAGGGTTGTTTCGAAATATCAGGTCAGTATTATGGCGAGAATTTCCGGTTATCTTCAAAAAAGTTTCTTTAAAGAAGGTGATTATGTCAAGGCCGGAGATACATTATTCCTGATTGAACCAATGGAATATCAGAATGCATCTAATGTTGCAGGCGCAAATATCCAAAATATTAAAGCTCAGCTTGATTATGCAAATAAGCAACTTGTCAGAGCCGAGGAACTTGTAAAGCAGGATTATATCGCAAAATCAAGATATGATGAAATTTTAGCAAACAGAAACGCTCTTCAAGCTCAATTAAAAGCTGCACAGTCAACTTATAATGATTCAAACAGAAACCTTAGTTATACTATGGTAAAAGCTCCGGTAGACGGCAGAATCGGTATTATTGATGTTACGGTAGGTAACTATGTAACACCGTCATCTGGTTCACTTACAACTATAAACAGCACTAATCCGATTTATGTTACTTTCCCGCTTTCTTCAGATGATTTTTCAGCGGTATCTTCAAATGACAGTGATGTAAATACACAAAGAAGAGTTGAATTGTATTTCAAAAATGGGGATAAATATGAACTTGACGGTATTCAGGATTTTCTGGATAACAAAGTTGACATGTCAACAGGTACAGTTACATTAAGAGCAACTTTTCAAAACCCTGAAAACAGATTGATTCATGGAGATTTCGTAAACGTTAAGTTATATGCAAATGAGCCCATAAATGTTCCTGTCGTTCCGCAGGTTGCGGTTCAGGAAAATCAGGAAGGTAAATATGTTTATATTGTTGATGAAACAAATATTCCAAAGTTAACATATATTGTTGTTCAGGGGCAGACGGGTGACAGATGGATTGTTAAAGACGGTCTAAAGGTCGGTGATAGAATTATTGTTGAAGGTGTTTCAAAAGTTATGCCGGGTGTTCCTGTTAAACCTATGACTAAGAAACAATTTGATAAAATGAATAAAAAGACTAAGCAACGAAGCACAAAAGCAAAAGGTAACTAGATGTCAGAAAACAAAAGTACTTATTTATTCATAAAAAGACCAAAATTGGCGATTGTCATATCGCTGGCGATATTGCTTGCCGGTATTTTAATGATTAAAACTTTGCCGTTGGAGGAATATCCTTCTATTACTCCTCCTCAGGTTGTTGTTTCTGCTACCTATTCGGGTGCAAGCTCGGATGTTATAAGGGATACTGTTGCTGCACCGATTGAAGCTCAGGTTAATGGTGTTGATAATCTCCTATATATGACATCGACTTCCCAAAACGATTCATACAAACTTACATTATATTTTTATGTAGGAACAGATCCTGATATGGCTGTAGTAAACACACAAAACCAGCTCCAGCTAGTCGTACCAAGATTGCCGGAGGAGGTCCGACGGTACGGCTTGAATGTCAAAAAATCAACAGGCGGTCCCGGTTTAATGATGATTTCTGTTAATTCACCTAACAATTCATATAGTAACCTGTTTATTGCAAATTATTCGGATATTTTTATTAAAGATGAAATTGCTCGTATCAGAGGCGTCGGAGATGTAAATGTCTTTGGTGCAGCTAATTATTCTATGCGTATATGGCTGGATGCAGATAAGATGGCGCAGTATTCACTGTCTCCATCTGAAGTTTATGCAGCAATTCAGGAACAAAACATTCAAACACCTGCCGGGGATTTGGGTGTTGAACCTATGAAAAATAAGCAGCTGATAAAAATTACAATGCGTACACGCGGGCGTCTGAAAGAAGCTAAAGAATTTGAAGATATTGTTATAAAATCTCTTCCTAACGGTGCTCAAATCAGGTTAAAAGATGTAGCCAGGGTTGAATTGGGCGCAGAAAGTTATAATCATTTTTCGCGTATTGCAGGTAAGAATGCTGCTATTATCCCTGTTTCCCAAATGCCGGAAGCAAATGCCATTGACTTGTCAAACAGAATTAGGGCTAAACTCAAAGAATTAAGTAAATCCTTCCCGAAGGATATTGAATATGTCGTTCAGCACGATGAAACGGAATTTGTAAGAGAATCTATTAATGAAGTAGTTATTGCTGTTGCTTTGGCAGTACTTCTTGTAGCGTTGGTTACATACTTATTTCTTGGTACTGCAAGGGCAGCTTTTATACCATTTGCAGCTATTCCGGTGTCTTTAGTCGGGGTATTTATATTTATGAATATCTTTGGTTTCTCAATAAACCTGCTTATATTATTCGGGCTTGTATTAGCCGTAGGGCTTGTTGTTGATGATGCTATCGTCGTACTTGAAAATACCCAGCGTCATATTCAGGAGGGTAAAGATCCTAAGACCGCAACGGAAATTACCATGAAGGAGGTTTTTGGTGCTGTTGTTGCAACTTCATTGGTTTTGATGGCAGTATTTGTTCCTGTTTCTTTCATGGACGGTATTACGGGGCGTATGTTCAGACAGTTTGCTTTATGTATTGCATCGTCAATAGGTTTGTCTACTTTCGTTGCATTAACCTTGTCCCCGGCACTGTGTTCAATGATATTAAAAACTGATTGCAGTAAAGCTGATTTTAAATTTATACAGGCCTTTGATGATTGGTTTAACAGATTAAGGGATAAATATGTTGGTTACGTTCAGACTTTTATAAGCTCGTGGAAACTGACATTCTCTGCTTTGGGTATTATTGTTATTTTATCGGCATTATTGTTTGTTCTTATTCCAAGGGGCTTTTTACCTCAGGAGGACAGAGGTGCAGCGTTTACTCAAATTCAGCTGCCGGACGGTTCCTCAGCGTCAAGGACTGATGAGGTGACAAAAGAAGTTGAAAAGAAACTTCTTGAGATTCCGGGTATTAAAAGTACAATTGCGCTTGTAGGTTTGAATGGGGAAAACACGGCATTTGTTGTTTCAGAATTTAAGCCGTGGTCAAAACGTAAAAATTCAAAAGAATCGCTTGATGCGATTATGACTAATATCAACAATGAATTTTCTAATTATCCATCTGCGATTATTGCGACGTTTGTTCCTCCTTCAATTCAGGGTTTGGGTATGTTCGGCGGATTTGAGTATCAATTACTGGATAAAGGTGACAGAACACCCACTGAGATTTTTGTAGAGGCACAGAAACTGCTAGCGGCAATAAGAAAAAATCCTAATTTTACGATGGCATATACCTCATATACTTCAAGTCTTCCTCAATTACAACTTGAGGTAGATGTTGATAAAGCTATGGCTCAAAGCGTGACTGTTTCAGAGGTTTACAATGCTATTGCTTCATATTATGCCCAATCATATGTTAACGATTTTAATAAATTTGGTCGTGTCTATCGTGTCTATATGCAAGCAGATTCGGAATTCAGAGAAAAATATTCTGATTTGGATAAAGTGTATGTTAAAAACTCGTACGGGAAAATGGTGCCGTTAAAATCGGTTATTAAAATTAAAGATGTTGTCGGACCTTATTCTATCTCAAGATTTAACATGTACCCGTCGGTTACAATTAACGGTTCAGCAAGACAGGGTATCAGTTCAGGTAAAGCAATGTCTATGTTGGAACAAATTTCTAATGAAGTGTTACCGAAAGATATGGGCTTTAGCTGGTCAGGAGCCTCTTTACAGGAAAAACAATCCAGCGGACAGATTGTACCAATTCTGTTGATGTCACTTGTATTTATTTTCTTGTTCCTTGTAGGTTTATATGAAAGCTGGTTGTTACCGATTAGCGTAATGCTTGTAACACCTGTTGCTCTTGTTGGTGCACTGTTGTTCCAGTATGTATTTGGTTATGCGCTCGATATTTATTCGCAGATTGGTTTGGTAATGTTAATCGGTTTGAGTACAAAACAGGCAATTTTGATTATAGAATTTGCAAAAGACGCACATAATGAAGGTATGCCAATAATAGAAGCGGCTATGCAGGCAGCGAGATTGAGATTTAGGGCTGTTATGATGACGAACATAGCGTTTATTTTAGGTTTGTTACCTCTCGTGTTTGCAACAGGTGCAGGTGCGGCATCTCGTCATTCAATAGGTATGACTGTTATCGGAGGTATGATTGCGGTTGCATTTATTGGAACCTTCCTGGTTCCGGCTTATTATGTAGTTGTAGAACAGTTTAAAGTTGATTTTGCGCGAAAAGTGCGAGAATTCAGGGAAAGAAAACGTAATGGATAAAAAGATAATATTAAGTATCATATTTATATTTGTTTTTGCTTGTACATCTGCTTATGCCGATGACCATGGAAATGTAATAAATCCAAATGAATTTCCCGATAGTGAAAAGGTTTTGCCTGCTGAAAAGTATGATCCTGAGTATGTTATATCCGGATCAATTGAAAAAAATATTGATATGACATTAGAAAATTGTATTCAGATTGCACTTGGTAACAATCCACAAATTTCCATGGCGATTAATGATACTTTGGCTGCAGATGCCAGGATAAAACAGGTTTGGTCAAATTATTTTCCAACACTGTCATGGCAGACCGGATACACACGTATAAGGCAGCTGCAATTGTCAGATGCTATTGGTACAAATTTGGAATATAATTACTATGTTTTAGGTCAAATTTCCCTGCAGCAAATGTTATACGATTTTGGGGTAACTCAAAATCAGGCAACTGTGAGAAAACTTGATTACAAGGCCTATAAAAAGTCATTTGAAGCAACTGTTAATGATGTAATATATCAAACAAAAGATGCTTATTATAACTTGCTTTATGCCTATGAAAATAAAAGAGTTGCGCAAGATACGGTAGATAAATATCAGTTGTTTTACAATCAGGCAAAAGCTTTTTACCAAAGCGGTATGAATCCTAAAGTAGATGTTACAATTGCCGAAACAAATTTAAGTAATGCCAAACTCAATCTGATTCAAGCTGATAATTCTGTTAATCTTGCGATTGCAAAACTTAATAACGTTATGGGCGTTCCTTATATTGAAAAATATGATGTCCCTGAAAGGTTACAATTTAAACCGGTTAATATAACCTTTGAAGAGGCAATTGATATTGCAAGGGATTCAAGGCCTGAGTTAAAAATGGCTGAAATTAAAGTTGAAGAAGCTAACCAGACTTTGAAACTGGCCAAAAAGTCATATTTCCCGACAATATCTCTTGAAGGTCAATATCAAAGAGGCGGCCGTCATGTAAATTCAAACTACGGCTTTAATGCTGGTGCATACCTTACTTTCCCGGCTATTAACGGAATGTTAATAAGAAATGAGATTAAAGAAGCACGTTATTTGTATGACAAAGAAATTTCAAACGCTAAAAATACTCAAAATGCAATATATCTTGAAATTCAGAATGCTTACTTAAAACTTGAAGAAAAAAGAAGTCAGCTTCCGGTTACAGTATTGCAAGTTAAGCAAGCAAAAGAGAATTATGAGCTATCATATGGCCGATATAGAGTAGGTGAGGGTTCCCCGACAGAATTGAAGGACGCTGAGAATTTTTACGAACAAGCACAATTAAATTATTATACGGCTTTATATCAGTATAATTCTGCTAAAGCTCAACTGGAAAAGGCGATTGGCAGGAATATAGCTGAGGGCGATGAACCTGTTGATTTAATAAGGCCTTAGTTTTGTTAATAAAACTTAACAAATATAATATAAAAAAGTCAATTTTTTGTTGTTTATATACTTTATATATATGTAAGCAATAAGAGAGAGATTATTTATTATGTTAACAACTACCGGACAACCATTTGGAACAATGACTCGCAGAACTTCAGCAAGAAGATCTGTTGAAGAAATTCAGTATTTAAAGAAAACTGATCGCAGAATGAGATTCAATAATTCTCAAGATCCGATTTATTATGTTTTTGATTGTATTGAAAACAGACCTTTATCTACTTTAACAAAAGAATTTGTCAAAGATTCAATTTTTGAAGTTGTGAATTTTGTATCAAAAGTTGTTGGATAATCATAAAAAAGGAAAAGGATAGGATAAAAGACGGCTATAATAGCCGTTTTTTTATTTAGAAAATAACTGTTTGCGGATAGATTTCTTCTACGTAGTTTGCCCAGTCTTTTACAGGGAAAAATCCAATTGCAAATTCCGCGTTGTTTTCACCGATTTGCTGGAGTCCCGGAACTTCTATCGGAGGACCTGCCGGGGTTGTTCTTGCCGGATTATTAGGATTTGATATATACCCTGTACTTCTTAAAAGAGTTACGCTAAAAGTATTCTTAAATACTTCATATTCTGTTAAACCTTTTGTTATTATTCCCAGACCATTCGTCCAGGCAAATCTTTGCATAGGTGCAGTATTTGTTTTTGCCTCCAGTCCTTTTTGCTTGGGTAAATTCTCTCTTATGTTGTAGTCAGAATCAAATTTCCTTGTGATAAGCATATTCATATCTTCCGAATTTACTTCTTTTACTTTTTTCGGGAAATTAAATCTAACCTGCCAAATTCTGTTTGAAAGCATATTCAGCCATTTTATTTTAAAATTAAGCAGTTTTGAACGTTTATTTAGATAAATATCAACACTGAAGAAATCTGTTACAACTCTTATTCCGCAGCGAAGCGGACCTTCCATTAATATTTTTGAAGATTTAATTTTTGCAACTTCATATCCCTCATCAGCAACAGGTCCGTTGTTATAGCTGTCACCTCTGTCTTTTGCCCTTACAAATTCAATAAAATTCTCATGTTTTTTATTCTTGTCATAGATATTAATTTTACCATCAACGACCTCAAATTTAATATTTGAGTTGAACAGACAAAAATCATCAACCATAACATCTGACTGTTTGTTATCAGGGTTAAACTCTTTTAACAAGGTATATATCGTTGTATAATCTTCTGTTACCGGAATTTTATTTGTATCATATAAAATTTCCGGCGGGAAGCCATTATGTTTATCGATAACCTGAGAATGCGGCTCAATTTCAGTTCTTTCAACTTCAAGCAGTTTATATTTGTCTAAATATTTGAAAGAAATAGTTAGGTTTTTTTCCTGAGTTTGTCTGATTTCATTTATTATAGTGTCGGCAATTTGAAGAATCTTCTTGTAGCGGATAACATTTTCTTCGTGCACCATATCTGTAGAGCATCCGCAAATGCTGTCGTGTGCCTGATTTTGTAATAACAGTTTATATGCGTATTCAATAGCGCTGTCATAGTTACTTCCGAAATTAAACTGTATTTTATCGGCCAAGTCCAGCTTATAAGAACATTCGGTGTTTAGTCTTTTTAGATACAGTCTTGAGGAGTAGGTGCCCGGTAAAATAAAGGTTTTTGAATTATCTCTTAATTCTTCATTGTGTTTTTCTTTAAATTTTACGGCATTAAAGTAATCGAAGATTGAACCTAAGGTTATTTCATAATCTTCCAGATATTCATTTATCCTTTCAATTTGTGTAGTTATATTATCCGGAACATCCAAATGATCTGCGCCTATTGGCAGAAGCAGAGTGTTTCCTGATTTTTCGGAAATCTTATCTAAAGTCAATTCTAACATTTCCGCCTTTTCGCGTATCGGTTTTTCTTGGGAGAAAATATCGTTAAAATATCCTCTGACAAGATTAACAGTATTTATGTTTCCAAATTTGAAATTAGCGGGAATATCACCACAACCACGCCATACAACAGCTTTATCAATATCAAATTCGGTAAGAATTTCAGGTATATTTTGGCTATGACCAAAAGTATCTGCGAGGTATGCAACAAAATCGCTGCACCCAAAGTCGCGAGCTATTTTTAGCCCAAGCTCCAAATTCTTTCTGAAGCATATTCCGTCTGTTAAAAATTCGTCAACTAAACAATAAAAAGGGCCTATAAATAGTTTCTTTTGTGAAATTAACTCTCTAACCAGCTCCTCTTTTTCCGGTTTTAATTTGAGATAATCCAAAAGGGCAATTACCTGACCATCAAAATAAAAGGAAGGTATTTTTTCTTCTTCCAACATATCAAGTATATGATCAAAAACTCTGATAAGTCTTAGTCTAAAGACTTCAAATTCCCTGTACCACTCTCTGTCCCAATGAGTGTGCAGGTACGCTATAACCTCTTTTTTGCCGTTCTTTTTCCCAAACATAGTACAATAATATCATTTTTTTTATAAAGTGGCTAATTGTTAAGATTAGACAATAGTTGAATGAAAATATTAATAACATTTTTTATTATCGTTAGTAATGAGGTTATTATGAAGAAAATTTTATTGATTGCTATAGGGATAATTGTATTGTTACAGATTCCGGCATTGGCAAAGAGTAAGCTTATTAGGACGTTATCAAATGTTCAAAACAGGTATGATTATAATTCAGTATATGGTGACGATTTATTAGTGGTTGAAGAATATTTATTTGGTGCATATTTTGACAATGATAATGTTCAGTCACGCATAAACAGAATTGAACGAAATTTATTTTCTCAATGTTATCCTACATTATCTATGGCACAGAGAATGAATAATATTCTTGCTAATTACAGAAATAAAGAAAGCAGAAATTATCTTTCAGATTATAAAGGGAGGAATAGCTTTCTTTCGCGGCGTATAAGAAACTATTTCTTTGGTCAACCTACAGGTTTTACTCCACCAATTATAAATATGCCGTTTAATGATTATGGCAGGCCATATGGAATGAATAGGAGTTTTTATAGCAGTAAAGGCAGCTATTATTACAACAATAAAAGCCCTGCAGGTGCCAGTTTTGGCGTTCATGTATTAGATGACTGATAACAAAATGTAAAAAATATATTAATGAATATTATTTCCTCTATTTTATGATAATATAGGTATATAATAAATTACAGGGAGAGGTAATATTATATGTGCGGAATTGTAGGTTACGTTGGAAATAAATCAGTAGTGGATATATTGTTGGATGGGTTAGAGCAGCTCGAATACAGAGGTTATGATTCTGCAGGAGTTGCAATAAAAACAGATAATGCAATAAATGTCTACAAAGCAGAGGGTAAACTTGGTAATTTGCGTGATGTCTTAACCTCTCATCTGAGCGAAGTTTCAAAATCGACTGTCGGGATCGGTCATATCAGGTGGGCTACGCACGGTGCTCCGTCTGTAATTAATGCTCACCCGCACACATGTAATTGCGGAAGTCTTGTTATTGTTCACAATGGAATTATAGAAAACTATAAAGAATTAAAAACAGAACTTGAAGCCCGTGGTTGCAAGTTCCGTTCACAAACAGATACTGAGTCTGTGGCACATCTTATTGCGGCTATTTATGATGAAGTAAAAGATTTGACAAAAGCAGTACATCTTGCGACAAAGAAGATTCAGGGTGCGTATGCTCTTTGTATTATGCACAATAGCATTCCTGACTTAATTGTGGCTACAAAAAGAAATGCTCCTTTAATTGTCGGTGTCGGGAGTGAGGAATATTATATAGCATCAGACGTGCCGGCGTTTATTAAACATACTAAAAAAGCTGTATATCTCAAAGATAATCAGGTTGCGACGATTACTAAAAACTCTTTGATTATTGAGGATGAAAACGAAAATCCTGTTGATATTAAAGTTGAAGAATTACCATGGGAACCTGTATCTTTAAGCAAAATGGGTTATAAACACTATATGCTTAAAGAAATCCACGAGCAGTCGGATATTATAAGAAATATTCTTGTTGGTAAGATTAAATCGCCAGATTCGGAGATTATACTGAATGAAGTTAATCTTACAAAAGAAACTCTTAAAAAATTAAACAGAATACAAATTATAGCGTGCGGTACCTCTTTACATGCTGCAATGATAGGGAAATATATTATTGAAGACTTTTGTAAAATACCGGTTGATGTTGAAGCATCAAGCGAATATATATACAGAAACACTGTAACGGATGCTAATACTCTTGTAATAGGAGTTTCACAATCAGGTGAAACTGCAGACACTTTGACCGCCATAAAGCAATCAAAAGCAAGAGGTTCGCATATTCTAATTATTACAAACAGACCTGATAGTGCTATGGCAAGAGAGGCAGATAGCCTGTTATCTGTAAATGCCGGTATTGAAGTTTCTGTTGCGGCTACAAAATCTTATATTGCACAGTTAACCTCTTTTTATCTCTTGGCTATTTATATGGCTGAAATTAAAGGATCTATGGATAAGAATGAGTTATCGAATTTAAAAACAGAATTATTGCATCTTCCTCAAAAGATTGAGCAAATTTTAACAAGTAAAAATGAAATTCGGGCGTGTGCCCGTAAATATGCTAATACAAGAGATTTTATATATATAGCAAGAGGTATTAATTATCCTACGGCTTTGGAAGGGGCCTTAAAACTCAAGGAAATAAGCTACATTAATGCTACCGGGTATCCGGCGGGAGAGTTGAAACACGGTCCTATTGCAATGCTTGATGAGACAATGCCGGTTTTATCTATTTTGATGAACGGTTCTGTATATGAAAAATTACTTTCAAACAGTGAAGAAGCAAAGGCAAGGAATGCAAGAATGATTGCTCTTACAAACTCTACTGATCCAAAACTTAATGATTTATTTGATAATATTATAAGAGTTCCGGATGTAATTGAGCTTCTTTCTCCGCTTGTGGCAATTATTCCGCTTCAACTAATTGCATATTATATTGCGGAATTTCTAGGCAAAGATGTTGATCAGCCAAGAAATCTGGCTAAATCTGTTACAGTTGAATAGGAGAACTTTGGCTACGAAATTATTGTCTGATATTTGTTATGTGGATAAATTCGAAAAAGATATTGAAGAATACCTTTGTGCAAACTATGGCTCTGTTATTCGCTGGGCAATAGTAGAAGTATACGACAATAAATATAAAGTTAGCTTTACCTACGAAAAATAAGATTAATTTTCGTTTGAAATTATCTGAGCACCACTGTTTTCAACAGAAAGAGTTTTTATTGTGCATTTTATATTCTGATTAGCCCAGGTTTCTCTGACTACATCATATATCTTATCAACGTTATTTTTCTCTGAAATAACAAGTATTGAAGAACCTGCACCACTTAATACAACACCTAAAACGTTATCAAAGTGCCTTAAATTCTCCATTATGCTGTCAAAACCAGGTACGAGCTTCATTCTGTAGGGTTGATGCAGTTTATCCTGAAGTGCTAATTTCATTAAATTCGAATCTTTTTTGTTTACCGCATCAACAAACATAGCCATTCTTTTTGCGTTAAATATTGCATCCTTCATTGGAACTTCCTGCGGTAGAACCGAGCGGGCGATTCCTGTTGATAGTTCAAAATCAGGCACGCAAACTGTTATTTTCCATTCTTCAGGCCAGTTTAGTTTACTGTAAACGACACTTCCGTCCTCCTCCTGAGAGGAGATAACAAGACCTCCGACAATTGCCGGCGTGATATTGTCAGGGTGACCTTCAATTTCTGAAGCAATAGTTAAAAGAGCAACTTCATCCGCCGGGTGTCCCAATAATTCATTTGCCGCAACCAAAGCGCCTACAATAACAGCAGAGCTGCTGCCAAGGCCTCTTGCTACCGGGATATTTGACTGTATATTTATTTTTAATTCACTGGGGTTTTGCCCTATTGAATTGTATAATAGTTCGACCGCCTTATAAACAATGCTGTTTTCGTCTGTCGGAACCTGATCTAATGACAACTGATCTACAGAATCACTGTCAGACATAACATTTATTTCTACACCCGTGCCGGGTAATACTGTCTCTTCAATTGTAATTGTGTTATAAAGGGGTAATGCCATTCCCAAACAATCAAAGCCGGGGCCAATATTGGCTGTTGTTGCCGGTACCTTAACGCAAACTTTCATATCTTTACCTTTCTTCTGTTGATATTATAGCAAAAACATCAGAATATAACTAAAAATTTACAATTTGTAAGTTATAATAATAGGCG
>JAEEGL014148506.1_pt1 | contig 22350 bp, 16 predicted proteins | sample 9134231 | NCBI WGS metagenome assembly JAEEGL01 (sample SAMN16246548, study PRJNA631951) | gut metagenome | biome: gut microbiome; feature: rumen; material: fiber-attached | host: Bos | place: Iran: Karaj | collected 2018-10 | reverse complement strand
TGCCGTAGATATCCTTCGCTTTCCAGTTCTCCAGGGCGAGAGGCTCCCGCTGGGGAAGACCTGCGCGCATGGGGAAATCGGTCTTGGGAAGGTTCAGGGTTTTGTTGTAATCCAAAGACATGGTATAAAAAGTATCCCTTCGGTTGATTGTAGATTAATGAATGGTAACGTCAAATTCCTTTCCGAACTTCAGAGAGGAGGCGTCCGGCGTCTCGGTCTTGGGAGCCGGATTGCTGGCGGCCTTCAGACCGATGATCTCGTCCCAGCTCATGCCGGAGCCGGAAGGTGCCGGAGCGGGCGCGGGTGCTGCAGGCTCGGCTGCCGGAGCGTTCTGAAGGATGCGTCCGGCAATTTCGTCGGCAACGGAAACCGTATCGTCTCTGCGCACGGGTTCGGAGACAGGAGGAGCGGGCTCGTATACTTTGGCGTCCTGGATCGTTTCAAAAGTAAGGGGTGCGGCCTCCTGCGGCTCTGACGGTGCGGCAGGCGCCGTCTCAGGTTCAAAAGCCGCGGGTTCGGGTTCCTTTTCCGGCGCCGGAGCGGGTTCGGTGACGGGAGCGGGTTCGCTGACCGGAGCAGGGGCGGCCGGCTGGTAGGAAGAGGGTTTTACGTCCTCGATGTGCGCGCGGGTCTTGATCTTCGCGATCATTTCCGTCTGGGTGGTCAGCTCGCCGACGATCAGATCGATGAAACCGGCGGCTTCTTCGCGGGCTTCCGCCAGCTTGGCCTTTTCCAGAGCGATGGATTCTTTGTATTCGCTGATCTTGCTTTCGCCGAGTGTTTTTGCGGAGCTGAGAAGCTCTTCGCTCTTGCGTTCGGCGTCGGCAACCATGCTGTTGCTCTTGGCGGTAGCTTCTGCGATCATATCGTCGCTCATCTTCTGAGCGCGGATCATGATCTCGTTGAGCGAGCCTTCCCGGGCGCGAAGCTCTTCCACCTGGCTGGTGAGCGCGCGGATTCTCTCGTTGAGGATGGCGTTTTCCTTGGTGAGAGAATCGATCGTATCGGAAGCGCGATCCAGAAGCTGGTCTACCTGTTCGGGCTTGTAGCCGCGGCGCATCGCGTATCCAAAGGTTGCGTTTTTGATTTCGGAAGAGGTGATCATAGCCATGGTTCGTTACTCCTTATGTTCAGAATTGGTCGTCAGAAATACATGCCGTTGTTTTCGAGTTCGTCGATCAGATCGCCGGAGATCCCAACGTTGTACGGGGTGATGATATAGGTGTTGTTGGCAACTCTCTTGATCTTTCCCTGATTGGCGTATGCGACGCCGGACAGGAAGTCCAGGATGCGGCGCGCGATATCCTTGTTGGTCGACTCCAGATTCAGGACGACGGTGCGCATGGCTTTCAGCGAATTGGCGATCTCAATGGAATCTTCGAATTTCGTGGGCTTTACCAGAACGACCTGAAGCTGCGTCGTGGTGTTGATGTTCAGGACTTTGCCGTCGTTCACGCCCGACGGCGCGGGATCGTCGGTCGGGATATCGAATGAAGAAGCGGAAGGACGACGGCGCACGGGCCGCGTACGGGCCGGTTCTTCCTCTTCGGTTTCGCCGCGATTCTCTTCCGCGGATTCGTCGTACTCGTCGTCGTAATCATCGGGCTTCGTCAGGTTTTTGAATTTTTCCCATAAGCTGCTCATGTCTATACCTCCATACTGTATTTGAACTCAGTTCCTGATTTGCTTACTGCTGGTCGGACTGCGGCTGATTGGTGACCACTTTGCCGTCGTAAAGGGCGCGGGTATTGATGATGATGGTATCGTTTGTGAACAGACCTTCTGTGCCGGTCAGGTCCGCTTCCACGACGTAGAACGTATCGGTTTTCCAGAGGATCTTGACTTCGACGAATCGCGCCACGTATCCCTGGAGACAGAAGACTCCCGTTTTTCCGTCGATGACGCGCAGAGCGTCGGAGGGGATTCGATATCCCGTATACTGTTCCGCCAGGACTTTGATTTTCGACGTGCGCAGCGAGAGGAAGTCGGAGATATTGGCGGACGTGTCGAAAACCAGGACCAGTCTTTCTTCTTTTTCAGGATCCCCCGTCGCGGCGGAGAGCACCGCGCTGATCCTTCTGCCCTGCAGTTCGATCTCGTAGCGTTTGCCGACGGTCAGGATCGAAGCGTCCCGGGAAGAAACGGGGAACAGGATCTTCCAGTGAAAATCGGTGACCAGCTTTCCGGGGCAGGCGGACAGGTCCCGGTCTCCGCTGGTGGGGGAGGCGATGATGGCGTCGACCTTTTCGGCGTTGAGCTCGCCCGCGTTCTCCAGGGTCAGATATTCTTCATACCCGTCGGCATAGGAGGAATAATACCCGGCCCGGGAAGAAATCAGAGTACTGGATCCGTGTTCTTTGTTCCGTTCGTAGTTTTCTGTCAGCATCACATACCGGTTGAGCTCGTTGGAAAGATCGGTACGGCTGCCGAGCGCGTAGGATCTTTTCAGAAGGGTCAGCGCAAACTCGCTTTTCAATCCCTTCAGATCGCCCGTCGGCTGGCCTTCGGAGGGCAGCCGCGCCGTCAGGGATATGATGGCACGGTTCAGCTCCGGCACCTCGTAGGAATCGTTGAAGGCGGAAGCGATCTTTGTAAGCCGCTCGGCGATTTCGCTCGCTTCGAGGTTTTCCCGGTAGGAATTCAGCGCGGCGGGCGAATCATAAACGTTTCCGTAGACGCCGCCGGCAGAAACCTTTTCTCCGTCGTTCAGATTCAGAGAATAGATGGACGCCGAAAGATCGGGAAGGAGAAATTCGTCGCGGACGAAAAGCGCGTCTCCGCTGACAGATTTCCCCGCGGTGATCAGCGAAGCGTGCACGGTTTTCAGAGTGCTGCCCAAAGCGTTGACAGCCTGATAAATGATATATGCCAACACGACGGCCAGAATGGTTCCGAAGATCACGCGGCCGTAACGGAAGGTTTTTCTCAGCACGTCGGTTTCCTTTCTGATAAGGGCGCGCCCCTGCGCCGTGCCAGGATTTCAAGAGCGAAACGCCGCCGTTCGGAGCTTGATGAAAACGTCCCGGTACGGCAACCCAATTATTGTTTATTATAGCACAGAGGTATAGTCTTTACAAGGCTTTCCTGTGAGAAATTTCGCGCAATTTGCCGTTATGTCTGATCCCCGGAGGCCGAAAGAAAAGAAGCGATCAATTCTCCGGCCTCATCCAGAAGCAGCGGGAATTCCTTTTCGGCGTCGAGCGGGACCGCGTTTTTCACGCCGCGAAACCACGTCATCTGCTTTTTGGCGTATTGTGCGGTCCGCAGAACGAGCGCATCCCTCGCTTCCTTCGGATCGCCGGCCGTCCAAAGCTCCTTGTAGCCTATAGCCTGAAGGCTTGTGGCGTCGGAAGGAAGACCGAGCGAGGCGATCGCAGCCGCCTCCTCCCATAAGCCTGAGGCAAACATCGCGTCGACGCGCTTCTCGATCCTTCTTCTCAGAACGGATCGATCGGCAAACGTCAGGACGAGATAAAGAGAATCAAAGCGCGGCTCCTTCGCATAAAAAGCATGATCGCTGGCCTTTTTCCCCGTTTCACGGATGACCTCCAGCGCGCGCATGACGCGCTTTACGTTGTGCGGATGGACGCCGGATGCGCGCGCCGGATCCAGGTCGCGAAGCTTCTCCCACAAAGCGGTTTCGCCTTTTTCCCGGACGAAGGCGGCAAGCTCTTCCCGGTATGACGGATCGCGCGTGCATTCCCCGAAATCGCCGCCTTCCAGAAGCGCTTTGATATAGAAACCGGTTCCGCCCACGACGAGCGGGACTTTCCCGTGAGAATCGATCTCCTTTACGGCGTCAAGCGCTCCTCTGACGTAATCAGAGACTGTAAAGGGAAGGGCGGGGTCCGCGATATCGAGCATATAGTGCGGGATGCCCTCTCTTTCTTCCGGGGTCGGCTTCGCGGTGGCGACGTCCATGCCGCGATAGATCTGCATGGAGTCGGCGGAGACGATCTCAAAGGGGAAACGCTTCGCCAGCGAGATCGAAAGCGCGGTTTTCCCCGATGCGGTCGGTCCCGCGAGAACGACGATCTTCGGCTTCACGACCCGATCCTCCCAAAGCGTTTTTCCAGTTCGCTTTTCGTGATACGGAAAACGCAGGGACGGCCGTGAGGGCAAAACCGGATATCCTCGAAATCCAGAACGCGGGCTATGATCGATTCCAGCTCGGCTTCGGTGGTGTTTTCGCCGCCCTTTACCGCGGCGCGGCAGGCTACGGAATAAAGCAGCCGTTCTCTGACCGAAAGGCGTTTATCGTGTTTTCCCTCGGATAACGCAGCCGCCGTCTCGGCAAGGGCTTTTTCGATATCGGTCCCCACAAGGCACAGGGGAACTCTTCTGACCAGCAGGCTCCCGCTTCCGAAATCCTCGATCTCAAATCCGGCCTATTCCAGTTAGTCAAAGGAAGAAAGAAGGAACGAGTACTCGTCACGGGTAAGCCGGACGACCAACGGAGTCAAAAGGAGCTGGGAATCCGGCGGTCCTTCGTGACGAAGAAGCTCTTCGTAAAGGATCCTCTCATGCGCGGCGTGCTTATCGATGATGAAGGCGTCCGTTTCGCCTTCGGCGATCACGTACGTGCGGAAGAGCTCGGTCTTGTACCGGTAAGGTTTGTCTTCCTTGACAAGCCGCAGCTTCTCGGGCGGAACGGGATCGCCTCCTTTTTCCCGCGGCAGAGCAAATGAATGCGCTGTGCCGTCCGGTTCTTCGGAGGAGATCGCAGAGGCGGTTCGGTTCCCCGCGGCGTATCCGGCGAGAAAATCCGGAGACGCGACGCTTCCGGAGCCGGTTTCTTCCTTCGAAGTCAGCGATATGCCGTAGGGCGCGAAAAGAGGTTCTGCCCGGGAAGGATCCGCCGTGCCGTTCTGCCGGTAGGCGAAAGGCGTGCCGTTTTCTTTTCGTTCGGCAGACGGCGGGAAGGATGCGGGATCGGACGAACGGAGTATCCGCGGCGCGGAAGCTTCTTCAGGCGACTCGATCGAGGGATCCTCCGAAAGCATGGTCTTGATCCCGAAGTAAAGAGAATCGAAAACGTCGCGTTCTCGCACGAATTTGACTTCGGATTTTGTCGGATGCACGTTGACGTCTACGAGGGCGTAAGGCATGGAAATGTCGACGAAGGCGATCGCATGCTTCGCGGGCGGCATGGTGTTCTTATAGGCTTCGTCGAGCGCCGCGGAGAGCATGCGCGATTTGATGGGACGGCCGTTGACGCTGAAAAACTGCATGGCCCGATTGCCGCGGCCGGCAGTCGGTCTGGAAGCAAAGCCTTTGACGCGGACGCCGTTGTAGGCATATTCGAGCGGCATCAGATTACCCGCGAATTCACGCCCGTAGATGCAGTATATCGCCGTGAGAAGATTCCCGTCTCCCGGGGTGTGCAGCGTTTCTTTTCCGTCTCTGAATACGCGGAAGGAAACCTCGGGATGGGAAAGAGCGGCGGCTTCAACGCTCGCCTCGGCCGACGCGGCTTCGCTGACGTCGCGTTTCATGAATTTCAGACGCGCGGGCGTATTGAAAAACAGATCTTCGACCGAGATATTGGTGCCGACAGGACATCCGACGGGATCGGAGGAGAGGATATCGCCTGCGGCTGCCGAAACGCGGGTGCCTTCGTCGGAGGAACGTTCGCGGGTAATCAGCGTGACGCGGGAAACAGCCGAAATCGCCGCAAGCGCTTCGCCGCGAAACCCCATCGTGACGATCTCCGTGAGATCGTCGCCTGCAAGCTTGCTGGTGGCGTGCCGGGAAAAGCAGAGGACCGCGTCCTCCGGAGACATCCCGCATCCGTCGTCCGAAACGCGAAGCAGACCGAGCCCGCCTCTTTCGATCCAGACGGTGATGTTTTCCGCGCCGGCGTCCAGAGCGCTTTCCACCAGCTCTTTCGCGACCGAAGCCGGTCGCTCGCAGACCTCGCCTGCGGCGATCAGATCGCGAAGCTGGGGAGGCAATATGCGGATCGCAGACATGGGCGTCTCCTTTCTATGCATTTGCTTCTGCCGCAGGGCGGCGTAAGTCGGCAGGGTTCGCGGGGATCAGCGGAAATAAAGATTCTTTGTGGGATACTCGGGCTCGCAGGTGATTTTGATCCCGAGCTTTTTATAGGTGCTGGCGTCCGGAGAGGAAATGATGCTGGAGGAGTGGGCGTCGCATCCGGCAAGATCCGGAAGCTTTTGGATGGCGTAGGCCACGGTCGGATTCGTCGCTGCCGATATGCTGAGAGCCGCGAGGACCTCTTCTGCATTGAGGACGGGGAAATTGGAGTGAAGGATGTTTTTCTTCATATTGACCATCGGTTCCAGAATGACGGGGGAGATCAGATGGATTTCATCGGCGATCCCCGCCTCATGTTTGATGGCGTTGATCAGGACCGAGGCGGTGGCGTTCATCATGGGGTGGCTTCTGCCGGTGACGATGGTGCCGTCGGGAAGCTCAAGGCTGACTACTTGTCCGTCGGTACCCGTCGGATCGATGGAAGCGGCGCGTTTCAGCGCGGGCTCCACCACGCGCCGGTCTTCGGTGCGAATCCCCATTTCATTCATCAGAAGCAGGATCCTCTGGGCTTCCTCATTGCTCTTTTTCCCGGATTTCGCGTCGACACGCGCGCGATAATAGCGGCGGATGATCTCCTGACGCGCGGCTTCGCAGACGGCGTCGTCATCCGAGATGCAGAAGCCGACCATGTTGACGCCCATATCCGTCGGAGAGCGGTAGATCGTGCTGTCGCCCATGATTTTGGACAGAATGGTACGCACGACGGGGAAGACCTCGACGTCGCGGTTGTAATTGACGGTGGACACGCCGTACGCCTCAAGATGGAAGGGATCGATCATATTCACGTCCTTGAGATCGGCGGTAGCCGCTTCATACGCCATGTTGACGGGATGCTTCAGGGGAAGGTTCCAGATGGGGAAGGTTTCAAACTTGGCGTATCCGGCTTTTTTGCCGAGACGGTATTCGTGATAGAGCTGCGAAAGGCAGGTGGCAAGCTTGCCGCTTCCGGGTCCCGGAGCCGTGACGATGACCAGCGGTCTCGTGGTTTCAACGTAGGGATTCGCGCCGTATCCGACGTCGCTGACAATGGTGTTCACGTCGGTGGGATATCCAAGCGTCGGTCGGTGGATGTATACGTTTTCTCCGCGGTTTTCAAGCATGTTTCTGAATTTGAACGCGGCCTCCTGCCCGGTGAAAAGAGTGATCACGACGGCTGCGATGTGAAATCCCATGGCGCGCAGCTTATCCATATGACGCAGAACGTCCATTTCATAGGTAATGCCCAGATCGCTTCTCATCTTGTTGCTTTCGATGTCCTTGGCGCTGATGCATAGGATGATTTCCGCATCCTCCTGGAAGGTTTTCAAAACCTCCAGCTTGCCGTTGGGCCGGTATCCGGGAAGGACGCTGGCCGCGTGCTGATCGTCGAAAAGCTTTCCGCCGAATTCCAGATAAAGCTTTCCGCCGAGGCTTTCGATGCGTTCGGTTATTTTTTCACGCTGGATCCTGATGTACTTATCGCCGTCAAAACCGATTTTCTGCATGACCGTTCTCCTTTTCCTGATCGGATCAGACAATATGCGCGAATCTACGTAAAGGTATCGATAGGCAGATATACTCCCTTATTTCAGGGATCCCGGAGCATATCTTCGATCTCGGCCGCAGCGTGCCACAAGAAGGCCTGCGGCCATGCGACGAGCCAGTCGTTGCAGTAGCCGGGCGCCTTTTCGGAACCCCAGCGGCAATGGAGATATCCCTCGTTCTGCGCGCCGGGACCGCGCTTCGCATCATGAAATACCCGGCCGCATCCCGGCGTCACGTTCTGCATGGCGTTGGCAAAAAGGAGCTCCGCGCGCTTTTTCCAGCCGTCGTCGCCCGTGTATTTCCAGAGCCGGAGCATATCCGGCACAACCAGCGCGCCCCACGGATCCAGGTGATGATGCTGGGCGGATACCGAAGTGGCGCCCCGGGTCCGGAATCCCGTACGTGCGAAATCGCTTTCCGCGGGATAAAGAGCGTCGTAATAGAACATCCAGGAGGTAAAATACCAGCCTGCTTTCTGCGCGATGACCAGCCATTCTTTTTCGCCGTCGATTTCATAAAGCGCAAGCGCTCCCCGCAGGATCGGACCGGAAGACTCCTTGTCGATGCAGTAGGTGTCAAGGGCCCCGGCCGTGCAGCGGAACTCGTCAAGATCCCGTTTTGCATAAAGGCGAAGAGCCTTCCCGGCGTACGTCAGGTACTTTTCTTCAGATGTGATCCTGTAAAGCGCGGCAAGTCCCGGGATCACGTACGCGCCGATGGTGCCTTCCGGATCAAGACATTCGCCCGTTTCCACGTTCCACGCTTTGCCAAAGCCGGAAACGTCGGAATACTGACCGATCAGATAATCCGCCGCGTCGCGGCCGGCATCGAGCCATTCCGGATGATCCTCGCCGCGATCGTGCAGGAATTTCCAGCAAAGTGCGAATTCCAGGATCGCGTACCCGAGATTGCACGTATCCTCAACATCTCCGGAGCCCTTCAGCCAGCGGTCGTAATGGGCGTGAACCAGTCCGGTTTTGCCGCGTGCCGCGGCAAAGGCGTCGAGCACGCCGACCGCGACGCTTTTGTAGGATTCGTCTCCGGTTTCATCCCATCTGCGGAGAAAAAGCCTTGCATACATCCCGTTCTGGCCGCACCAGCCGAATTCATTCCCCTCGTTCAACCTGAATTCGTTCTTTTCGTTCAGGGAAAGACCGATGGAGAACAGCCTTTTCCCACCGACGTCCTGCAGAAGCGAGAAGGCGAAAGCCGAACAAAGGTCTTTGATTTCACCCGTCGAAAAGCGCGCGGTGAAGGGTTTTCCCAGAAGAGCAAGCGCTTCCTCCTCGACGTTGGCGGCGGCAAATCGCGGAAACACCGGTTTCCCGGTCAGGATCCAGGCTTCCGCCCGAAACGTCTCGTGGGGTCCGAGGCGGAGGAAGCCTTCCTGCGGCTCCGCGTAGGCGTCCCGTCCGGAATAGGTGAGAGGGCGTTCGATCTCCGGATAAAGCAGGCGGTGGATCATGGTCCCGTCGGCTGCGGTTTCCATGCCGCAGGAGGAACGGAGCGAAGCTTCGTCTGCGTCGGACGCCATCAGAGCCATGTATTCCGTTTCGTTTTCGCTGATCGTACAGGAGGGGAGAGACGTGCGCCGGTATTCAAAGATCCAGGGTTCTCCTTCACGGCAGAGGCCTTTCGGTTCCCATCCCCGTCCCCAGCCGTTGCCGTTATAGCTTACGCCGGGGATAAGATAGCTTTTATAGACAAAGCCGGACGCAACGCGGATCTCCGGCTGCAGGAAAAGCTCCCCGTCTCCGGTATTCGTCCAGCGGGAGACGATCTTGTCCGCACCGGGGCGGACCGGTGTGACGGCGATCTCCGCGAGAAGGGCGCCGCAGGACCATACGCCGTCGGACCGGCGTTCCAGATCGTTCCGTTTTCCCCGGAAAAAAGCGGCGGGCTCCAATATACGGTAACTCATAAAAGCCTCCGGCAAAAGAGATTGTTTCCGATCGGATTACAGTTCCTTCGCTTGATTGACGTAACGGTTCAGCACATTCATCGCTTCCAGGGGCGTCATCGTGTCGATGGAAAGCGTTTTCAGTTCTTCGATCAGGCTCTGCTCGCGGCTTGCCTGGAAGGTCAATTCAGGTTCCGTTTCTTCTTCCCGAAAGCGTCCGGCGGATTTCGGGAGGGAAGGTTCTCCGCTCTGCAGGGAGGAAAGGATCTCTTTGGAACGATTGATCACGGCGCCCGGGAGCCCCGCCAGGAGCGCAACTTCTATGCCGTAGCTGTCATCTGCACCCCCCGGAACGATTTTTCGCAGGAACGAAATCTGGTCGCCGCGCTTTTTGACGGCGATATTGTAGTTTTTGACTCCGTCGAGCTCGTTTTCCAAAACGGTCAGCTCATGGTAATGGGTTGCGAAAAGCGTTCTCGCGCCGAGCTTTTTGGAATCGGCGGCATACTCGACGACGGCGCGGGCAATGGCCATGCCGTCGAAGGTCGAGGTGCCGCGTCCGATTTCGTCGAGAATGATCAGGCTGCGCTTCGTCGCTTCCTTGAGGATCTCCGCCACCTCGCTCATCTCCACCATGAAGGTGGACCGACCGGAGGAGAGATCGTCGGACGCGCCGACGCGTGTAAACAGCTTGTCGACGATGCCGATATGAGCGCTTTCGGCGGGAACGAAGCTTCCCGTCTGCGCCATCAGCGCGATCAGCGCCACCTGACGCATATAGGTGGATTTGCCTGCCATATTGGGACCGGTGATCACAGCGACTCTTTTTTCCCGGCAATCAAGATCCACGTCGTTGGGAACAAACAGTTCGCCGCCCTGCATGCGTTCCACCACGGGATGTCTGCCGGATTTGATTTCAAGCTTGTCGGAAAGATCCACAAGAGGACGGGCGTACCGGTAATTGACGGCATTGGACGCCAGGGCGAGCAGGGTATCGAGGGTCGATACCGCGTCGGCGGTGGACTGGATGCGTTCGGCCTCGGCGGCCGTTTCCTTCCGGATGGCGTCAAAGAGATTGTATTCCAGCGTCTTCACCTTGTCGTCGGCCGACAGGATATCGTTTTCGATGGCTTTCAGTTCTTCCGTGATGTATCGTTCGGAGTTGACGAGGGTCTGTTTTCGGATGTAATCCTGTGGGACCTGCCCTTTATAGGAATTCGTTACGTCGATATAGTAGCCGAACACCCGGTTGAAGCTGACTTTCAGATTTTTGATGCCGGTGCGCTCCCGCTCTTTTGCTTCGACCGCCGCTATGGCTTCCTTTCCGTGACCGGAGATGTAGCGCAGACGGTCGACCTCCGGATCGTACCCGTCCTTGATCATGCCGCCGTCACGCACCAGATAGGGAGGATCCTCCTCGATGGCGCGGTCGATCTTCTGATATACGTCGTCCAGCGGATCAAGTCCGTCGAACACCTCGCAAAGCAGCGCGGATTTTGCCTTGCCGATCCCGTCGCGAAGAGCGGGGATCGTGCCGAGCGCGCTGCAAAGAGCGCGGAGATCGCGCGGGCTTGCCGTTCCGTAAACGATCCGGGTGGAAAGCCTTTCCAGATCCGTCATGGAACGAAGCGTATGCCGCAGTTCCTCCCGCATGACGGTATCTGCGGCAAGCTCTTCAACGGCATTCTGTCTTTTCACGATCTGCGCCGGGTTCATCAGGGGCTTTTCCACCCACCGTCTGAGCTTGCGCGACCCCATCCCGGTGACGGTGGTATCCATGACGCCGAGCAGACTCCCGTGCTTGCTGTGGCTCAGCATGGTCTCGCTGATCTCCAGGTTCCGGAACGCAGTCTCGCCGATATCCATAAAGGTCGCTTCCTGATAGACGGAGAGCTTGTTGATATACGAAAGATCGCTCTTCTTTGCGTCCTTCAGGTAAAGGAGCAGGCCCCCGACGGCGGCAAGCAGGAAGGGACGAAAGGATTCCGGACAATCCAGATCCTCGCCGAACCTCTTTTCGGCCTCAGCGGCAGCCGGATCCGGATCAAAGTATTCGTCTTCCACAGAAAGCCTGACGCGCAGACGGTTTTTCAGATAAGCCGATAGATCCTTTCGTGCGGAGCAGGCGGAATTGACGATGATTTCGGACGGAGCGTAACGGGACAGCTCCGTGATCAGCCTTGCGTCTATATCGCCGCCCGTAGCGCCGGTAGCGCTGGCTTCGCCCGTGGAAACGTCGATAAAGACGATGCCGGCGCCCTTTTTCCCGGTATAAATACCCGCGATATAGTTGGAACGCCGATCGTCCAGCATGGATTCCTCGGTGATCGTACCGGGGGAAACGGTCCGGATGATTTCACGCTTGACAAGCCCTTTTGCCAGCGCGGGATCCTCCATCTGTTCACAGATGGAGACCTTGAAGCCTTTCGCGACGAGCTTGGCGATATATCCTTCGGCGGAATGATAGGGAATGCCGCACATCGGAGCGCGTTCTTCTTGTCCGCAGTCCTTTCCTGTCAGAACGAGATCCAGCTCGGACGAGGCGATCTTTGCGTCTTCAAAAAAGAGTTCATAAAAATCTCCCAGCCGGAAAAAGAGCAGAGAATCCTTGTTCTGCTCCTTTATGGCCAGGTATTGCTTGATCATGGGAGTGAATTCTGCCATCAGTCCGCCTCCGTTCGGATCGGTTCGCCCGTCAGCGACCATGTGGACGCGCTTGTGATGCGCACGTCTCCGAAGCTTCCGACAAGTCCGGGATCCGCCTTGACGGAAACCAGCCTGTTTCCGGATGTCCGGGCGGTCAGTGCGTCGCCTTCCCGGTTGATCCCGTCATATAAAACACGGACGGTTTCGGATACGAGAGCCTCGTTTTTCGCGCGGGAGATCTCGTCCTGTACCGAGAGGAGCCGCCGGAATCTGTTCTTGATGATCTCCTCCGGCGTGTCGTCGGGGATCCTTGCGGCGCGCGTTCCTTCTCTGCGGGAATAAATGAACGTGAAAAGAGAGAGGAAGCCCGCCTCGCGCACGAGGGCCTCGGTCGCCAGATAGTCTTCTTCGGTCTCGCCGGGGAATCCTACGATCACATCGCTTGTAATATCGAGATCCGGCCGGTACCGCCGCGCCAGAGAAAGCTTTTCCAGATACTGGGATGCGGTATACCCGCGGTTCATGGCTTTGAGGATCCGGTCGCTTCCGGACTGGAAAGGCAGGTGAAGATTTCCCGCGACCTTTTCACATTCCGCCATCGCGCGGAAAAGCTCTTCACCGGCGTCCTTCGGATGACTTGTCATGAATCGGATACGGAATTCTCCCGGTATGGCGTTTATCTTCCGCAGAAGGGCGGGAAACCCTCCGTCGATCCCGCGGTAGGAATTGACGTTCTGCCCGAGAAGCGTGATTTCTTTCTCTCCGTTTTCCACAAGCTCGCGCGCTTCCCGAAGGACCGCATCCGACGGACGGCTCGCTTCGCGGCCGCGCACGTAGGGAACGATGCAGTAAGAGCAGAAGTTGTCGCACCCCTTCATAATGGGAAGCCAGGCTTTACACCCGTTGGTGCGCACCCGCGGAAGACCTTCGGTTTCAGACAGGACGTCCCGGTTTTCGTCGAAATAATAACGTCGTTTCCGGTCGCCGAGGAAGGACCAGACCAATTCGGGAAGACGGGCGTGGGAATTGGTGTCCAGAGTACCGGAAACGTAAGGAAAGCTGTTTTTGATTCTTTCGCGCATGTGCCCTTCGGACATCATGCACCCTGTCATTACGATCATAAGATCGGGATTCTTTTTTTTGATATGAGACATGGCGCCGACGTTGCCGAGAATGCGCATTTCCGCATGCTCTCTGACGGCGCATGTATTGACTACGATCAGATCGGCGCCGGATGCGTCGGACGCCGGTTCGTATCCCATGGCTTCCGCAAGGCCGCGCAGGATCTCGCTGTCCGATTCGTTCTGCTGGCAACCGTAGGTATCCACGAAATAACGGCGACGGCGGCCCACGGCCCGGAAGAAGCGTTCGTTTTCTTCCCGCACCAGACCGATATACCGTTCGCTTTCTCTTGTGATGCTCATGCAGCCTCCGGAGGGATCCAAGCTTTACAACAAAATATTATACTCTATGGGAAAGCTTCTTGTCAATCGCTAACCACTAAATTTAGTGGTATGAAATAAAGAAAAATCATTATACGGCGTTTTCACAAAAAAGAAGCGCGTCGCCGCATCCGGGACGTCGCTTCTTTATATATGCGGGAAAAACTCTCCGTGGCTCAGGCAGACAGAAAAGCGATCGCTTTTGCAATACGCCGTGCGGGCTCGAAGAAATGATTGCCGTCGTTCCATTCGGAAAGGAAACGGCCTTCGGCGACGCGGGAGGAGAGAAATCCGGATATCTCCGTAAACTCGACGCCTACCCTGGCCATGCGCTCGTTTTTGGCGGCAGGTTCCTTTTTGCCGAGGGAGAGATACAGGCGATCGACCCCGTCCGGCGGCAGAGAGCCCTCGAAGAAGGCGCGGAATCCATCGAGCCACAGCGAAGGGGAGACCCCTCCGAACCGCGAAAAAGCGTCCGGAACAAATATCGGGCCGCACAGAGCGCAGAGCCCGGCAAGCGAGTATCCGACGAGGATCCGTTCCGAACGGTCGGGGATCAGATTATAGGTTTTTTCCATCGCAGGGATCAATTGATCGCGTATCGCCTTCAGGTGCTTTTCCGCTCCGTCCCCGAAGGGCGGTTCGCCTTGTCTGAGCGCCGGCGCCTTCAGAGGAGAATAATCGTCCTCCCATTTCAGCGGATGAATCGCCAGAAGAGCGACAGGTCTTTCCGGCTTGAATTCCGGCTTTTTCCAGAGGGAGACGATCTCCCTGAGCTCTCTTTCCTCGCTTCCGAGGCAGTATACGGCGGTGACGCGGGGCGCCGACGGATCGAGACCGAGAGGCATATAAAGAGAACCCGTGAAGGATCCGATTTCGAAGGGCAGAAAAACGCCCCGGCTGTATTTCACGTTCATTCGGCTTCGATGTCCAAGAAGAGAACGGGGAGCTGTTTCTTGAATTCTTTCAGGATGGGCAGAGCGATCTCCCGCATTTGCGGATGGGCGGCGGGGGAGGTGCGAAGCTTCAGGAAGTGCCGCCATTCCCGGAGATCCATGGTCATGACCAGCTCGGTCTTCAGGGAATTGGGAAGAACGCTGCGCGCTTCCTGCGGCGTGGCGCCCATTTCGATCAAGGCGTTATATGCCTTTTCCGCGGCCTCCATCGCTTCGCGCCATACGGCGAATTTTTCCGGATCGTCATTCCAGAAGAAGGGACGGATCACAGTGATTTCATTGCCGAACTTGTCGCCTGAATAATTGCAGTAGCGGGTGCTTTCCTGAGAATAGGCGGCGATGCGGTGACGGACGATCTCGTGCGTGACTCCACGGTCGCAGATCAGCCTCGCCGTCACGGACGCGTGTTCCAGAACCGATTCGTGTCCGCGCGCAACGATGGAGGCGATGAATTTTTCTGCGGTCCCGTCTCCGATCCTTCCTTCGCTTTTGTAGCAGGTGCGTCCCGCCCGTTCGATCTTGGACATGATGGCCACGGGATCAAGAGTATCCTCGAAAACAAAGCTGGGTTCGATGATTTTCATGGATTTCCGCTCCTTTCAAAACTCTCCGCATATTCCAGTATCGCCTGTCTTCTCGCTTTCCCGATCCCATCCACAAGGATCGTTTCGTCCGGCGAGGTGAATTCACCGTAGACGCTTTTGTACCGAACGATTTTTCCGGCAAGTCCCTTGCCGATTCCGGGGATTTCACACCACTGCTTTTCCGAAAGCCGCGTCGGGCTTCTTCCGGAGACGTCCGGCAAATGGGAAACGGAAACGCTTTGGAATTCCGCTTTGCCTGGAGCAAGCAACGCGATCGCCGCAGCCAGAAGCAGCACGGCCGTACAGAGGAAGACCCATCCTCTGACGTCTTTATGAGGCATATCGTTCTCACCTCAAGAAAAGAGAAGTAAAGGTTGAAAAATGAACCGGCTTTTGATATAATGTGGGGTGACGGAATGCCGGGCGCGGCACAGCCGCCTGCGGCTGAGGCCCCGCGATCCGATTATAGCACAGCCGCGGCGCTTCCGTCAACCGACGCAGTGAAAAATCGAACGGTTCCGGGAACGCGAAAAGCATTCGTTACCCGGAAGACACATATAGTCAGAGGAGAGCATATGACAAATCATAAACGGCTTTACCGGGGTCTGGCGCTGATCCTGGGCGTGCTTTTGTTCCTGGCGCCGATTCCGGCATACGCGCTTCCGATCATGGCGGATACCGAAAATCTCGGGACGCCGGAAGAATCTGAGACGGAATCGCAATCCGAATCGCAGACCGAAAAGGATACGGCGCCGGAGGGCGAACGGGAAAGCGAAAGCGCGAAGCCGGAATCCGAAACGTCGTCCGAGCAGACGACGGCGGATACCGAAACCGCTTCCGAAAGCTCCGGTGAAGCCGACAGCGAATCCGGACCTGCCGAAGAAAAAACTGACAATTCACCGATCTACAACGAGGATCTCCTTGCCAATTCAAGGAAAACCGCCCCTGAGCTTCATACGCAGGGAGCCATCGTGGTCGAAGCGACGACGGGGCAGGTGATCTTTGAGAAGAATTCCCATCAAAAGCTCTATCCTGCCAGCACCACGAAGGTCATGACGGCGCTTTTGACCTATGAAAAGGGGAATCTCGACGATCTGGTCACCGCCAAAGCGTCAGCGGTATATCACAACACGCTCGTTTCAGGCGGTTCCACCGCAGGGATAGAACCCGGTGAGGAGATGACCGTTCGCCAGCTTCTTTACTGCCTGCTTCTGCCCTCTGCGAACGAGGCCGCATGCGTCCTCGGGGAATACGTGGCCGGCAGCGTCGAAGCCTTCGTCACCATGATGAACGAAAGAGCCGCGGAGCTCGGCTGCACCGAAACGCACTTTACCAACCCGCACGGTCTGACAAACGAAAAGCACTATACCTCGGCGCACGATCTCTACTGCATCGCCTACGAATTTGCCAAGCACGACGAATTGATGGAGATCGCCAATACCACGAGCATCACCCTTCCCGCCACCAACAAACACGGCGAGAGGGTCCTGAATACGACCAACCATCTGATTTCCACCCGCACCAAAAGCAATTATATCTACGAATACGCACGCGGCATCAAAACCGGCTATACCTCCGCGGCAAAGCATTGTCTGATCTCTACCGCCCAGAAGGACGGCATGTACCTGATCTGCGTGGTGATGAAAAGTCCGGTCCTGGAAGGAAACGTAGTCACCTCCTTTGTGGATACCAAGGCTCTTTACGAATGGGGCTTCAAGACGTACGAGCTGAAAAACATCCTGAAAAAGGGGACGGCAGTCACCGAAGCCTACGTATCGCTTTCGGCCGACAAGGATTCGCTCGTTCTGGAAACCGACCGGGACGTCAGCATCCTGATCCCCAAAGGAAGCTATGACGAGTCGCTTCTGGAAGTGACGCCTCCGGAAACCGTCACCCGGCTCACGGCTCCCGTCTATAAGGGAGAACAGGTTGCGGAAGCCTCGGTGAAATACGATGGCATCGACTGCGGAAAGGTCGGGCTTGTCACGGCGACAGGCGCAGAGCTTTCCGAATTCATGGACGTTACCATCAAGACCGAAAGCTTTTTCAAGAGCAAGACCTTTATCCTGATACTCGTTCTGATTCCCTTGCTCTTCGTGTTTTATCTGGTCTATATTTCGATCGCATCGCGCCGGAGACACAAAAAGACGGTCTACGGAAAACGGTATCGCTGATCGTTCGCGATCCGGGGACGGGATCCGGAAATCCTTTGCGTGCAGGAGGAAACGGTGGCGAAAAACAAATATAAAAACTTAATATCCAACACCGTGATCTTCGCCATCGGCTCCTTCGGCTCCAAGATGATGATGTTTCTGCTGGTGCCTCTGTACACCGGCGTCCTTGCCACCTCGGAATACGGGGTGGCTACTCTGCTTGCTGACACCGCCAATATGATCCTGCCGATCGTGACCGTAAGCATGTATCACGGGATCCTGCGATACGGACTCGATCGGGCCACAAAGAAAAGCGACGTCTTCACCGTCGCCATGACTGTGAATCTTGCGGGGTTCGGCGTGTTCATCACGCTTTTCCCCCTATTGAAATACCTGGTCTTCACGGGAAGGTTCCAGCCGCTGGGCGATCATATTCTGCTTCTCTATTTTTACGTTTTCGCGTCGTCGATGAATTCGCTCTGCGGATGCTTCGTCCGCGCAAAGGGTCAGGTAAAGCTGTACGCCGTCGACGGCATTTTCAATACCGCCTGCATGGTGGGATGCAACCTTCTTTTCCTTCTGGTGTTCAAATGGGGCGTGGTGGGTTATATCCTTTCCACTATTGTCGCCGACGCGCTCTCAACGGTATTCCTGTTCTTCACGGCCGGACTCCGGAGATATATCCGCTTCGGGGGAGTGGCAAAGGGCACCTACCGCAAGATGATCGTATTCTCACTGCCGATGATCCCCAATTCGCTTTTCTGGTGGGTGACGAATCTTTCCGATCGCTTCATGATCACCGGCATGATCGGTTCCTCGGCCAACGGCATCTATTCTGCGGCGGCTAAGCTTCCCAATCTGATCAATACCATCGCCGGCATCTTTTCCCAGGCATGGCAGATGTCGGCCATCACGGAATACGACCGCAACGACAGCCGCTTCTACGGAAAGGTGTTTTCCGTTTATCAGACGGTCGTCTTCCTGTCCGGCGGCTTTTTGATCTACCTTACCAAGCCCGTTATTTCTATCTGGCTGGACGACGCCTATTATTCAGCGTGGGAATACGTTCCTTTCCTGGTGCTTTCCATCGTCTTTTCATGCTTCGCCGGTTTCTATTCCTCCATCTATATGGCGATGAAAAAGAACGTGCGTTCCATGCTGACGACCATGCTCGGAGCGGTTTCCAACGTGGGCATGAACCTCTTTCTAATCCCGCGCGTCGGGATCCAGGGAGCCGCCGTCGCCACGTTTTTCAGTTACCTGATCGTTTACGTCACCCGTGCGGTGGATATTTCGCGGCTTTACCGTTTCCGCGATTCATCCGGCAAAGTTCTTGTCAACACCCTTTTGGTGCTGGCGGAGGCCTTGACGCTTCTGTACTATCGGGGGAACTTTTACATTCTCGGAACGGTTGAATTCATTCTTTTGATCGCGTTCAATTCACCGGAAGTGATCCGGATCACATCACAGTTCTGGGGCGCCGGCAAACGCATGCTCGCCGCCAGAAGAAAAGGAAGCAGATAATATGAAGATCGGGCTATTTTCGGATCCGCATTACAGCCGCCGCGAGCTTTCCGGGGCCACCAGGCGTCCGCGCCTTTCTTATGAAAAGATCGGCGAGGCGCTTCGCTGTTTCCGGGAAGAGAAGGTCGATCTGGTGATCTGCCTGGGAGACCTGATCGATTCCGAGGGATCGGCGCCGCAGGATAGAGACAACCTTTCCCATATTGCGGTGCTGCTGTCCTCGTCCGGGATCGAAACGCTTGTCATCCCCGGCAATCACGATCTTTTCGCGCTGGACAGATACCGTTTCGGCGTTCTTTTGAATATGCCTCTTGCGCCGCTCCACAGGCGGTACGGAGACGTGGATGTGATCCTTCTTGACGCCAACTACTTCAAAAACGGACAAGCCTACGACGGCCGGCCCGGCGACTGGACCGATACGATGATCCCGCAGACTCAGACGGAATGGCTGAAGAAAGAACTGGAGAGCGCAGGGGACAAGACCTACGTTTTTTCCCACCAGCTGATCGATTACAATATGGAACAGCATCACGTCGTGGAAAACGCCGAAGACGTCTGCCGGATCCTTGTCGATTCCGGAAAGGTCAAAGGCGTTTTTCAGGGGCATTATCATCACGGCGGTGAAAACGAGATCGGCGGCGTTCCCTTCGTGACGCTCCGCGCCATGTGCGAAGGGTACGAGAATTCCTTCCTGACAATCGAGGTGTAATCGCATGCTGTTCCGTATCGGGAAAGACCCGAAAGCCAACCGGTTGTTTTTTCTGTGTGCGCTGGCATACTTTTCCAGTTATCTGATGCGTTATGATTACGGCGCCGCTCTCAGCGAGATCGTCTCCGCCGAACACATCACCAAGTCCGACGCCGGTCTCGTCAGTACGGCTCTCTTCATCGCCTACGCCGTCGGGCAGATCGTCAGCGGCATTCTCGGAGACAAGATCAAACCGTACCGCCTGATCTTCTTCGGACTCTCTCTCACGGCTCTGATCAATATTCTGATGCCTTTCGCTCCGGGAAACGTCGCGATGACCGTCCTTTGGGGGATCAACGGATTTGCTCAGGCAATGCTTTGGCCTCCTCTGGTGCGGCTGATGGCGGAAAACTTCGACCGCGACGAATACCGGAAGGCCGTGGTGAACATTTCTTTGGCCTGCGCCGCCGCGACCATCGGCGTATATCTTCTCGCGCCGCTTTGTATCCGGATTTCCGGATGGAGGCTGCTTTTCTTTGCAGACGGTAGCTTCGGCATCCTCGTAGCGGTTTTCTGGATCCTGTACGTACCGCGGCATCTGATCTGGAAGGGCATCAGGAAAGAAGAACGACCCGCGCAGGAAGCTGCCGCAGAGACCGCTCCCTTGAACGCAGCGCCGAAAGACGCGTCGCTTCCGCTGACAAGAGTCTTCGCCGTTACCGGAATATTCCCGATCATGGCGGCGATCCTCATGCAGGGGACCATCCGGGACGGCGTAACGACATGGACGCCGCGGATGCTGGCCGAAGTATTCAGGATCGAGAATGCCGACTCCATTCTGATCACGGTGCTTCTGCCGATCCTGACGGTGATCTCCCTCAAAGTCAGCGAAGCGGTCAACCACCGTTTCTTCCGGAACGAGGTCAACTGCGCGATGTTCCTCTTTGCCGTTTCCTTTACGGCTTCTGTTATTCTCTGGCTCCTCGGCGACGTCAACGTGATCCTGACGGTAGCCCTGGCCGGGATCGCGGTATCGGCAATCCACGGCGTAAACCTGATGCTGATATGCGACGTGCCGGGACGATTCGGCCGGTACGGACGCATTTCTACTGTGTCCGGCGTACTGAATATGTTTACATACGTAGGAAGCGCTGCGTCCACATACGGATTTGCGCTGATCGTGGAAGCGTTTGACTGGAAAGCCCTGATGCTCGCGTGGGTCCTGATCGACGGGATCGGGATTCTGATGCTTCTTCTGGCCATGCGCAGGTGGAAGAGATTCATCACGTCCGACTGAACGTAGATATCTGAGAGACAGGCCTCGTCCTGTCTCTCTCCATCTGTTCTGTCATCTATCAGCGAAGGAGCGTAGGATCGTATGAGAAACGGAGCCTGGACCCTGGAATACCGCGCAGAAAGCGGTTCCTTCCTCCTGACGGACGGAAAAGCCGCATACCGCACGCGCCCTGTCGCCGGGATCACAGAAGACCTCTGCGAAGCAGACAGGTATATCCGCTTTCGCTTTGACACCGGCCGGGAAAAGTTCCTCGTGGAGACGGAATGCTTCGGAGACAGCGCGTTCTCCCTGACCCTCAGGGGAGATGGTCCCCTGGAGGCGGTCTCTTTCCCGGGGGGATTCCTGCCGGAAAACGGGGACATATATCTGTATCCGCATGGGGACGGCATCCGGTGGAGCGCAGATAAGGAGCCTCCGCTTCCTTCTGAGACCGCCTTCTACTGCGGTTCCCAGCTTTCCATGGGGCTTCTGGGTCTCCTGCGCGGACAGGGCGGGATTCTGATCGGTATCGTGGAGACGGCCGATGCGGGCATGCGCTGGTCCGTGAAGGACGGTCTGGTCGAAAACGAGATCGTGTTTTACGGCGCGAAAGGCCGTTGGGGCTATGAGAGGAAGATCGTTTTATTCGCCGCTCGCGACGACGCCTTCAACGCCCTCTGCGGTGCCTATCGCGCGTGGAGGAGGAAAGAGGGAGGCGCCTTGACGCTTCTTGAAAAGGCGGAACGGGTCCCCGCAGTCCTGTCCATGGCCGGACGGGCCGACGTATGGCTCTTCGACGACAACACCATGAACCGGCTCTACGGGCGTCCCGAGATCGGAGACGTCACCCCGCGGGACGTCCGGCGTGCGGCGCGGGAAATGGCTGCGCTCGGGATGGACAGGATCCTGTTTCATTCCTTCGAAGGGGAGCCGCGCGAGGACGTCGAATACCTGCGTTCGGCAGGGATGCTGGTCGGCCGTTACGACATCTACCGGGACGTGATCCCGCAGCCGGCCGTCCCGTATATGCTTCCATACCGCGTCGGAAGATCCCGACATACCGCATCCTGCTGGCCCGCGGACGTCCGGCTGAACGAGAACGGGGAGTACGTCCGAGCCTGGCAGCTCCACGGTACGGACGGAAAGCTCCATGACCAGCACGCCGTCTGCGACGTATCGGCCGCGCGTATGATCACGGAGGATCTTCCGGCGTTTCTGAAAGAAGCGCCCTACAACGCGTGGTTCGTGGACGTCAGCATGGGAAGCGCACACGCCGAATGCTTCTCTCCGCTCCATCCGTGCGACCGCCGGACCAGTATGCGGTACAAGAATCTCCTGCACCGGTATATCGCGGATCTCGGGCTCGTCTCGGGTGTGGAGGTCGGCTGCGAGAGCGGCGTCGGATCTTACGTGTATTCAGAGGGTATGATGAGCCCGCCCTTTTTCCGCGCCCCCGACGCCGGCAGGAGGATGAACACGCTGTATTACGGAGACGGGATCCCGGAGAACATCCTGAAGTACGATCTGAATCCTCTGGTCCGGATCCCACTGTGGCAGATGATCTACCACGACTGCACCGTCAACTCCTGGTACTGGGGCG
>JAEEGL013267147.1_pt1 | contig 22350 bp, 16 predicted proteins | sample 9134231 | NCBI WGS metagenome assembly JAEEGL01 (sample SAMN16246548, study PRJNA631951) | gut metagenome | biome: gut microbiome; feature: rumen; material: fiber-attached | host: Bos | place: Iran: Karaj | collected 2018-10 | reverse complement strand
TCCGGTGATCTTTCTCTTCGACGGCTTGAACGTGATCGCGATGAACCCGAGCGCCAGCGCGTGGTATGTGAGCACCTCGAGCACGGCCGAACCGTTGCCGCCGAAGAACCGGGTGTCGAATATCGACGCCCCGCCGTTCAGATTCTCGTAGACGACCGACACGGCAAGGAGGATCAGGCCTCCCAGCACCGAGGTGGGGATCAGCGATCTGCGGAGGAAGCCCACCGATTTCTTCAGAAGGTTGCCCGCGAGCAGTCCGATCAGAAGCACCGCGGTCAGGTTGATGAGCGACCACGCCTCAGAGTCCCAGAAATTTATTCCCATTTCCGTTGTTGTCCTTCCCTGTTGATTCGTGTTTGTTCTTGTATCTGTAGCAGAAATTCATATATCTCAGCGGATTGAACCTGACGCTTCCCTTGACCTGCCATACCTTCCCTCCCATGCGGATATTCATCTTGTTCCGCCCGAGAGCGGCGATCGAACCGATGTCGGAGAAGGCAAATGTCAGCTTCCCGTCCTTCGTGTCGACCTCGATCCGGTCGGCGTAGAGGGTGAGTTTCGCGTTCCGGTCGATAAGCTTCCGGGATTTCGCTATCGCTATCCCGTAGAATCCCGCGGTGTCGCTCCAGATCGGGTCGGGGCCGAGTGAATCGGGGTCGAGCGAGTTTATATACCGCTCCTGCCATTCGTACCAGTCGGCGACGAACCTGAAGCGGTTGCTCCCGTCCTGCCAGACGAGTTCTTTCGTGGGAGAGTAGAACGCGGTCAGTCCGCACCTGCGGCAACCTATGTACTCGCCCCTGCTCTCGAAATCCGACAGTCCGCAGTTCGGACAGACGTATATGACCCTCTCGAGGTATTCGGCGCTTTTTTTGTGCACGAACCGGCCGTCGGCTCTCGCCTCGTCGACGTACAGTTCTCCGCAGATGAGCCTGTACAGTTCGTCGTCACTCATGCCGGCGTACTCCTCCGGCTCGAGCACCCTCGAGACACCCGCGGTCATCCTGCCCCGGCGGTTGACGTTGCTCCAGCGCGGCTGGACGCCGTATCCGCCCTCTATCCTGAAGAAGGCGACGGGAAATCCTATCTTGCGCACCAGCGAGACCACCGACGGCTTGATGTAGCAGGTCCGCCCGCTGTATGTGCGGTTGCCCTCGGGCGCAAGCGCGATCGTGCCTCCCTCTCTGGCGACCTTCATGCAGTTGATTATCGCCCGCATGTCTGCGGCGGTCTTGTTGATCGGGATCGGCGCAACGTAGTAACGCAGCAGCGATGACAGAAAGCCGTTCGAGAAGATATCCTCGGAGGCGACGTAATACACCGCTCCCTTGAAGGCGAGTCCGACGAAGAACTGGTCGAAAGACGTCTGATGGTTGAAGAGGATGAGAAACTGGCGCTTCGGCTTTCCGGGTTCCCTGAACTTTCTCACTCTCATCCCGTAGACGATCCTCGCGTAGAGCCAGAAGAACGGGTAGAACAGATTGCGGACTATAACATGACGCGGATGTGTCCACCTTTTGCTTTTTCCCGAGCTCTTCCGGGTGCCTGCCGCTGACCTTTCTCCGGCGGTATCCCTCACTCTGGACTCCCTTTTGACTATTCTGTTGACATTTCTCTTTCTGAACAGGGGGACCGCCTCTTTTCCGTAGCAGATTCAGGTTTCACACAATAATTATAATCAAATAAGGTCCTCAAGTCAACAATGCCGCCGAAATAAAATTACCGCATTCCGGAAAAGCGCTTCCAGACCTCGAATTCGCCGACTGACGACGCTTCGTCGTTCTCTTCATCGGTGACCGCGACGATCCCTGCCGTCGCGACGCCGGTGTGCCGCAGCAGTATCCCGAACACCTCGCGAAGCGGAGACGCCCCGCCGATCACGAGAGGCAGTCTTTCGTCGCAGAGCGATTCGGTGGCGGCTATGTCGTCGGCAAGCGCCGCACCGGCAAAGAAGCAGCCGGTCTCGTCGGGACTGTAGCCGCAAAGCGTAGCCACCATACGCGATTTGGAGAGGGCCGGTGATATCCCGCGGCTCCTTGCGTAGTCGAAGCCTTCGATGAGCTTCTCCGGTATCACCCTCCGGATGACAGGATGCGGCAGCGTGTATCCTATCAGCGTGTTCTCGGCGACCGACGTCATGAACTCGCCGCACATGCCGGTGCGCATCTTAGATATCCTCCCGTCAGGACCGACGAGCAGCGTCTTGTTGTAGGATCCGGGAAGCGCGATGACGAACTCCCCGCCAAGGCCCAGCAGTTTCATGAAACCGTAGATCTCGCACTCCTCGCCGCTCATCGAGTCGAAGCCGTCGAAATACTCGGGCGTGCCCGGCATTACGTACGGCGGCGCGAGCGTCTTTATCCCGGGGATGAAGAGCATCTTTACCGACGAGACGTCGGGCAGCGTGACGAGTTCGGAATGCGCCGCGGTGTCGTCGATGCCGGCGGGCGCGGGAATGTGATGGACGTGGTATATCCCGACGCTCGAAGTGATGGTCCCCGAGACGAGGACGATGTCGACGTCGCTCTCGCGGAGGCCGGCTCCGGCGATGATCTCAGCCAGGGCGTCGCGGAACGAGGCGCGCAGAAAGCCGCTGTCTCCCGTCCGGGCGGTGTCCCTCCCGCCGGCCGTACGCTTCACCGACGAGATCCTTGTTCCGTCTTCATAAAGGGACAGACGGAGATTCGTGCTTCCGCAGTTTACTGTAATGTATCTCATGTTTCCTTCTCTCCGGCTCCGCCGCCCTCTCCCGTCGCGTCCAGGAACTCGCGGTATATCTCTCCTATGCGGCGTTCGGCCTCATCGGCTCTGAGCTTGTCGGTCGCGTATGCCTTCCGCAGCAGCGACGGCGGCAGATAGCGGTCGAATTTCTCGAACACCGGATCCTCTGTCTTTCCGACGAGGGCATCGCAGTCGATCCCGCGCGTCGCGACGTCGGACGCCATCCTGGCGGCGAGTCCGAAGTCGCTCATGCCCTCGAGCTTGAAGAGTATGTAGCAGCAGCCCTCGTACTCGATCCCGCTGACGCCGTAGTCCGCGGCTCTCGATGCGAGAAACCTCCTGAAGGTGCGGAACGACCTCGTTCCGAGCCACGGGAAGAAGCAGTAGGTGTATCCCCCGAGCGGCAGCAGCGAGCGCTCGGTGAGGCCGGTGTTGCGCGCCAGGTGCCTTGCGACCTCGAGGCGCTTCGCGGCGTTGGGCTTGAGGTAGGGGTATACGGTGTCCTCGCGCAGGACCTGCCTCATGCGCTCGAGTATACGGGTGTCGATCTCGCCGTAGTCTCCCGGCCACGAGATCTCCATCTTGCCCTCGACACGCTTCACGTAGATGAGCTTGCGCTGTATGTCGAGCTCCTCGACCTCCCACACTCTTCCGGCGAGGGCGAACCTGTCGCCGACCGGCGGGGGCGAGCTGATCGTCCCGATCTCGTCGGATTCGCAGCGCACGGTGAAGTCATCGGTGTCCTTGAACACGGCGTAGAACCGGAAGCTCGACAGCAGCCGCTCTCCCGCCAGCCCGACGATCAGCCCCTTTTCGTCGGTCATCTCGAGGAAGCCGTTCTCCAGCATCGACCCGATGAGAGCGCGGTAGTCGTCCTTCGGGATCCCGGACAGCGGAGGCATCGACAGCACGCGCCCGGCGAGCTCGGACGGCCGGAGCTCCCCGCACGACGCCGAAACGCTGAGCGTCTGGTGGAAGGCGAGGCTGAACGGCAGCTTTTTGAAGCGCGGAGGCTCGATATACCTGTCCTCGATGTACAGCTGCGCGATCGCGATGCCCCGCAGGAGCTCCCAGGGGATCAGCTGAGGCAGCGGCGTGTTCGGGAGGGGATCCTCCTCCCTGAAGACCTCCATCATCTCGGGAGGCTGTCCCCGCCTGCCCGAGCGGCCGAGACGCTGCAGGAAGCTCGTCACCGATGTCGGCGAGCCGTTCTGTATGATACGCTCGAGCCGGCCGATGTCGATCCCGAGCTCCATCGTCACGGTGGCGCAGGTGACCGCCGCCGTGTCGTCGTCCTTCATCTTCGCCTCGGCCTCCTCGCGGATCGCCGCCGACAGATTGCCGTGGTGGATGAGGAAGATGTCGTCGTCCCCGCGCTTTTTCGCGATCTGGCGGAGCGTGGCGGTGACGTATTCGGTCTCCTCCCTTGAATTGGAGAAAACTATAGACTTCCTGCCCTTCGCGCAGTCATATATGAACTCGTATCCGGCGTCGAGCTCGGCGCGGGGCCGGCTCTCCTGCTCCTCGGGCAGGTCCTTCGACTGGTCGAAGCGGGTGTTCTGGATATAGAAATGCTCCATTCCGAGCCGCCATCTGAGCTTTTCTGGCGGGATCTCCGGGATATCGGTATCCCTGCCGCTGCCCGCGGACAGCCACGCCGCGGCGAGCTCGGGCGAACCGACGGTCGCCGACAGCCCGATCCTGCGGGGATGCCGGCCTATGATGTGTCCGAGCCTCGACAGCTGACAGATGATCTGGTTGCCCCTGTCGCTGCCGGTGAGTGTGTGTATCTCGTCGATCACGACGAACCGCAGGTCGGAGAAGATCCTCGGGATGTCAGACGGCCGGTTTATGAGCATGGCCTCGAGCGACTCCGGAGTGATCTGAAGGATCCCGCGGGGATCGGACAGCAGTTTCTGCTTGTGCGAGCCCGCGACGTCCCCGTGCCAGTGCGTGACCGGGATCCCGGTCATGTCGAGAAGCTCGTCGAGCCTGCCGAACTGGTCGTTGATCAGGCTCTTCAGGGGAGCGATGTAGAGGACTGCCACGCTCTGCGGCGGGTCTTCGTACATCATCGAGATGATCGGAAAAAAGGCTGCCTCGGTCTTTCCGCTGGCCGTCGCCGAGGTCAGCAGCAGGTTGTTGTCATTCCCGAAGATCGACTCAGCCGCGGCGACCTGGACCGGACGGAGCGTATCCCACGAGTGAGAGTATATGTATTCTTTTATAAACGGCGCGAACTTGTCGAACACTGAGTTTCCGGAACCGCTCATCTGATCTTTCCCTTCTCTTTCCGGCGCGCGGCGCCCGGCTACCGCCTCGCGGCTCCGCCGGTTCGCCCGCATCCTTTTTTCTGCCGCGTACCGGCGTCCCGGCTTTGCCCGCGGGGGCTCAGAAATCTATGTCGGCCGGGTCGAATTTGCCCTTTTCGCCGCCGGTCACCGCCTCCCGGGACTCCTCTTCCTCGGCCCCTTCTCCCGTATGCCCTCCTTCGGGAGAGAGCCTGCCGGCGACGTCGCGGTAGGAGACTCCGGGGTTTCCGTCAAGGATCGCGAGCAGGGTCATATAGTCGCGAAGCATCTCGCGCGGCGTGAGAAGTCCCGTCGCCCCGGCTCTCGAGAGCGCAGTGTTGAGGAACTCCAGCCGCTCCTCGGGCGTGATACGCGGCTCGCGGCCGGTGTAAATACCGTACAGGGTCGTGACGCGCAGAAGGAGCGCGAGAAGTTCGTCGTCGGACAGTCTCGTCAGCCTGATCACCGGCCCCGACAGGTTGCGGAATCCGGCTGCCTCGTACCGGCTGTCGTTCAGTCTGCTGTGCAGCGCCTCGTAGCTGAAAAGCCCCCGGCGCCTGTCCTCGAGGAACTGCGGGGTCCCGCCGAATACTATCCCGAGGTGAGGCGCGCGTCCCTGCAGAGTGTCGTTGAAGATCGACAGTATCTTCTCGTAGTTGTTCTCCCTGGCGATCCTGTGCGTTATCTTGTAAAGATTGACGCATTCGTCGATGAAAAGCACGAGCCCCCGGTATCCGAGACCCGAGACCAGCTCTGCCCAGAGCTTCACGCAGTCGTACCATTCGGCGTCGCCGATGATCCCCGACACCCTGAAGCCGAGATCGTCCCTCGCTTCGGTCCTGCCCGAATACTCGCCCCGCAGCCATCGCAGGCAGGCGGACGCGGTGCGGTCGTCGTCCTCCAGAACGGCTGCGTAGTAGTGAGTGATGACAGACACGAAGTCGTATCCTCCGACGAACGACTCGAGCGAGCGCAGACGCTCGCGCAGGGCGTTCCCGAAGGCGGCGTTCCAGCCGTCTCCCCCTTCGTCGAGGCCGCCCGCCCGCAGTTCCGACGAGATGTCGAAGATCAGCTTCGCGAGGATCTGCGTCAGGCCCCCGCCGTCGGGCGACGATTTCGTCGCCATGTTCTTTATCAGCTCCCGGTATGTGGCAAGGCCGGTCCCCGAGGTACCGTACAGTCTGCGCTCGGGGGACAGGTCGACGTCTGCGCAGACGAATCCTCGCTCGAGAGCGTAGCCGCGTATGAGCTGCATGAGGAAGCTCTTGCCGCTGCCGTATCTTCCGATGAGGAACCGGACGCTGCCTCCGCCTTCGCTGACGCGCTCAAGGTCGGACAGCATCGCTGTGATCTCTTCGCCGCGGCCGATGGCTATGTACGGCGTGCCGGTCCGGGGAACGACTCCCGCGGAAAGCGAAGCGATGAGCGCCGTAAGTATTCTCTTGGGGACGGGACGTTCACTTTGCATTCCCTTCGTCTCCTTTCGCGATCAGTCCGGCCGTCTGCATGGCCTCGGATTCGTATTCGCCGATCACCTTCCACATCTGTCCCGCGGAACAGAGCAGGACGTCTCCGGTGATGTCGTAGGCCGCGGCGTTGATCTTCTCGGCCAGGGCGTCGGGGAGCATCCCCGCGGCGTCCGCGGCGCGCTTTTGCGCGGCGCGGTCGCCGGCCGCGGCCGCCGCGACGAAATCGATCACCGCACGGGCGGTCTTTCCGTCCGCCGCGGAGTCTTGCTTCCCGGCAGCGACGTTCTGTCCACCGGATGCCTCCGCCTGTCCTGCCGGAAGATCTTTCAGTTCCACGGGAACCGTGTTCCGCGCTCCCTCCGCAGCGGTACTTTCCTCCGGCGCGGCTCTGTGCCCGGCGGACACTGCGACAGGTCCCTGCCCGGCGGACACCGGTCCGTCCGCGAACGCGGACGTCAGAATGTCGGTGACCGCCCAGGAGCTCTCCTCGATCCTCGCGGCCGATCCGACGTCCGCAGGGGCGTACGGCCGGTCGTATTTCGACTCGTAGTCATCCTCGGGAGGCGCCTCCCTGTGCTTTCCGGCCGAAGGCAGCTTTTCGTCGAAATATGCGTCGACGGCGGCCGCGGCGGTGTCTGGCAGCTTCCCGTGAGAGAGCTTGGAGCGCACACCGAACGACTGCCTGAGCCTGTTTTCGGCATATTTTATCGTATTCGAGAGCAGCATCTTCGTCTCGACCGAAGCCGAGAACGACAGATACTCCACCGTGATCTTTCTCTTGACCGACGGATGGCAGAGCGCGCCTATATACGCGTCCCTCACCGCCGTCCTCCGGGTGAGCGACCCCGACGTGTCCGCTCCCGCCTTCTTCAGGACTTCGCAGAGCATCCCTCTCATATGCTCCGTATAGAACCTCAGGGTCTCTGCGTCGGCTGACGCGAAGCGGCTCTTGCGGAAGTCGTAACCGGATACGAAATACAGCAGGTAATCGACGAAAAAGTCGCCGCCGGACATCGGATCGAGGTAGAACTCGCGCAGTCTCGCCCGGCGTATGACGTCGGCCATGACAGGCCCCATGCGAGCGAGCGGAGGAGCGAGCCTGTGAATGAGGCAGAAGTCGCAGATCCATTCGGTGAGCTGGTCGTCGAGACGGGGGTTGTCGCCGCGGTAGCCCTTCCAGATGTCGACGAGCATACCGAGAGCCTCCGCCGGCGAAACGTAGTATTCTCCGTCTTCGCGTCGTCTGCCGCCGAGGTTTATCAGCTCGTATATCAGAAGAAGGATGTATCCGTAGTCGGCGCGCGGCGTCTCTCCCGACGCGATACCGTCGCGTATCTGAAGATAGTACGCCAGCTGTTCGCGGTCGAGCTGGGAATACTGAGGCATATACGAGAAGAAGGGGCGGTATTCGGCTCCTTCGGAAGTGACTCCGGACAGCTTTTCGGCCGCCGACAGAAAGGCGTCGTAATAGTTGTATGTCGTGTGCCAGGCGTATACCGAGACCTTCTTAACAAGCGGAAGGCCGGGCTCGTAGCTGCCGAGGATTTTTCCGAATCCCGGCATCCTCGGGTGATCGGGACCGGTGAAGCTCCGGGGCGGCAGGGGTTCTCCGGCAGGGACCCGGGCGGTTCCGGTCGCGTCCGAAGCGGAGCGCGGGATACCGCTCCCCTCCCGCGAAGCGGAAGAAGCCGGAGACAGGGTGAAGGAGGCCCCGGACGCCGGCGGGACGGATGTCGGCATAACTTGCGCCGGTGACGCGCCGGCAGAGGCGAGCCGTTCGGGGACGGGTATCTCGATCTCGACGGGCTCGTGCGGGAGCCCGCCGTCCGCGGCGGGCTTTCCGGAGCCGCCGTCATATGAGCTTTTCATATCCCGCGTATCCACCGCTGTCATCTCCTCCCTTCCTGTCAGTCATTACTGCAACGCGGCCGCTCCGCGGGACATTCCGTCACACTGAGCCGGCGCGGACCTGTAACATATAATTATAATATACTTTTAACCCTTAGTCAATCCCCGCACGGAAAAAACACATGTTTTTTGTTTTCGGATAATCCCGGAAGTCATGACGGCTCCACTGCCGCGCCCGGCAGACGGCATATTTTTTTCGCAGCGGGACGTTTTTTTGATTTTGGGGTTGTTTTTATTAAATAATTCGGATATAATATAATAGACGAAAAAGTAGTCCCCCTGCTTTGGATCGTACGGGGGGGCGGATACAGGAAAAATCGGAGACTGAGTCATGAAAAAAGACATTCCTCAGAAAAAGAACGAAAATCACGAGTCCTCCGGCGGCACCAGGACTTTCCCTATCACTTCGGAACGCTATGCCTCGATCCGGAACATGCTCCAGACGGTCTATTCCGCCCTGGAGGAAAAAGGCTACGACCCCGTCAGCCAGATCGTCGGCTATATCCTGTCGGAAGATCCGGCATATATCACAAGTTTTATGAACGCACGCGGCCTGATCACGAAGTACGACCGCGATGAACTGCTCGAAGCGCTGGTACACTTCTACTTCTGGGCCAACCGTGAAAGCTGAAACGCTCGTCGCTCTGGGCAGTTTCGACGGCGTACACAGCGGTCACAGGGACCTGATAGCAAGAACGGTATCCGAAGCGGAAAAGCGCGGCCTCATACCGGCCGCGGCTGTCTTCACGCTTCCGCCGGCGCGGTTCGGCACGCGTGACTTCGAGGGGATCCTCATGGAGCCGGCCGAAAAAAAGGAGATGCTTCGCTCGCTCGGGATCAGGGAGATCCTCCCGCTCGACTTCGCCGCAGTCCGCGACATAGAAGCGGACGTTTTCGTGAAGGAATTCCTGATCGGAAAGCTCCGCGCCGCCGGAACAGTCTGCGGCGCCGACTTCACCTTCGGGAAGGACAGAGCCGGGAACGCGGAGTCGCTGAAGGGATACTTCGGTGACGCCGCGGTCGTCATCGACCGCACGAGGCACCGCTCCGGCGACGTCTCGTCGAGCAGGATAAGAAAGCTCCTGCTCTCGGGCGACGTCCTTGAGGCGTCGCGCCTGCTGCTCCGTCCGTACGCTCTCTCGGGACGCGTGATATCGGGCAGGGGCGACGGCAGCCGCTTCGGCTTTCCCACGCTCAACATCGCACCTCCGCGCAGGCTGGTCTGCCCGGCGAGGGGCGTATACATCACACTGACCGAGCTTGCCGGCGTGACGCAGCCTCTTCCGTCGGTGACCGACATAGGATACGCACCGACGCTCGACGACAGCGGAAAGCTGCGTATCGAGTCGCACATCATCGACTCGCTCTGCCCCCCGGACGCCGGAAGGCTCCCGCCTCCTGGAGAAGACTTCGACGGCGTCATACGCATCTCGTTCCTCGACCGTCTTCGCGACGAAATGAAATTCTCCTCGCCCGCAATGCTTGCGCGGCGGATATCGGCCGACTCCGGCATCGCTGCTGCATATTTCGGCCTCCGCGGCACGCCTCACGCGCCGGGAGCGGCAGAATGAATCACATGAAAGACAGAAATCAAGACCGGCGGGGGAATATCCTCCGCCGCATATCCGGGGCGGTCCGCGGCAGAGCCGCCGCGCTGCCGGCGGCGGCTCTCTTCTTTGCCCTTGTCCTGCTTCAGCTGCCGGCGTCAGCCGCGGCGCCGTCGCTCGACAAGCTTCCCCTTTCCAAGGCGGAAGCCGTATATATCTACAACACCGACAACGACAGGGTGCTGACCCAGAAAAACGCCGAGAAGCGGATCTATCCCGCCTCGACCGTCAAGATCATGACCGGACTCATCTGCTGCGAATTCTTCTCGGGCAGGCTCGACGAGAGGATCACGGTCACAGACAAGATGCTGTCGGTCGTCGACGGCCGCCACATGGGCCTGAAGGCGGGTGACCGCCCGACCGTCAGAGACCTGCTCTATCTCGGATTCTGCGGCTGCTTCAACGACGCCATAGCCGTGATGGAGTTCACCCTCTCGGGCTCCGACGCCTCGTTCGTCGCGCTTATGAACGCCCGCGCCGCCGAGATCGGCATGACCGACACCTTCTACACCAACGCGACAGGCGTGCACAACGACAACATGTACACGACGGCGCGCGACACCGCTCTCCTTGCCGTCGAAGCCATGAAGTCCGGGCTCTACATGACGGTCACGTCGGCGGTGTCATACACCACCGAAGGCATAGCCAAGCCCTTCTCTTTCGATAACTACAACAGGCTCATCGCGTCAGGCGGCTACCGCAACAGCCTCTGCCGCGGAATGAACGCCGGAAACACGCCGAACGCCGGATACGCCGCCGTGACGGCGGCCGAAAAGAACGGGCTGACCGTCGTCAGCGTCGTGATGGGCGCTCAGACCGACGACTACAACAACAATTACTCGTACATACTCACGACGGGACTGCTCGAGTGGGCGTTCGCCTCATTCGGGAACGTCGACGTATTCAGCACGTCGAGCGTCATATGCGAGGTCCCGGTCGACCTTGCCCTCGACACAAAGACTGTGATCGCCGTACCCGAGCGGAGCGTATCCTACTTCCTTCCCCTTTCGGTCAAGATCTCGCCGCGCGCCGATAACGACGCCGGTCAGGGCGGAGTCCGGGGGGGCGAAACAGGAAACGCCGAGACGGAAGAATACGACATCACATACAGGTACAGACTCACCTGCGACAGCCTCGACGCCCCCGTCCCGGCCGGGACGCGCGTCGGATTCCTCACGGTATACTACCTCGGCGCACAGATCGACAGCGTTCCTCTCGTGACCAAGAGCCCCGTGTCTAAGAGCGAGCTGCTCTATGTCTTCGACAGGGTGAGGGAGTTCACGAAGAGCGACTTCTTCATCGGCATGCTCATTACCGCCGCGGGAGCGACGGTCATATACATCGTCGCCTCCGCGGTGATACGCGGCAGCCGTCCCGGAAACGGGAAAAAGAGACCGCGGAGGAACCCATCAAGAAAGAACGGGGGCGACCGTCTGGGCGGCGGCACGCCCGGCAGGCGCTGATCCGCCCTTACGATGTGGGAATGACATGTATTTTTCCGCCCGGGAGGCCCTCCCGCGCCATCTGAGGGGCGGGCAGGAAAAAAAACATTGACAAAAAGGCCTTATATCAGTATAATTACTATGTTTATAACTTATCATTCCGCAGACGGAAACTAATGAAAGGACAATAAGGAAGAACATGTTCGAACAATTCAAGGAAATGCTTGTCGACGAACTGCAGGTCGACCCCGAGAAAGTGACTATGGAAGCAGAGCTGTCAAACGATCTCGGCATAAACTCGATAGAACTTGCGGAACTCGTCATGCACTGCGAGGAGACATTTGATATCGATATACAGGACGATGACATCCGCAACTTCGTCACCGTCGGCGATGTCGTCAATTATCTCGAGGGGCTGAAGAAATAAGGTCCCGCAGCCGACTGACACCGTCACAAACAAACCCGGCTGTCGCTTAGGCGGCAGCCGTTTTTTAAAAAATGGACACACCACAGCAGCAAAAAAACGGCACGCCGCTCTTCTTCGGCGGCATTGTTTCGGTCTCCGCCCTGATAAAAGCGGAAGATGCCGGGACCGCCAGAAGAAGGATACTGAGGGTACTCATCGAAGAGAGCCGCTTCTCTTCGGAGCGCCGCCGGGTCGCCTTCCTGCGCGCGGCATCCGAAAGGCTCGGCTTCCGGGTCGAGAGGATAACGGCGGGCGAGGCGGAGGCGATCTCCGACGGCCCGACCCACGGCGGCATTTTCGCCGAGGTCACGCCGGCCGTGTATCCCGGAGCACGGGCCGTGGTTCCCGGAAAAGGCGGCTTTTACGCCGTGCTCGACGGAGCCGAGGACCCCTATTCGCTCGGCCACATCATGCGCGCGCTTTACCTTTTCGGCGCATCCGGCCTCATCACCGGGAGGATGCCCGACGGCGCCGACGCCACGGTCTGCCGCGCGTCGGCCGGCATGTCCGAGCTCCTGCCGGTCTTTCTGTGCGACACCGAGGAGGCGGTGCGCCGGCTGAAGAGCGGCGGATTTCGGATCGCGGCTGCGGAGATCAGAGACTCCGAAGACGCCTCATCGGCCGATCTCTCGCTCCCGCTGGCGCTCATATGCGGCGGCGAAAAGCGGGGGATATCGTCGAAGCTGCTCTCGCTGTGCGACTTAAACGTGAGGATACCCTATTTCCGGGATTACATAGGCTCGCTTCCCTCCGAGACCGCGGTGTCGGTCCTGGCATACGAGATCATGAAGCAAAACTCCCCCGGCCCGGGAGCGAACTCACATTAGATCGGATCGGAATCTGCGATGAAAAAATTCAAACTCTTCGATATGAACCGGAACGGACCCGGCGTCTCAAAGGACGAAAAGCCGCTCAAGCCGAATCTCTGGAACCTCCCCCGCTTCTGGTTCCGTCACTTCACAAAGACGCTGAACCTGAACTTCGTCATGCTCCCGATCTGGCTCGTTCCGCTGGCTGTCGTCTATCTCTATATCACCGCTCCGTCGATGCCCTCTCAGATGAGCACCGCTTATACCAGCATATACGGCGCGTATCTGCTCCGGGGCGGCTCGCCGGCGTGGTCGGCGCTGCTCGGCGTATACGGCGCGCAGCTCAACCTCCAGACCTACGGGGCCGCGAGGATATGGATAACGGTCGGCCTCGGGATACTGCTCGCGGTCATCTGGGGCTGGATAAACGTCGGAGCCACATACTGCGCAAAGGGCATGTTCACCGGCGACCCGGTGTTCATCTGGAGCGACTTCAAATACTCGATAAAGCGCAATCTCTGGCAGGGACTGGCGCTCGGGCTCATCGATTTCGTCCTGCTCGGAGTTATCGGATACGACATCTACTTCTTCTCTAGGCGCGGCGGCGGGATATACGATTTCTTCTTCTTCGCGATCTGCGCGGTGGCGATAATTTACATGTTCATGCGGTACTACATCTACCTCATGCTCGTGACTTTCGACATCAAGATCCGCAAGATACTGAAAAACGCCCTGATCTTCTCGATACTGGGCATCGGTCGGAACCTCATGACCTCTCTCGCGATCGTGCTGCTGATAGGCCTCAACGTGCTTCTCGTGATAGCCTTCTGGCCGATAAACTTCTTCGTGCCGCTCATACTTCCGATCATATATCTGTTGCCGACTGTATGCCTCTTCAAGGTATACGGCGCATATCCCGTGATCGAGAAGTATATGATAAAGAACTGAGTTCCGTGACCGTAATACAGCGGCTGGCATAATGCCCGCCGCTGTATTTGTATGATGAGCCGAGTGTCAGCGGTAAGTCACCGCTAAGGGCAACTGCCTGCTCTCTGCGTCTCCGCGGCCGTCTGTCCTTTTCCGCGGCCCTTCCGGTATCAGTTTTTTCCGGACTCTTTTTTTATCTCGTTTTCTATGATCTTCCGGGCTGCCGCGGGATCTCCGTCAGCCGCGTTCTCGTACGCGATGAGGGCGTAGGCCGCGTCGATCAGGTGCGCGTACTCCGGTCTGTCGTACGCCCGGCAGACGAATCCCTGTCTCGGGGAATTGATGTCCTCGCCGCTGATCTGGAAAAAGCCGTGGGAGCGGCAGAGTCCCATAACTCTCTCAAGCTGGGCCGCCGTGTTCCGCGACGGCATGAAAGTGACGGCGTCGAAGCCGTATTCCGACAGCACGTCGAAGAGCAGGTCGAGATAACCGTCCTCGAACTTCTGCGCCTTCTTGTCGCCGGTCACCGAATCCCCGACATCGCCGAGATAGGCATAAGCCGTGATCGCTCCGCACTCCTTCGCGGTCCGGATGAAGTCGCACAGCTTCGGGAGCTCATCGCCGGCCGGGATGAAGAAACTGCCGACAAGGCCGCTCTTGAGAGCGCCGAGGATATCGTATTCGTAGAACGACGGTGTCTGCCCGCCCGCCCGGATGTTGGCCTCGACCTTCGGCGTCAGTCCGATCCCGAGCCTGTCTTTCAGGAAATCGGCCGTCGCGCCGGGAGAACCGCAGACCGAAGCTATCTTCTTTGCCAGTGCGAAGCAGATGTGGCGCTCGGTGACCGTCGCCGCGGCGAGCGGCAGGATGTCCCTGTCGTAGTCGAGCGCGAGCGAAAGGCCGAGAGAGGCCGTAAGGGCGTTCAGCTTTTCGGTCATGCGGCGGTTGCGTTCGCTCCTGCGCTCCCTGTAGGGCGCGAAGAATTCGTCGACAAGGCGCAGTTTCGAGTGCGGGATGCCGTGCATCGCGCAATAGGCTACCGAGACCTGGTCTGGGTTGTTGAGCCTCCTCCCCTCAAGCGGTGTTCCCTCCATGTCGACACGGCACTCGACTCCGCAGGTGACCGGCATCGACAGCAGAGCTCCGGCCTCGATGAATTCGGCGGCGCCGCCGGCCGTGTCGTGGTCCATTATGCCGGCGGTGGCAAGGCCGTTCATGTGAGCGGTGTACACCGCGTCCGCCGGGGTGTACGGAGAGAACGAATATGTGGTGTGTATGTGGTTGTTGATGTAGTGCGTCCGGTCGACGCGCGGCAGTCTCCCCTCAGCGGCGAGGCGCCGGAGTTCCTCGATCGTCAATTCAGACTTCCCTCCGTATCATCGTTATGCGGTATAGAACCGTTTTTGTCTGTTCAGGCTTTGCTGCTGCGGTAGCTTTCGGCTTCCCAGTGTACTATGAATTCCCTGAGCCACGGCGACATCGGGTGATATCCTCCGAAATTCCCGGCGTATACCGTGATCTTCACCTGGTCCTTCACTATATCCGCTATCCTTGCGGCGTCGGCGGGATCCTTTCCGCAGACATATACCGCGGCGCCCTTCACCGCGACCGTCCTCGGGAAGGAGCCGGTACGTGCCGTGAATTCCTCCGCCGCGGCGGAAAGAGCGGCTGGGTCGGGCTCGCGGTCGAAGACCAGCCCGCGGGCGCCGGCGTATACGATGTGGTCGGGCGTCGGAGAACCGCATTCGGGGTCCCACGAAGCGATATCGTCTCCCGACAGCATTATGACGCACGGACGGCCGTTCGCGGCTCCCAGAGCCGTCAGAACGGCGCAGAAGCGGTCTTCGCCGCCGACCTGAATACTGTCCGGCCTTTTCCTAATCAGCCCGTCAAGCGTCCCGGTGACGGCGCTGAAGAGCCTGTCGAGCCCGCTCACGTCGTCCGACGCGAAAAACACGCCGTGATTGCGCAGGAAGAGCAGCTCGGCGTCCCTCCCGTGCTCTGCCCTGTATCCGTCCAGGGCGCCGCGGCAGAGCACCGCCAGGAGATATCCCGGCTTCGATTCGTCGGTAAAGACGGCCTCCGGGAAAAGCATTCTCCCGACTCTGAAGTAGTCCTCCGAACAGGTGAGCCCGTTGACGAGCGACGGGTGGATATGGAGGACGTATTTCTGCGGGAAGAGGCCGTGCAGCATCGCCTCGACGCTCGGCCGGCCGCCCGAGCCCGGAACGCGCGCGTCCAGCATGTCGGCCAGCACCGCGGCCTCGCGCTCCTTCTCGCCTTCCGGATACTTTTTGTCGAGTATCCTTCCCAGCTTCTCCCGGTCCATGCGTACGAAGCCGTCGGGGCCTATCGTGGCAAGCGCGGTACCCGACGCCTTGACGTAGAGCACGCCGCCCTCCTTCGCCGAGGTGTTTCCTCCGCCGGCGATGACGCAGTTGCCGTCGGCGCCGTATCTGTTCGAGAAAGCCGTGAGTTCGGCAAGTGTTTCTGATATCATTTTAATATGCCTTCCCTTTTTCGGTATTTCTTCGGAGAGTCCGCGCATCCGTTGAGACGAGCGCCCTTAAGCCGGGCGTCGCCGGGAGCAGCGGGCTTAGTCCTCCCCGGTCTCGCGCAGCAGCCGCTTCTCTGCCTCGGCGCACCACAGCCCGCCGTGTGCGCGGACTATCTCATCGAGATCGCCGCATACCGGATACCTGTCCTTGAACTTCCCGAGGTCCCGCAGAGAGACTAGCGGCAGGTCGGAGTGCGTGTATATCAGTTTCTTCCCTCCCGGGATCGACGGAAGCTCCCCGATCGTCCCGATGACCGCTCCGAGTCCGCCGATATGCGTGACCATCGCGGCGGGATCGATGACGCCCCGCCCCATGAGATCGATGGCGTCGCGGAGGTCATCGTTGTTGCCTCCGCTCGTTCCGACGACATGCGTGCCGGCGTAGTGGACGTTGAAGAAGTTGAACTCCGCCCGGAAACCGGGGTCGGCGGGACCGGCGAAGAAGTTTAGACATCCGTCCTTCGCGAGCAGCGAATCGGCCTCCTCGACCACCTGCTTCACCGGAGCCATGCAGAACACGTCGTCGAAACCGCGCCCTCCGGTGAGAGCCTTCATTTTTTCTGTATAATTCCCGTCAGAACCGTTGATGAAGACCAGCTCGACGCCCTTTTCGGCGGCTTTTTCAGGCGGATAAAGCGATTCAGCGCGGCGCAGTTTGGAGTCGTTGCCGGTATATCCGCCCGTTACCGCCAGCAGCTTCGGCTTTACCGGGCCCTCAAGGGCGTATTCGATCGCCGCGAGACCCATGGGACCGACTCCCGCCAGGATCGCGGCGTTTCCGCCGGGAACGATGCCCATCCTGTGGACGTAGCTGCCCTGGGTCACATGATAATTCGCCTTGAAAGCCCCGATGACGCACGAGAGCGGCTCGGCGAGCGACCCGTAAAAATAGGCGTCACCGCTGAATCTGAGCAGACAGCCTGTCTCCATGACCTCGTTAGGTATGACGACGTACGTGGCGTCGCCGCCTATGTTGGGATACGAATATCCGGGAGCCGCCAGCGACCCTCTGTAGTTCATCGCCGGCTGTATCGAGAAGCGCTCCCCGGGTTCGAATTCGCCCTGCCACTTTCTCCCCACGCGAAGGATCTTCCCGCAGAACTCGTGTCCGATTATCACGGGGTTTTCGGCGACGTCGTCGGGGACTCTCTTGTGGGCAGGACCCATCTTATACGCCTTGTAGGTCGACATGCAGGCGCTGTCCGAGACTACCTCGGCGAGTATCTCGTCCTCGCCGGGCTCCGGGAGCTCGAACTCCTCGAGCCGCAGGTCCTCCCTGCCGTAGAGCCTCACCGCTTTTGTCCTCATGGCGCCGTATATCCTCCGGAAAACATCTTCCAATATAGTGTTACAGATATATTATAACCTCACCTTCGGAAAAAAGCAAGTTTTTTCGACGGCGCGCCGCGAAGCCTCACCAGCACGCCGTTCGCGTTCACGGTGACTGCGGCTCCCGTGGGAAACGCAGCGCCCGCCTTCCCGTTTCCGTTTCCTCTTCCGGCGTCAGGGACGAGATAGTAGATCGCGAGAGCATGGTCGAGCAGACACAGCCTCGGACCGCCCGTCCCGAGCGGAATGCGGTAACCCGCCGGCGCCGGCTTCGCCACCGGGCCGTGTGTCCCCGCGATCACGGTGTCCGCCGACGCGGACGCCGACGCCACTCCCCCGGGGTCGCCCTCCCAGGAAGACTTACCGATATACACAGCGTTCTCCTCACTGTCGCCGATCTTCATGTAAAACACGGGATGAGTCGACCTTTTTATCCTGATGATCCCCGACGGGACGACCCGCACGCCCCCGAAGGCGATAAGTTCCGAGCCGTCTCTGTAGAAGACGCACTTCACGCCGGCCTCCTCCGCCAGCGCCGCGAGGGATAGCGCGACCGACGCGTCCGACTCCTCCTTCGGCTCCGGCATCCACAGCTGGCGCACGACATATCTCGACATATAAGACGCGACCGAACTGCGGTGAGCCGCGTGGTAGTGCGTCAGCATCAGAACTTCGGTCTCGGTGACGCCGCGCTCCGCCGCCGCGGCGGCCGCCGCGTACATCATCCCGGTCCCGCCCGACGAGACGTCGCACACGAGCGCCCTCCCTCCGCCGCACATGACAGCGGAGTCGCCGCTCTTTCCGGTGAGGAACATGGTGTCGACCCTCTTCCCGCTCTCCCCTCCGAGATACAGGAAGCAGCACACCGCCATAGCGGCGGCCGCCGCGGCCGCGGGCGCGAACACAAGGCCTCTGTGCCTGAGATCGAGCGACAGGAGCAGGACCGTCGCGGCCGTCATAGGTATGAGGATATACGGCACGAAGGGATAGCGCAGCGAGAGCGAGACGTCGCGCAAAGACGATATCCGCGACGCGGTATCCAGCATGAAGGACGCCGCCCTTCCGGCATAGAACGACAGAAATCCCGATATGAAAGGCAGACTTCCGAAGGGTATGAGCAGCATCGACAGTCCTATGACGAGCGTCGCCGCGGGCGCCAGGATGACGTTCGACACCGGCGACATGAGGGATATCTCCCCGAAGAAGACCGACGCGGGCAGCACCGTCAGCATATTGGCGGCGGCAAGCGCGACGAGCGGAGGCAGGACAAAGTCAGAAAGCGAGTCGGCGGCCGCGAAAAACAGCCTGCCCGCCGCCGATACCGGCCGGCCAATCTTTACCTCGCCCGAGCGGCGCCTCGAGCGCCGGATGTTGCGCTCGCGCTGTCTGTCCCGGCGCCGCTTCTCGAAATACGCCGCGGCACCGGTGATCCCCAGCGTCGATGCCGCGCTGAGTATGAACGAGACGTCGAATACCGCAGCGGGCGACCGCATGAGTATCGCACAGACCGCGATGCCGAGCGCGTTAACTCTGTCGACGTCGGCTCCCGTGAACCAGCCGGCGTATCCGCAAACGATCATGACCGCAGACCTCACGGCGCTGACCGGAAAGCCGAGCAGCAGCAGGTATCCGGGAATAACGACGAACATCACCGCGAGCCGCATTCGCTTGCCCACCCTCATACGCGTGAGCGCGAACAGTATCAGCGCCGCGACGACAGACATGTGCATCCCGCTGACGGCCAGCATGTGCGACGCCCCCGAACGGCCGAAATCGCGCTTCACCGAGGCGTCGAGGTATTCCCTGCTGCCGAGGAGCATGGCGGCGCAGAGTCCGCCCTCCCTTCCTCCGACCGACTCCGCTATCATTCCCGACAGCCTGCGGTTCAGCGCCGACGCCCTGTACATGAGCGTCTTATCGGTCCTCCCCGGGACAAATCCGAATTCCGATCCGGACGTAACGTCGAGCATTATCCCTTCGGCGAACCTGTCAGACGACACGTCGGTCCGGGAGACCGTCGCATCTGACAGCGAGAAGGTCTGTCCGGCTGACAGTCCCGTCGCGGCATAAGGCAGCGACACGTCGGCCGTGACCCGGCACTCTACACCGTCGACCGCGGTGATATCCGCGGTGAACGACGAGGAATAAGGCGTCAAATATCCGGGCGACACGACTCTCCCCCCGAGAGAATGCGTCCCGGCTGCGTAATCCTCAAGCGGTCCGTAAACACCGATATACAGTGCAAAGCAGCGGATGAGGAAGGCAAACACCAGCGCGATGACCGCCGCGGCCGAGATGAGGCGCTCGCGGCTGACTTTCCCGCGTGAGGCGAGAATGACGAACAGCGCGGCCGCGGCCGCCGAGAGGAAGGCGCATACGGCATAGAAAGCCGCTGTGCGCAGATATTTCGCCGCAGCTGCGGCGCATACGAACAAAGCGGCGCACACGGCGCACGGTCTGCCGCGGAACAGTCTCATTCTTTCATACCCCTTTCACCCTTTTCACGTTCGGTCCGCATCCTTCGCGTTCACCGTCTGACGCAGCTCTTCCCTCCCCTCCCCTCCCCTCTCCTCTCCCGGTCTCCAGCTTCGTTTCTCTCTCTCCTGCTCTCCGGATATGCTTTTCCCAGGTATCCCGGAAAAAGTCGGCATACATCTCCGAACAGACATAATTTTAACACTGTTTTGCGTTTTTGTCAATAAATTATTGACAAATAATGAACAAAGTATTAAAATAGTGCCGAAACCACTCCGGAGGAAAAAGAACTGAGCTCGCACGTAAAAACGGTAAATCTCAAAGGGGCGGCCGCGGCTGTGCTGTTCGCGGCGGCGCTCGCATACTACCTCTTCTTCGTATATCTGCCGTCGTCGCGCGCGAAGGCCATCCCTGCGGGCTCCGCCGAATTCTCCTTTATCGACGTCGGCCAGGGTGACGCCGCGCTGATCCGTACCCCCGAAGGCTGCCTTGTGATCGACACGGGGCCCCGGGATTCAGCCGACCGACTCGTTGCATATCTGAAGAACGAAGGAATAAAAAAGATCGACATGCTCTTCATCTCGCATGCCGACGAGGACCATATCGGAGGCGCCTCCGCTCTGCTGGGGTCTTTCGGCGTGGGGGCCGTATACGTCCCCGACATCAACAGCGGCGCTCCGAACTTCCTGCTCATGAAGGAGGCGGCGCACGCGCGCGGCGCCGATGTGCGCGAAGCGACTGCCGGGACGTCGTTCTCGCTCGGCGGGATGTCGGTCGGCGTCATCTCCCCCTTCCTTCCGCTTCCGGAAGACGAAAACGAGGGTTCTCTCGTCATGCTCCTCACACTCGGGACAGTCCGAGCGCTGTTCACGGGAGACCTCGGAACGGCTGGAGAGTCGCTCCTGCTCGAAAGATACCGCCTGCCCGACGGCAGCGCCGGCGGCAGACCTCTGTCAGACGGCTCGCGCACCGGATTCCCCCGGTGCGACATCCTCAAGGTCGGGCACCACGGCTCCGCCACGTCGACATCGCGCCTCTTCGCCGAGGCCGTCTCGCCGTCATTCGCGGTGATATCGTGCGGGAAAAACAACCGGTTCGGCCATCCGCACGCCGGGACGCTGCTCGTCCTTCGGGCGGTCGGTGCCGGGATACTCCGGACCGACAGGGACGGGACCGTCGTGCTCACGACCGACGGGCACACGGTAGCCGTAAAAAGCCCCGCCGCCGCGAAAACCGCGGCGGCGGGATGTGAGGGTATATGTCACATGCCTGGCATCAGTACGCCCGTACTTCGTAGACGGTCACGTCGGGAGCTCCGTTCGTGCTCCTGAAGACGAACTTTATGCTGTCGCAGTCGATCTTCCTGCCGAAGTCGGTGACGCTGAGGCGCTGATGGTTGTCCCGCACCTCGCTCCGTCCGACTTCCTTTCCGTCGAGAAGGAGGACTATGTCGTAATCCTTCACGAGCTCCATGGGAACACCGGGGCGCTGCTGCTCCTGGCGGTTCGCCGACATCGTGATCCTGACGGGGTATGCGAAGTTCGAGTCGAATGTCACGCGCGTCTGCGAGACTGAGCGGACTTTTCCGAACTTCATGAGGAGTTCCTCCCCGCCATAGGCGATGCCGTCCGACTTCCACCCGTTGAGACAGTCGCCGATCTTCCGCGACACGCCGTTGTTCAGCATATCGGGGCTGCCGGATGACACCGACGACGCAGTGAACACTGCGCTTCTGGCGAAGTCGCCTTCGTCGTCGTTGGTGAAGGGCGCCGGGAAGTATATGTCATCCTTCATAAGGATCTGACGGAGCTCGGGCACGTGAGGCGCGAGTCCGCGGGGGTCTGTCCCGTATTTGCGGCAGAGCGCCGCCGCGGTTCCGACGGCCTGCCCGCCGATCGCGCAGCAGCCGAGGATCCTCGTCGACGCGAGACCGAGCTTCGTGGTGGATATGTCTCTGCCGGCCATGAAGAGGTTGTCGATGTTCCTCGAGTAGTACGAACGGTACGGGATCGTGTATATTCCGGTAAAGTGGTGGCAGTCGGAGGGAAGCAGGTCAAAGTCGAGCAGCCCGTGCGGGGCGTGCAGGTCGACGCACCAGCCGCCGTATGCGACGGCGTCGTCGAAGATCCTGTGATCGAGGATGTCGCTCTCGGAGAGAACGTAGTCGCCCATAAGCCTGCGCGACTCCCTCATCCCGGGCAGAGCGCCGACCCACTGGAGCGTGTAGTTCTCGGCTCCGTGCTCGCCGCCGTTCTTGATGTGGTCCCAGATGCCGTAGGCGTAGGCGTAGAGGTCGTCCCTGATCTTTTCGTAATCGGGGATTATATCGTCGCCGTCGCCCATGAGTTC
>JAEEGL015624699.1_pt1 | contig 22351 bp, 22 predicted proteins | sample 9134231 | NCBI WGS metagenome assembly JAEEGL01 (sample SAMN16246548, study PRJNA631951) | gut metagenome | biome: gut microbiome; feature: rumen; material: fiber-attached | host: Bos | place: Iran: Karaj | collected 2018-10 | reverse complement strand
CATCAGGCCTCTGTCTGCGCCGCCGTATACAAGTGTGTTGCCGCTCTTACCAATCCATGTGCCAAGGGCCACGGCCGCTTCTTCAAAATGCTTGTTGTTTCCGGATGTTGATCCCAAATATACTACAATATTCATATCACTACTCCTGCTTATTTTTTGCCGATTATCACCTGCGGATTGTGCCTGCTTATCTCATAAAATTTCAAAATAACATAGCATTAATTATCACAGAAAGTCAAGCAAATATGCGCTTTCGCCACCTATTACTATAATGTCTATCTATTATCGAATTAACGATTTTATGAATGTTTAATTTTGCATTCGCATCCTGTACATATTCAGATAGTATAGTTAGTAACTGACTTATGATTACAGCCTGAAGAATTATTCGGGGCGGAAAAAAGGAGGACTTACGATGAGTGATGAATTCAGAGAAAAAGCTATTGGTGTAATTGTGGAATTTGGCAATGGAAATGCCGATGAGCTAAAAGCCATGGGAGACAGTGATCTTTTGAAAAGATACTGCGAAGTGACCGGCGAATCCGCCGAGGATTACAAAGATGCGTAATAAAAAATAAAATAGCTTAATTCACCAACAGAAATGTTTACAAGTCATATCGCCATTCATATAATGGATTACATCTAATCTGTAAGATTTAATTCTCTTATTGGGAGGAAATGTAATGAAAAAATGTGTTATAGCGATTATGGCATCAGCTATGCTACTTGCCGGTTGCACCGGGGAACTACCTGAGGAATTTCAGAATCTTGGGCCCCTGGCACCGTATGAAAAAGAAGTCGCATCTAAACAGTCCGATGACTCCAAGGACGATGATGATTATAAGAAAAAGGATGATGATAAGAAAAAGGATGATGATAAGACATTAGGGTCATCTTCCAGCGAGAAAAAAAGCAAATCGGACGATGACGATTCATCATCTTCTTCAGACAAAAGCAAGGCTGATATTGATAAATACATTTCTCTTCTGGGAAATGGATCAGGCGTGGGAAACAGCGATCTTCCATCCTCAAGCGATTCAGACTCAGACAAAGGTCATAAGACTCCTGCTTACTTAAATGCACCTGATACGGCAGCAGGTATCGAGATTGCCGGATATACCTTCGACTTCTCGGATGACTTCAAACTTGCTGACATGGAAGACGAAAACGGAGTAATGTACCAGACCGAAGACAGTACTGCAGCTATCATAATTTTCGAAGAGACCTACGACGAGGATATGCTTGAAGCCTTCATTGAATATCAAGACCTGTATGAAACACTTTTTGATGAAACAATCGATGGCCTTATCGTACAGGTACTCATTGGTGATTCCGATGACATGCAGGCAGGCGATATGATAGATGATGATGTAAGACCTGCAGATGCAATAGGTAATACACATCATGTTACCTTTACCGACGGACTTAAATCCGGAGTTGCTTATGACAGCTGGTTCCTTAATCCCACAACCGGTGAATTTGCATATATCATCTTGATTGATATAGATCCGGGATTAAAAAACTCAACACAATTCCCGTCAATAATTCAGAATGCTTCTTTTAGATAACTCTTGTTATCATACATATTTTTGTCAGCTTTCATGAAGACAGCTTCCATGCTGTCTTCATTTTTGTATTTGGCCATACCACAGGCAATTACGATTCCTCCGTTGGCAATGGCATCCTTATCATAAGCGGCGACAGCCTCCACCAGCTCATCTACACGTTCATAGTCTTCATCTGTTACCAGCACCACAAATTCATCGCCTCCGATTCTGTATACAGGGCTTCTTTTGAAAATGCTGCAGATGATCTCACAGGCATTAATGATGCATTCATCCCCTGCCTTATGACCTTTAGTGTCGTTTATCTTCTTAAGATCATTGACATCCAGAACCACAAGAGCAAATTCTGCCTGACGATTCTGCTTAATTCTGCGATCAATAATTTTTTCCCTCTGCTGATAGGCATTCTTGTTCTTTATTCCCGTAAGGACATCAACATAGGCCTGATCCTGTACCTTTGCCAGCTTAGCGACATATTCGCTTTTGATGCGCATAGCTTCGGTGACATCCTGGCATAGTCCAAGAAGGCATTCCCGTCCCGTATCATCAGTGAATTTGAGCTTGGTGGTCTGGAACTGCCTGGGATTACCTTCAGCATCGGGCACGTCCTCATAGAAAACATATGGCTTGTCCATAGACAGTGCCTTTTTATCATCCTCAATAAAGTGTCTGGCAGTGGCCTCGTCAAAAATCTCAAAATCCGTAAGCCCTACCACTCCCTCCGGTGTTTCCTTGTGAGCATAATCGGCAAAGGCCTGGTTACAGGCCAGATACTTTCTGGTAATAACATCCTTGGAGAAGGTCACTGCAGGCATATTCGTAAGAAGATCGGACACGGACTTTTTCAGTTCCGCTATTTTCCTGTTGCTGTCAGCTTCTTTCTTAAGGAGCTCATTTTCTTTTTGCAGCTTGGCATATTCCCCTGAGATCTTGTGTAATTCTCTTTTTTGAGCTTCATCCGGGAGACCACCTCTCACCTCCGCTGAAGAAAGGATGGCTATCATGACTGCTGCCACTTCTGTAACCGGATTAACAGCAATTCTCCATGCCAGAATCTGGATCAATTTGCCGTCTGCTGTTACATCGGTAACAATAGCTCTTTTTCCGTCCTCTGCGCAGTTCAGTACTGCCTGGAGCGACCGTCTGCCGGGCTTATCCTTGAGCTTCGATGCATCGAATTCTTTTTTGCCTGAGACACCGGGGAAATAGTCAGCAATATAATTTTTGTAGGTAATATTGGCCCTTACTATAGACAGAATGTTGTCTTTGCCACACTCCACCATGACCATGGGCCAGGTATCAAAATAGTCTGTGTGCTGCTCATCATCGGTGCTGGACAGAGACAGGTCATAGAGATTTACCTTTCCCAGAAGGACATAGTAGCCTGACTCCTCAGGGTTTTCAAAGCCTATCTGCATGCCCGATTTACCTCTCTCCAGTATTTCCTCAAAAGAAATAGGTTTGGAAAAATAGTATCCCTGAAGCATGGTACATCCGATATCCTTGAGGAAATCCGCCTGCTCTGCGGTTTCAACTCCCTCTGCCACCGTATCCATTCCAAGAGACATAGCAAGTCTTACCAGTTCCGTAAGGATGATCCTGGCCTTTTCACTTTCATCCATCTGTCTTACGAACTGCATATCAATCTTGATGAGGTCAAAGGGCACCTTCTGCAGGATACTTGGGGATGAATAGCCGCTTCCGTAATCATCCATCCATACATCAAATCCAAGCTCCTTAAAACGCCCGATCTCTTTGATCATATAATCAACGTCATCCGCCACAATACTCTCTGTGATCTCGATAACGATCATGTCTCTGCCAATGCCGGCACTGTCTACACGCTTCCTTATCTCCTCAACGATATCGCAGGTATAGAAATCACTTCTGGACAAGTTGACGGATACAGGCACGACGTATATACCATTGTCTGCCTGTTCTTTCATCTTTTTTAGTACCTGATCAACAATACACAGATCGAGTTTATAAATGGTATTGGTCTCCTCAAGCGCAGGAATAAACGCCGCAGGGCTAAACATGCCCTTTACGGGGTCCACCCACCTTGCAAGCGCTTCTTCATGACAGGCCTTACCATTGGCGGTTCTTACAATAGCCTGATAAAAGACCTTTATCCACCCTTCTTTAATCGCTCTGTCAATGTTTTCGATGACATACTGCTTGTCTTCCATGGCAGTCATCATCTTCTTATCAAAAATGTGGAACCTTGAAGAATAATCATTTTTACCTGAGTCACAGGCTATCTTGGCTCTGTCGCAGGCTCCGCTGATACTGATGGTGTCATCCTCGTACAGGTACATACCAACGCGCAGAGGCATTTTTTTCTCATCTTCAATCGCTTTGTTTGCTTCTATGAGCTTGGCTGCGCCCTCTCTGGCCTTTTCTTCGTAGGTATATACACAGAAGTGGTCTGCGCTGAATCTGCTGCAGTTTTCATGACTGAACAGCTTGATGATATCGGATGCGAAATTTTTAAGGAACCTGTCGCCCTCCTGAAGACCGTAGGTCTGGTTATACACCTTCATTCCGTCGAAATCGAGGAACAAAATGACAGGCATCTTGCCGCTTTGCCGAAGTTCCCTGCAACCTGCCTCTGCCAGTGCAAAGAAATAGGTCATGGAAGGAAGCCCCGTCAGATAATCGTGCTCCACTCTCACGTTATAACTTCTGTTGGCCAATTTGTTTATCAGGGAATTATAGATGCCATCCTTTTGAGCATTGTTATCCTCATCATAAGCGCCTTGATCTGTATACCATACAAATGCCAGCTTTATGCCATTTTCTTTATCAATATGCTTTCCGTAGGCATGAATTATCCGATACTGTCCATTAGTATAGGATCTGTAGATCACATCATAAACATCTCCGCCCGTAGCAAAGCTATAAGCGGCATCTCCAAGGTCCGACAGATCATCCGGGTGAATATCGCGGTACATATCATTGTCCATGAGGTCATAGAGATCCGCTCTGGCCATATCCGTATAGCCAAAGAGCTTAATAGCGCCATCTGAAACAGCTATGGTAACTACTCTTTTATTAATAAACTGATATACCGCAAATGGAACCTGGCTTCTTTCCAGAAATGCAAGTTCTTTGTCGTCATATCTGTATTTTTCCACGAGAAGCACCTCCTGCATGGGCAAAATAATTATAGAGAACCATTATTTATTTTACCATTTAAGGGAAGTGTATTGATTGATATTCCGACAATGTTTAGAAACAATTAATAAAGCTTAATCCACGAGCCTGGCATTTGCCAAAGTGCAGTACATCTCGTTATTCTCCTCATACAGGGAAAAAGTTCCTTCCACAGTAATCTCTTCAGTGTCCAACGGCGGATAATTCCCATCCTCCAGAACAAATTCAATTCCCTGAGCACAGCAGGCGGTGGCATCCTTGATAATACAGGCATAATAGTCCTTGCCTGAGGCATCGTCGTGGAAGGAATCGTAGAGGCCCTGCATCTTAACAGTTCTGCCCACATATTGGTCGGGATAGCACATCATCTGGTATACTTCGGCGTATACCATGGTTGAAGACAGGACAGTGAGGTCTACTGTTGAGGTGTCTTGTGCCTCTGATGTATCTCCTGATGTATCTTCTGACAATTCTTCTGTACTATTGTCCGTGCTATCTTCTGTGCTGTTGTCTATACTTTCTTTTATGCTGTTGTCTGTACTTTCTTCTATGCTATTGCCTGTACTTCCTTCTATGCTATTGTCTGTACTTTCTTCTATATTGTTGCCTGTACTTTCTACGCTGCTCGCTGAGTTTACAGACATTTCGTCTTCTGCATATTCTTCCGTTCCGCATCCAAAGGCAACTATCATGAGCAAAAGCATAGCTGCCACAGGGATCAACCTTGTTTTTCTAAGTCCCGAAGCTGCGCAGCATATTCCAAAGCCCACAGCATCAACTGCGACTATAGTAGAACCCACAGGAGTGCCGCCGAGGATTGATATTATGATTCCGGTTACGGCGCATATAACAGAAAAAACAGCCGAGAACACAGTGACTTTTTTGAAACTTGCAAACAGCCTCATTGCCGATAGTGCAGGAAGAATTATCAGTGCCGAGATAAGAAGGGAGCCAACAAGATTCATGGCAAGTACAATAACAATCGCTATTATTACTGCAATGATCAGATTGTAGCGCTCTGCATTGGTTCCAACAGCCTTGGCAAAACCCTCATCGAAGGTAACGGCAAATATTTTGTTATAAAGCATGATGAATGTAATCAGCACCACTACTGACATTACTACACATAGCCATACGTCCGTCATAGTCAGTGTCAGTATTGATGTGGATCCGAACAAAGTTGTGCACACATCTCCCGTCAGGTTGGAGCTGGTACCGAAGAGATTCATGAAGAGATATCCAAAGGCCAGAGCCCCCACAGATATCATTGCAATTGCAGCGTCACCGCGAATCCTGGTATTCTGCCCTGTCCTAAGGAGCAGTATCGCGCTTATGATGGTAATCGGCAGTACCAGTATCATCCTGTTGGAGAGATTGGCTACACTGGCAATCGCAATTCCTCCAAAAGCCACGTGGGACAAGCCATCTCCAATATAAGAAAATCTCTTTAGCACCAACGTTACCCCCAGAAGCGACGAACACAGAGAAATAAGTACTCCCACAATAAGTGCGTACCTCACAAAGGGATATTGCATGTAGAATATCAGCTTGTCCATGTTACACCGCCTTCCTTTTGTCCATGATCACATCTTTGCTTTGCAAAAAATCATCTTTTAATCCCCAAAATATCTCATCTCCCATATACAAAATATGGCTGGAGTACCTAATGGCCGCATGAATATCATGTGATATCATAATAATGGTCATGCCCTCCCGGTTAAGCTTTTTAATAAGCTCATACATGTCCCCGGTTATAATCGGATCAAGTCCGGTGACCGGTTCATCAAGAAGGAGGACTTTTCCGGCTGCGCAGATGGCCCTTGCAAGAAGGACTCTTTGCTGCTGACCGCCGGAAAGTTCTCTGTAGCACTTGTCCGCAATTTCACTGATCCCCATTCTCCTCATATTTTTAAGGGCTGTTTCCTTTTCTTTTTTGCCGTAAAAAGGAAATTTCCCAAGCCTTCCCTGACAGCCGGACAGAACTATCTCTCTTACTGAAGCGGGAAAATCCCTCTGTACCTGGGTCTGCTGCGGAAGATAGCCTATCTGATTCTTCTTAAGCCCATCTCCCATAAGGATTTCTCCCGACATGGGCTCAAATAAGCCAAGAAGCGCCTTCATAAGTGTTGACTTGCCTGAACCGTTCTCACCAACAATGGAGAGATAGTCGCCCTCATGTACTTCAAAGCTTAAGTTCTCGATTATTGGCTGCCTGTTGTAGCCAAGGGTCAGATTATTTGCGGATATAAGTGCCATATTATTCTCTCTTTCAATTAAGTGCTTCTTTTAATACTTCCAGGTTCTGTTCCATAACTCCAAGGTAGGTGGTGCCATTTTGCACATCCTTGGAGGTAGTACTCTGAAGTGAATCCATTGTAAGGATTTTCCGGTCCTTATCACCGGTATTGCTGATTATAGTCTCAGCGATCTTGTGGTCTGCGCCTTCGATGGTCATAACATTTTTAAGCCCCAGTTCATCAACTTTACCCGCCAAAAAAGCTATTGTCTCAAAGCTTGCCTCAGTCTCCGCTGAGCATCCCACAAATGCCGCATAGTAACTAAGTCCGTAGTCATCGACAAGATATCTGAAGGGGAATCTGTCTCCAAAAACAAGTGTCTTGCAGGTTGCTTCGGACACAGCCTCTTCATAAGCTGCGTCGAGATCGCTCAGCTTCCGGTTATAGTTATCCGCATTAGCTTTGTAGATATCGGCATCGGAAGGATCCAGAGCTTCAAGGGACTCCGCAATTTTACCGACGATCACACGGGCATTTTTGACAGACAGCCAAACATGTTCGTCATATTCAGGGCCTTCTTCCTCTTCGCCCTCCTCTTCTTCCTCTTCGCCTTCCATGCCTTCTACCAGCTCTTCTTCCTTGACACTATCACCCAGAGTTTCCAGGAGATTGATTACCACCATGTTCTCATTAACCTTCTCCTTGAGGGCATCCTCCACCCATTCGTCAGATTCACCGCCCACATAAATGAAGAGATCACAGTTCGAAATATTCATAATGTCCTCGGCGTTTGGCTGATAGCTGTGAAGATCAACTCCATTGTCAAGAAGCATAAAAAGGTCAGCATCCTGAGCTTTTTCTCCAAGAACCTCTCTTACCCAGTCATATTCTGGAAAAATTGTTGTCACAATCTTAAGTCTTCCTGCGCTTTCCAAAGATTCGTTCGCATTCTGTCCGGAGGCTGTGGGAGTATCCTCATCGTTAATTACTTCAGATGCTGTAGCCGTATCCACCACAGGAACATTCTCACTTCCGCACGCACAAAAACAAAGCACCACTGCCATAGCAGCCGTTGCCAATGATATAAATTTCTTCATAATTTCATATCCTCTCTATATTTAGTTGTTAGTATGTTGGAAAATTTGAGAAAAACAAAAAAGAAATCAATTATTCATTCTCACCATTTGGGAAACAGGTGTTGAATATAAGATGATATCATAAGAAACCTCATATAATGAGGCAAATAAAACCACTGCAAAAAAAGCAATCACAAGTCCGGTAATGCCTACGCCCAGCTGCTCAAGATTATTCTCGCACTGCATGATAACAGCGCAGATGGGACAGTCGTTTCCATCACAATCATGTATACTCTCCACAGAAACAAATACTGCAGAAAAAAGCACAACAAAAAGCATCGCAATCCCAATAAGTGCGACGCTTATTTTAGTCGTATTATTCTCTTTACTGAAGAGTCTTAATTGTGTCATATGATTTCCTTTGATAAATGCAAATCATTCGCATTTAAAATCATATTGATTATATTTCCAATCCTCCCATATGTCAATCATACTGAGGATATATCTTACATTTATTTGGAGATGACCTGCAGAACCTGATAACCAAGCCTCTCTATTTCCGAGGTGATGACTGTATCTTCCAGGTCTGCCTCAAATTGTACAACTGCTTCTTTCTTGCGAAGATTCAGCCTTGCAGATACGCCGTCAATCCTGTTGATTGCCCTCTTCACTCGATTGGTGCAGTTCTCGCAGTGCATTCCGTCAATCTTGAACACCCTGGTCTTAATAACGGGACCTTTAAGTTTTTTGTCAGGTTCTCTGACAGTGGAGCTTCCGCCACCGCAGCAGCTGCCCTGCCCCAGAAAATGCTTAACGGAGCCTCTAATAGCGAGAAACAATATTATAGCAAGACCTGATATTATAAGACCGTTTGAAACCATCGTATTACCTCATATTTTCTATTGTTTTATATCAAAAATCTATTCTTAACCAGTACATCATGTTAGCATATGCTAATTCAAAATGCAAGTATTATGACTACTGTAATAAAAAAGCTTCAAAGCATTTGGCTCTGAAGCTTTTTATTATTATGTATGCAATCCATCAATTATCATAACGGCTAACGTAATCAGGTCTGTTATCCATCAGAAGTGCTGCAATGAAATAAATAAGTATTCCGCTTCCTCCTGAAAGAATAAATAACACCCACAAAACTCTTACAATCGTAGGATCGATTCCCAGGTACTCTGCAAGACCTCCGCACACACCGTAAAGCTTTCTTTCATTACTTCTGTATAATTTCTTTTCCATAACTTTTGTTCTCCTCAAATCTCTGAACCATCTACATCAACAACTTCGATACGCTCTTCATCGCGTCGTCCTATTGCAAGTTTGCTCTTGTTGGCCGCCAGCAAAAGGAAGATTGCCAGGATATCGTCAACAGGTCCCGGCACGAAATCCACAGGCGAAACAACATAGACAATAAGCAATGTAAAAAGAATCCATTTCATAAACTTATTCATTGTCACCCTCCTCTCATTGGATTGATTTTACTTAAGGATAAATTAAGTATATTCTTCTCCAGGAAAGGAATACATTGTTGCCTTTGCAAAAATTTCGGTTTTATTTTTCTTTTTTGGCAAAAAAGAACCTGAATCAGAATAAATCCAACATACTGTCGAGATAGATCTCCTCCCTGACCTTGAGCTGGTATTCCGGTCTTGTCATGTAGTACAGGAGAAATTCCAGTATCACTGCGCTGCCGAGGCTGCGGCCTTCGATCTTGAAATTGGAAAAGCCTGCGGGAGCATATACGTTCAATATATCATCAATTCCGATAAAACCGGGATTCTTCATGGCATCTGAGAAGCGATAGCCTCTTCCTGCATCAGGAGAAACACAGATGTGGTCTTCGCATTCTTCTCCAAGGCTCTTGCGACTGACGTTCTCATAGCAGTTTTTCCGATCGTAGCAACCATACCAGCAACATTCGTTGCAAAGAAACTCTACTTTGGACTTAAGTTCAGACGGAAGGTCCGTTAATTTGGCGATTTCCTTGTTTAATCTAAAATCGGGTACAACATAGCGAAATTCTACCCTGTTTAATTCATCAGTAAATTCTGCGAAGTCAGTAATTACCTTGGTTGTGGATGAAACGAAATAGAAATTGGGATAGCTTTCTTTGATATAATCCAGCAGGAGGTCTGAATATATTATTATACCATTGTTCGCATAACTATTCTGTCCGAAGATTCTGCACAGTTCATTACATCTTCTGTCGGACAGATGCTCCTTGGTAATCAGGGAATTGCTGAAGGTGAGCCTTGCGGAGATTCCATACTCCTTCATAAGCTCCGCAACCTTCAAGGGGGATTCCTCGCCGAAGCCCACACGGCCTCCGCCCCACAGGCAATCGGCCGGTGCGCCATAGATGGAACCTATTTCGCACCAGTCATAGAAATATTCCCTGTGTTTCCTAAACAGCGGAAGAAACTCACTGTACAGGTTATAAAATTCAAATAATCCCGGAAGGTGATAATAAATCTTATTTTTCTGTTCCATATTACCTGTTCTCCCTCAAGAAAAACTTGAGAGATTCCGATCATTCGCCTAAGAATATATGCTGCGGAAGTCCTCCAACAAAAATTGGAGTAAGCTCTGCCTGGATCAGAGGATATGCGTAGTCTATGAACTCCTGCTTCATTCCTGTATGATCCTCATTCACCCATTCAATGGGAACCTTTTTCTCCAAATTAGCTATCTCTGAGATGGGATGAAGCTCAGTAGTGCACTGATAAGGTGAATTGGAGATTCGCTTAAGGGCCACCATCTCTCCTGTATGACCTTCAAAAGCTGCCTTCACTGCTGCTCCGCCCACCTGATAAGCCTCTGTAATATCAGTGCGGCTGGCAAGATGACCTGCGCAGCGCTGCAATGTTGATAATTCGATGCATCTTGTCTTGGTATCAAGATTCCTTGCGACGGTATTAGCCAGGAAACGCGCTGTTCCTGTAAGACTCTTGTGGCCAAAGGCATCCACGGCGCGGACATCATCAGAGAGTTCGCAGACATAACGGCCATCTTCAAGTTTAATACCCTCAGAAACCGCAATGACGATGCTGTTCTTTTTTTCCTGTATTCTGCGTACCTTTTCAACGAATCTGTCCACATTAAAAGGTACCTCTGGAAGGCAGATCATATCAACGCCCTCACAGTCGTAGTCTTTGGCAAGGGCAGCTGATGCAGTGAGCCACCCGGCGTTTCTGCCCATTATCTCAACGATCGTTACATTTTTGGTGCCGTAGACCGTAGCATCTCTGATGATTTCCTTCATTACTACGCCAATATACTTGGCAGCTGAGCCATAACCGGGGGTATGATCCGTCACGGTCAGGTCGTTGTCTATGGTCTTGGGAACGCCGATAAATCTTATATCGCTCCCCTTCTCCTTGCCATAGGCCGCCAGCTTGTTTATAGTATCCATACTATCATTTCCGCCAATATAAAAGAAGTATCCGATATTGAGCCTTTCAAGTTTCTCAAGGATTGTATCAAATACTTCTTCAGCCCCCGGAGCGCCAAGCTCGGGGAGTTTGTAACGGCAACTTCCAAGGTAGCTTGAGGGCGTTCTCTTAAGAAGCTCGATATCGATGGGCTTCTTAAATATCTCAGTAAGATCAACATATCTGTCTTCAAGAAACCCCTGAATTCCGTTGCACATTCCGTACACCTTGGCAGCGCCACGGTTCTTAGCTGCCTCAAATACACCTGCGAGGCTTGAATTGATGACTGCTGTCGGTCCGCCGGATTGTCCTACAATTGCGTTTTTCATATTCCCAAATCCTCCATTCTACATTATTTTCACAAACACAAATAACCTTGAAAAAATCATAGCATGGCAAACAATGCAATTGTAAGCGTTTACATTTCAAAAATATGGACTTCTTTGAACAACAATTTCTTCTTTTACGAATACTTCCTATACTTATGCTTCCTGTAGCACTCCTGGCACATGGTGTAGCGATAGGACCATTTCAGTTTTTTGCCGCAGTAGATGCAGGACTTCATGCTAAGCTTCTGAAGGTCCAGAATCTCGAAGATTCGCTCTGAGATTGCTCTTTTGGTCTCCAGGATCTGAGGAAGATCCTCTTCAGCTCCAAAGAGCCTCGTATAGGAATATAGGAAATCAAAGACTGCGCTACAGGTCTCAAGTGTCTGGAGCGACTGTCTGAATTCAGGATCAGCGAAGGCAGTGTTAAACTGCCGGATTGTCTCCTGCAGATCCACCGGTTCTCCTTCAGCCTGGGCTCTATAATATTTGGAATATATATCAAAGATCTCTTTGTTATCGGTATTTGCCGGAATCCTTATGAACTTGCGGATCAGCTCCCTGTTGTCGTCAATGGCTTCAAGGGCTCTTGCCAGCTTGATCTTCTCATCGATATCGCCCTTGTCATAGTACTCAGCTGCGGGAATCTTGTTCCACAGCTCAAGAATAGTGGAGACCTTGCCGTCCTTCTCAAGAAACTGCTCCGGAATGTTGATCATAGCTGTATTAAGCGGAATCAGCTTGTGTTCAAGGAGTTTCTCAATTACCTCATAATCATAGTAGGAAGTCACGTAGCCCGTATCGTACAGACCGTACCTGCCTGCTCTTCCGGCTATCTGTTTGACTTCTGAGGGAGTGAGCGGTCTCTCTTTTACCCCGTCATACTTGATAGTCTGTAAAAAGACAATTCGTCTTACGGGAAGGTTCATACCCATTCCTATTGCATCTGTTGCAACTACCACATCTGTGGTGCCGTCTGCGAATTTACCGGCCTCCCTGTGGCGCACATCGTAAGGAAGAGATCCGTAGATAATGCTGCAGGTAATGCCATTGGCCTGAAGCTCTGCGGCAACGCTGTGTACATCTTTTCTGGAAAAAACGATGAGTGCATCGCCCTTCTTGACGTCCTCGGGGAATCTGAAATCCACCGCCTCATCATCCATCTGAAGAGGTGTCTTCCTGTCGTGATACTGAACCTCATAGTCATCTTTGCAGGAAGTGATCATGCGGATCAGAAGCTTCTCTGCATCCGGAGATGCGCACAGATGAATGACTGATGCCTTGAGCCCCAGTATCGCTGCGGTCCAGGAGCCGCCTCTTTGCCTGTCGAAAACCATCTGGGCCTCGTCAATAACGGCCATATCCCAGTCTTCATCCAGGTTCATCATCTCTATGGTTGAGGACTGGTGGAAGGATCCGGGCATTAGGATACGCTCCTCTCCTGTTATCATTGAGCAAGGACAGCCCTGCCTGTTCATCTTCTCATATTGCTCATAGGCAAGAAGACGAAGCGGCGCCAGATAAATTCCGCTGTCTGCTTTCATCAGCTCCTGCATGGCCTGATAGGTCTTACCTGAATTGGTTGAACCTATATGCAGTATAAAATGCCTTTTCATCTGCCTTGCAAGAGGAAAAAGCTGCGTGTAGTCGTCAGGAGTTGAGGTCTGAATGCTCTCAAAAAGAAGCCTCTTGGCTGCCATGGTCTTTTTGTGCCTCTCAGCAGCATGAATATACCTCGGATTATGAGATACCTGCTCAAAAACAACTATCTCAGAAAGACGTGGCTTGATATAGTCTACTATGTCGCGGCTCTTCTTGGATTCGCGAAGATATGTCATTATAATCTTGGAAATTGTTTTCTCAGAACCGGTGATGATAAAGTCCACCAGCGGCATGTTGTCACAGTTCAGTAAAACACTGTATATGACATGAGAAAGAGACGGCATCATCTCTCTAAGGATGACGCCGTTAAATTTGTCAGGAATTGTCTCGCAGAATCTACCGATAGTTCCCTTGTGGATCTCCTGCTTCTGGGTCTGTCCGAAAGCGGTGTGAACCGTCATATAAATTCGTTCTGTGGCCAATGTATCAAGGAATGCCTCATACACGGCCTTGCACACTTCATCAGAATGTTTCTTCCAGTACTCCTCGAACTCCTCCTGAGGAAAAGCCCGAAGGGCACGGTCTCTTTCCATTTTCTGTCTGACTCTGCGTGCCTTGAAAGGATTATGATAGCCTTTTTTCTTCATGTTATCCGACCATTGTCACTTTTTCGGCAAATCTGTTAAGTGCCGTCTCTATCCTGCCGATGTTCACATCACCCAGGAATTCGAATTCGTCCACGTAACAGGATTTTGCATCAATATAAACATCACAAGTGATCTTCCTTGGATTGCTGCCGTATTTCTCAATTACTTCGGGAAGGTTGTCATTAACTGCATCAAACCTAAGACCAAAGTCCTTGCAAAAATCCACTGCATCCTCCAGTGACTTGCCTTCTCTGCAGGTCCACAGGATCACTTTGTGTCCGAGCTTTCTCTTCCATATAAGAAACTCGAAAAGATTTAAATTAGCCGGCCCGAGTTCAGGCCACTGCCCCATACTAAGTGCGCCGTCGAAATCAACTGCAAAAATCATGTCTGTACCCCACCTTCTAGTCTGTGCCTTTGATTTTTTTCCCCGCTTTGCGCCCCTCAATTAAGCATTATACCCAAAACTCATCGGGATGTCAGTATGAAAATCCTTTTATTCATGCATATTTCACATATTAACTTTTTTTCGTGCGCTGTTTTATCACAAAATATCAATATGCTCACCTGCAAGAGCCTTGTTCATGCTCCTTACCGCACAGAACTTGCCGCACATGGAGCAGGTGTCATCATATTCGGGAGCTCTGTCGGCTCTGATTGCTCTGGCAGTCTCCGGATCCAAAGCGCAGTCCCATTGCCCCTCCCAGTCAAAAGCCTTTCTGGCATCGGCCATTTTGTTGTCGATGTCCATGGCATGTGGTATCTTCTTGGCGATATCTGCCGCGTGAGCTGCAATCCTGGATGCGATTATTCCCTGCTTAACATCTTCTACATTAGGAAGTGCAAGGTGCTCAGCCGGTGTTACATAGCACAGGAAAGATGCCCCTGCCGCTCCTGCTATTGCGCCTCCGATAGCGGAAGTGATATGGTCATAACCCGGTGCAATATCGGTAACAAGGGGACCCAGTACGTAGAAAGGCGCTCCCATGCAGATTGTCTGCTGCATCTTCATATTGGCCTCGATCTGGTCCATCGGCATATGGCCGGGGCCCTCCACCATTACCTGCACATCTTTCTCCCAGGCGCGTTTGGTGAGTTCGCCCAGCCTTACCAGTTCTTCTATCTGGCATACATCACTGGCATCCGCAAGGCAACCGGGTCTGCAGGCATCGCCAAGGGAAATGGTAACATCATACTCTCTGCAGATATCAAGGATCTCATCATAATATTCGTAAAAAGGGTTCTCCTCACCTGTCATGCTCATCCAGGCAAATACCAGAGATCCGCCCCTTGATACGATATTCATTTTTCTCTTGTGCTTCTTGATCTGATCTATTGTCTTTCTGGTGATTCCGCAGTGAAGAGTCACGAAGTCAACGCCGTCCTTAGCGTGAAGCCTTACAACATCAATAAAATCCTTGGCTGTAAGCTCGGATAAGTCTCTCTGATAATGGATTACACTGTCGTAAACAGGCACTGTTCCCAGCATTACAGGACATTCCTCAACGAGCTTTTTTCTGAAGGGCTGGGTGTTTCCGTGTGAAGACAGATCCATGATAGCATCAGCTCCCATGTTGACCGCAGCCATTACCTTCTCCATCTCAATGTTGTAGTCCTTGCAGTCGCGGGATACTCCCAGATTGACATTTATCTTGGTCCTTAGCATAGAGCCAACGCCTTTGGCGTCAAGGCAGGTGTGGTTCTTGTTGGCGCAGATGGCGACCTGTCCTTTGGCAACCAGGTCCCTGATCTCCTCGGGTGTGCGGTACTCATCCCTTGCAACCTTCTCCATCTCGGGAGTGATGATTCCCTTGCGGGCTGCTTCCATCTGTGTTGTATAATTTCTCATTATCTATTTTCCCTTTTCTTTTTTTATACATATTTTGTAATTATTTAGCTTTATACACTGCGATGTGTATAAATATCAATCGTTATTCATTAAGAGAGCTAATTTGCTCGCATAGAATGGTATAATGGTCCTCTTCCATGTCCCAATTCAAGACCTGCAGCGATGCATCTTTCAATATATTTCTTTGCCTGAATCACGGCATTTACAGGTTCCAGCCCCATGGCAAGGCCTGACGCAATGGCACTTGAGAGCGTACAACCCGTGCCGTGGGTATTTGGATTCTCATAGCGCCGGCCTTCTATCCATATAGCATCGCTGTTGTAGAACAGATCCGCAGAGACGCCTATTTGGTCAAAAGAGCTGTGACCACCCTTTATCAGCACATTGCAGCCGCAGCTTTCATAAATATGCGCAGCAGCTTCCTCTGCATTTTTCCTTGAATTGATGTCCCTTCCCGTAAGGATTTGTGCTTCGGGTATGTTCGGAGTAATGATGAGGCACCTTGGAAACAGCTCTTTTTTCAAATATTCATAAGTATTTTCCTTAGTGAACTCAGTTCCTGACGTAGAACTAAGAACCGGATCAAGCACCACATTTGTAAGTCCGAATTTGTCTATCCCCTTAGCTACAGCCTCCATGGCACCTATATCCGGCAGCATTCCTATCTTGACGGCGTCCACAGGCATATCACTGCAGACTGCCTCCAACTGCAAGCTGATAAAAGACTTCTCAACCGGTGAAATGCCCCTGACTCCCAGCGTATTCTGGGCTGTAATGGCTGTGATGACGCTCATTCCGTATACTCCCAGAGCCTCCATTGTCTTGAGATCCGCCTGTATCCCTGCACCACCGGAGGAATCGCTCCCTGCTACGGTCAGGACTGTTCTCTGTTTCATGTCTCCTCCAATTCATCCAACGCGCTGCGGAGATCTGCCGCTGCTTTTTGGGGATCTTCACTTTTCATGATTGCTGAAACAACGCAAATTCCGGCTATTGGAGTGCCTTTCAGAATGCCGATATTATCTTTGTTAAGGCCTCCTATTGCATTCGCAGGAATTGGAACGGCTGCGCAGATATCTTTTAGGGTTTCGACACTTGTCAGCACCGTTTTAACCTTAGTAGTAGTTGGGTAAATTGCCCCTACTCCAAGATAATCAGCTCCTTTGTCGTAGGCTTCCAATGCCTGGCTCACGGTCTTGGTGGTAGCTCCGATTATTATGTCCGGGCCAAGAATATTCCTTGCAATGTCAACAGGCATATCAGATTGCCCCAGGTGCACTCCTTCGGCGCCGATTGCCATTGCCACATCAATCCTGTCATCCACGATCAGAGGAACATTGTATTTCCTTGTTATCTCGTGAAGTTTCCCGGCCAGTTCCATGTACTGCCTTGTGGTCTTATCCTTTTCTCTTATCTGTACTATGGTTGCTCCGCCTTGGATAGCGCTTTTAGTCTTTTGCAGGAACTCCTCTGTGGATAGACCGCTGCTGTCGGTCACAAGGTAGAGCCTTAGGGCCTTACTGTCTATTCTTTTCATTGGTTTCTCCATATTTTTCAAAGGACAGGGAATCCAGAAGTCCTATCAGATAGCTTCCGGCTCCTACCTCTCCGTTTTTTTCATATAGATTTTTATATGCCTTCTCCCCGGCGTTTCCGAAGAATTCACAGGCTCCTGCCACGGCCTCTATATGAGGCTCTCCAGCCAGAAATGTCGCACATACAGCCCCCAGCATACATCCTGTCCCGGTAATCTGCCCAAGCATTGGCGTTCCGGCTTTTACCAAAATAGTCTTGCCTCCGTCCGTAACAATATCTGTCTCACCGCTTGCAAGAATCACTGTCCCAAGATCTGCTGCGAGTTTCTGCGCAATTTCCTGCATTTCTACGGCTTCGATGCTCTTATCGGCATCCACGCCTTTTCCTTTATAAGAGTTCACCGCCAGAGCCTTGATCTCAGAATAATTGCCCTTTAGCACCAAAAAAGACTTTGCATGGTGCGGGTGCTTATTAAGAAGCTTGAAAACATAATCCCTTCGAAGATCCGAGCAGGCAACTCCCACAGCATCGATTACTATGGGAATGCTTTTCTCAAGAGCCGTTTCATAGGATATTTCCATAGCCTCCATCCTGCTGTCGGAAATATTGCCCGTGTTTAGTAGGAGCGCAGATGCGGTCTCTGTAATTTGACGAACCTCCATCGGATGTTCAGCCATAATGGGGCAGGCTCCCAGGGAAAGGACTGCGTTGGCACATTGCATCATGGATATTGGATTGGTTATACAATGGATCAGATCTGCCATTATGCCACCTTATCCCTTTTGTCATCGGTAGGGTCAGTATTTCTTAAACTGCTCTGGATCTTAGTGAGGACTCCTGCCTGCTCCAGCTTAAGAAGCAGCAAAAATGCGATGCTTCCGCCTATCAGAGTTCCGCAGATAAAAGAGGGAGTATAGAAGAACCAGGTAAGTCCCTCTTTTCCCCAGAGATAAGTCATTACAGGGTAAGATACGATGGAGCCGATAATTCCTGTTCCAATGATCTCTCCAAGGACAGCAGCGATGATCTTTCCCTTGGACAGCTTGTAGAAAATTCCGGACAGAGTGGCTCCGAAGATGGCTCCGGTAAGGGCCAGAGGCGGGATTCCCATGATCAGCATTCTTATGATGCCGATGAGAAGGGCGCATACAAAAGCATAGGCAGGCCCCAGGAACACCGCACAAGTGATGTTGATAAGATGGGCCATGGGGCACATTCCTTCAATACGAAGGATTGGGGAGATGACCACCCCCAGGGCCACAAACATGGCAAGAGTCACCATCCTCAGTAAGTAGTTGTTTTTCTTCATGTCATTCCTCTTTTCTCAGACGGTGAGCTTTGCTTTTGTGGGCACCAAAAAAGCGGAAGCCCCCCAATGTGGTTGCTTCCGCTCAAAAAATCCCTATTGTCAGGCATCCCTACGTTGGCATTATCCAAATCAGGTTATCGGTCGAAGGTCACACCTTCCTCTCAGCCTGTAATACAAGCTCCCGTCTGTTAAATTTGTCTTACTCTTTATACACCTTTTAATATGTTAATGCAATACATTAAATAAAAATTATTGCATCAGTTTTTTCATTTCGTCATACACAAACTGAACTTTTGGGCCTACAATGACCTGAACTGCATTCTTGGCGGGCCTTACAATTCCGGCAACTTTGGCATCTTTGATACACTTTTCATCCACAAGAGTATAGTCCACTGTCTCTACACGGATTCTGGTTGCACAATAGTCGGAATCCTTGATGTTCTCTTTTCCGCCCAGTCCCTTCAGTATTATCTTAGCCACCTCGGTGTAATCATCTCCGGAGAGCTCAATCTTGCGCTCGGTTGCTTCTGTCTCCTCCTCGTCTTCGCGCCCCGGAGTCTTGAGATTGAACTTCTGAATGACGAAGCGGAATACAAAATAGTAAACGACGGCATATACCGCGCCGATTGGCACGATCAACCATGGATTAACTGCCATTGGTGCCTTGAAGCTAAGGAACCAGTCAACAAAACCTGCGGAAAAATTAAAGCCGAGTCTAAAGGGAAGCATGGTACAGATCATCGCCGAGATTCCCGTAAGAACCGCGTGGACAAGGTACAGCCCCGGAGCCAGGAACATAAATGAGAACTCAAGGGGCTCCGTAATTCCCGTAAAGAAGGAAGCCATGGCGCCTGCAAGCATAAGGGATGCCACCGCTTTTTTCTTCTTGGTCTGTGCTGTGTGGTACATCGCGAGAGCTCCTGCGGGAAGTCCAAACATCATAACCGGGAAGAAACCTGTCATGTACTGTCCGGTAACGCCCTTAACAGCGCCGTCTGCACCTGACCAGAACAGCCCCAGATCATTGATTCCTGCAGTGTCAAACCAAAATACCGCATTAAGTGCATGGTGAAGTCCCAGCGGAATAAGCGCTCTGTTCAGCATCGCGTATATTCCGGTACCTACGGGACCAAGACCTATAATAGCTGTGCCAAAGGCAACAAGGCCTGCATAAACAATGGGCCACACGACATACAGAATAAGTGAAGCCACAATGGATACCGCCGCGGTAACAATTGCAACACATCTTTTTCCGCTGAAAAATGCCAGAAAATCCGGAAGTTTCGTATCTTTGAAGCCATTATAGCAGCTTGACCCTATAATTCCCGATAAAATACCTATGAAGGCATTGCCGATCTTACCAAAAGCCGCCGGCGCCAGCGCCGCATCAACTCCTCTAAACATTGCAACCGCATCTGTACTAAGAAGTGTCGTGATCATAAGAAAAGAAACAAGACCTGAAAGTGCAGCGGTTCCGTCATGTTCCCTGGCCATTCCAACGGAAACACCAATCGCAAAAAGGATTGGAATCTGATCAATGATTGCAGAAGCAGCCTTGATAAGAAATGCCGCGATCACGCTGTTTGCTCCCCATCCGTTAGGATCGATCCAATAGCCGATACCGTACATGATGCCTGCTGCAGGCAGTACCGCCACCGGAAGCATCAGAGATTTTCCGATTTTCTGCAAATACTTCATCATACTATTTTTCCTCCTGTTTCTCCAAAATTATAGCCGCATCCCCCTGTGCTACTTTGCCTTCTTTTTTATCTAAACTGCTGAAATTATCGGGATTAGTAATAATAACAGGTGTAATTATTTCGTAGCCTTCACTCTTTACCGCTTCAAAATCCACCGTGGCGATGAGCTGACCTTTTTTGACAGTATCACCCTGAGCAGCATGGGTGGTAAAATGTCGCCCTTCCAGCTTCACAGTATCTATTCCTATATGAACAAGAACCTCTGCTCCGTCCTTAGTCAGCACGCAGAAAGCATGTCCTGTCGGGAAAAAAGCCGCAAGCTCGCCGTCCGCAGGTGCATAAAAACGTCCATCCTCAGGTATTATCGCAACTCCTTTACCGACCATTTCTTCAGAAAAAACAGGATCGGGAACTCTTTGGATCGGTACGATCTCACCTGAAACAGGCGCAGCAATTTCAATTGTATTACCGTGGAAAACTTTGGAGAAAATTCCCATATGATGCCCCTCCCTACGCATAAATTAATTTTACACCATATTTTGACATAATAGAAACGCATAAATGTCAAATTGTAAGAGGTGCGCTAATTGTATATAATTTAAGCTAATCGCGTGATTAAAAGGATTGGGGATTTGATATGAAAAAGAAAAGTTCTTTAGTTCTATTAGCTGTGATGACCGCAACATTATGCGCCTGTGGAAATACTTCCGTAAGTACATCCGAAAATATCAATCAGGGGGATACAGAAATGACACAAGACAGCAATATCAGCAGCGAAGAAAACAACACTGCCTCAACAAGCAGCACCGAGGATATGAGTTCTTTTGCCTCAGGTATCAGAACAGAGGATACGGAAACCGGCTCAGACACCGAATTTGTCCTTAACGACCAAATTGAGGAGCGTTGCCCTATAACCTACGAAGCACATAGATCCGATGTTTCCTATGGAGAATTCACTCACGGAACCTATTATTCCACAACCTGCGAAATGGACCGTGGCTACAGCATTCTTCTTCCTTCGGATTACAGCGAAGATAAGAAATATCCTGTTCTGTATTTGCTTCATGGAATTTTCGGAGATGAGTATTCTTTTTCCGGAGATGGTTCCAATAAAATTAAAGAGATTGTCGGTAATATGGCAGCTGATGACCTCATTCAGGAGACAATCATCGTTTGTCCCAACATGTATGCCGCCAAAGATCCGAATCAGAAGCCGGCCTTCGATAACGAGAGCTGCCTTCCCTACGACAATTTCATCAATGATCTTGTAACTGATCTGATGCCGCATATCGAGAGCAGCTACTCAGTCCTCACCGGCAGAGAGAACACCTATCTTGCAGGTTTCTCAATGGGCGGCAGAGAGACTATCTATATCACACTTAAGCGTCCTGAGCTGTTCGGATATGTATGCGCCATTTCCTCTGCTCCCGGAATTGTACCGACTAAGGATAAATTCATGACTCATAACGGACAGCTGGCTGAGAGTGAGATGAGATTTGCCGAGGATGCTGTTACACCGGACGTTTTTATTGTGTGCTGCGGAACCAGAGATTCCGTTGTCGGAACCTATCCCAAGCAGTATCATGAACTTCTTGAAGCTAACGGCGCCGACCATATCTGGTATGAGATCACAGGTGCAGATCATGATAATAACGCTATCAAAAGCGGTCTTTTCAATCTATTCAAACAGATTGCATATGAAAAAAGCCGGAACTGAAAAGTTCCGGCTTTTTCAAGGTTTGTACCTTCAAAACCGAACACTGAACTATCTTAAATCCATTTTCCCTTTGTTCCTATACCAACTATTCGTTGGATAAGCCCTCGACCTATTAGTACACATCAGCTGAACACGTTACCGTGCTTACACCTTGTGCCTATCTAACCTCATACTCTCTAAGGGGTCTT
>JAEEGL013646307.1_pt1 | contig 22351 bp, 15 predicted proteins | sample 9134231 | NCBI WGS metagenome assembly JAEEGL01 (sample SAMN16246548, study PRJNA631951) | gut metagenome | biome: gut microbiome; feature: rumen; material: fiber-attached | host: Bos | place: Iran: Karaj | collected 2018-10 | reverse complement strand
TGGTGACCGCGATAGGGTTCAAAGATCTGATAGCCGATGTTTCCGCCGACATAGGTCTTCCGGTTGTGACCGGCCCGAAGATCGCAGGTTCCCATTCGTTCGCCGACGGGTGAGCAGATGTCGAAATAGTAAGCGGGAAGGTACTCTTTTTCCGGTTTGGCGTCCGCGGCGGAGGTCAGCCGGAGTACGATCTCGCCGTCTTTCAGGCTGTCTGTGTCAAGAAGGCGGAACATCGGGACCTCCTCACGCGTCTCGCGCTGCTTCAAACTTCCTCCGGAGTACGGTCAGCCAGTCGCCCGCCCGCTCCGTGAGCATTTTGATGCCGATGAACGTGGGGACGGACATGATCGCGAACACGCCGAAAATCAGCTTGGTCTTGAATTCCAGCGGAACGAGGCTGAAGAAGCCGCTCATCGCGAGCACGCCGATGACGGTGCCCAGCGCCATGGCGGCGCAGAGCGCGGCACGCAGCTTGTTGAATGGGATCGACGTGGAAATCAGCATGAGCATGCCGACGAGCGCCATGATCAGCGTGCAGACCGTGGAGACCTGCCCCTTCATGGCGGGATTCTCCGAGATCTCAAACGCCCTGTCGAACATGAGAACACCGAGGATCATGAGGAAATTCGTCAGCGCGGCGGGCAGAGCCCGGTTCAGCACGTTCTTCATGAAGTGCCCGCGCACCAGACTCTTGTTCGGTTCCATCGCGAGCACGAAGGACGGAGCGCCGATCATCAGAGCGGAAATCAGTGTCAGCTGGACCGGCTCGAGCGGATAGGTCAGCGTGAACAGCAGCGTGACGAGCGTCAGAACGAAGGAAAAGATGTTTTTCCAGAGATAAAGAGCGGCGGAGCGTTCGATGTTGTTGATGACCCGGCGTCCTTCCGAAACGACGCTCGGCATGGCGGAGAAATCGGAATCGAGGAGGACGATGTTCGAGACCTGCGCCGTGATTTCCGCGCCGGACGCCATCGCCACGGAGCAGTCCGCTTCCTTCAGGGCGAGCACGTCGTTTACGCCGTCGCCCGTCATCGCCACCGTATGCCCGGCCGCGCGGAGCGCGCGTATGAGCTTTCGTTTCTGCTCCGGCGTCACGCGCCCGAACACATTGTACTGCTGCGCGGCTCTCGCGATCTGTTCGTCGTTCTCAAGCGTGCGCGCGTCCACGTACAGCTCGCTGCCCTCGATGCCCGCCCTTCTGGCGACCTCCGACACCGCCTGCGCGTTGTCGCCGGAAATGACCTTCACCTGAACGTTGTTCTCCGCGAAAAACCGGAAGGTGTCCGGCGCGGTGTCGCGGATCTTGTTGGCGAGCAGGATGAGCGCGACCGGCTCCGCTTCGCCAGGCGAGGGGGAATAGCGCAGATCGACGTCCGTCTGCGCGAGAAGCAGGACGCGGCAGCCCTTCGCCGAATACTCCTCAACGACGGGCGCGATCATATCGTAGCGGTCCCCGAGGATCACGTCCGGTCCGCCGAGCAGGAAGGTGCCGTTTTCGAACATCGTGCCGCCGTATTTCCGGGAGGAAACGAAAGGCAAAATGAACTGCGCGGTGCGGTAGGACGCGCCTTTGAAATAATCCTTCAGCGCGAGCATGGTGGCGTTGTCCGCCTGATGCGCGAAGACGTAGTCCGACATGATCTGCGAGATTTCGGGCACCGACCGGTCCTCGGCGAGGAGAACGACCTTTTCGACCGTCATTTTGTTCTCGGTGATCGTCCCCGTTTTGTCCACGCAGAGCGTATCCACGCGGGCGAGCGTCTCGATGCAGTCCATTTCATGCACAAGGGTCCTCTGCCGCATCAGACGGACTACGGAGGCGACGAGCGCGAGGCTGGTCAGGAGATAGAGACCTTCGGGGATCATGCCGAGCAGGGAGGCGACCGTCTTGATGATGCCCTCCCGGTAATCATGCCCGAGCCATTTGATTTCCTTTACAAGCGAGAGGATGCCCAGCGGGATCAGCAGGATGCCGATCACCTTGACCAGGCGTGTCAGAGAGCGCATCATTTCGCTCTTCCTCTGCTTGCCCGATTTTTTCGCCTCGATCGTCAGCTTCGAGGCAAAGCTCGCTTCGCCGACCGCCGTGAGACGCGCGGCGCAGTTTCCGGTCATGACGAACGAGCCGGAAATCAGCTCGTCCCCGACCGATTTTTTGATCTCGTCCGCTTCGCCGGTGATCAGCGCCTCGTTGACGATGACCGAACCGTCGACGACGACCGCGTCCGCGAAAATCTGCGCGCCGGACTCAAAAATCACGATGTCGTCCCGGACCGTATCGTGCCCGTCGACGCTCTTCTCCCGCCCGCCGCGGATGACCGTGCATTTTCTGCCGGTGAGCAGGGTCAGCTTGTCGAGCTCTCTCTTGGATTTCAGCTCCTGCACGATGCCGATCGCCGTGTTCGCCATCACGATGATCATGAAGGTCAGGTTTTTGAACTGCCCCGCGATGATCACGCCGATGGCGAGCAGGAGGAAAATCCCGTTGAAATAGGTCAGGATATTGGATTTCAGAATATCTCCCACCGTTTTGGTGGGCGGATTGATTTCGCAGTTGTCGAGTCCCTGCTGCCGCCGCTCTTCGACTTCTTCGGCGCTCAGTCCCCGAATCTCTTTCGTCATAGTAACCCTCCGGTTTTGCGTGTGCCGTTCCGATCCCGGACCCGGCCGCCGCTGTCCACCGATCATTCGATGTGCGCTGTGTGCATTCGGTACATTATACCATAATCCGACCGTGTTTTCAAGTCTGAAAACATGAAACGGCGCGGAAAACTGCTCCGCTTCCCGCTGCCCGTCCGGCTCCCGCCGGTCAGTCAAATACGAGATTCGCCCGGTTTTCGCGCGGGTAGGCGGTGAGCTCGGTGAAAATGCGGTCCATCCGCACGTCCCATCCATCCGCCGGGAGCGCGTCGGCCTTCTGCGCCTCAAACGCTGCCGCGGCGGCGAAGGCGCGGACGCACCGCGGCAGGAAACGGTCGTAATACCCGCCCCCCATGCCGAGCCGGACCCCGGTTTCGTCAAACGCCGCGCAGGGACAGATCACGAGATCGATGTCCCGCGGATCCACGATCACCCCGGCGGCGGGCTCCGGAATGCCGAACGCGCCGCGCGTCCATTCCCCCTCCGGCAGAACGGCGTCCATGACCCCGTCCCTTCCGCATCTCGGCCAGAGGAAGATCTTTTCGCCGCCCGGTTCCGCGTCCGTCAGCCCCTCAAGCGAGACCTCGGAGCGCACCGAACGGTACAGCATCACGACGCGGGCACGCCGGAATTCTTCACAGGCAAGGATGCGCCGGCAGATCTCTGCCGATTTCTCTGAGCGATCTTCTCCGCTCAGCGCGTTCCTCTCCGCGAGAAAGCGCGCCCGTATGATCCGTTTGCTTTCGTCCACTGCCCTCTCCTTCACCGGACGCGGGGTCTGTTCCTCTGTCCGGTCTTTTCCGGCTCCGACGCGCCTTTCTCCCAAAAAGACTGACCGCGCGAACGATCAGTCTTTCGGTTGTTTTGACGCCTGATGCGGCTTACCGCACGAATACGCGCGAGGTGATCATCGTCGGGATGAGCCACGCGAGGTGATAGGCGGCGATGATGAGCGAGGTCAGGACCGTGAGCTTGCCCGCCAGAAGGAGCAGGGTCACGATCGCCGCGCCGATCAGCACGCTGAGTACGCTCAGCGCGATGTGGGTCTTCTTGGTGCGCAGCACTCTGGCGCAGTAGGAAATCACCTGAAGCAGCGATTTCTGCGAACCGCAGGTCACAAGCCCCGCGTCCACCTTCGCCTCGTAGGTTTCGACTTCATCCATGTCGGCGTAGCGGACGATCTTCAAGGGCATTTTCCGGATGCTGAGCTTCTTTGCGATCATGTCCTCGTCGATGTTCGGGTCAAAGGTCCGCACACACGCGTACAGCCCGTTGCCGGAGAACTGCTTGAGGATGAGATCCATGTCGGCATCCATTTCGTATTTGATGTACATCTTCGCGACGAGCTTGTTCTCGCGGAACATGTACATGATGGAAAGCTCGTCGGAGAGATCGACGTCGTCTTCCGCGGCGTTGTCCGGAATGCTGAAGCCGCGGTCACGCAGGGCGTCGCAGCTTCCGAAGAAGATGTTCACGCCGTCGACACGGGCTGCGAGATAATTGTCCGCCGCGTCGTAGATCTTGACGTTCTTGGAATTGCCGAGATCCTTCGTCGCGACCTCGAAAACGTCCTGCAGCGGTCCGCCCGCGTAGGCGAAGACGGAGGAGGCGTAATAGAGGACCCGGTCGATCCTTGCGTTGTTGTAAATGCGGATGTTCTGGACCTTCACGAAATACGACGGGAAGACGTTCTTGTCGTCAAAGCTGATGATCGAGGCGTTGGAGTACTCGTCCAGCGAGGTCTCGCCGATGATGGCGCTGTCGTATTCCTGCGCGGTCAGATTCGCGCGGTAGAAGGGATAGGCGAAGGTGATGAAAATCGAAAGCGGGGAGAGGATCAGCAGGGATTCGTACGCGGTCTTCGCCACGTCGATGCCCGCGGCTCCGCGCATTTTCGCGAGGATGCCGAAGACGACCGCCAGAACCACCGTCGCCCCCATGACGAACATCATGAACGCGCTCGTCGTATGGTCCGGCTTTTGCAGGCGGGCAAAGAAGCCGTCGATGAAATCGGTCTTTTCGATCTTCATGACGTCGCAGACGTCGTCCGTTTCCTCGGCGAAAGCTCTCGCTTCGCCTTCGGCCTCGTCGTCCTTGAGACGGCGGACGATGTGCTTCGTCTTCTTGCTCGACACGATGCGGAAATTCATCATTTCGCGCTTGTTGTTGTAGACTGCGTAAATCAGGGTCATGAACGCGGCGAACGCGACGACGAAATTGTACATCACGGGCTTTTCCGGCTGGACATGAGCGACGACGGCGGAGTAGACGATGCCGCCGAGCATCAGGATCGTCATCATGCTCTCCGGCTTGGGCGCGCCGCGGAAAATCGACTTGATGCCCGCGAAGATCTCATTGAAGGCGCAGAGGCAGGCGAGCAGCATGAGCTGGAGGCTGACCATCGCGTAGATCGTCGGGAACCTTTCGGGATCGAGCCAATCCGCGAACTGCTTGCTTTCGCCCGTTATGAGCTTGCTCACCGTTTCGATGTTCTCGAAGAGGAACAGCATCGCTCCCAGCACGAAGCAGAGGATCAGGCGGATGAAGAGCGACACGGAACGATTGCGGTATTCCTTGCGGATCCCGGGGATCTGGGTCTTGTCGACAAACTCCGCGCGGTCGATCTTGACGTTGGTTTTCCGGTTCTGCTGCTTGGCTTCGAGTTTGTCGCCGAGCTCCTTCGCGCGGTCGGACTTGCGGCTGTCGTCGTTATCAAGGCCGAACGCCACCATGAGATTGATGTCGGTCGGGTCGAATTCTTCGTCCTCGTAGGGTGTTTCCGGTGTCTGCCAGCCCGTTTTGCCGGACTCCTGTCCGGAGTCGGACTCCTGCCCGAGGCCGAACGTCTGACCGAACTCTTCGCCGGGCGTCTGGGACGCCGGTCCGTTCGCCCCTGCGGGTGTCTGAGGCGCAGGCCCGTTCGTCCACGCGGGGGTCTGCGGCGTCTGCGTACTCGCCCACGCGGGAGTTTGAGACGTCTGGCTGACTGCGGCGGGCGCTTGCGCGTCGGCTGCGGCGAGGAACGGATCGGCTGCGTTCGGATCGGCCGCCGGTACGGCATCGTTCGTCTGCGCCGCGGGCGCGGGAGCGGACGGGGTGAAGCCGCTGTCCGACAGCGTTTCCGCCGCCCAGCGCATCAGCTCCTCGTCCGACATATTGGTTGCCGAACGGTTTTTCCGTGCCGCGATCCGCTCTTCCGCAGCTTCGGTCGCGGCGGCCTCCGCGGGCTTTGCTTCGTCAACTGAGCTGTCGACGGGGAAAGCGGGCTGCTGGGTATTGTCGCCGAACGATCCGGCGGTTGTTCCGATCTCGGGAGTTTCACCGATGGGCGCTTGGGCGGCCGGTGCTTCGACCGCAGCCGTTTCGCCGTTGATTCTTTCGCCCGCGATCGTTTCGCCCGCGATTGTTTCGCCCGCGATTGTTTCGCCAGTGATCGGTTCACCGGTGATCGGTTCACCGGTGATTGTTCCGCCCTCGAATGTTTCATCGGCGAACGCTTCGTCATGGAAGCCGTCGAGCGGCTCCGTGTCGGAGTCCTGCGGCACTGCCGCTCCGTCGATCACGTTCTCCTCGGCAAAGCGGCCGAGGATGGATTCGCCCCAACTGGAGAAGGCGCTTGCCGCGGTCCCGGCTGCGGGAGCGGGAGCGGTCTGCTGCGCGCTGTCGGTCTCCGCCGGGTTCTGCGGCTCGTATGCCGTCGTCCCGGGATACGGGTTCATGTCCGCCGCGGCGGGTTTATCCTTGCGGCGGAAGAGGCTGAAGCGCTTCTTCTTCGGTCTGTCGTCCTCGGCAAAGAGGGCGTCCGTGTTCTCGTCCGGAAGGATCTCCTCGCCGGGCTCCTGCGCCGGAGCTACCGGATAAGCCGCGGCGGCTTCGTCGCGCGCGGCGCTCAGCAGCTCGTCGAACGCGGTTTCGGAAAGCGCGTCGTCATTCTGCCCCTCTTCGCCGTTCTCATCGGAGAACTCGTATTCGCTGATGAGATCGTCCCCGTATTTCTTCGGCGCGCTGACTTCCGGTTTCGCCCCGTCGTCCGTGGCGAACATGGAATCGAGCGCGGAAATCAATGTATCGTCGTCGTTCTGAACCGACTGACGGATGCGGGAGAGAAAACCGGAATCCGCCGGGGCGCCGTCTTCCGCGGGCGCTTCGGCATCCGCCCGAACGTCTTCCCCGTCGTCCTCAAACAGGTCGCTCGGGAAGAGCTCCTCCGCCATGCCGTCGTAGAATTCCCCGGAGTTGTCCCCCGAAGTCGGAGCCGGGGCCGGAGCCGGGGTCGGAGCCGGGGCGTCGGGTTCCTGCGCGGAAACCGGCTCTTCGTCCGCCGCCTCCTGCGGCATGTCGTCGGGCTGTTCGTCATCGGCAAACAGGCTTTCAAGATCAAAGCCGTCCGCCGCGGTCTCGGCTGCAGCCGGAGCCACAGCCGGGGCCGCAGCCGGGGCGTCGGGTTCCGTCATGAAACCGGAGTCCGCCGCCTGCCCGTCATCGGGCTGACTTGCATCGTCGGGTCCAAACAGATCGGCGTCTTCATATGCGCCTTCGGCAGGATCCGTAAATTCGGCCGGAGCGTCCGGCGTCTGCTGCTCCGCCTGCTCCGCCTGCTCCGCCTCCGACTGATCCTGCGGTTCCTCCTCGGAATCGTACGAATCGCGGAAGAGCGCGAGAAGACTGTCGTCATCCGAGGATGACGCACCGGTCCCCGATCCGCCGGACGGCGTCTTGCCGTCCTCCTGATATTCCGGCATGTACTTGCGGAGGAGAGCGTTGATATCGAGCTCGCTGTCGGAATCGCTTCCCGCCCCGGAGGTCAGGTCTATCGCGTTCTTCATGATGAGTTCTTCTTCCCGCTTGTCCCTCGTCGGTTTTTCCCTTTCCCCCGACGAACGCCCGCCGAAGAAACCGGATTTCCTGTTATACTTTGCCATTTCCGCCGCTGATTCGCCGCCGGGTCCGAAGCGGACGCCGGGCGTGAATCCATCCTTTCTTTTTGCTGATCAGCCGATGCTGTTATACGCCGGTCCGCTGCATCCGCGCCGCATGGCACAGAAGAACGGAGGCCGCCGTTGAAACGTTCAGAGAATTGAGCTTGCCGTACATGGGGATCTTTACGGTGAAATCACACCGTTCCCGCACGAGGCGGCTGACCCCGCTGTCCTCGCCCCCAAGCACAATGGCGCAGGGCAGGTTCCAGTCCGCTTCGTAAAAATCCACGCCGTCCGCTTCCGCCGCGAAGGTCCAGACGCCCGCGTCTTTCAGGGTTTCGATCGCGCCCGCGATGTTCGGCACACGGGCGACCGCCATGTGGAGCAGTGCCCCCGCCGACGCCTTGGTCACGGCGGGCGTGAGTCCGCACGCGCGGCGTTCGGGAATGACGATCCCGTGCGCGCCCGCGCACTCGGCGCAGCGGATGACCGCTCCGAGGTTATGAGGGTCCTCGATCCCGTCGCAGACCACGATCAGGGGCTTTTCGTCCCGCTCGCGCGCGATGGCGAGGATATCCTCGATCGAACTGTACGCCTTTTCCGCGGTCATGGCGACGACGCCCTGATGCCGCTCGCCGTAAGAAGCGCGGTCAAGCGCCTCGGTCGTCGCGTCCACGACGGGGATGCCCGCTTTTTTGGCCTCCGCGACGATGGCGACGATGGAGCCCTCCCGCCCGGAGACGAGCAGCTTATCCACCGGCGCGCCGGACCGGATCAGCTCCGCGACCGCATTCCGCCCGACCACGACGTTCGAGGGTTTTTCCCGCCGGAAACCGCCCGGTCCCGGGCCGTCCGCGCGCCGGGCGCCCGATCTGTCCGCTGGCGTTCTATCCCGGAAACCCCTGGGATTTCTGTCATCTTTCTTCTGCATAAGTCCGTTTTCTTTACAAATTACAAATAATTACAGCGCAAACTGCGCCTTTATATACTGTACCATGATGTATTATAGCACACTTTTTTTGTCTTGAAAAGATGTTTTCTGTGAATTCGGGAAAAAAGCATAAGAAAAATCATGTCTGACGCGCGCTTGTGAACGTTTTCGGCCGTCATGGAGCAACAAAAAACAGGAATGCGCGCAAATCATCGCACCCCGTGCGCCGCGTCTCCCGGATCCCGGGCAGCAGCATTTCGTTTTCCCGCATCCCGTTCGGTCCGCGGGAAAAAAGAAAAAGGGATACGTTTCCGCATCCCCGCTCTCTCTTCACGCGCGATTACTGAGCGCGTCTTGCCGCGAAGCACTCGCTGCAATAAACCGGTCTGTCGCTCGTGGGCTGGAAAGGAATCTTGCACGGCTTGCCGCATTCCGCGCAGACGGCGTCGAACATTTCTCTCTGTTCGCGACCGGCGTTCTTTCTCTTCGCACGGCAGTCCTTGCATCTCTGGGGTTCATTCTGGAATCCCTTTTCCGCATAGAATTCCTGCTCGCCGGCGGTGAACACGAACTCGTTGCCGCATTCCTTGCACGTTAAGGTCTTGTCCTGGAACATGGTGTTTTCCTCGCTTTGCCAAAATGGTAGAAGATTTTTTGCCCTCGGCGGACTCTCACCGTCACCTTTGTAAACAACGCTCTTGAAGTTAAGCTATTCGGGCATATTAACGCCGGATCGTCCCCTCTCGCACCACCCGGGGTACGAAAGCGGATTCCGCCGTACTTTTAATCCCCTTTCGGGTATTAAAAATCAGAACGGGTTTTGCAGTAGTCCTTTCATCTTAACCTTCATGCGGTACAGAGCGTTGCTTACGGACTTGGGATTTGTGCCGAGCTCGTCTGCGATCACACCGACGGACATACCTGTCATATACCGATCAAATACCTGTTTTTCCCTGGGAGCCAAAACGGAACGTACCCTTTCGAGAAGCTGCGCCGCGTCCTCGGATTTCAGAAACAGCACGAGCGGGTCGTTTTCCGGATTTCCCGCGCTGCCGCCCGCCTCCGCTTTCAGCCGTCTGGACGCCTCCGACCGCGCTTTGCGCAGGAGGGAGATCAAGGCGTTGTTGACGCAGATTTTCGCGTACAGGCCGAACGTGACGCCCCTTCCCTTCCCGAGGTCGTAGGTCATTGCCGCCCGGTAGAGAGCAAGCGCGGCGTGCTGACGAAGATCATCCGCTTCATACACCGAAGCGCCGCTGCGTCCGAGTGCCGAAAAGGATTCTCCGAACCGGCGGACCGCCGTCTCCGTCATCGCGCCGTATTTTCCCGCGAGAGCCGCGAAAGCCTGCTCATCGCCGCGCCGGACAGCCTCCAGCGCTGCCAAAACCTCGGGATCTTCTTTCCGAAGATCGGCGGAACGATCGACGCCCGGAAGCGTTTCTTCTTTCAAGCGCGTCTCCGAAAAAACAAGTTCAGATTATTATGTATAAATTATACCATAAAGATGGATTTTGTCAAGAGCTTTTGAAAACTTTTTGAAATAATTTTGTATTTTTTTATGTTTCTCCACATAAACAACGCGCGTCGGAGGGCTGGGTCCGGCTTCTGTTTCGGGTTTGCTGTCATCCGGCGCGCGTTTTGATTGTTTTTGCGGTTTATTTCTCAAAAAGATAATTGACGTTGCCCGTGACGAGCGCGACGATGCCGCGGTAGACGACGTCCGGCTTGTCCTCGAAATTCATGCGCATCCGCTGGACCTGCATGTAGGAATCCGCGCGGAGATCGAGGCGAAACGCCATCCCGTCCCGGTCCTTGATCGAGCAGTGGAACACGTAGCCGTCCCCTTCCCGCTCGATGGAATGATCGCACACCGCGCCGCGCTTTTCCAGCGAAAGATGGCGCATCGCGCTGATATAGCTTTTTTCGCGCACCGCGGAAAGCAGAAGATCGTCCGAGAGTCCCCGCGCGATCATGCGCCCCGTGTCGGACACGACATAGCATTCCTTGCGGGAGACGGGCTTCTTCGGCGCGGGCTTCTTCGTCTCCTCGGCCGGGGCGTCCTCGGCGGGCGCGGCCGGCTGCCCGCCCGCCTCCTCCGGTTCACCGCCGTCTTCATCCGACCGGTCGGACGTGTTTTCCTTCTCATCCGGTTCCCCGGCGTCCTCGGGCTCGTCCTCATCCTCCGGAATATGCCCGTCGTATCCCTCGTCCGGTTCCGGTTCGGTCGACGGAGAGACACCGCGCCAGTCCGGGATCTGCGGCGGCATTTCCCCGTCGCTCTCGGTTTTTACGATATGACCGGCGTCGATCAGTTCGTGGAAGCATGTGACGAAATCAAAATAATCGACAAAACCGTCGCGGATCACAATGGTCGCGAGGTCGTTGTATTCGAGGGGATAGCCCACCTTCTCGAGCAGGTACAGAATAAAGACTTTGACCTGTTCCGGGGAATGAAATGTTTCCGACATGATACGCTCCGATTGTGGTGAATTTGTGGAAGCGGCAGCACGCGCGTCCTCGGCATGCGATAGAGAAGAAAAACGGGAAGTCCGAGGCTCCCCGTTTTTCAGTCAGGTGTCTGTTCAGGTATCGTATTAGCCGACGTTTTCGACCGCCGCTTCGACCGCAGCCTGTTCTTCGGAAGCGGTCGCCTGCTTGTAGTCCCAGTAATCCTTCAGTTTGGTCTTCTTGAACTCTCTCGTGCCGTAGTAATCGGTCTTGATGCCGGAGAGCACGTCGGAGCTGAGGTAGGCGTCCTGGAGGAAGATCAGCGGGATCACGGGCATATCCTTCATCAGCATCTCTTCCGCCTGATGCAGGATGGCGGAACGGGCGCTTCTGTCCTTTTCGGCGTAGGCGGTTTCGATCAGGGCGTTGTAGTCTTCGCTCGCGTAGCCGCTGACATGTCCGTAGAGATCATAGGTTTCGGAATCCATATCGACGCCGTTGCCGGAGTAGGAGACGGCGAACTGTGCGAGGGGCTGGAAGGCGTCGGTGGAGAGCATCGTCGCGTCGATGGCGATGACGTCGAAGTCACCCGCGTCATACTGCTCGGCGAAGGTATCGGCATAGGTCACAGCGCCCGTGCCTTCCGGGTTCGGGATGAGGGTGGGCTTCACGGTCTTGATCGTGACGTTGAAGCCGAGGCCGTTCCACACGTCCTTGACGTATTCGGCGATCGCGATGTCGACCGCGTTGTTGCGGACCGTGAGGTTGAACGCGCCGCTCGTCACGCCCGCGCTCTGGAGCAGGCTCTTCGCGCCTGCCACGTCTGCGGAGGCGGAGATCAGATCGCCGCCGGCTTCGCGGAAGGAGGTACCCTTCGCCGCGTCAAAGGTCTTCGTCGGGAGGTAACCGGTCGCGGGCTTGGCGAAGGTCACGATGTTCACGATCTGGTTGCGGTCGATCGCCATGGAAAGGGCGCGGCGCACTTCCGGCTTCGCGAAGAGAGGATTCGTGACGTTGAAAACATAGGTATGGGTGACGAGCATGTCGGTCACGACCGCGCTGGACGCGTACTCGGCGCGCTTGTCAAGCGGGAGCTCGCCGTCGTAGAAGATCGCACCGGCGTTGAGCGCGTCGAACTGTGCGGAAGCGTCGCCGTTCTTGTACTTCGTCAGAAGACGGTAGGGGATGACGTAGGTGTCAAGCGGCTCTTCCTTGTCGGAGTCCAGATAGTAGTAGGAGGAACGCTCGAGACGAAGGGTATCGCCGTAAACCAGTTCCTTCGGCGTGAAGGGGCCGTTCGTCACGATGCTCGTGGATTTCTTCGACCAGTCGTTCTTGCCGTAGCGGGTGATGACGTCCTCACGGAGAGGCACGAGGGCGATGGAGGAGCAGTTTTCGAAGAAGAGATCGAGGTTGATCTTCTCTTCGAACTGGATCTCAAGGGTATAGATATCGACCGCCGCCACGCCGAGGTCGTCGACCGTAGCGTCGCCCATCTTGATCTTGCGCGCGTTCTTGATGTCAAAGAGAAGCGCGGCTGCCTCGCATGCGTTGTCGGGCTCGAGGATACGCTTCCACGCATAGACGTAGTCCGCCGCCTGAACGGTACGACCGTCGCTCCATTTTGTGGAGTTCAGGTTGACGAGGATGGAGAATTCTTCGTCCGTATCCTTGTCGACCTTGTAGTTCTTCATGCCGGACTTTTTCCACTTGCCGTTTTCGTCGATGGTCGTGAGGCCCTCGAAAATCAGGCTCATGATCTTCAGCATGGAGTCGTCGATCATGCTCTGCTGCGGGTCGAAATTGTAGCACTCCGTCGTGAGATACATGTCGATAATCGCGCCTTTGTCATACTCGCCCGTTTCGAGCTTATGGAGCGTTGTGCATCCCGTCAGGGCGGACGCGAGCATCAGCGCGGCAAGAATCAGGGACAATGCCTTTTTCATGGTTTCGTAAATCCTCCTCGTGCTTGGCTTGTGGTCGTGAGATATGCGGGTTATTTATACTCACCATATTATAACACTTTTTTTCCCGAGAATCAACACAATCTTTCAGCATCAGGTCAAGATTCATCCACATGCACAATCCGAAACGGAAATTTTGTGCAATTTTCACACATCCAAAGCGGCTCCCCCGGCATAAGGAGACGAACTTGGGGGTAAAATAGAAAACAAAAGCCCTCAGGCGGCGTTGTGCAAGGAGAAAATGCCCATGACACGCAAAAGCGATCTCTTCATCGAGCGCGGAGAAGAGGAAGAAAGCGCCTCTCTTCGCTTCCCCTCGCCGAAGAAGACATGGATCGAAGGCTTCGACGCGAGCTTCGCGGAAGGAGAGGCGGGCGGATACCACAGCGTGTTCTGCGGCGAGATCTGGCGCGCGCCGCCCGACGAGAGCCGGAGGCTGAGCCGCGCCATCCGCTCCCTCATCTCGGGATACCGGCGAAAAATGGGTGTGCCGCCCGAGAGCGCGGTGCTCGTCGCGGGGATCGGGAACGAGGCGGCGAGCGCGGATTCGCTCGGTCCCCGCACGGCGGCGCGTGTGCTCGCGACCCCGGAGGATCTTCGCGCGGCGGGGCTGCCCCCGGTTTACGCCGTCCGCACGGGCATTCCCGGGGAAACCGGCATCGGGACGCACCGGCACATCCGCGCGCTCGCGGACGAAACCGGCTCCGGGCTCATCGTCACGGTGGACTCTTTGACGGCGCGCTCGGGGGAGAGGCTCGGCACGGTCGTGCAGATCACGGACTGCGGCATCACCCCCGGCTCGGCGCTCGGGCACGCGGCGGGGGAGATCAGCCGCCGGACCATGCCCTGCCCAGTGCTCTCCCTCGGGGTCCCGACCGTGATCCGCTCGGACGTTCTGACCGGGGAGGAGACGGACAAGCCGATGTTCGTCACCCGCGCGGATACCGACGCGATGGTGACGTGCTACGCGAACGTCATCGCCGCGGCGCTCAACGAGGCATTCACGGGAAATAGCGCGGACTGAGGCACGCCCGGGGCGTGCGGAGCATAGGCTTGACGGGTGATCCGGCCGCGTCGGTCGGAAAAACGAAAGGAACGGGGGCGGTTCGGACGGAAGGAAACGGGAACGCGGCCTTGCCCGGCACGGCGGCAGAGCCGGTCCCGGTCGGTTTGCCGCGGGACGGGACGGTATGGTGCGGTTTTTCGGAGGCTGAGCCGGGCGTCCCGTCCGCGCCCGGACAGGCAGCGGACGCGCTCATCCGGCTCGCGCCGTCCCCGAGAGGCTCCGACGCGGGGAAAGCGGGCGAATCCCCGCCGAACGGCGGACCGGACGGCGAATCGCCCGGCGGAGCGCTCGGCAGATTGCCCGGCGGATCGAACGGCGGATCGAACAGCGGAGAGCTCGGGGAACTGCCCGGGGAGCCGTCGGGAGCGGGGGACGGCGAGACGTCCGATAAGGGGGCCCGTGCGGCGTCCGTGATCGGGAGGCGGACAAACCGCTTATCCCGGCTTCGGCGCGCCGCCGCGTGGTTTCTTTCGGGATTCGCCGCCTTTGTCTTCTCGTGTTACGCGGCGAACGCTCTCCTGCGGCTGGAGTTCGGCGGGGAGGACCTCATCCGCGCCCTCGTCGGGGAATGCGCGGGCGGGTATGAGAACGTCGCCGTTCTGAAACCGATCCCGCCGCGGACCGGCGGACTCCCCGCCGCCCCTTCCCTCCCGCGCGGGTTTCGCGACCCGTCCTCACCGCTCGCGGAAGAGGACCCGGCGGGAGGGGTCGGCGCTGACGCGGCGGAAGAACCGGAGGCGGGGCATGGCGAAACGCCTTCCGTGGAGCCCGATGCCGGGACGGACTCTCTCCCTGGGGCGGCAGAGTCCGCGGAATCCGTCGGAACGGCGGACGGTACGGGATCCGGAGAGCCGTCCGAATCATCCGGGCGGACGCAGACGGACGGAGAACAGGGGGAGGAACGGGAGACGCTGACGGAGCAGGCGCAGCGGGCGCAGCGGGCGGAGCGGGCGGAGGACTCCATCTCCCTCTCTCCGCCGGTCGGTCTTTCGAACGAGACCGCCTACGAGCCCGATCTCGCGGCGCTCGCCGCGCGGGAAAGAGTCATCCCGCCCCTCGCGCTCCTCGTTCCCGATGCGACTGACGATGCAGACGCCTCGGAGATGCCCGTCGTGCTGATCCTGCACACGCACGGCACGGAGGGCTACGCGGGCACGGAGCAGAACGGCTGGCGCACGAACGGCGAAGCGGAAAGTGTGGTGGGGATCGGTTCCCTGCTCGCCCGGCGGCTGCGGGACGCGGGGATCGGCACGGTCCACCTGACCGAGGCATTCGACGCGGAGGATTTTAATACCGCGTATTACAGAGCGGCGCGCGCGATCCGTGAAACGCTCGCGGAATACCCGACCGTACGCTACATATTCGATCTGCACCGGGACTCCTGCATCCTGCCGGACGGGTCGGCTTTCGCGCCGGTCTGCGCGCTGGACGGCGGGGGCCGCGCGGCGCGGCTCATGTTCGTCGTCGGGACGGACGAGGCGGGAGCGGACCACCCGGGATGGGAGGACAACCTCGCGCTCGCCCTCCGGCTCGCGCGGAGCCTCGAAGCGGAGAGCCCGGGGCTGACGCGGGACATCAACCTCCGCTCGGCGTCGTTCAACGAGCAATACGCCCCAGGCGCGCTGCTCATCGAGATCGGCGCGGCGGCAAATACAATCGAAGAAGCGTCTCTGAGCGCGGAGCTGCTCGCGGAGGCGCTCGTCCAAGAAATCAAAGGAGAATGAGACCTCCTGCGCTCCGGCAGTCAGCGGGATGCTTCGGTTTCAAAGCAGCTCGACGCCCCCGGAAAGCACAGAGTCCGCCCCCGACGCGTTCAGAGACTGCCGTTTCTCAAATCGGCCGCAGCCGATCTTCCCCATATGTGTCCCTGAAAAACAAACGTACCGCAAAAGCTCCCGACCCCGCCGAAACACGGCGAGCCGGGAGCATTTCGTTTTTCCATTCGTAAAATTCGCTCATCCGAACATGAGCGTCTCTGCCTCGGCGAGGGAGGGGAGCAGGATGTCCGGCTTTTCGGCGTCGGACGCCGCTTCGACGTCGGACAGAAGCGTCTCCCCCGTGAGCACGAGAGCGGCGGTGATCCCGTGGCGCTTGCCCGTGGCAATATCGGTATAGAGCCGGTCGCCGAAGATCAGCATGTTTTCCTTCGTCTCGCCGGTGATCTCGGCGATCATTTCGACCGTTTCGGGATAGGGCTTGCCGAAATAGGTCGGGACCTTCCCCGTGGACGCCGTGACGAGCGCAGCGATCGCCCCGCTGTCCGGGATGAAGCCGTCCTCGGTGGGGCAGTTGAAATCCGGGTGGGTGGAGAGGTATTCTGCGCCGTGCCGGATGAAATCGCATCCGACGCGGAGCTTTTCGTAGGTCAGCGAGGTGTCGAAGCTCGTCACGACGATGTCCGCTTCCCTGCCGTCGGGATGCCCGTCCTCGTCGTTCACCATATCCACGCCCGCCGCGGCAAACTGCCGGTACAGCTCCCGCGTGCCGACGAGGTAGACGCGCTTCCCCGCTCTTTTCCGCGTGAGGAACGCTGCCGTCACATTGCCCGAGGTGCAGATCTCCTCCGGCGTCGGCGAGAAGCCGAGGCGGCTCAGCTTTTCGAGGTAGAACACCGGATCGTGGGAGGCGTTGTTTGTAAAGAAGAGCACGCGCCGCCCGCTTTCTCTCAGCCGGTTGATATAGCGCACGGCAAAATCAAAGGGCTTGCCGCCGAGATAGATCGTGCCGTCCATGTCGAAGATAAAGAGCTTTTTCGAGCACAGCAGCGCGCCTGCCTCGGCTTTGTTCTTTTCGGTGAGCATCATTTTTCCATCTCCTTTATGAGTCCGAGCGCGTAGTGCGCGAAGCCGAGGTCGTTCGGATGCAGGGCGTCCGCCATGAAGAACATGTCGTGCGGCACGAGGGAGTACCCGTCTACGACGCACAAGAACATGGACTTCGCCGCGTCAAGCACCGCCCCGCGACACCGGTCCCACGGTCCCATCGGGCGGCTGCCGTCCTCGTCCCCGCGCCAGATGGGGGTGACGACGAAGAGCTTCGACGCCGGGAAGCGGGTCTTTACGTTCAGAAGCACCCCCGCGAGGTTTTCACGAAACGTTTCGAAAGACGGGATGATGCTCCAGTCGTTCGTGCCGTAGGCGACGACCACGGCGTCCGGATCGAAGCCGACCTCCTCCCGAAAGGGGACGGTATCGGGCCAGAAGCACGCGCCGCCCACGCCCTGAATGAGGCTTTCGGCGCCCAAATGACGGCTGACTATGTACGCGAAGGACTGGCTGTCGTACCGGGCGTTCCAGCCCTGCGTGATGGAGTCTCCGAGAAAGAGCAGCTTTTTTTCATAGCGCGGGCGGCTGACGCGCGCGCCGTCCTCAACCAAAACGGAGGAGAGCACGCCGGGGGTCATGTGTGACGGAAAGGCGAGCGTGATCCTGTGCTCGCCCTCGAGCCCCTTAATCTCGAAGGAGCGCGCGTCGGCTCCGAGAAACTGCTTTGCGAGCACACCGTCGACGAGGAGCTCGAATTTGTCTCCGGCGGCGGTCCCGAACGCGAGGGTCGGGGAGTCGGTCACGAAATCGAGGCGCACGCCCGTCGTCGCCCTCACGTTGTCGACGATCCACGGCGCGGCGGCCCGGAACGCCCCGAGCTGGCGGGACGAGCATTTCACCGGAGCAAGCCCGTCCTCCCCGCAAGCGATTTCCGACGCGCCGACGATCAGCGCTTTGATCTCTTCATAACTGAGTTGTTTCATTCTATCCCCCTTATGAGTTCGACACGCGTGCGGAGCGGAGCAAACCGCCGGAGGCGAAAAGAATTGTCCGGCAGGATGTGAACTTTTTCCGCACGCATTGATTTTCACGGCACGGCATGTTATAATATAATGAGAACTATCTCAAATCCACACAAAAACCGACACGGAGCGATTATGGCGGCACATATCATTATCGGGATCGATATCGGCGGAAGCACGACGAAAATCGTCGGCTTCGACACCTCCGTTCCCTTCACCCGTCTGATCCAGCCCCTCTTTGTACGGGCGGCGGATCCGATCACCTCGATCTACGGCGCGTTCGGCAAGTTTTTGGACGAAAACGACCTCACCCTCGGCGACATCGAAAAGGTCATGGTGACGGGCGCGGGCTCGTCCTATCTGTCCCGTCCGATCTACGGTCTTCCCTCGGAGCCCATCGCGGAATTCAAATCCATCGGGCTGGGCGGGCTCTATCTGTCCGGGCTGGACCGCGCGATCATCGCCTCCTGCGGCACGGGCACGGCGCTGGTGTACGCAGAGGACGGCAAGGACCCGCTCTATCTCGGCGGCACGGGCGTGGGCGGCGGCACCCTCGTGGGTCTGTCCAAGAAGATGCTCGGCATGGACAATGTCGACCACATCTCGGACCTCGCGAAGGGCGGTTCGCTCGACCGGGTCGATCTCAAAATCAAGGACATCACGAAGACCGACATCGTGCCGGGCTTCTCCGACATCATGACGGCGTCGAATTTCGGGCAGGTCAGCGACCTCGCCACGCGGGAGGACATCGCGTGCGGCATCATCAACATGGTCTTCGAGACCATCGGCATGATCTCGATCTTCGCCGCCCGCAACTACGGCATCCGCGACGTGGTGCTCACGGGAAATCTGTCCCGCGTCCCGCAGGCGGAAAGCGTCTTCGCGACGCTCAACCGCATGTTCGACATGAATTTCTCGATTCCCGAAAACTCCGCATTCGGAACCGTCATCGGCGCGGCGCTCGCGGGGATCGGCCTGTAAGACCGCGGAGTCGTGCGATATCCGGAGTTCACATGAAAAAACAAATCCTTTTGAAGCGCTTCCCCGCCCTTTTGCTTGCTCTCTTGTTCCTCCTGCTCTCCGGCTGCGCCGCTCCCTCAAACGAGGAGCCGGCCCAGGCGCCGGAGACGGAAACCGAAACCGATCCGGTTCCGGAGACCCCGCGCGAACCGACCGCATACGGGGACCGGATCCTGGTCCGCGGAAACACGGCGGAGCACGCGCTGACGGATGAGGAAATGCAGAAATACCCGCAGGCGACGAATCTCCCCACGCTCTACATCCAGCTTGACGGGGGAAAAAGCAAAAGCAGCATCAAGCACGGCGTCTTCTCCCCGGCGAGCTACACCATCGTCTCCGACGGCAGGGGCATCGTGGAACAGCCGCTTGATATCGCCGGGCGCGGCAACTACTCCTGGTCCTTCGATCAGAAGACCTACAATCTCAAGCTCGGCACGGCGGAGCCCCTGCTCGGCATGACCGCGGGGCGCAAATGGGTGCTCATCACGACCTGGTCGGACAAGACCTGCCTGCGCAATTTCATCACATTGAATTTCGCGAGCGAACTGCTCGGAATGGACTACGCCTGCGAAACGCGCTTCTGCGACGTGTACATCAACGGCAAATACAACGGGCTCTACGTGCTGTCCGAAAAGATCGCCCTCTCGAGCTCGCGCGTGGACGCGGACGCCCTTTTCGAATGCGAGGCGCAGTACAGGCACGGCGACTGCTCGAACTGCATCGTCTGCCCGAGCGGGTGCCACATCATCTTCAAGGAACCTCTTGACGACGAGACGCTTTCAAAAACGGAAAAGGAAGAGCTTTTCAAAACCTACAAACAGCTTTTGATGAAAGCGGACGTCGCCATGACGAAGGGCATCGACGTGTATTCCCGCTACATCGACGTGGACTCCTTCGTGGACTGGTACATCGCGAACGAGCTGGCGAAGAACTACGATTCCGGCTTCACGACGAGCTGCTACTGCTACGCGAAGGACGGCAAGATCTACATGGGTCCCTGCTGGGACTACGACACCTGCTACGGCAACCAGAACGCCGCGACCTGCGTGTGGCCTGAGGGCTGGCACGTCGCGGACTCGCCGTGGTACGGCATCCTGACCGAGGACGAGGGCTTCAAGGCTGCGCTTCACAAGCGCTGGACTGAGCTCGTGGACAACGGGACGATGCAGAAATTCCTCGACGTGATCGACGAGATGGACGGACTGACCGACGCCTCGGAAAAGCTCGACCACAAGCTCTACCGCTCCGCCCTCTCCCACAACATGCGCTCGAACCCGTCGCGCACCCATGAGGACGAGGTCGCGTACCTCAAAGCGTGGGTACGCATCCGGATGAAGTGGTTCTGCTCCCATTGGTACCTGAACGGCACCCCGAAGAACCTCGATCTGACAGTCGACTATTCCTCGCCTTACTTAAAGGAAATGCGCAGGATCTGGAACTCAAACTGATTCTTTCCCGCAGCCAGACGGCGACCGGACGGCAGCCGTCCTGTTCCGATCCGCCCCCATTATATCATCCCGTCCCGGCAAAATCAAGCGAAAACACGGAGTTGACATGAAAAAACAAATCCTTTCGAATCTCCCGCCCCTTCCGAAATCGAAGCGGCTGTTCGCATGGCTGCTCGCGCTCGCGCTCTTGTCCGTACCCACGCTACTCGCGGGCTGCGAGCGAAACACACCGGAAACAGAGACCGGGACGGCTGAGCCCGCGCAGACCGAAGAAGCGGGAGAGGCCGTCCAAACGACCGACGGCAGCTCCGCCGCGGGAGCGGTCACCGTATCCGCCGGCGGGAGTCGGGTCGTTGTCAGAGGTTCGACGGCGGAGCGCGCTTTGACGGACGCCGAGAAGCAGAAGTACCCGCAGGAGACGAATCTCCCCGCGCTGTACATCACCCTCGCCGGGGGGAAAAGCAAAAGCGACATCAAGCACGGCTCCTTCTCCCAGGCGACCTATACGCTTGTGAACAACGGCACGGGCATCGTGGAGCAGCCGATCGAGATCGGCGGGCGCGGCAATTTCTCCTGGTCCTTCGATCAGAAGACCTACAATCTGAAGCTCGGCACGGCGGAGCCCCTGCTCGGCATGACCGCGGGGCGCAAATGGGTGCTCATCACGACCTGGTCGGACAAGACCTGCCTGCGCAATTTCATCACGCTGAATTTCGCGTGCGAACTGCTCGGAATGGACTACGCCTGCGAAACCCGTTTCTGCGACGTGTACCTCAACGGCAAGTACAACGGACTCTATGTGCTGTCTGAAAAGATCGCCCTCTCGAGCTCGCGCGTGGACGCGGACGCGCTCTTCGAATGCGAGGCGCAGTACAGGCACGGCGACTGCTCAAACTGCATCGTCTGCCCGAGCGGGTGCCACATCATCTTCAAGGAGCCTCTCGACGACGAGACGCTTTCAAAAACAGATAAGGAAGAGCTCTACAAGACCTACAAGCAGCTTATGATGAAAGCGGACGTCTCCCTGACGAAGGGAATCGACGTGTATTCCCGCTACATCGACGTGGACTCCTTTGTGGACTGGTACATCGTGAACGAGCTTGCGAAGAACTACGACTCCGGCTTCACGACGAGCTGCTACTGCTACGCGAAGGACGGCAAGATCTACATGGGTCCCTGCTGGGACTACGACACCTGCTACGGCAACCAGAACGTCGCGACCTGCCTCTGGCCTGAGGGTTATCACGTCGCGGGCTCGCCGTGGTACGGCATCCTGATGGAGGACGAGGGCTTCCGGGACGCGCTTCACAAGCGCTGGACACAGCTCGTGGACGACGGCGTCATTCAGAAGTTCCTCGATGTGATCGACGAGATGGACGAGATGACCGACGCCTCGGAGCAGAAGGATCACAAGCTCTTCCGCTCCGCCCTCACCTATACGGGTCTGCGCGGAAACCTCTCGACGACCAATCACGAGGATGAGGTCGCGTACCTCAAGGCGTGGGTCCGGATGCGGATCAAGTGGCTCAATTCCGAATGGTATCTGAACGGAACGCCGAAGAACCTCGATCTGACCATCGATTATTCCTCCCCTTATCTGAAGAATATCCGGAGGATGTGGACCGGCAGCTGAGCTGACGCGTCGAGCCCCCCGGGCGGCCTTCCCGCAGTCGTTTCACGAAACGGCATGCGATTTCACGTAAACTCCGACATGAAGAAATACAGACTCCGTCCCGCCTCTTTTCTGCCCGCGCTTCTGCTCCTGTGCCTCTTCTTCTGCTTCGGCTCCTGCGGCAAAGCGGGGGAGATCGGGAAAGCCGGGACCGGAGGCTCTCTCGAAACGGAAGTTTTCGGGGAAAACGAAACCGTTCCGGCATCGATTGATCCCGGCGCGGGAAGTCGCGTCGTTGTGGCGGGCAGGTCGTTCGAGCGAGAGCTGACGGCGGAAGAACAAAAGAAATACCCGCAGGCGACGAACCTGCCGACGCTCTACATCCGGCTGAATGACCGCCGGCTGAAAAGCTCGATCAAGAATCATATCCCGATGGGCGCGGTCTGTACGCTTGTGAACAACGGATCGGGCATCGTGGAGATGCCGCTCGAGATCGAAGGGCGGGGGAACATGAGA
>JAEEGL013028890.1_pt1 | contig 22352 bp, 19 predicted proteins | sample 9134231 | NCBI WGS metagenome assembly JAEEGL01 (sample SAMN16246548, study PRJNA631951) | gut metagenome | biome: gut microbiome; feature: rumen; material: fiber-attached | host: Bos | place: Iran: Karaj | collected 2018-10 | reverse complement strand
TTTACATGGCTACGGATGTTACCACCCGCACGGTAGTCTCTTACACTGCCTTTCCACCCTTACCAACAAAAGTTGGCGGTATATCTCTGTTGCACTATCCCGGGAGTCACCTCCGCCGGACGTTATCCGGTATCCTGCCCTGTGAAGCCCGGACTTTCCTCACCTGCACCCTTTCGGGTATTGCAGCCGCGATCATCTGGCCTGCTCAGATATTTAATTTACGCCTTTGGTTGCAAATTTGTCAAGATATTATAATGTAAGGCTTAATGTCATTTTGACAAAAAATCTATCAAGATATGTTGTGAATACACTATCTGCCAAACGTTATTATACGTTAAAGATGCTACCACCAACAAACTCCCTGACGATTGAATTATGCGGAAGTTCTGTTGAGTCGATTCCTATAAAGTAATCCAGGAATTTAAGAAGTCTCTTTGCTTCATAATACTCAGGATCATCTTTTGTTATAGAGAAAAGAAGTGGTTCTGCCTGGTTCTTAAGAACTGCAAGCTCATAAATCTGAGCTGAGTTGAACATCTCATCTGCACTTTCCTGGAATGGGAAGATATTTCTTTCCTCTCCTCTTCTTACAGAAGGCCACATTGATATGGTACGTTTGCCGGATGCGCCTCTTGTTCTTGCATCGCGGACCATACGTCTTATGAGTCTTGCATCAGTTGTGGATATACGGTTGTGCGCGTCTACGTTAAGAGTTGTAAGTGAGCTTACATATATCTTATATTTACTTTCTTTAGGAAGAGCATAGCTCATTTTTTCATTAAGACCGTGTATTCCTTCGATGACGAGGATGTCATCTTCGCCAAGTTTAAGCGGTGATCCCGGATACTCACGTTTGCCTGTAATAAAATTAAATACAGGAAGATCAACTTCTTCTCCGTTAAGGAGCTTGGTCATGTCAGTATTGAACTGCTCGATATCCATGGCACCTAAACATTCAAAGTCGTAGTTACCATCTTCATCGCGGGGAGTTTCCTCGCGGTTTTTGAAGTAGTTATCGAGCGATATCTGATGTGGCACGAGTCCATGTGTGCGAAGCTGTATAGCAAGTCTGTGTGAAAAGCTGGTCTTGCCGGATGAGCTTGGTCCAGCGATCATGACGAACTTAACATGAGGAGAAGCATAGATATTCTCTGCGATCTTACCAATGCGGTGCTCCTGGAGAGCTTCCTGAACAAGGATAAGGTCGCTTAGCTTACCTGAGCATATAACATTATTGAGGTCTCCAACATTCTCGATTCCCATCATGTGACCCCAGTTGCTGGAAAGGATCATCTGTTCGAAAACTTTTTCTCTAGGATCAAAGGTTCTGATCTCGTTAGGGCTTGATGCCGGAGGAAGTACAAGCAGAACTCCTGCATGATACTTCTGAACCTTGAAATATTCCACATATGAAGTATTTGGAAGCATGTAACCATAGAAATAATCACAGAATCCATCCATGCGATATACGTTGATCTCGCTGGCTCTGCGGTATTTGAAAAGGTTAACTTTATCGGTCATTCCTTGTTTGCTGAATATCTCTATGGCATCATCGATGGGATAGGTCTTCTTGGTTATAGGAAGTGCCTCATCGCGCATCTCTTCCATGCGTGCCTGAACTTTTTTTACAAAATCTTCACTGACATTCTCGATCTCCTGATCCTGATTCTTGAATGTGCAGTAATATCCGTATCCGATTGTAAATTCAACTTTAGTACGAACGTTTGGATTCACGTCATGAGCAGCTTTAATGAGCATCATTGTAGCTGTTCTTCCATAGGTCTTGTGACCTATGCTGTCATCCATTGTTACAAAAGAAAGAACGCCGTCAGACTCAACTTTTTTGAAGAGCTCACGGATCTTTCCGTTAAAAATAACCAGTCCTATGCGATTAGTAAAGCGAACCTGATATTCTTTTGCTATTTCTTCAAAAGTTATTCCTTTCGCATACTCTTTTCTCTCACCCTGAACAACTAGTGTAGGCATAATTTATACCTCCTTACTGGATATTAGACAGCTCTACTTATGCTGTTTTATATTCTTGATCCGTAAAACATCATATATCCTGATATGGCGGCTTATACTCTGCGCACATTACTTCCAGTTCGGGAAGTTCCCTGTGTAAAAAGTCTCTCATATAGGGAATAAATATCTTTTCAAGTCCGTAATGACTTGCATCTATTATTGGAAGGCCGCATGCCACGGCGTCAATTCCGTCATGGTGGCCGATGTCACCTGTGATCAGTACGTCAACTTTTTTGTTTATAGCATTTTGGATCACATCGGATCCTGAGCCGGGGCAAATGGCAACTCTTCGTATCTTCCTGTTGGGATCGCCGTACATTCGTACGTTGCCTATATGGAAGCACTCTTTGACATAGCGGGCACATTCTATAAGGCTGATCTTCTGAGGGAGGTCTCCTATTCTTCCGATGCCTTCTCTTGAAAGATCGTCTTCATAGGTTACGTCAAGAACTTCCCTGTGCTCAAGCTTCATTTCATCTGCTGCCGCATCCGCCATTCCCATTACATCAAAGTTGGTATGCATCGCATAATAACTGATATCATAGCGAAGGAGTCGCAGTATTCTTCTACCTATAAAATCGCTGTCACTGACATTTTTAATTCCCTTGAAGATAAGAGGGTGATGCGTAAGAAGCATATCTGCATCAACTCTTACTGCTTCATCGACTATGTCATCTGTAGCATCAAGCGCTATAAAGATTCTCTGGACTTCTTTTTCTGATCGTCCTGCCAAGAGTCCAACGTTATCCCATTCCTCCGCAAATGATACAGGTGATAGCTGTTCAAGGTGTTCAATAATGTCGCGACACTGCATTTTGCTCCCCCCTAATCGACCATTTTAATTACTGCCGGTCTTATAAATCAAAAAGATGAAGTGCGATATTTATATCGGATCGTTCTAAAGATATCTGTTCTGCTCGCTTTATATGCGAATCTTTAACATCTGATATCTTACCTAAAATTGTATCACAGACTGCTTTTTCATGCACAAGAAAGCTCTTAAAATCCGCGTTTGGAGACGTTAATATGCATGGGCCAAAGCGGTCGCATATACGAAGAAGCTGAAAGTCTGTGTAGTTTTCTTTCTTGGAATCGAGAATCTGTTTAAGTTTATCTATGGCATTAAGATATACCCTGGGAAGATTTTCTGAAAATATCTCATCATTCACACATGTCTTGATGACTGGATAATATTTTCCGTCTTCAAGAAGGAATTCTTCCTGTACTATCTCATAGCCTTTTTCTCTTAAAAAGATACGGAACTGCATTAGTTCAGACTGAGGCTCAAGTATAAGTGTTTTGAGCTTTACGGACCTGGGATCTTTATTTTCTAAGATCTTCTGCATAAGAGGTCCACCCATTCCTGCGCAGATCATAGTATCTGCTTCGCCTTCTAAGAGCTTTTCAAGGCCGTCAGAAAGTCTTGTTTCTATTACGTCTTCAAGCTTGTATTCTTTGATGTGCTGGGTTGCTCTTTCAAGTGGGCCTTTTCTAACATCCATGGCTATTGCATGTGATGCAAGGCCGGCTTTTGCAAGATAAATAGGGACAAATCCATGATCTGTCCCTACATCAGCTACTTTACTTCCCGGTTCTACCATATCTGCTACAGTTTGCAGTCTTTTGGAAAGCGCCGGAAGTTTATTATTGTCTAGTTCGTTTTTGTCCATATTAGTTACCATTTCTGAGTAATAAAGTTCTAGTTGGTGCAAAATCATCTGATTATCAGCGGTTTTAATATCATTACTATGCTGAAATTAACAGATTATCAGCTGATTTAATGTCATTCTATTCTGAAGGTGCGCTCATCTTCATCCAGCGGAATGTTTTTTTGCTCGATACGTTCGATGTTTATATATCTTCCGCGGCCAATCTGCGCAAGGAAAAGATCTATCTCTTCTCTTTCACCCTGAACCTGCGCTGTAACTGAGCCGTCCCATTCATTGTGAACGTAGCCTGTAAGGCCAAGGCTGTTAGCTATATGATATGCGGTGTAGCGAAATCCTACGCCCTGAACGTCACCGTAAAAAGTCATTGCTTGTCTTATCATATTAACCTCATGTCACGACTGTAAGGAGTGACTAATGGTCTGATATAGTGTACTAGTTTATTTAATCAAATCCTTGGAATCAAGCACTATTGTAAATGGGCCGTCGTTGGTAAGGCTTACCTTCATGTCTGCGCCAAATACGCCTTTTTCTACAACAGGAACCTGTTCTTTACATTTTGCGATTATATATTCGTAAAGATCATTAGCAAGTTCAGGGCCTGCGGCATCAGTAAATCCCGGTCGGTTGCCGTGTCTGCAGTCTGCATACAATGTGAACTGAGAGATGAGAAGGAGCTGTCCGTCTACTTTATCAAGGGAAAGGTTGGTCTTTCCATTTTCATCAGCAAATATGCGAAGTCCAAGCATCTTCTTGACCATAACATCAGCAATTTCTTTGGTATCATCATGGCCTATTCCGATAAGGACCATAAAGCCTTTGCCAATCTTACCTTTAACTTCTCCGTCAACAGTAACCTGTGATTCTGATACTACCTGTATTACAAAACGCATTTACATTCTCCAATTCTAAGTAAGTTATTACAATTAAGCTCAGAGAGTATATCAGATTGATACGATTTTATAAACTGCATGAAATATCAGTCTGCACCGCCCTCGGCTTCAATTTCTTTTATAATACATTCATTTCCGCGTAAAAGCCAGGTCTGATCGCTATTACAATAAGGGCACTGTCTTCCGTATCTGACAGTCTCATATTCTTTTTTGCAAGAGTCACACCAGGTAACTGCTGGCATCGTCTCAAGTTTAAGCTTTGAATCCTTGATAACAGGATAGCGTACTTTGAAATAATCCCAGCAATCCTCAAAAAGATCTGTCATTATTCCTGATACTTCTCCAACCTGAAGGGTTACAGATCCAATCTTTGAAAGTCCATTTTCTTTTGCTGTCTCATCCAGTGTTTTAGCAAGATGAGTAACAATTCCCATTTCGTGCATAATCCTTTATAATCCTTTATACCTTCCATTGTGAAACCTGGCTTCTAAGCCAGTCTTCAAGTTCATTCATTCCTTCTCCTGTCTTGGCTGAAACAGGGAATATCTTGATATTCTCGTTAAGGCGCTTAACTCGTTCTATGCACTTTTCAAGATCAAAGTCAAAATAGTCTTTGGTATCAATTTTGGTGATTACGAGTGCATCGCTTTTTTCAAACATAAGAGGGTACTTTAAAGGCTTATCGTCGCCTTCAGGTACACTTAATATCATGATATTGGCGCCGGCGCCTGTATCGAATTCTGCAGGGCAGATGAGGTTGCCGACATTTTCAAGGAATATAAGGTCGAGTTCTTCTGTTCCCATGGCTTCCATGGCGCGTCTTGTCATGCCTGCGTCCATGTGGCACATTCCGTCAGTGTGGGCCTGAATACTTCTTGCGCCTGCTTCTTCTACTCTTATTGCGTCAACATCAGAGGCAATATCTGCTTCCATGACACCGATTTTTTTATCGTCTTTCATGTCTTTGATTATTTTGGACAAAAGAGTTGTCTTGCCTGATCCGGGGGATGACATGAGGTTTACAAGAAGTGTTCCCTTCTTTTTCATCTCCATACGGATTTCATCTGCATCTTTATCGTTAGACGCTGTAACTGAAGCGTTAAGTTCTATTGTTTTCATTTGATACTCTCCTTTTCTGAGTATTAAAGTTGTGACTTATAAATATAATCTGAGTAGTTCTATATTATCTGCTCATCTCGATCTGCTCAGTGAGCCACTCTATCCATTCTTCAAAGCCGTCGCCTTTAAGTGATGAAACTTTGATTATCTTCATATCTGGATTAAGCTTAAGCACACGCTCTTTGCAGGCTTCATAATCAAAATCAAAGACCGGGGCTACATCTATTTTACCAATGAGCATACAGTCACTTACTGTGAACATAAGCGGGTATTTAAGTGGCTTATCATCGCCTTCAGGTACGCTTAATATCATTACGCGCTTGTTGGCACCAACGTCAAATTCTGCAGGGCATACAAGATTACCGACGTTTTCAAGAAATACAACGTCAACGTCGTCAAGTCCGAGGCCTTCAAGTCCTCTTCTTGTCATGTCTGCATCCATGTGACAGCTTCCGCCTGTGTGAAGCTGGATGACTTTAGCGCCAGCTTCTGCTACAGTTCTTGCATCTACATCGCTGTCAACATCAGCTTCCATTACACCTATGCGGTACTTATCTTTAAGTGCATTTATTGTACGAACAAGGGTTGTTGTCTTGCCGGCTCCGGGAGATGCCATCAGGTTTACAAGAAATATATTATGCTTTTTAAGAAGCTCTCTTACTTTGGCTGCCTCTGCATCGTTATCTGCTATTACACGTTCTTTGGTTTCTAAGATTTCAAATGATCTGTCACTCATTTTTATTTCCTTTCTCACTCATATGCTAATATTAAAGGCATAGTAAACTTATTTTATCAGTATAGTTTCCATGATTCAATTAGCATTTTTTCTCAAAATCGACAATTTTGTATTGTGCAGATGTTCTTTTTATCATGTATTCCGTATATTTATCTTCTTTTTTGGTCAATAATGCATCATTTTGACATCTGAAAAATTGGATAAATCCGTCTATTATTTTATAATAGAAATGAATTAATTGTGTATTCATAAATACTTTATTCTGTCCGAAAAAAATACTATATGACCCTTGTTATTCTTTTAATTTGATCTTTTAAACCATATCTATGGCTAAGGAGGTTAATCCTGTGTTAATTGCATCCTACAGCTTTGGTTCCGGAGAAAATAAAATTTCTGATACATCTTTTTATGATAAGTCCAAAGGTTATGGGTTTGTAGATCTGAGGACTCCAATTGGCAATACGGCTTCTGAACGCTCATTATATGCGGGCGGTTGGAACCTGAGAAAATCTTTTAAAACTCCCTGGGACGATATTGTCACAGCTACTGATGATGGCCTTTTTACCAATCACAGAAGAGAAGTTATCATCTTCAAAGCGACAGTTCCTTCATTTGGTACCTACAAGATAAACTTTACAGTTACAGCTGATGTAGGTGATATCAGGGATATGCGTATTTTTGCAGGAAGAAGGAACCTTATTGCTTCCGGGATACACATTCATGAAGGTGGCACATATTCAAGGACTTTCTATGTTAATGTAACTCCTTATATCCCGGCTCTTACTTCCGTTCCATGCATGGAGAAAGCAATTTATATAAGTATCTGTGGTCATAATGCAGGTATTTCTCATATTGATATTGAGCAGGATTCTGCTCCTGTTCTTTATGTGGCAGGCGATTCTACTCTTACTGATCAAAATGCCCCTTGCCCTTATTATCCTTATGGAAGTGGCGGCGGTTGGGCACAGATCTTTGCCCAGTTCTTTGATAGTATCTCAATCTGCAATTATGCTCACTCGGGACTTACTACCAATTGTTTTAGAGATGACGGTCACTGGGATATACTTGCCAAGTACATCCGAAAAGGCGATATCTTCATGCTTCAGTTCGGTCATAACGATCAGAAGCGCCGTAATCTTACAGCTTTTGGCGGATATATCAACAATTTAAGATGGTATGTCAAAAAGATCAGAGAATTCGGGGCTTATCCTGTGATCTGCTCACCTATAAGCCGTATACCATTTACAGACGAAGAGACAGGCAAAAAATGTTCTCTTTTGAAGACACATGCTCTTGCAGCTATGCAGGCTGCAGAGGAACTCAATGTTCCTTTCATCGATCTTCATACTCTTACTTTTAATAAGTGGATAGAACTTGGTGACAAGGCATATGACTATTTTACAGATATGACTCACACCAATGATTATGGAGCATCTTTGATAGCAACTATGGTTGCTGATGAGATCAGGAGCAAGAAGATCGAACCTTTATGTAACTTTATAAATCCTGATGATCCTGTTCCGTTTACTCCTGATATGGATATCAAGGAACTTCCAAAAGAGCCTGAAGAAGCAAGCATTTTCGATATCAATATTCCTTATGTTGATATTGAGGGTACTCCTCAGTATGAGATGATAACTAAGGCTTTCAAAGGCGGACTTCTTGATCCATGCATCATGTACCTGCATCCTGATCAGACAATGGCAAGGGCACAGGTACTTATGGTTCTTTTTAAAGCACTGAGAATCGAAGGAAGACGTCCTTATCACGGAAGGTATATAGATATTGGCAGATATGAATGGGATTCATCTTACGTAGAAACCTGCATTCAGGAAAATCTTATCGATGAGATGACTACTCCTGATGATCTGTTCAGACCGGATGACCCTCTTACTTATGCTGAATTTGCAAGTCTTTGTGAACGTGGTATGGAAAAAGAAGTATTAAAGCGGCCTGATCTTGGATTATCAGAGTGCCTTCGCAAAGCTATAGCTGATGGCATAATTTCATCAGAAGCTGTTTATATTGAACCTTCTGATTTCGATACAGAAAAGATCACGGATGGCGGATGTGCTATTACGAGAGGCGAGATATATGCAGGTCTATACAGGGTCATGGAGATAATGAATAATGTTGGATCAAAGCTTCCGTCTGATACGGAGATGCATCCTGTAGGTTAAAAAGCATCTGAATAGATAGAATAAATAGAAAGCAGAAAAAGGAAAGTAGAAATAAAGGAAGTAGAAATAAAGAAAGTGAAATAAAGAAAGTAGAAATAAAGAAAGTGAAATAAAGAAAGTGAAATAAAGAAAGTGAAATAAAGAAAGTGAAATAAAGAAAGTGAAATAAAGAAAGTGAAATAAAGAAAGTGAAATAAAGAAAAGAGGCCTTCGAAATGAAATAATTCATTCGAAGGCCTTCTATTATCTTATTTAAGATATGGTGCAAGTTTTTTGCCAACAAAGGTAATAACAGGTCCAAGAAGAAGGGCCATTACTACGATACCAATGTTCGGCTTGCCGCCAAAAAGGCAGCCGATGATGATTACCAGAAAATCATAACCCATTCTTACATACTTAAAGGATATGTTTTTTAATAATCTGTCATGAATTATAACAGGAAAAGCATCATAGGGAGATACTCCCATATCTGTATTCATGTAAAATGATGCTCCTATTACAAAACATACGATTGCAACCGCAAATATAATTCCTCTTGCCGGAAATGTTGTAAAAAAATCTCTAGGCAGGATTTTACTCCACATCCATCTGCAAAAGTCTGAAATATAGCCTATGAGCACCATATTTGCAAATGTTCCGGGGCCTATTTTTTTGATATCAAATAAAATTACTACTATGAATAAAGCTGCATTTAATATAAGCTGCCAGGTTCCAAAAAGTATCCCAAATTTCTTGGATATCGCAACGTTCATAAATGTACATGGATCTGTTCCAAGGTCAACCTCTATGAGGAATGAAAGGAAGAAACCCATACACAGTACACCAACAAGCATTAAAACAAGTTTTTTGAAAAATGCAGGCTGGTGTGTGTACACATATATCTTTTCTTTCATCAGTCGAGGTAATCCTTTAACTTGCGGCTTCTGCTGGGATGACGAAGTTTACGCAGTGCTTTTGCCTCGATCTGACGGATACGCTCACGAGTAACGTTGAACTCTTTACCAACTTCTTCAAGAGTTCTTGCTCTTCCATCATCAAGACCGAATCTTAAACGAAGAACCTTCTGTTCACGCTCTGTAAGAGTTCCAAGTACTTCTACAAGCTGCTCTTTGAGAAGTGTGAATGCTGCTGCATCAGCAGGTACAGGAACGTTATCATCCTGAATGAAATCTCCAAGATGTGAATCTTCCTCTTCACCGATAGGTGTTTCGAGTGATACAGGCTCCTGAGAGATCTTGAGGATCTCACGTACTCTTTCTACAGGCATGTTCATCTCTTTAGCGATCTCTTCCGGAAGTGGCTCACGACCAAGTTCCTGAAGGAGCTGTCTTGAGATACGGATAAGCTTATTGATAGTCTCAACCATATGTACAGGGATACGGATAGTTCTTGCCTGATCGGCAATGGCTCTTGTAATAGCCTGACGGATCCACCATGTTGCATATGTTGAGAACTTGAATCCCTTACGGAAATCGAACTTCTCTACAGCCTTGATAAGACCAAGGTTACCTTCCTGAATAAGATCAAGGAAAAGCATTCCACGGCCAACATATCTCTTTGCGATTGATACAACAAGACGAAGGTTAGCTTCTGCAAGCTTGTTCTTAGCATCATTACCAAGGTCGATAAGCTCCTGAAGTTCTGCATCAGACTTGCCTTCGATAAGCTCTTTCTCATCATCCTTAAGGTCTAAAGCATCACGGTCCTGTGCTTTAAGAACGCGCTCAGCAAGCATACCATTTTCCATATCCTGAGCAAGAACGATCTCCTGATCAGCATTAAGAAGCGGAACCTTACCGATCTCCTTAAGGTACATACGAACAGGATCTTCAATACTTACGCCATCCGGAACTGAGAGGTCGATATTCTCCATATCAACTTCTTCTTCGTCGTCAAGGTCGATGTCTTCATCATCAACTGGGATATCATCAACATCCTCAGACATACGAAGAACGTCAATGCCTGACTTTTCAAGCACTTCAAGTACGCTATCGAGCTGATCTTCATTAAGATTGAGTTCTGAAAGCTGATCACTGATCTCGTCATACTCAAGAACGTTCTTTTTCTTCTTAGCAAGAGAAAGAAGCTCTTTGAGTTTTAATTTGAACTTCTCCTGAGCATCCTCATCAAGTTCTCCTTGTGACTGACTCTCTTTTTCTGCTGTATCTGCCTTTGTTTTTGCTGCTTTTGCAGGTTTTTCTGGCTTTGGTGCCTTTTCTGTCTTGGAAGTCTTAGGAGTTTTTACTGCCTTTACTTCTTTATCTTCAACTTTGTCTGCAGCTTTTTTTGCAGAAGTTTTAGCCTTTGTAGTAGCTTTTGTTTCTTTGACTTCTTTTTCTTCTTTTGTTGCCTTAGTCTGACTCACTTTGCCTTTTACTTCCTTCTTTTGTGTTTTAGTTTCGTCCTTTACGGCCGATTTTTTTACAGGCTTATCAGCAGTCTTGGTTGCAGCTGCTTCATCCTTTTTGGTCTTAACTTTTTCTGCCTTAGACTTTTCAGTCTTAGTTTTTTCTGTCTTAGCTTTTTCTGTCTTTGATGCTGATTTTGATACTGCCTTTGATTTTTCAGCCAAGGTCTTACTCTTAGCTTCCTTTTTGTCATCACTCTGCGTCTTCTTGCTGGTACTCATTGTTTCCTCCCTTGGGGCAAATATGCACCTATTGAAAAATCCGTATCGTGCGATCTTCAGTCAAGTTCAATGCGACTATGCGCCAGTTCTTCCAGCTTCTTTTTGCTGTCTACGATTGTTTTGAGCGCGTTTGCATCTCCCAGCTGTATCTCACTTTTCTGCTTTTCATAAGACATCCTGCGGATATCATAAATGATATCGTGCAGAGCTTTCTCTTTTTCCTCCCTGGTTTCTATTCGAACCAGATTGGTGTTGAAAATCTCGGATACCTTGGACTGCTGCTCTTCATCATCTGGAAAAAGAGAGATGATTGTCGCAGCAAGAAATCTGCCGGCATCAAGACCTTCATACATTTTCTGAGCGACTTTACGGTATAGTTCATCAGTAAAATCGTCAGGGCTAATATATTTTTTTACTATTTTATATATATCAGGTTCATCAGCAATCCATGTGAGCAACACTCGTTGAGGCTTTAGGACATTCTCCATCGGATCCCTCTTTTTTTGATTCTGATTCACCTTAATATCTTGTTTTGGCTGCGTCCTGCCTATACCCTCTGAAGCTACAGATACTACAAGGTTCTTTAAATCATTGACCGGTATAGCAAGTTTGGCAGCTGTTGCCTGTATATAATTTTCTCTTTCAAGACTTTCCTGGAATTCACAAAGCCTTCTTGCAACGGCTCTGTAGTAAGCTGTTTTACCGGCAGGATCGGTCATATCAAAATCCCGTTCCATTATCCTTATCTCGAAAAAGAAGGTATTCTCGGCATCACGAAGTCTTCTTTCAAAAGCATCCCTGCCTTCGTTTTTGATGAATTCGTCTGGATCTTTATAAGGTTCAAGGTTAAGAGCTTTGCCGCGAAGTCCGGCTTCTTTAAGGATCTGTATCGCACGAAGCTCTGCTTTGACTCCCGGTCCATCGCTATCATATGAAAGGATAACTTCAGGAGTATATCTTTTAATAAGCTGAGCCTGCTCTGCTGTAAAAGCGGTTCCAAGGGAAGCAACCGCCTCAGTAAAGCCTGCCTGATGCATGGCTATTACATCCATGTAGCCTTCGCACAAAATGAAACGCCCGGCTTTGGAATTCTTGGCAAAAGACAAACCGTAAAGATTTCTTCTTTTGTTGAAAATAGGCGTATCGTTGGTATTTACATATTTGGGTTTGGCATCTCCAAGTACTCTTCCCCCAAAACCTATTACCCTGTTATTTATATCGAATATCGGAAACATGACTCTGTTCCAGAAAATGTCATGTGTGCCTCTTTTTTCATCATGTGCAGCAAGTCCTGCAAGGATCATGATCTCATCAGAATAGCCTTTTTTGCGAAGGTGATTGACAAGCATATTAGATCCGACAGGAGCATATCCAAGGCCAAATTTCTGCATCGTCTCACTGCTCAACATGCGGCCTTGAAAATAATCAGAGCCGGCCTTTCCGCCCTGACCACGAAGCTCATAAAAATAGAACTTTGCAGCTTCTTTATTTGCATCATAGATCAGCTGTCTTTTTGAGCGTTCTTTTCTGGCTTCTTCCGTATCATCTGCTGCCGATAGTGCTATTCCAGCCCTATCTGCAAGCTCTTTGACTGCTTCAGGAAACGTGAGACTGTTATACCTTTGCAGGAAGCTGAATACATCTCCTCCTACGCCACAGCCAAAGCAATGATACATCTGTTTACTTTGTGATACTGAAAAAGAAGGTGATTTCTCATTATGAAAAGGACATAGTCCCATGTAGTTAGATCCCTTTTTTTCCAGATGGACATATTGCCCTATCACATCAACTATATCATTACGTGAGCGGATTTCTTCAATCAACTCGGGTGTGAACTGCATCCTCTTACCTCATGTCTAGACCATTGGGGACAAAAAAACTAATATACTGACCACGATTTTGGAATGAACAATTCTTCATAACGCGCAATGGCAAAACGATCAGTCATTGAGCTGACATAATCACAGGTAACCTTTTCGATAGGCTCTCCCTGTTCCAGAAGGTTCTTCAAATACCCTGGGAATCTGTCTTCGTGGTGCAGATAATAGTCATATAATGTTTTTACAAGATCAACCGCCTTGCCCTCTTCCCCTTTGGCAACGGGATTGGTATAGACTCTTGCAAACATGAACTTACGAAGTTCCAGCATTGCATTGTAGACATCATCTGACATTCTGATGTCATCTTTATCAGTGCTGTTTTCAACAATGTCATGGATAAAGGTATCCAGCCATTCTCCATTAGTCTTGCCTACGATCTTACTTATTTCTTCAGGTACGTCGTCAGGACTAAGTATGCCGCCTCTTATAGCATCATCCATATCGTGATGAATATAGGCGATCTTATCGGAAAGTCTTACTACTCTGCCTTCCAAAGTGGCAGGTGTAAGCTCCATTTCGTGATTTATGATTCCATCTCTGACTTCCCATGTCAGATTGAGACCTTTACCTTCTTTTTCAAGCATGGTAACAAGTCTAAGGCTCTGCTCATTGTGCCTGAATCCATAAGGGCTCACAGCATTTAAGGCTCTCTCGCCGGCATGGCCAAACGGAGTATGTCCAAGATCATGACCAAGCGCTATGGCTTCGCATAAATCTTCATTTAATCTAAGTGCTCTTGCAAGTGTACGCGCATTCTGCGCAACTTCCAGAGTATGGGTCATCCTGGTTCTGTAATGATCGCCGTCAGGAGTAAGGAAGACCTGTGTCTTATCTTTTAATCTTCTAAAAGACTTTGAATAAAGGATCCTGTCTCTGTCTCTTTGAAAGCACGGTCTGATATCACATAACTCTTCTTCTCTTTCACGTCCTTTTGATCTGCTGCTAAGGACTGCATAAGAACTTAAAGTCTGCTCTTCCCGCTTTTCAAGGTTTTCACGTATTTTCAAATAAACTCCATTCTGTGGAATCAGTCCAAAACGCTATGATCTGAGTTCCACTCATCAATACGCTGTTCATACTGATCATTAAACCATGAAACTGCCTGATCAAATCCATCTTCACTGAATTCGAACTCACATGATGTCATTTTGGATGGATCTGTCTGACCGTATGCGTATGGTTCAGGCCAAACAGTAGCCACAAGCTTTGCTTCGCCTCTTTGATCCACCGGAATAAAGATAACATTAGCGAGAGGGTCTCTTGCCAGTCTATATCTCATTCCTTTATAGCTTCCAAAAAAGGCTTCACCGTAATTATAGTGATTGAAGTTGAAAAAAGTGTGCTTTTGTATTGGTCTTACATCCTGAATATTGTCATCCATTATCCGTTTATCCTTAGATGTCTTTTTTACAGATCGAATTTACCGATATCCTTATGGTTGACAACGTAGTACACCTTATTGTCTTCAGGTTTAACATAAACCTGTACTTCCTGTATATCGGTCAATTTATGTCCGCTTGCAACATAATGTTCTCTTGCTTTTTCAAGAAGATCTGTTGTACGGACTTCTATATTTTTGTACTGAATATAAACTTCGTCTTTTTCATTCTTTTTCATGACCTGACGAGTTATATCATCGCTAACGAATTTTGCAGCTTTTCTGGCCTTTTCAGAACCTTCTTTAATGCCTTTAGCGGCTGGCTCTGCTGCCTTTTTAGCCTTCTTGATGTAGGGATCAGCTTTCTTCATTGTATCGTCTATGAATGGCTGTGCTTTAGATTTGATATTCTCTACATAAGGCTCTGCACTTTTACGTGCATTTTCAATCACCGGCTTGGTAGCATCCTTAATGTCATTTATCACAGGCTTAGCCTGTTCAGACAAGTCCTGAGCCACTTCGGTCAAGGAGTCTTTTATCTTCTTAATCTTGTCGCCTGTCTTATTCTCTGCCATAATCTCGCTCCTTTTAAACAAAATTCCGCCCTTATAAAACATACTGCAACAGATTAAGTATACCACATAATGTCAAACACTATGACTAGTTTTTTACTTTATTCAAAGACGTTTTTGTCTGACTGAACTACCTGTCCTGTAAATTCACATCTAACCGTAACGCGGCTTGCTCCGCCTATGGTACAGGTAAACACAGTAAGGTCCCAGTCTCCTTCGTCCATAGCTTCAACGTCATATGTATCAAGTATCTGAGTATTAGTAACCGTATAATAAAAGCTAAGGCCGTTAACATCAGTAACTATTATGGTATCGCCGCTTACAAGATTCTTGAGTCTTCCAAAATGTCTGTCATAGTTGTGGCCTGCAATTATAAGGTTGTTTTCATATACCGAACCTTTATAACGGCATGGGGATATCTTGGCATTAAGAGACGACCAGTCCCTTTGCACAGGAAGTTCAAGGTCCAGTGACGGAATGGAAACTACTGCGATAAAGCTTTGACCGTCCACGTCTATAGCAGGCATTTCGCCTTCACTTGGAACTTCTATCTTGTCTTCATAATCAGGAATCTGATCCTTGATAGAAGACATATATGAATCAGCAAGCTTTCCTGCTTCACTGTTCTCTATGTAGTTTCTTACCACAAAGGCCATTGCACCAATGATACATACAAGGCCAATTGCCTTCATCACTTTTCCCTTTGTAATCTTCATAACAAAACCTCATTAACTAAGCAAAACAAAAAGGTCTCCAGATAAAAACAAGCGAGAAGAAAGCATCCCCGCTCCTTCCCGCTATATATTGTAAATGTTTTTTAAGTATTTATGTATGTCTTAGGCTTTTTTTCTGTCACTAATAAATCCTGCAGCAAAGAATCCGATTCCGATTAAAGCCAGTACAAATACCGGCCACCAAAGCTGACCTGTCTGAGGAAGTCTCGTTGCTCCCAAAACCTCAGGCGTATCATCTTCTGTAATGGCAAGTCTTACTGCACCAAGTACCTCTTCAACAGGGTTATCAGGTGTAGTAGGCTCTTCAGGTGTTTCCGGAGGTGGTGTCTCATTGCCTGTATTAGTCATAGTATATACATTGCCGCTTATGCTATAGGTCACTGAGTATCCTGATGGTACTGTCTCGGATACAGTCCAGCTATGGCCCTCTCTGTATGACCATGAATAATGCCAGTTATTGGATGCTGAAAGTGTAACTGTCTCATACAGCTCTCCATCCAGATATATCTTAACTTCGATAGATGATGGACGTTCCATGTCATTATCTATCCAGTTCTTGTAGAGATTGTACTCAACCATACGAGGATTGAAGTAATATTCACACTTTGCAGTTACATCAACTACATATTCTTCTCCATTGTCATATACCCATGTATCTGTTTCAGGATCGATTGTGGGTATTGATGTGAAAAATGGTGTGAATGTATAAGTACAGTCGTTGGAACTATCTTCAAGTGTATCACTTACTACCAGATAGATTCCAAGTTCCAGATTACTGATAGCTGCAATACCTTCAGAATCTGATGATCCATTAGCATCTTCTTTGGTGCCATTTGTATATATGTATGTCTTAACCGGATTAACAAGACTGTTCCATGTATCTGCAGATGAGATGCTGTTTATATCAGTCGCTTTAACTTCAGCAATCTCAGCATAAGGCATCAGCCACTCAAATTCCCCCACCTCGTTAACTGAAGCTATGCGATAGAGATGAATGTTAACCCCTTTTATAGGTGTAGGATTATTAACATTATCTTCTGTTACATCGCATCTGTAAGATAATCTCAGTGTACCTTTTTTGGAAAGATCAATCCTGTTTCTGGCTTCCGAGATACTGGTCTTATCAGCGAATATAGCCATTATAATGAACAATGCCATTATTGACCTGATTATTCTTTTGATAACTTTGTACTTCTTTTCCATATAATCCCTCAAATCACTTAAACCTTTTTGATGTCCTTATCATAAATATAATAAATATGATCACAAGAATCGGTACAGCTATAAATACCGAAACAGTAAGTGTACTGTATGGTGTAGCATCAGCCGTAATTATGAGTCTTGCCTCTTCGTCATATTCAACTCTTTTTCCCCTTACAAGAAGACGATGTGTATTAACGCCGTAGGGTGTACATGTAACAAGCGTCACATAATCCTCTCCGTCATATACATACAGACCCTCTGTCTCGTTTGGAAGGACTATATTTATCGAATCAACTTCATACGCAAACACCTGATCCATGATATGTAAAAGGAATGTATCTCCTTCTATCATCTGATCAAGGTTGGTCAAAAGCTCAGAAGATGGCAAACCTCTGTGCCCTGAAAGGACTGTATGAGTTGACAGCGTTCCTGTAGGAAAAGATGTTCCCGGAAGATGTCCTATACCAACTGAAAGGACTGTTTCTTCAACACCATGGTAAATTGGAAGATATACTCCGATGTTTTCTATTTCAAGATAACCAATAATACCTGTTCCTGTAGGATCTAAAATACTGTTGTATTCCTTCATTTCTTCATCAGTAAGATTAAAATCCATTACACCTGATGCTATCTTTTCGTTGTAAGCTATCGCTGTGTCCCAGAAAGCTGAATAATCTTCAGGTGTCAGGCTTTCCAATGCCACATTATAATCTGCTATAGCTTTGGACTGCTGCAAGCCATTGATGTAATTACTAACTGATGGATATAAAAAAATACATAATCCGACAATAAGAACTGCAGCGAAAAAAACTGTAGAAAAATGTTTTTTTATATTATTTATCATTCGCTACCTCTTTTGCCTAGTTCTCCACCACCCTGTGACAGGCAGTGGAGATAACGGATATAATCCGTTTGAATCAAATCACAAAACTGCTTAAATTATGCAGCTGTCTTTCTCTTTACGATGAATGCAGCTACTGCTGAAAGGATAAGTACTCCACCAACAAGGTAGAACATTGTTGTACCAACACCACCTGTTGAAGGAAGGTAAGCACCTGTTGTATTTACTACATAAAGAACGTTATCTTTTACAGAAACATTACCAATCTTAGTAGCGTCATTCTCGCCATATGCAGCTGTGATAGTACCAACTGCTGTGTGGTTTGTAGAATCTGTTACAGATCCTGCGATAGAAATCTTAATGTCATCTGTAAGCATGTTGTAACCAGCTTTAGCCTGTGTCTCACGGAGATAGTAAACACCTGTGTCAAGACCCTTGATCTGGATCTTACCTTCTGAAGATGTAACAATATCCTCAGTAACATTATCGGCATTCTGATCTACAGCTAAAGTGTAAACACCATCTGCATTCTTAACTACTTTAAGAACTGTTTCCTGATCAGCTGCAAGAAGATTGAAGTGTGTATCATCAAGTGTCTTGCCGTTGCCATCCTGCTTTACGATGTTGAGATCATATGTATATGTGTATGTACGATCATACTCTGTCTTACCGCCATTACCATATGAAACATATGTTTCGTTCATCTGGCCCTTGTTAACTTCTGCCTCAGCTGTGATGTCAGCTGTATAAACTACTGTTACATAAACTAAATCTGTAAGTGTCTCTGTGTACTCTGTAGCAAAAGAAACTGTGAATCCGTTTCCGTCTTTTGCAGAAACTGCGATGCTCTTAACAGCTTCTGTTATATTATTACCTGCAGCATCCTCGGCATAGTAAACCTTAACATCATCATTGTAGTTAAGAGTAGCATCCATAGTATCGTGAAGAACTACGTTTGTTGTCTTAGGTAAAAGAGTAACCTTTGTTTTGAATGTTACTGTGTCACCGATCTGACCATCGTTCCACTCACCCCAGCCATTGCTTTCGTCAATGCTGAAAGTCTCAGAAGCTCTGGAGTTCTCCTGAACTTCCTTCTCAGGAGCAGGTGTTGTAGAGTTCTTCTCTGCAACTGAAACAGAAGGTGATGTAAGACCTGTACTGTTGATAGCACCAAGAGAAGAATCAATTACATAGTAACCATAAGGAAGATCTGTAATTGTTGTAGTATCTCCTTTTGCAGTTACTGTTTTTGCAACAGTTAAGTTCTGGTGTGAAGCAATGTACTTAATGCTTCCTGTTTGGATAGCAGATTTAAGTGCTGTTGCATTTGACTCGTTAACGCCTGTTACATAGTAATCATTATCATACTTTGTGATAAAAGAGCTAAGGTTATACTCATCACTTGTAAAAAACTCAACCCATTCTGTTGTAACTTTATATGTACCCTGAGTATCTGCGAACTGGCCATCAGCATTAAGTGATTCATCAACAGCTGTGTACTCAAGTACTTCATATGCAGTATATGTTTCGCCTGCAGTTGTTCCTGTTATTGTAATGCTTCCCTTTGCGCCTTCAGCATTTGCTGTGATAGAACCTGTAGCTGTTACACTAAGAAGTGTAGCTGTCAGAATTCCTGTTAATAGTGCCTTGAATTTCTTCATTTCTTTCTCCTTTTCCCTGTTCCCCTGGCCTTCTCTAAAGTAAGACTTAACCCGGTGTCAGATAAATGTGTTTAATGATGTTTTTAGCTGTTTTTCTTTTTGCTTATTTCATAAATCGTGAACTTAAACACGATAATATGCCATAGTGTATCATTTGACCCATCGTACAAATGCTCATATTTTTATAACATTTTGTATTTTTAAATTTGAGTCATGATTTTTTACTTCTCTTCATAATGAAGAACGCAATTGCTGCAAGAACCAAAATTCCACCAATAACTCGGAATATTGTGGTTCCGATGCCTCCTGTTGAAGGAAGGATATTATTCACAAGTGACATATTGGTAATTGTGATATTACCGTAATCATATGTATCTCCAAGAGTCATCGTATAATCAGGATTTGCCTGAGCTGTGGTTGTATTCCCATTTGCATCAACATATGTATATGTGACGCTATATAAGGAATAATAACTGTCATCCTCAGCAATTCTATACTGATAAACATTTCCGCTTGCATCAAATGGAGCAAGATCAGTAAATGTATAAACCCAGCCGTTTGTACTTGTAAGCTGAACTGTCTGAACCAGAGTCCATTCAGTCTCTTCCTGAGTTTTTCTGTACAGATTCAGATCAAGGTAAGTATGGTTTGCAGAATCATCTGCACCAGAAGAATCAAGCCATGTCTTCTGAACTGTAAGTTTTGCCAGTCTTGAGTTAACGATATTAACTGTAGTAAGACCGCTTCCAAGTACTACTGTATTACCTTCAACTGCTGTATTGTTTCCTTCGGCTGTTACAAAATAGCTTACGCTGTAGCCTTCAGGCGCACCATCGATCTTATCTCCTTCATTGGAATTAAGCTCGACAATCTTATAAGAAGCTCCTGGAACAAGACTTGAGATTATCTCATTTCCATTTCCGTCTTCGCCTGACTTATAAGCTGTAATTACTACATAACCGCCTACCTGTACAATGTTACGATCTTTAGTAGCTGTATACTTTGTTACATTTCCGTTTGCATCAACAGAATAACCGTATACCTTTAATGCTCTTCCTTCGGAGTCATATACGCGGAATGAGAACTCTGTTCCACTTGCAATAGTTCCTTCTATTCCTGCAGTCTTTACAACCTTGATAGCAGCGTATCCATTTACGAATACGATTCCATTCTGGTTATAAGATGACTCGTAAGTAATAATGTAAGGATTAGATACAGGATTTGCTGTATTAAGTCCTGAATTAAGTCTTACAGAACACTTGGCAACTACTTCTCCTGATTCTGATGTATATGTAACATCAGCTCCCAAGTAGAAGAAGTCTTCTGTCTTAGTGATTGATTTATTATCTTTGTCGTTACTACTAAAGGCGCCAATATTTGCTCCATCAGGATAGTTAACCCAAGTAGAATACTCCTTTGAGAACGTTGTATACTGCTTGGATACAACTACTGTTGCATAGTAAACATTTGTATCGTAGATTACTCCGTTCGCACCTGACTGAACCTCTGTGATCTTGTATGTATAAGTTCCTTCATATACATAGCTGATATTTCCAAATGAAGCTTTAGCAGTATAAGATCCGTCTTCATTCCTTGTAGCTGCGCTGTTTCTTATAGATAAAACATATGTGTTATCACCGTTCAGTACTGCTGAAACTCCTTCGCCTGTTACTGAAGAAGCATCAGGCATTGGTACTGCTACAGAAGATACTGCTGTTCCATCTGAAAGAACTGTATTAGTAGCACTAACACCCTCGAGCTTGAATGAGAAAACCATGTCGTCTTCCCATGTTCCGCCGGAGAAGCTCTTTGTTATCTCAAGAGGCGCTGCAGGAGTTGAATAGTAGTTACAAACCTGAACTGTCTTGGTCTGTGAGTAATCATCTGTTACTGTAACTGACTGACCTACGTTATACAGATTATTAGGATTACCACCGCTTACGTCTATTGAGAATACTTCTCTAAGATTCTCACCACCGGTTCCGTAGTAATTCATACCAGTATTAGCATCTGTAGTTACAGCATACTTAGTAACACGGCTAAGACCTGAATCTGTGATAGCGTAATAGTAGTTACCTACTGCGTTATATCCAAGTGTAAGTCCATCTGCTACTTCATCTACAACATAAGTTCCTGTAGGAATATCTGAGATAGTCCACTGAGCGCTGTTGTTATAAGTAACATCATATTTATTGCCTGTCAGATTACCATATCTGTCATATTCAACAGCTCTGCCTTTTATAGTCCTGCCGTCGGCTTCATATGTAACATCTGTCTGACCAGATACAAATCCAGTGAATACTATATAAGTTTTATCAGACTGGTTGGTTATTCTGAAAGTAACCTGCTTCAGGAGGGCTGTCTTTGTCTTATCTCTTACAAAATCAGATCCGAAATCATTGACTACCATCTTGTGGATACGAAGTGTTCCTCCCTGTGGCTTGTCGTTAGATGGAAGATCATGATTATGATAATGCCATTCATTTCCAGACTTGATGCTGTTTGCAACTACAACACCAGCATTTACTGCACCTGTTGAAACATCTGAATTAGGAGCTATAAATGTACCGCATGTATCAGATATAACAAGATTCTTAGCATTAATTACATTAAAGATAACTGCTGTTGTAAGCCAGTCCTTTGATGCATCAGTATTTCCAACATATGTTGAAGAACGCTGTCCATTAAGATTATATGTTCCAATCTTAAGATTTGATGATGTACAGTTCAGGATCAGATGCTGTCCTTCATTTAAATAAATACTGAGATTCTCATCATCAATATGAATGTTATCTCCGGTATAAGTAACTACATATGTTCCATCCGGAAGATTT
>JAEEGL010995336.1_pt1 | contig 22352 bp, 16 predicted proteins | sample 9134231 | NCBI WGS metagenome assembly JAEEGL01 (sample SAMN16246548, study PRJNA631951) | gut metagenome | biome: gut microbiome; feature: rumen; material: fiber-attached | host: Bos | place: Iran: Karaj | collected 2018-10 | reverse complement strand
TAAGGTGGCTTACGCTTACGAGCACGGGGAAGGCGTGGCCAAAGATGAAGAGCAGGCGTTTGTGTATTACCAGAAGGCTGCAAAGCAGGATTACCCACAAGCGTGGCTGGCATTGGGAGTGATGTACTGGGATGGCAGGGGAACGACCAAAGATGCTCAAAAAGCGGTCGAGTGGCTTGAGAAGGCAGCCAAAGAACATGAGTCGGAAGCGCAGTATTTGCTGGGACTGGCCTATCATTGGGGCGAAGGCGTGGACAAGAACGCACAGCAGGCGTTGAGATGGTTCAAAGATGCGGCTGATTTGGAGCATGCCCATGCGCAATATATGCTGGGTGTGATGTATGAAAAAGGCGAAGGTGTGCCTCAGGATTTTAAAGCGGCGTCTGTTTGGTACAAACAGGCCGCCGAGCAGGACAACGCGGATGCGCAATATGCTTTGGGCATGATGTATAAAGAGGGGCGAGGTGTGAAGAAGGATCTCAGTCAGGCGAAGCAGTTGTTCATGAAGGCCAAAGACCAGAATGAAGAAGCTCGGAAAGAAGCCATCAAAGTGAACAAGGCCCTCGCTCACCCCTAATCCCTCATCACCCCGCATCTTTTCTCTTCCCGCACGCTTTCTTCCTGAGATTCCCGCTTGTATTGCGGCGCGCTTTGCAGTACGCCAAGGCAGTTTTTTGAGGAGGCGATGGAGCCTTCCGAATTGTGGAGCGCATTGCGAGATTGCGAGGTTTCGATGGCTGAGAGTTCCAATGGGTACAACTGGAAGTTTTGCACGATTGGCGGGGTGACCCGCGTCAAGATCACTTCGGGCGATGACATCGCGCATTTGGGCGAGCTCGATCAGAAGCTTTGGACGGTGCTGAGCTGTCCGGTGAAGGGGCTGGAGTTTGACGAGCGGACGCTGGCGCTGATGGATACCAATGCGGACGGCAAGATCCGCGTCAACGAAGTGAAGGCGGCGGCCCAATGGCTGACGGCGGTTCTGAAGACGCCCGAAGGCCTGCTCAAGCAGGAAGACGTTGTGGATTTGGACGCCCTGAATCAGGCGACCCCTGAAGGCCTCAAGGTCTATCAGTCCGCGAAGCAGATCTTAAAGAACCTGGGTCTTGAGAAGAATCAGATCTCTCTGGCTGAAGCGAGCGACAGCGTCGCGATTTTTGCAAAGACCGCCTTAAACGGTGACGGGATCATCACGGTGCAGTCGACGGAGGATGCCGATCTCAAGGCGACGATCGAGGCGATCCTGGCGACGGAGGGCGGTGGTCTCGACGATCGCAGCGGGCTTAAGGGTGCGGATGCCGCGCTGATCGAGCAGTTCTATACCGATTGCGCCGATTACAAGGCCTGGAAGGCTGCGGGGACGGACGAGATCTTTGTGTTTGGGGACGACACCGCCGCTGCCCTCGACGCCTGCAACGCCTTAAAAGAAAAGGTGGCCGATTACTTCATGCGCTGCAAGCTCGCCGCTTTCAACAGCGAGAGCGCCTCGGTTCTCGACATCACGGCTGCCCGCATCGGCGAACTTGCGTCCCTCGATCTGGCGCAATGCAACGAGCAGATCTCGGCTTACCCGCTCGCCCGCGTGACCGGCAAGCAGACCCTCACTCTGGACTGCGCCCTCATCAACCCCGCGTGGCAGGATGCCTTCTCGAAGGTGCTGAAGCTCGCCATCAACAAGATGTTCCCTGGCGCCTCCGCGATCACCGAAGCGCAGTGGGGTGAGATTCTGGCCAAGTTCGGGCCTTACACCGCCTGGATGGAGGCCAAGAAGGGCGCGGCGGTCGAGTCGCTGGGGCTCGAGAAGGTCGAGGCTTTCCTGAAGGCCGATCGCAAGGCGGAGCTTTTGAAGATCGTAGAGGATGACAAGGCGCTCGAAGCGGAATCCGCGGGCATCGACGAGGTGGAGAAGTTCATCCGCTACTACAGGAACTTCTACAAGCTCCTCAAGAACTTCGTCACCCTGAGCGATTTTTACGCGCGCGATCCTGCCAACAAGTCGGTCTTCGAGGCGGGGACCCTGTTCATCGATCAGCGCAGCACCGAGCTCTGCATCCGCGTGGCCGACATGGGCAAGCAGGGCGACGTGAACGATCTGAGCGGCATGTGCATCCTTTATTGCGACTGCACCTGCAAGTCGAAGCCCGAGAAGATGACGATCGCCGCCGTGATCACGCAGGGTGAGGTCGATGATCTGCGTGTGGGCAAGAACGCGATCTTCTACGACCGCCAGGGCCTCGATTGGGACGCCGTCGTGGTCAAGATCCTCGATAACCCGATCAGTCTGCGCCAGGCGTTCTGGGCGCCCTACAAGAAGGTGCGCCGCGCGATTTCCGATCGCATCAACAAGTCGGTCAGCGACAAGAATGCGAAGGTCGAGGCGGATTTGACCGAGAAGGCGAACACCGTCGATTTGACCAAGCCGAAGGAAGCGCCCAAGGAAGGGGAGGCTGCAGCCGCTGCGAAGCCGGCGATGGGCGGGTTCGACATCGCGAAGTTTGCCGGGATCTTTGCCGCCGTGGGCATGGCCGCTGGTCTCATCGGTCAGGCGCTGGTGGGGCTCGCCGAGGGGATCATGGCCCATTGGTACAACCTGCCGCTGCTGATCCTGGGCATCATCCTCTTCATTTCGGGGCCCTCGATGTTCCTCACTTGGCTCAAGCTCAAGCGCCGGAATCTGACGCCTTTGTTGAACGCGAACGGGTGGGCGATCAACTCGAGCATCCTCATCAACTCGGCCTTCGGACCCACCTTCACGGAATATGCGAAATACCCGCGCGTCACCATGTCGGATCCCTACGCCGACAAGGGCATCTCAAAGGGCTGGATCGCCGCGTTCGTGTTGCTGGTGCTGGTGGCCGGCGGACTCATCTTCATGCATTGCACGAACCGCATGCATCTGTTGACCGACTGGATGATGCCCACCGTGACGGAACCCGCCCCCGCAGCTGATGCGCCCGCAGAAGCGCCTGCCGAAGCCAAGTAAGCAGGGGCGTTCCCACCTCTCTCCATTCCTGCCGTCCTCTCATCCTGCCTGAGCTTTTAAAAACCCTTTCTTCCTCATCGCACAAGCGGAGCCTTGAAGAGCAGAGCGATTGTGATCTCTGCAAAAAGAAGGCATGTCAGCGATCAGGCCCTCTGCAAGGGTAAGAGATGGGGATTCATGCGGAGATAAAGAAGTTTCCAAGGTCAAACATGAGGGTTCATGTTCGGTGCTGGAATCTCCCGCAGCCAAACATGGGGGCTGATGTCGGGTGATGGAACGGACTTGCATCAAACAGATGGGCTCATGTTCGGTGCTGGAATCTTCCAGGCCGAAACATGAGGGCTGATGTTTGGGCTGGTCGCAGGTGATCTGAAAGGAGATGGCCGTTTGATTGGAGCCGGGCAGGGGATGGAGTCGGAGACGACGTTCACCTTTGAGTCAGCAGGCTGTGATCATACAACGATATGCAGCGACCCGATCACTGGGCTTTCGCAGTCTTGAGAGCCGCTGTGATCTCTTCGTTTGAGTGCTTCTTTGGCAGTTCGATTGCAGCCTGCGTTGAGGGCGAGCGTTTCGATGAGGGCGGATGGCATCCCATTTATGGGGAATCTGTTCACTCTTTACGATTTTTATTGACTTTATCTTATAAAATGAGTTTAAAAGCAGATTCATGCGTACGGTTTTCGATCTACAGCCTGGCTGCTCTCCTGTTCAACGCTTTTTTGAAGCGATCAGGCCTTGGAATTCTGGTTTTGCGGGATGGCATCCTGGCTTTGTGGAAGAGGACCCAGGCTTTGTAAAAAGCGCTGAAGAATCCTGTTGGGTGTCGTATCGGAATCAAACGGGATTTTTAAAGGTCGCGGCCCTTATCTGTGGGGCAGCGCTACAATTTGAAGACATCGGTGATTGGGGTTGAGCCCCGGAGAAGGCGTTTTTGGAATCATGCAAAAGAAAAATCATGGCAAAACTTTGAAGAGGGTGAAAGAGATGAGCAAGGGAGCGTTATGGGGACTGGTTTTGGGTGCAGCGATCGATGCGTGCAGTGCAGAGTCTCCGGTTATGCCCGAAGGCCAGGGGAGTCAGGCGGCAAAGCCCGCTGTTTTAGAGGCAGCGAATCCATCGGCCACCCAAAATGCGAAGCCTTCAGTGAAGCAGAGGACGCTTGAAGAGATGTTTCGTGCCCTGGACGGCTGTTTTGAAGATGCAAAGACGTTCTGCCTTGCGGAGGGGGCATTCGATCCGGCGCAAATCAGGGATCAGGTCTTCAATGGGGAGATTCTGAAGGCGTTCATCGCGAAGCATCAGGCCAAGTTTGAGACCTATGAGCGCGCCTTTGGAAAATATGATCGCTGTATGGCGGATATGAAGGCGACGGAGTTCGACAGGCCTGAGAGTAACCTCGATCCGAGCCACGAATGCTGGCTCCAGCTTGATGAACTTCCACCTCTCCCGGAGGAGCTGAAGGATCTCTATAACTTTGTCAAAGCGGAAGCGGAACATGCGAAATGGCTGAGCGAGCATCAGCTTTCGGACGGCTACAGGGCTTTATGGGCGCTGATCGGTGAGGCGAGGGATCCGGAACTGAGCGAAGCGCGCCAATATGAAATCGCGCAGGAGATGAAGAAGCTGATCAGGGGCGGGCTGAAGGCGGAAGTTCCGAACTGGGACGGCAAGATTCCGCTGTTTTCGATCAAGCATGCGTCTCTGTTGAAGGCCCTCGGAGAGGTGGGGGCGGATCTGAAGTTTAAGGATGCACATCAGAACGGCATTTTGCATCAGGAGGATGTGACGGTCGCGATGCTTCAGGCTGCGCTCGAGGCGGGGGTTGGGATCAATGACAAGAACGACGAAGGGAAGACGCCGGTCTTTTTTGTGAAGGATCCAGAGGTCTTAAAGGCTTTCGTCAAGGCGGGCGCAGATTTAAAGGTGAAGGATCAGAAGGGGCAGACGGCGATTTTGAACTGCATCGAGGAGGATCTGAGCCGTCACTTTGACTGGACGTATCAGCTCAATCCGGATTGTCTCAGGATCTTTCAGGATGCGGGGGTCGATCCGCAGGCAAAGGATCAGGAAGGGCACACGCTCTTCTCGCGTCTCGTGCAAAGGGGGATTGCTCAGAAGACGTACGATGCTCTGATCGGGCAGGGGGTGGATCCCAAGGCGTTTCTTCCTCATTTCATAGAGACTCTGAAGGCGCAGTTTAACGAGTGTGAGCGGGCTGCGCGCTACAATCCGGTCTCCTTTTTTTACAGTGAAGCCTGCAGTGAGCGTTATCGCTTCTATCAGGGCGATCTGTTGACGCAGATGATCAAAGCGGGGCTCGATGTGCAGGAGCGCGATCCGGAGACGGGGAACAGTTATCTCTTCTATGTCTGTTCGGAGGATTCTGCGCAGGCGCTGATCAAGGCGGGGCTCGATCTGAATGCGAAGAACAAGGAAGGTTGGACGGCGCTCGATTTTACGCATGAGGAACCCTGTGCCGGTGCTTTGAAGGCGATGGTGCAGGCGGGGGCAAAGACCGATGATGCCTTGCTTTTGGAGCATCTGCATTCGATCCGGGGTTCCGATATGGGACCCGATGAGATTTACGATTTCAGCGTGCCCTGCATGCTTTTGAGGCATGACGCTTCCCGTTATTCCAAAGAGGCCCTTGGAGAGCTCCTTTTGATCTATCTCTCTCAGGATTTTGATGAAGGGGGCGAATGCGAAGGGGAATCGATGCCTTCTTTGTTGATCAGGCTTGGGGCTGATCTCAATGTGAAGGATGATGAGGGCAAGACATCGCTCATGCTGGCGGAATCGGGGCTTTGCGATCTCTTAAAGGCGGGTGCGGATCCGAGGGTGAAGGATAAAGACGGGCGAAACGTGTTCTTCCAGCGGTCGAACATCGTCGATTGTTTTTATGAGGGGGGAAAGCCGAACGCGCTGGCGAAGAAATTCAATTTGAAGGGGATGGTCAATGTGCGGGATGCGGGGGGGTTGACGCCGCTCATGGTGAACGATTCCCAGGCGGGCGTCGAGGGGTTATTGAAGGCGGGTGCGGATGTGAAGGCGAAGGACAAGGAAGGGAAGTCGGTGTTGCAGCATCAGAAGGATCCCAAAATTCTCGAAATGCTGAAAGCCGCCGGTGCGAAGTGATCCCCACCAGCCAAAATGAACGCCTCTGTTTTGATAAACCCCAACAGAAGGGATTCTTAAGGGCCCCCGGCCCTTGAGCGGGGTCTGGGGCAGCGCCCCAGGTTACACCCCTCTGAGATCCATAACCGCCCCCAGCCGTCATTCTCCCGGCCTTATTTTGCCCCGGACTCGAGCAGCAGATCTTCGATGTCTTCCAGATCGCGCTCGGTGGCGTATTGGAGCGCTGTTTTCCCTGCGTTGTCTTTCAGATCGAGATCAGCACCGGCTTTGATCAGGGCTCGGGTGCGATAGAGGCTGCCCGATTTGACGGCCTGGATGAGTGCGGTCTGCCCTTCGTGGTTTTGCAGATTGAGATTTGCTCCGGCCTTGATCAGGATCAGCAACGTATGCTCGGGGTTATCTCTGTCATCAGGATCTTCATCAAGATAAATGGCATCTCTCAGATAGTTGTAGCGCGCGGCGTGCATGAGGGCTCATGTTTGTGTCTGGAATCTCCCGCCGTCAAACATGCGGGCTGATGTTGGCTGATGGAACGGCCTTGCATCGAACATGATGGCTCATATTCGGATCTGGAATCTTCCAGGGCGAAATATGAGGGCTGATGTTTGCCAATGGAGTTGGTTTTTATAAAGGAGATGGCCGTTTGATTGGAGCCGGGCAGGGGATGGAGGCGAAGGCGACGTTCACCCTGGAGTCAGCAGGATGTGATCCTACATCGAGAGGCCGAATTTGTGGAGGATGTTCTGCTGAGAGGGGAACAGCTGCATTGCGATCAGGTTACTTGGCTTTCGCAGCCTTGAGGGCCGCTTTGATCTCTTTCGATTGGGCGAGTTTGAGGGCGGTCTTGCCTTTGTTTTTTCCTTTGGTCGCTTTCACGTTGAGATCGGCCTTCGCTTCGATCAGGGCTTTGACGGCCTCCAGGCGGTTTTCCTCGACGGCGAGCATGAGAGCGGTCTGGCCAAAATGATCTTTGGCATTCAAATTGGCCTTCGCATCGATCAGGGTTTTCAGTGCATTGATGTTCCCGAACTGGGCGGCGAGCATGAGGGCCGTCAGGCCTTCTTCGTCGATCGAATCGAGTCTGGCACCTGCCTCGATCAGGGCTTTTTCACTTTCCGGATCGTTGTTTAGGGCAGCTCGCATCAGAGGGGAGCGCTCGCGGCATTGATCCTGAGCCGAGACGTCCGCATGAGCCTTGATCAGGGCTTTGAGCGCCTCCTGCTGAGCCAGACTGGCGGCGAGCATCAGCGGGGTTTTGGCGCATTCTTTCGACTTCGCGTTGACATCGGCGCCGGCCGCAATCAGGGCTTCGACGATCCGCGCATCGCCGCCGCCTTTGGTTGCAAAGAAGAGCGGTGTCCAGCCCTGCTGATCGCGGTCATCAAGCCTGGCGCCCGCTTTGAGCAGGTGATCGACCATCTCCAGCTGGCGTTTTCGGTTTTCCCGGGCCGCTTCGATTCGTTCTGGAGTGGCAGGAGGGATCTCGCAGTTGCGGAGACATTGTGGCCGGGGATCGGGAATTCCGTATGCACCATCTGCTGCGATCATCAGCGCGGTCTCGCCCTTTTTGTTCTTCGCGTGGACGTCGGCCTTGGAATCGAGCAGGATCGGGACGAGTGGAGCGAGGGGATAGGGGATTTGCGCGGCTTTGGGCATAACTGCCTTCATGAGAGCGGTTTCATCCGCGTCATCCTTTTGATTGACGTCGGCTCCAGCCTCGATCAGGCGCGTGGCGAGGGTGAGATCGTTATTCTTGATTGCGTCGAGCAGCGCGCCGGGCTCTTTGGCTTTGCGCGCAATTTCGGGATCGATCGGCTTTTTAATCTCTTCAGGCTTTGGGGCCTGTTCGATTTTGGGGGCTTCGGTTTTGGGGGTTTCGGGGGCGGCCTGGTTGCAGGCAGCGGTGAGGGCGAGCGTTGCGATGAGGGCGGAGGGTAGCCAGTTCATGGGGTATCCTTTCATGGAGTGGGGTTGTCGGGAGTATTGTAGCTGATCTGTTTCATGTCAACATCGGGAAGCGTTCCATGGAATCCTATTGGGGATGTGAGCGAAGCCAGAAGGGATTCTTAAGGGCCCCCGGCCCTTGAGCGGGGTCTGGGGCAGCGCCCCAGGTTACACTCCTCTGAGATCCATAACCGCCCCCAGCCGTCATTCTCCAGGCCTTATTTTGCCCCGGACTCGAGCAGCAGATCTTCGATGTCTTCCAGATCGCGCTCGGTGGCGTATTGGAGCGCTGTTTTCCCTGCGGTGTCTTTCAGATCGAGATCCGCACCGGCTTTGATCAGGGCTCGGGTGCGATAGAGGCTGCCCACTTTGACGGCCTGGATGAGTGCGGTCTGCCCTTCGTGGTTTTGCAGATTGAGATTTGCTCCGGCCTTGATCAGGATCAGCAACGTATGCTCGGGGTTACCCCTGTCATCGGGATCTTCATCAAGATAAATGGCATCTCTCAGATAGTTGTAGCGCGCGGCGTGCATGAGGGCGGTATTCCCTTTGGGATCCTGCGCGTCGATCGGCGCACCGGCTTCGAGGAGCATCTTTACCGCAGCGGTATGGCCCCGATTGGCCGCCTCGAGGAGGGGGGTCAATCCATTCTTGTCTGCAATGCTGTAATCTGCGCCATGATCGAGGAGGAGTCGAATCAACTTTGTGTGCCCACCGCTGGCCGCTTGCCAGAGGGGGGTATAGCCGGAATCGTTGACCGCATTGATCTCGGCGCCCGCTTCGAGCAAAAGCGCGGCCATTTCTGTCTCTACCTGCTGGCAGGCGAGGATCAGGGGTGTGGAGCCGAATTTATTTTTCGCATTGACCTCAGCACCGGCCTCGAGCAGGATCCGAACGACCTCTGTGTTCGGATCGAAGGGCATCTGCATCAGGACCGTATAATCATTCTTGAACTTTTCGTTGACGTTGGCTCCCCTGGCGATCAGCAGCCGGATCAGATCGACGGCGCCCTTTCGGGCCGCCTGAAAGAGCGGCGTGTGACTGAATCGGTCGCGGATTCTGACGTCCGCCCCCGCGTCGATCAGCAGCTTTGCGGCCTCAAAATGTCCAAACTCCGAAGCCTTGAGGAGCGGCGTCGCCTTTGACTTGTTCTTGCGATCGACATCCGCGCCTTTTTCGAGGAGCGCTTTCACCACATCGGCATGTCCCCTGTCCGATGCACGAAAGAGCGCCGTCCGGCCCGTACAGTCCTGTCCATCGATGTGCGCGCCCTGATCGAGCAGCTGAAGCGTCTCCTCCAGATGGCCCTCATAAGCTGCCAGACGAAAGCGCTCGTCCAATTCCGCCTGAGGCGTCAGCGGCGTCAGGTGACCGTATTTGTCGCATTTGATCGAAGGCGAACAACCTCCGGTCACAAGGGATCCGATGAGAAGAGGGAGAAGGGGGAGAAGTCTGATCATTGCCTGCCTGCCTGTTGATGCCGGGGCGCTGGCCCTCATTTCGGTTGTGATGTTGGGATCTCTGGGGCTCTGCCCCAGACCCCGCTCAAGGACCTTTGGCCCTTGAGAATCCCGTTCGGCTTCGCTTTCAAAACTCGCGCTCTTTCCATGATGCGGGATTCTGTCCCAGAAATCACTTTTTCTCCAGATCCTTCAGCAAAAGCGCAGTCTCATCGTGGCCGTTTGCGCTCGCATAGTCGAGGGCGGTCTTGCCATCGCCATCTTTGATGCCGGGATCGGCGCCGGACGCGATCAGGAAGCGGACGAGATCCTTTCGTCCCCAGTAAGCTGCGACGATCAGCGCGGTCTTTCCCTTCTGATCCTGCGCATTGATCTGAACGCCCGCATCGAGCAGCAAACGGCTTGTCTTGATATGGGTCTCATCCGTCATCCGGATGATTTCCTGGTGCCATCTATACGGATCATCATGCCGATCTACCGCACAGAAGGCCCCTTTCGGCGCAATCCTCTCATCATAGAAGGTTGGATCGACCGACTTGATCAAAGCGGTCCTCCCTTCCTTGTCGGTCACGAGGGGATCTGCCCCCGCATCGAGCAGGGCTTTGATGTTGCTTTCAACTCCATAGGAAATGGCGATCATGAAGGCGGTATTGCCTTCTGAATCGCGATGATCGATCTCAGCGCCCGCATCGAGCAGCAAACGGATCGCCTCTGCAGGCTCTCTGTCCTGGGCAGCATAGAAGAGGGCCGTCCAGCCCTTTGCATCGGTCGCCCGGGGATCCGCACCGGCCGCGAGAAGCCGCCTGATCCTTTCACCGGCTCCCATATAGGCGGCATGCATCAGCGGAGTCAGGCCTTTGTGATTGGCGTGGTTGACATCCGCCCCAGCAGAAATCAGGAGCGAAAGCGTCGCTTCGGGATCCAGGATGTCCTTCAACCCCTCGTCGTCCTCGCTGGCCCAGCGCCTCAACTCGGTATGCGCCCTGGAGACATTCATGAGGGCCGTATTGCCCTCGTGATCCTCCGCATCGACGGGGAGGCCGGCTTCGAGGAGCAATTGTACGGCTTTCGCGTAGCCAGACCAGGCAGCGTGATGAAGAGCGGTCGAACCCGATTTCGCAGTCTTTTGAAGTTGGGCCCCATGCTCGATCAGCGCACGCATCACCTGCGATCTGCCATGCCGGGCTGCGACCAGTAACGCCGTCTGACCGAGAGAATTCTCCGCTTCCGGATCCGCGCCCGCCTCGAGCAGCATAGAGACCATTTTATGATCCGCATAGCGGCTCGCGGCCAGCAGAGGCGTTTCACCGTAAGCATCCCTGGCATTGACGTCGACGCCCAGATCGATCAGCAGGCGGGCGATCTTCCTTCGCTTCCCCCGCGCAGCCTGAAGCAGATAGGTCTCCTGGGTGAAAGAAACCTCGCGATAATCGGCACCGGCCTCAATCAGCATCTGGACGATCGCTAAAGAACCCACATCGATCGCTTTGTAGAGGAGCGTTCCCCTGCGTCGGCTCCTGATCTGCACATCCGCGCCGAGCGAGAGCAGAAGCCTGACCAGCTCGACCCGCTTGCCCATCACCGCTTTGGTGAGCGCCGTCTCCTGATTTTTATCCTGAAGATGGATGTCCGCTCCGTGATCGATCAGGAGCTTTGCAATCTCAAGGTGACCCGAAAGAGACGCCCTCATGAGCGGCGTCGTCTGCAAACTGTCCGCCCGATTGACATCCGCGCCGCTCTCCAAAAGCTCCCGGACGATTTCGGGATGCCCATGACCCGCTGCGATAGAAAGCGCTGTGCGATGATCCTGGTATTGTTCGTCCACATCGAGCCAGCAGAGCGATTTTTTGAGCGCATCGAGATCCCCCGAGTACGCCGCCTTGAAAAAATTCTGCCTGATCTTCTGCTTTGAAGTGAACCAGCCCGAAAGACAAATCCGATGCTGTCCCTGAGAAGTAGCACAGCCCGAAAACGCCAGCATCATGAGGAGGGGGAGAAGTCTGATCATCGTCGATCTGCCTTGATATGCCGGGACGCTGCCCCGGGTTTCAGTTGATGTCTGCTGGGGAGCTGCCATCGTTCCCGCCTAAGGGCCAGATGGGCAATAGCAACCCCCATGCTGGGGCTCTGCCCCAGATCCCGCTCAAGGATCTTTGGCCCTTGAGAATCCCGTTCGGCTTCGCTTTCAAAACTCGCGCTCTTTCCATGATGTGGGATTCTGTCCCAGAAATCACTTTTTCTCCAGATCCTTCAGCAAAAGCTCGACTTCTTTGCGATCCATTTCGATCGCGTAGTCGAGGGCAGTCTTGCCATCATGATCTTTGATGCCGGGATCCGCACCGGCCTCGAGAAGCTGACGAACCCTCTCCTTTTGACCGATATAGGCGGCATGCATCAGCGCAGTATGGCCTTTACGATTGGCGTGGTTGACATCCGCCCCCGCAGAAAGCAGGAGCGAAATCGCTCTTTCGGGATCTGAGATGCCATCGATATCCTGATCCTCTTCGATGGGCTTTCGGCTGAACATGGAATGGAATCCGGCAACATTCATGAGGGCTGTATGCCCCTCATGATCCTCCGCATCGACGGGAAGGCCGGCTTTGAGGAGAAATTCAATGGCTTTCGCGTAGCCAGACCAGGCAGCGTGATGAAGGGCGTTCGCTCCTGTTGGCGAAAGCTGATGAAGTTGGGCCCCATGTTCGAGCAAAACACGCATCGCCTCCACCTGACCGTACCGGGCAGCGATCAGGAAGGCCGTCTGACCGAGCGAATTTTTCAACTCGAGGTCAGCGCCCGCCTCGAGTAGTATCCGAACCATCCTGTAATCCCCATTTTCGCTCGCTTCCATCAGAGGGCTGTTCTGATCTTCGTCACTGGCATTGACGTCATAGCCCAGCTTGAGCAGCAGGCGGGCGATCTTCCTGCGCTTCCTCCGCGCAGCTTCAAGAAGATAGGTCGCCCGGCTGAGAGCAGGCTCGAGAGGATCAGCACCGGCCTCGATCAGCATCTGAACGATCTCGAGAGAGCCTGCTTCGATCGCCAGATGGAGGAGGTTTTCACCGTGCCGGTTGACGATCGTCGCATCCGCTCCGAGCGCGAGCAGAAGCCGGACCAGCTCGACCCGCTTGCCCATCACCGCTTTGGTGAGCGCCGTCTCCTGATTTTGGTTCTGATGATAGATGTCCGCTCCGTGATCGATCAGGAGCTTTGCAATCTCAAGGTGACCATAAGAAGCCATATACATGAGCGGCGTCTGCTGACGCTCGCCCGCCCGATTGGGATCCGCGCCGTTCTTTAAAAGTTCCCGAATGAGCTCAGGATGTCCACGACTCGCCGCAATCGTAAGCGCCGTGCCTTCATTCAGATATTGTTCGTTCACATCGAGCCAGCAGAGCGATTTTTTGAGCGCATCGAGATCTCCCGAGTACGCCGCCTTGAAAAAATTCTGCCTGATCTTCTGCTTTGAAGTGAACCAGCCCGAAAAACAAATCCGATGCTGCCCCTGAGAAGTAGCACAGCCCGAAAACGCCAGCATCGTGAGGAAGGGGAGAAGGAAATGTGGCTTCATGGGCATCCTTCAAACCGGTCGCTGCAGGAAAAGGTTGAAACGATCTCAGACTTTCAAATGAGGCGTGCGCAGGGACGCTACCCTGAGAGCGCCTTTACAAGCCGGGCATCGGAGGGGAGGGCATGACGAAAACCGCCTGAGACGATGCCCCCCAGATCGATCGGACAAAAAGAGAAAGGATTCAGGCCTGAAGTGGCTCAGTCTTCAGCCTTGCCCGCATCTTCCCCGGTCGCCTTCTTTTTAGCGGGGGCCTTCTTGACCTTATAGAAGAACTTCTCGACCAGATCGCGATCGTTGTCGTAAGCCATCAGCAGGCGCACGTAGGCCTTGTTATAAAACTTTTTGGCCTCCTGAAGGATGATGCCGCGCGCAGAGGTGACCCGTTGCTCCTGATCGATGATCTGCTCGCGCTTGTTCAAAAGCTTTGCGATCTCGTCGACGTTGTTCTGAATCTCGGGGACATATTTTTGGAGCGCCGCGTAATCCGCCGCATGCTCCTCGAGGTTGCGCTTGACCGAATTCGTGTAGCGAATCACCTGAAGGTAGCTGTTGGAATTGGTCACCGACTTGCTCAGGGGCTTGGGAAACAGCTGCAGGTAGAGGGGGCTCTTGAGATCGCCCTTGAGCAGTGAATAGAGATCGTGGTTGACCTGCTGCAGGGTCTTGTAGTTTTGCTGCACGAGCTGCTGCAGATCGGCGTTGATCGCCATGCGGTCGATGGAGACCTCTTCGCATTGCGCGTTGGCCTGGGTCAGCTTCTCGGTCTGCGCGTCGCATTCGGGCACGAGCTTTGCAGGTCCGTTGGGATCGTCGGGATCCTTGGGCTTGGGCCTGCGGACGAGCTGAACGCGCAGGTAATGGATCGCGAGCATCGTAGTGGGGATGGAATGGCCTTCAGTCAGTTGGTTCATGTCGAACTCCTCCAATCAAGTTGAAACTGAGTTTAGCGAAGTTTTGGGTTGAGTACAGCCTTTTTTGAGAGAAAATGCATCCGTCGATCAAAAAATTTGGAGAAATGCGTCAAATGCAGCCTCCAGGCCCAAAAATAAACGTCGATGAGCGCATGTGGAAGAAGACGAGTGCAAACCTGAGGGCGCATGTTTGGTAGAAGCGAATTCCATGGGCGAACATGAGGGCGCCTGTGCCGACAGCGCGGGTTCGATGGCCGAAGATGGAGGCGCTTGTGCCGGCAGAGCGGATTCAAAGCGCGAAAGTTGGAGCGCATCTGCGGCTGTAGCTTGGGAATCGGCGCTTTCGACATTGACAGAAACCCTGTTTTTGAAGTTTAATCCCGTATCTTTCAGTCCCGCTTTTGAGGAGAGGTCACGCGATGGTCACCCAATCGATTCTCATTCCCGCATTGCTGATGCTCGGCCTTGCGCCTGAAGCGCAGGCTCTGCCTGCTTCGAACCCACCTTTACAGATGCCCGGGCTTTTGCCGGGCAGCGCAGGCGGCAACGCGATGGCGGGCCTGCAGATTCTCGGTGCCAAATCGGCGCTCCCCATCGACGAGGATGAGGCGGCCAAAAAGGCGCACGAGATGTACGAAAACGGATCCACCGACATGCGCTGGGCCCTCACCCTCACCGGACTCGGCGTCGTCGGAATCGCCGGCGGCGTCTACGTGCTCCAGCATAAACCCGACGATTCGGAAGGTGAAGCGGGCTACATGATCGGCGGCATTGCAGCCATCTGCGCCGGCGTCACCTTTGGCCTGGTCTCGATCCCCTTTTGGTTTGCCACCCACGACGAGGGCAAACAATACAGCCTCGGTCTCACTCCCGGCGGCATGGTGCTGCGCGGTCAATGGTGAGGGGCTGCCTTAAAAAAAACAAGGGGCCTTTCAAAAAAAGCTTTTGGTAAAGCGCTTTTGACGATCACAAACCCCTTCCTTTCATCGGCCCTGCCGCGATGTTTTTGATCCACGGTTCAGGCTGCTTCCTTGCCCCTCTTCAGATGACGCCTCCCTGACTCCCGCCTCCTGTAACAATCGCACGATCGCTTCATGGGCGTACAGCTTTGCGTAATCGAGGGCGGTTTTGCCATCGGCATCGGAAGCGCTGAGATCGGCACCGGCATCGAGCAGGGCTTTGACGACTTCCAAAAAACCTTCTTCACTGGCAACGATGAGGGCGGTACGTCCCCTTTGATCGCGCGCATTGGGATCTTCTCCCATCTTTACAAGCTGCCTCACAGTGAAGGGGCGCCTGCCTGCAACCGCATAAAAGAGCGGCGTCTGGCCCTGATGATTCCTGACATTCCGCCTGGCACCTGAAAGGAGGAGGGTATGCACAATCTCGTAGTCTTCCTGGTAAGCGGCGAGCATGAGCGCGGTCTCCCCCCGATGCGTCTGCATCTCAAGGATGCCGGGCTGCCCGCTCAAAAGCTCCACAAGCTTTCGATGGCTGACCGACACTGCAAACATGAGCGCAGTCTCACCCGCAATATTTTGTATGCGCACATCTGCGCCGGCGTCGAGCAGCATCCGGGCCCTCTTCTCATGGCGATTTTGGATGGCCAGCATGAGCGCTGTGTTGCCATGGAAATCCCTTTGATCCGGATGGAGACCCGCATCGAGGAGCTGTTTCATCGGATCTTCGCTGAAGACGTTTCTGGCGGCATAGAAGAGCGCCGTTTGCCCCAGGTGATCCCTGATGCTGCGATCCGCGCCCGCACCGATGAGCACACCGACCAGACTGGGAGAGGCGCTTTCTGAGGCCAGCATGAGCGCCGTCTGCCCGAAACGGTTTCGATGATTCACATGAGCCAAAGAAGCGATCAGCAAATCGAGCACCGCCTCAGGATCGGAGAGGTGATCCCGATCGACTTTAAAGACGGCATCGCTGAGGCTTTGATGGGCTGCGGCATACAGGAGCGCTGTGTTGCCTTCATTGTCCTGCTGTTCGAGCCTGGCCCCCGCATCGAGCAGCACCCTGACCGTGGTCACATAGCCTGCCCTGACCGCCTGCATGAGCGGCGTCTCTCCTTCAGCGTTCTGATGATCCCGATCGGCACCCTGCGCGAGCAGCCTTTCAACGATGGCGCGATTGCCCGATCCTGCAGCAAGACTCAACGCCGAATCTCCCGCCCGATCGACCTGGTTCGGATCTGCATGCGCGTCGAGCAGGATCTGAACGATTTCAGGATGATTCATCAAACTGGCCGCCATGAGCGCTGTCTGCCCACGCTCTTCAGACCCATCGACCTTCGCGCCCTTTTTCAAAAGCAGCTGAGCGACGGGCAGATGCCCAAAATGTGAAGCGTAGATGAGCGCCGTGCAGCTCTGCTGATCCCGTTCATCGACATCAAGCCGGCAAAGCGCGTTCCTGATGCCCTCCAGATCACCCTTGCTTGCTGCAAGAAAGAACTGCTGCTTTAACTTCGCCTTCGGTATCGAGGAGACCGACTGGCAAATCCCATCGCCCGAAGGGCTGCAGCCAGTCATCGCGAGCGCGAGGAGGAGAGGGAAGAGCAATCGCATCAGGGTACAGCTTCAGATGAGGCACCCGCTGCCTGCAGGAGCGCCCTGACGTCATCGTTTGCCGCCAGGCTCAGGGCATTTTTGCCGTAATGATCCATCACGTTGACGTCGGAGCCCGCCCCGATGAGCAGCCTCACGCTGTCCGCATCCCCTCGCGTTGCAGCTTCCATGAGCGCGGTTCGGCCGCGAAGGTTCGTCGCATGCAAATCCGCGCCCGCATCGAGGAGGATGGCGATCGCCTTTGAGGGAGAAGGCTGCTCCTCATCAATTTGCCCCCGGCTGCTGAGATATCGATTCCCATGGCGGTTGACCAGAAGGAGCGCGGTGTTCTGTTCCTTATCCCTCGCATCGACGGGCAGATCGGCATCGAGAAGCAGCTGCACGGCTGTCGCCACCCCGGATTCCGCCGCAAAATGGAGCGCGGTCGAACCGTCATCGGATGTCTGATGGCGATTTGCACCGTGAGCGATCAGCAGGCGCATGCCCCGCACAAATCCCGACCGGGCCGCAACCATGAGGGGCGTGAGGCCATGGGCATCCCGCATTTCGAGATCCACATGGGCTTCGAGCAGGCGTCCGACGATTTCAGGCATCCTTTCACGGCAGGCCATCGTCAGCGCGGTTTCCCTGTTGAGGTCATAGGCGTTGAGATCGGCCCCCGCTTCGATCAGGATGAGCGCAATCTCTGTCATTCTCATCCTGATGGACTGCATGAGGCCGGTCCTTTGAAGCATGAAGCCGGTTTCGTTGAGATCGGCCCCACCATCGATGAGCGCCTGGACGATCGCGGGATTCCTGGACTCGACCGCCAGTACAAAGGGCGTCTTGCGCAGATCATTCTGATGATGAAGATCGGCACCGAGCGCGAGCAGATGACGGACGATTTGGGCATTTCCGCCCTGGATCGCATGGACGAGCACTGAATTCTGAGATCGATCCAGATGGTGGATGTCGGCCCCGAGCGAGAGCAAAAGCGCTGTCACTTCGAGCGATCCACCCCTCGCCGCATACATGATCGGCGTCTCATCTTTTCCATTGGGTTGATCGACCAGGGCCCCCTTTTCCAAAAGCAGCCGGACGACGGACAGCTGCCCGGCCCCAGAAGCGCTGCAGAGCGGCGTCTGACCGCGACCCTCCAGCTCTTGGGCACCCAACCAGCAGAGCCCCCGTTGCACGCCCTCCAAATCGCCTTCTCTGATCGCATCGAAGAACTGCCGCTTCAGCTCCTTCTTCGATGTAAAGAGGCCCGAGAGACAAATCCCATCGCCCGAAGGGCTGCAGCCTGAGACGGTGAGCGCGAGGAGGAGAGGGAAGAGCAGTCGCATCAGGGTGCATCTCCGGTTGGGGCACCTGCGGACTGCAAGCGCGCCCTCTGTGAGATGATGGGGGCCGATCGGGGAAGAAAGAGGAGAGCCAGCAGCATGCGCATGGGGGATCCTTTGGATGCCGGTTGGATGCTCTCTATTTCAGGATCCAATTCATCAGGCGGCTCACGATGTGATAGCCAAAATAGGCGCTGGCCGCGATGGAAAGGATGGCGAAAACGATCGATCTCAACTGGGCAAACCCGCTTTGAGGCTCTTCTTCCTCGTGCAGGGGCTCTTTGGTCGGACGCGCGTTCATGAAAACCTCCAGAAAAACAAACCAGGAATGTTGTACCTGGGGTTCTGGAGGAAAACAAGCCGGGCGCTTTTCAAAAAGGAAGTATTTAAAGGTGGGAGGCGGCAGCACGAAAGGTCGCCTTTGAGGCGGGAGATTTACGCCAATGCAGCGCCCAGGGCTCTGCAGGCGTCTTTGGCTTCGTCGTCGGGATCGTTTTCGGCGATGACGGGATCGGTCGCAAGCGCGATGCCCGCCGCTTCACAATCCGCCTTCCAGCTCTCCATCCAGGCGCCACCGCCCCAGCCGTAAGAACCAAAGAGCGCGACCTTCTTGCTCCTGAGATCCCCCTTGATCGCATCAAAAAGGGGCTGGAACTCGGCCTCCTCGAGGACTTCATCGCCCATGGCCGGGCATCCGAGCGCAAAGGCGTCAAACTTTGCGACCTCATCGGCCGAAAATGCATCGCAGGTGAGCAGGGCGACCTCGGCCCCCGCATTCCTGGCCCCCTCTGCGACCGCGTTGGCCATCGCTTCGGTGTTCCCTGTTCCGCTCCAGTAAAGGACTGCAACGTTGCTCATCTCATCTCCATCCGGCTGGCCTTCAGGCCGCCTCAACTAAGCTCGAAATCGAGCATCCCTGGTTAAAAAGTGCACAAAAATGCGCGCGACAATCCTGGAAGGCCCGAAACTGCGCCTGAGCCGAACGTTCGTCCCCGTATACCTTCCAGCAGCCGCAAAGCTTGTAGTTCTTGCCGCGATTCTCGATGAATCCCCGGATGTCGCCCAGGGGATACCCCAAAAAAACGCCAATCTCGTGCGGAAACGAGCTGCAGCCCCCGATGCGCGCGATCAAATCCGCGATCGCACCCTCGACCGAAAAGCTGCGATAACCAAACCCGCGCAAAAACGCCTGAACCTCGGGCTCCGCGAGCATTTGCTCCAGCTGCCTCTGCCGGTAGACGTAAATCAGCGCGCGCTCGTTGCGCATACATAAGATGCGCGCCGCGATCCCCTTGTTTTGCAAAGCCTTTTTCCAAGACGAGAGGGCCGGACAAAGCCACCGCGCATCCCCGCGCTCACAACAAAACAAACTCCCCACCTTCAACCCCGCAAGGGTCGGCGCACATTGACAAACAAACCGCCGATTCAATCGCTCCACCATTCGCGCCCCCGCCGCCTTTGTATTTAGACGACTCTAACGCTCGTTGATAGATCGCATATTGTGGATTGTCAAGCAGTTTTCAAAATGGGGGTGGAGTGGGATGCCAAAAAAACGACGATCGGGGAGGCCGATGGAAGGGCAGGCAGCGTCTGTATTTGCATCCCGAAACTTCGGGAAGGGCAGGCAGCGTCTGTATTTGGCCCCGGGAACTTCGGGACTGGTAGGCAGCGTCTGCATTTGATCCTGAGCAATTCGGGCATGCGAAGGAGGCGCCTTCCTGCGGCCATTTGATGGGCAAAGGTCATTTTTTATGCGTAGCAGTTGAAGGCCTCAAACCTTTAAAGAATCTCTTTAATTTCTCAAAGGTTATCAAAAAAAGAGAAAAAACCAGGATCGGCGTTTGGGAAACATTCCAAAAATTTTGTATAAATGAGGTAGGCTGTTTGGGAAGGAGATCAAAATGCAACAGCTCACCGAAAATGTTAGCCTCTCGAGCACGCTTTTGGCGCTGCATTATTTTCGCGTACAGCTCGTTCGCGGGCCGGAGCCGGTCGATCCGTCAGGCCCCAATGCCCCCGCCCTGCTGATTACAGAATGCGAATCTCACGAGGCTCAGATTAAGGCCGCAGACGAAAACTGCGAAAGCATCAGCATCGAGCGCATGACCATCAACGCCCGCCTTCAGCGCACGGCCAAGCAAAACTACAAGATGATCCTTCAGCTCGCCCGCGAAGTTCGCCCCAAAGTGCACGGCGACCAAAGCGACCCCCTCTACATCCAGCTTTTCCCCAAATCCCCCAGCGAAGGGGCCGGCCATTCGAGCAGCTATCTCGACATCATGCGCTATACTAAAAATATTTCGCAAAGCCTCGAAGCTCATCCGACCGATTACGCAGAATTCCAGTCCTACATCACCCCCCTTCAGGAGCATGTCGAAGAGATCGATCAGCTGATCCGGAAGCGCGAACAGATCATGCTCGACGAGCAAAAACTGACCCTCGCCCGCAAAATCAAAGTCCAAAATGCCCAGGCCTTCTACAACCAGGCCTACGTCCGCCTCCTGATGGCCTACAACGGCGATAAAAACATCGTCGAAGGCTTCTTCCACAAGATGTCCGGTAAGGGGAAAAAGAAGAAAGCGGGGGATAAGGGAGAGGAGGAAGAGAAGAAGAACTGAGCTTTTTAGCCTTTCAGACGTACTTTCATCGTAATCATGCGGCCGCAATGACCGCATTCAAAGGGGAATTGCGCGCATATGGGCTGCAGTAAACAGAGGAGAAATACGCAGTTAAGCGGCAATCGAGAGCAGCAGCTGCATCCCCCCGAATGCGAATCCAGCATCAATTTTTTATGAAGCCCTAAAAATAGGTTGACAATGCAGGGGGAGCTTATCCATCATGATTTTCAGTTTCCCGTGAGTGGGGGGAGTTCCCCATTTGAAGAGGGGAGCGTGAAAGGTAGTGCCTGATGGATCGTGAATTGATTGCCCATAAAACTGACGAGAGCGAGCAATTACTCGCAGATCACCTGAAATCGGTTGCAGAGGGGGCGGCAGAATTCGCATCGTCATTTAACAATGCCGACTGGGCCTACTGTGCAGGGCTTCTTCACGATCTGGGGAAGGCGGATCCGGATTGGCAAAAATACATCCGGGGAGAAAAATCGCGATTGGTCAACCACAGCGAGGCTGGAGCGCAATATGCCTATCACCAATGGCCGAATTTTTTGAAGGATCCCTGTGCCCAAATCATCCCTTATTTGATCGCAGGTCACCATGCGGGTCTTCCTGATTATCATGAGGGGAGTGGAAACAGTTTAAAGTCAATTGTAAAAGAGGATTCTTCTTCAAAACTGATCGCTCATGCGGATCTCCAAAGTATTTTGGAGTCTATTTCGAGACCTACCTCGTATCCGTTCGGGAAGAATGATTTAAAAAAGGACAGCCCTCAAAAGCTGGCGGAGCATTTCCATCTTTGGATTCGCATGCTTTATTCCTGCCTGGTCGATGCAGATTTCCTTGATACTGAGCGATTTATGGATCCCGAGCAGAGCGCACTCCGGGGGCAGTTTGCAAGCCTCGAAGAGTTAAAGCAGATCTTTGATGCTTACATGACTCAAAAGATGGAGAAGGCGGCGCCCACAAAACTGAATCAAATCCGCGCTTCGATTCTCGGGGCCTGCAAAGAAAAGGCAAAGCTTCCACCAGGTTTCTATTCGCTCAATGTGCCCACTGGAGGGGGCAAGACGCTCTCTTCGATGGCCTTTGCTCTGGAACACGCTTTGGCGCATCAAAAGAAGCGCATCATTATGGCGATACCCTATACGAGCATCATCGAGCAGACGGCCAGGGTTTATAAATACGGCACCGATCGCGAGGACGAAATCGCTGCAGGGGCAAAGCTCTTTGGCGAAGAAAATGTTTTGGAGCATCATTGCAACTTCAACTTTGAAAAAGCCGATCGGGAGGATCGGACGATTGAAAGGCAGAAACTTGCGACCGAAAACTGGGATGCGCCGATCATCGTGACCACCAATGTGCAGCTTTTTGAGTCGCTCTTCAATGCACACAGCTCTTCCTGCCGAAAACTTCATAATCTGGTCGACTCGGTGATCATTTTGGACGAAGCGCAGATGCTTCTGCCCGAATATTTAAAGTCGATCCTTTCTGTCCTGCGGGGACTCGTGCAATGCTTTGGGGTAACCGTCGTCCTCTGCACCGCAACGCAGCCTGCCTTTGAAGGAAAGATTGGCTCTGATCGGGCCGCTTTTGAGGGGATTCCTCAGAATCAAATCACGCCCATCATCGACCATCCCGAAAAATTGGCAGAGCAATTGAAGCGCGTCGAGCTCAATTTGGATGATGCCCGTGAAAAATTGCCCGACTGGCAGGCCGTCGTCGATCGCATTTGTCAGTTCGATCAGGTGCTCTGCATCGTCCAGACCCGAAAAGATTGCCGTGATCTCCACCGATTGATGCCTGAAGGGACGATTCATCTCTCCGCCTTGATGTGTGCC
>JAEEGL010439786.1_pt1 | contig 22352 bp, 21 predicted proteins | sample 9134231 | NCBI WGS metagenome assembly JAEEGL01 (sample SAMN16246548, study PRJNA631951) | gut metagenome | biome: gut microbiome; feature: rumen; material: fiber-attached | host: Bos | place: Iran: Karaj | collected 2018-10 | reverse complement strand
TTTCAAACGTTTGATTTGCTCCATTGGGAAAGCATATTGCTCATAGTCAGCCAACACAGCTTTCGGAACCAACTGATCCAACACTTGCTGCCGTTCCGCCTTGTCCAAATCCTTGTTCGTCTCGCTGATGCCCGTCATGTCGAACAATGTAACATCCAAGTCCACATATTCTGGCTTTTCGCCTCCAAATATGAGTGCTTGCAGATACCATTTCCAATCCGAAACAATTTTCAAGCTTTCGTCATAGAAGCCATATTTATCGAACAAGTCACGACGGATGTATGCTGGATCGTGGTTCAAAGTACCCTTATACATTCCCAACATGGTGATATCGTGACCAGCAAAGCTCCTATCCAGCAACTTCCTTCCATCAGGGAAACACTTGATCATGTTGCCATAAAGAATGGATGGATAACCTGAATTATCAAGCGCTGAAAGCATCCGCTCTATCACATCCTCCGACGCCAAACAATCTGCCGAGTTGAGGATTTGGATATACTCTCCCGAAGCCATACGCATGCCTTTGTTCATGGCGTTATAAATGCCCGAATCGGGTTCCGAGACCCATCGCAGATGCGCTATTTTGGACTCCTGTTCCTTAATCACTTCCACACTCCCATCCGTTGAAGCACCGTCAACGACGATGTACTCAAACTCCTTGAAGGTCTGGGCAGCCACGCTGCGCATGGTCTTTTCAAGACCTGCTGCATTATTGCGGTTGATGGTGATGATGGAAAGATGCATAACTATTGTTTCAAGACACTTTCATATAATGCTTTATACCGCTGGCATACCACTTCAAAAGTATAATCTCGCAGCACCTTTTCGCGTCCGTTTTTACCTAGACGATTATCCACATTATTCACAAGACACCAAAGAATACCTTCCGCCAAATCGGAATCGTCATTTTCTTTGGCAAGATAACCGTTTTTTTGATGCACAATCATGTCTCCATTGCCACCAATATTGAAAGCCACCACAGGTGTGCCGCAAGAAAGACTCTCCATAATTGCGCAAGAAAGATTTTCTGTCAAAGAGGGCACAACCATCACGCTGGCAAGATTATATAGCGAAACGAGTTCATCTGTATCATAAACATAACTCACGTAATGAATCGGAATATTCACATCCATGCTCAGCTCCGACTTCGTGGCGCCAAACACAATGAGTTCAAAATCGTCGCCATGTCCCTGTAGTTCCAACAACCGAAGTGCAGATAAAAGGTTGGCAAAACCTTTTATCTTGTCCGTCGCAGCATTCATCGCTCCGTATAAGACCAAAGGCTTTGCAAACCTTTTCTCTTGGAAACTTCGCCACTTGGGCGAGATTTCCTTTTCATTCAGTGGGCGAAATGCATTCACATCCAAGCAATTTGGGATCAACGTTACAGGGAAACGTTTCAGCAGGCTGCTTTGCTTGGCACAATCGGCCAGCCAATGACTGGGGCTCACAATATGCAAATCAAGGTTTTTATAAATCTCCGCTTTCTTCTTCCATACCACATAACTCAAATCTTTGGCTTCCGAAGAATGAAGAAAAGGGCAACAACCACACTGCCATTGGTATTCCTTGCACTCAAAAAAATAATGGCAGATGCCACAAAACGGCCAGCTGTCATGCAAAGTCCAAACAATAGGCTTCCCTTGAGGTAAGTCTTCCAAGGGAACAAAGCGATTGTTGATCCAATGCAAGTGCAACACATCATAATCTAGTTTTCTCAATGCACCGTGCAAGTCTGTCCCTCGCAAGTCAGACATGAATACCTTTTCCCTGTCGGGATAACGATTCCAACGAATACGCTGAATCCTGTTCTTCACCTTATTGCGTGTCCAATCTAAAGCCTTGTAAAAAGGATTCTGAGGGATGAAATCATCCAAAGAGATGATGTTAGGGTCTTTACTGCGGCCACTCTTTAACAACATCCTGCTATCAACATCATAATTCCTCACACCTTGATGAATACGATAAGCCGCACGACCAGCACCGCCGCCAAACGAAGTACAGACGGAAAGGACTTTCAATGCCTTGTCATTCATACTTTTCTGGAATTTATGCCTTTACCCCTCATTTTCTTATAGCACATCAAGAGTTTGTGACCAAGCCCTTCCGACCACAACAAACTCTCGTACACATAACTTATCACATCCTTTAACCATCCTTTGCTTTGAGCCTTTGCCCAACAATAGGCATCACGCTTTTTGTCAACGAATTGTCCCTCAGGATGAGTTAAAGGCAATATTGGGAAGACTTCCTTATTACCTCTGTTATCAAGATTACTCAAAGTATGGGTTCCCTCTTCATCGAACCCAATATTACTAACCAAATTACGTTGTGGATGTATGGTTAATCCACTATCTTTGAACAAATGTATCTGCATTTGGTAGTCCCAATAGGATTTCTTCTTGTGGTCCTGTTGGATTTGCTTCACAATGGAATACCACCAATTGGCTTCTCCTCTGTTATCTGTCAATTTTAAAACATGTTTTCGGAATACCTTGGCATCTAAAGTCTTCAAATCCAAATCGAAACCATGCCATGTGCGCCGCCAGCCAGCCCAAGCACCCGTCACCATATAATGTGAAAAACCATATGACGCATCACACTGCCATCGATTATCATAGAGTGTTGAATTGATAAATAGCACCTTCTCGTCATCTTCAAATCGCTGCAACAATTCTTCGCAATACCCGAAAAAATCAGTATGCGGCAGGCAGTCATCCTCCATCACGATGCCCCTCTCCACTTGATCGAAAAACCAACTGATGCCCGTCATGGGACCTGCGCCACAGCCGAGATTCTTTTCGGAATAAAGTGTATGCAAGACGACATCGGCATCTTTGGTCAGTTCCTCCAAGACACAGCGCACCTCGCCGCATTTCTTGACATCGCTCTCATTGCCCTCGCGAGAGCCGTCCTGAAAGACATACAACTCTAGCGGCTGGGCAGCCATAATGGCTTCCAGAACACGCTTTGTGTGTTCTGGGCGATTGAAAGCGATCAAAAGGACTGGAGTATGTAAAGGTTTTATTCCCATCTCTCAATTGCTTTTATCGGTTTTGCCGGATTGCCTGCTACAACCGTATTGCAAGGTACGTCTTTAGTCACCACCGATCCAGCACCTACTACCGCTCCACTTCCAATCGTAACTCCTTTCATTACTATTACGTTTTTCCCAATCCAAACATGGTCACCAATAACAATAGGTGCAGCCATTTTTTCCTTATGCCCATCAATATAATGAGAGTCGGAATCAGCTATACATACATTGTCAGAAATAGCGCATCCTTTTCCTATCTCAATATGATGGAAACAATTCAAGGTCGAATTGGTGTTAAGGAACGACCATCCACCATGTAAAATCAAGTTGGCACCTGGAGCCACATAAATGGAAGCGCCTTGAAAAAGTTTGAAATCGCCTTCGCAGACAAAAGCGCTATTCTTATCAAGCCTAAATTCGGACACATAGCGTCTTTTCCTATTTGAAAACCACGAATCATTGATGCACAATTCACCCGCTACAATAGTCATTGAAGCCGTTTTATCAATATCAACAATTGAGCGGGGACAAACATGAAATGAGGCGGATCTATTCAGTCGTAATCTTTTGCGCCAATACACTGTCATAAAAATGTCAAACTTCTTGACAAATGCGATTGCTTTTGACACTTTGCTTTTCAAACCTATAATCATCAATATAACCAATTCATCCCAGGGACAACATTTGCTTTTCTGCTGCATTTTATGGCTTTTGCATTCTTACACAAAAAGCACACACTATTCCAATGCTTCTTTGCCTGAGGTATTTTTAGCACTAGTAATTTCAAAATAGTTTTCCTGATATGATAGAAACACAACATATTAATCTCTATGGAGTCATTGATATTTGCAACTTCAGCCAGCAAAATGCCATTGCCAGTTTGAACTTTCTTTTCAGTAGCAACAATCCTACGTTCAGTGTCATGTACAACTATGCACTTTGGACAAATGCCGATTTTCATCTTATGGAATAACACCCTATGCATATAATTGTCATCTTCTCCATAATGTGAGAAAATCGGATCAAAGCCTCCAACGGTTTCCAAAGTACTTCTTGGCAAAAGCCAAGCTGCGGCATTGACATAATTGGTTTCGTACAATTCCTTTAACCTGCTAAAATACAAGTCCTCAAACAATGACCTATCCGTAATCCGTTTGTCATCGAGATAATTGACCAACCCTTTTTCTATTCCCGTTTTCTTCGCATTAAGATGAATAGGACTCAAAATGCCATATTCAGGATGAATCAAATGTATGCCTATCAGTTTTTCGAATGTGTCAGGCTCCACCCATGCATCTTGGTTAAGCAAAAACACATAATCACAGCCATGGTCCAAGGCATAACGCATCCCTATATTGTTTGCTCGGCCAAAGCCCAGATTCTCTTTCGATTCAATAAGATGAATCTCTGGGAAACGTTCACGGATGTATTCTACCGTTCCGTCATTGGAGGCATTGTCGACTACGATAGCTTGTACTAGAATAGTAGATTCACGCAACGAAGTGAAGCAGTGGTCGTACCATTGCTTGCCTTTATAAGTAACTACTATAACAAACAATTTCGTTTCCATTGAATCAAGATAATTACAAATCAGCCAAGACTCCAAGAGAGTCAAGGTCATGACACAATTCCCGAGTAAACAGCTCAGAGCCTTTTTTGTTCAAATGGGTATAATTATAGAAATTGGTGGAATCCTTGCTTACATCACTCATATAATAGTTTAAAACTGCAACTTGGCATCTATCAGCAATTCCCTCAAAAACTGAATCACTTACATGTGTGTCCGAAATTTGATAAAAAGACGAACACACCGGTGATTTAACCAACACCACCTTAACCCCTTCTTCGCACGCTTCCCTCACAAAAGTACCCAACTCCTCTGCTTTCTTCAAATCAGACACCTCACAGACGCCAATTTGGCTATCTTTATTGAGCTGCTCCTTTGGTTGCCATAGATAATCATTACCCCTATAACCTTTGTAAATTCCCCCATCATCGAAAACAGTTTCCCCAAAAAACGAACTGATTCCATCCTCAAGTTCATTACGATATCCAAAATAGCGAAGCAAAGGCATATACCTATCCCCAAACGAGATATCTTTCATTCTCCTTACTGCCGAAATCAAAGAATCATCCCATATATAGGGAAAAAACTGTTCTCTTTCATACCTCGGATCTGCGGTAACGCCCAATGTGCTCACATAATCAGCATTGACGATCAAAACTTTAGGTCTTTTATTAAACCTACGATAGGTGGAATATCTTATATTCTGCATTTCAAAATTATGCCCATCGACACCTAAATTGTATGAATTACAATGCAACAATGAATCAAGAATATAAGTATTGTATCCACACCATGCTCGAGAACTTCCAATAACGACTACATCCGCATTGATTTTTTTGCCATATATATCATTCCAAACCGCATATTTCCGCAAATCCGTCTTACGCAAGCCTGACGACACCATATAATCAATCACATATGCAGACACAAGTGGTATCGACAACCAAACAAGAAATCTGACAAGAAACTTCTTCATGGCAATTCAGAATTGAAAATAGATGAAAGACTCGGCATGACCGCCATACCAAAACAATTCAACAAGCATCACATAGTAGATGCTAAACTTAAGTGCATGACTCTTAACTCCAGCCAAATCAAGGGCATGTTCCTTATCACGCTGAATCCATTCTACCACCAACATCACCACAATACCAATAAAAACGGGTAAATAATAATGTCTAGTATCCAACCAAGGAATTGAGAACAAACTTTTGTTAAACAATCCGCACAAATATCCCCAGGCTTCTGGGATGGTTTTTGCCCTAAAGATAATCCATCCTATTACCGCCATCAAAAACGTTAGCGACATTTGGCCCATCTCTATTAAAGAAGGAAGCTTGCGACCGGCAGCAATAGTAACCGTGTATTTTCTGTTTTTCCCCGACAAAATCAGCGGAAGGAACAGAAGTGCATGATAGCCTCCCCACACAATGAAAGTCCAATTAGCGCCATGCCAGAAACCACTCAACAAAAAAATAGCAAAAGTGTTACGAACCACTTTTACCTTCGAAACCCGACTACCTCCTAATGGAATGTATACATAATCTCGGAACCAAGTCGTCAGAGATATGTGCCAACGTCGCCAAAACTCTGCGATATCGCGACTGAAATAAGGCACATTAAAGTTTCTCATTAATTTAATCCCAAACAATTTCGCCGTGCCAATTGCAATGTCGCTATAGCCAGAGAAGTCGCCATAAATCTGGAAAGTAAACAAAACTGCTCCCAACAACAAAGTACTACCACTTTGACTTGAATAATTAGAAAACACCTGATCAACATAAATAGCGCAGTTATCAGCAACCACCATCTTCTTAAACAAGCCCCAAAGAATCTGCCTCAATCCATCGACAGCATTGTCATAGTTGAACTCCCTAGATCTTCCAAACTGAGGCAATAGATTGGTAGCGCGCTCAATTGGTCCTGCAACTAATTGTGGAAAAAAACTCACAAAAGCAAAGAACTGTATGACATCGTGTGTAGGTTTCAGTTTGCTCCTATACACATCAATGCTATAACTCAATGCTTGGAAAGTATAGAACGAGATGCCTACTGGCAGTATGATGTTTATAAGCAATCCTTCGGATGAAATGCCAAATATTTCCGCAAATTCCTTGACAAAGAAATCATAGTACTTAAATACTCCAAGAATCAACAGATTCAAAATGATATTCACCGCACTAATGGCCTTAGCCTTCTTCGGATAGCCTTTATTGTTTTCAACAAGCAATCCACTACCCCACGAACAAAACGAGGTGAACGCAATGAGCAAAAGGAAACGCCAATCCCACCAACCATAGAAGATATAAGACGCCACTACGATAAAAAAGTTTTGCAGCTTTAGATTGCGATTGAACACAAACCAATAAAGCATAAAAACCAATGGGAGGAAAACAGCGAATTCTATTGAATTGAATAGCATTTTTCGAAAAAACGGCCACTCTAGTGATATGAATTACATCAACTCACAAGAAACAAGTCCTTCAATTGTAAATTAAAATCGTCTTCAAGTCGCTCTACTTTCTCCTTAAAACTCTGAAAATCGACATTCTGAACCTCATAATGCTCAAGCATCTCTGCAATTCGGTTTTCAATTTGTTCGGCAGTTTCACCATCATCCACCTTATACTTTTCTGGAATAGCAACATCGAAATCATTGGCTGCGGCATTATGGTTGGCCACCAAAATGTTACAGCCATAGTACACTGCTTCCTTCGGCATACGCTCAGGACCTCCGAAATGGCCAAAATCAACATATAGCTTTGACTTTTTGTATCTTTCAGCTAGTCCTTCAGGGGTGAAGCCTCTTAAAGGGAAATAATTAAATCGCGCTCTCTCCAAAAGCTCCTTCATTATTGGCGATGGCTTGCTTGGATTATAAAGAACAACATCTTCTCGGTCTGTTGGAAGATTAGCATTACCCATCTTTAGAAAATCTAAACTGATAGGCTCGACCAAATAATCGACCCTTGACTTCTTGTACAATTCACTTACATACAAATAGGTATGTTTTGACGCACATAAGTGCCAGCAATTGTTAGGATTATAATCGATATGACGGTAAAAACTCGCATCCTGATGAAACAGCCTGCGTTTTATCAAGCCAACGCGCTCTTTCAGCGACCCTTTTTTCACCTCGTTAGCATGAAGACTCAGCCACCAGATGCATTTTTGGGCTTTTTCGAAACCATTCAAGCACCATGGTGCGTTTTCTGGAGCAATGACAAAGTTTTCCGTTTTATCCTCAACCTCCTCGTACGTCACGACCTCTACTTCATACTGCTTATAACGCTCAATAGGCTGTGCTTTCGGAAATCCAGAATAGGTATAATAAACCGTATAGGCTTCCATGCCCAGTTTACGCATGTAATACGCCAACTGATGCAAGGCTTCGGGGCCACCCGTGCAGGTCTTGGCTGTTGTGAAAATATAGTATTTCGGCTGTCCCATCAACTTATTCGTTTCTCATACCATGCAGCCGCATTGCTCAGCATCACGTTGGTCACGCGACGCCTCCATGCTGCTAATTCGTTGGCATAGTAGCGCGCCATCCACACGGGGTTCGCCTTAGTCAGCAACCATATTCCGTATTCCCGCCCGTTCGTCACGCCCTTGCGCATGATGCGTACGTCGTCCCTGTCCCAAAACTTGCGATGCTGACTGATCAACCCACTTTTATAGGCTTCATACATCATAAAAACGCAAGCCTCATACAATTCATGGTAATAGGCGGCATCCTCTATGCTCAACTCTTTCCATAAGCAATCGGCTGTTTTCCTAATAAATTGCTTATCTGTAAAGTTTTTCAGAGTCAACTTCGTCGTAGTAGATCCTTCTCTTCCGATCCTATAGACATAAAATGGTTCTTCTAAATGAACAGCTTTAATAGTTCCGTCTTCACGCACAAATAATTGATACTTGAAAAGAACATCCTCATACTTCACGCCTTCCACATAATACAACCCGCTCTTTCGCCAATAAGCACTTGTATAAACATAGGACACCGCATTGGGAGCGATGCCCATTTTGTGCTTATATGCATATTGGAAAAACGACTTAAAGTCCATCAGGGGAACATTCTTCTCCTTGTGTTCACCCCAACGTTTGCCTTGATCGGTGACAATGCAATCCAAATAGATAACATCGGCGTTTTCGGAATCAGCGATAGCCTTCTTTATCGATACGATGGCATGTAACTTTAAAAAATCATCGCTATCCAAAAAATAGAAATAATCTCCCTTCGCCTTCTCTACACCAGCGTTACGAGCCGATGAGAGACCACCATTGGACTTGTCAACGACAACCATCAAATCCGCATATTTCTCCTTGTATTCCTCAAGGATACCACGACTTCCGTCAGTCGAGCCATCATTGACGGCAATCACCTCGCAATCGGTCAAATTCTGGGCAAAGACTGAATCCAGGCACTCACGAAGATAAGGCTCAACGTTGTAAACTGGAATGATAATAGAAAGAAGCATAAAACTTATCCAAAATGCTTTTCGAAAAAGCGTATCAACACCAAAGAGAAGGTAATCAGCTTATGGTAAAGCTTCTTCTTTTGACCATATTGCAATACGGCTTTCACCTGATCATCAGACAATTGGGCTTGCATCATTTTTAATCGGTCATAATCGGCGGCCACCATCTCAGGCACAAATTGCGAAAGCATTTGTTTGCGTTCGGCCTTGTCAAGCTCGTGGTTGGTCGAACTGATACCTGTGGTATCAAACACCGACACTACTTCGTTGAGATGGCTGAAACTGCCGCCCTCAAGAGCCAGCTTAACCCAAAACTCAAGATCAGAGACAATCCTATAGTTTTCATTATAGTGTTCTTTGGTTAGAACCTCTCTTTTGATGAATGAAGAGCAATGTGACAAAGAACTCCGATACAAAAATTCAAAGGTCAATTCTGAAGGATAGCAGTGTTTAGCTTCATGGTCGGCATAATGGAACACGCAGTCGCCATACATCACATCGGCATTGAAGTCGTGAGCAAAGCAGCGCTGCAACGAGGTGTTATTGTAGAACCAGTCGCCGCTGTTCAAAAACAGGAGGTAGTCGCCTTGGGCGTGGTCGATGCCCTTGTTCATGGCATTGTAGATACCCTTATCAGGCTCACTCACCCAGTAGGCAAAGTGACCGGCATACTGCTCAAGCAGTTCTCTACTGCCGTCGGTCGAGCCACCGTCGATGACAATCCACTCGAAGTCCCTGAAAGTTTGTGCCACAACGCTATCGATGGTCTTACGAAGCCCTTCACGATTGTTGAAGTTGATGGTAATGAGAGAAAGGAGCATTTATTGAAGGAGTAGCATCCCGTTTTGGTTATACATCAAAGAATTGCCAGTTGGTGTAATATAATCAGAAAGCACCAATTTGGCCGCATCGGGGATTACAGCCAAATACTGCACATTAGGATGGGTTACCTCTATTTGCAGTCGGTATTCGCCATTTGTCATATTCGATGGAAGCGTGATAGTCTCCTCCAATTTGAATTTCCCTTTTGGTATTTTAGGCACATCTGGCTTCATCAAGATTGGAGCATATTTGGCAAGCAAAACGTTTTGGCTGTCGAATAGTTTGGCCTCAATTGCAGCATGTATGTCATTCAACAATTCACCTTCAATCTCCACTTTAATTCTTCTTTCAGGATAGGCCAAGTTGACAATCCTATTTGGTTTTCCATTGATCAATACATTTTTTAGTTTGATTTCGTTCGATGGATACTTGACCTTTGACATGATAATTCCCTCCTCATCAAACTCATTTCCTTTCAAATACAAGTCAACCGTATCACTTATCAAGCCATCATAACGCACTGAGCCATTTTCCAATAAAATGCCTCTTCGACATAAGGCTTTTATACTTGACATGTTATGGCTCACGAACAGCACCGTCCTTCCCTCTCCCTGGCTCACATCTTGCATCTTGCCTATGGCTTTTTTCTGAAACTCTGCATCACCCACAGCCAGTACTTCATCAACCACAAGAATCTCAGGATCAAGATGGGCTGCCACAGCAAAACCAAGACGCACAGTCATACCTGAACTGTACCGCTTCACAGGTGTGTCAATATAACGTTCGCAACCCGAGAAATCAACGATTTCATCAATCTTTCCATCTATTTCCTTCTTGGTCATACCAAGGATTGTTCCATTCATGTAGATGTTCTCGCGCCCTGTCAATTCGGAATGAAAGCCTGTACCCACCTCTAAAAGGCTAGCAATACGACCTTTAGCACGAATGATACCCGAAGTAGGTGCCGTCACTTTGGATAATAATTTCAATAATGTGCTCTTTCCCGCACCATTCTTCCCGATAATGCCCACCACATCGCCTTGCTCCACCTTGAAGTCAATATCCTTTAAGGCCCAAACGTATTCGCTATCGGCCGCTTTGGAGCGGTCATTCACCGAACCCACTTTGAGAAAGGGGTCTTCTTTACCCAGTATGCTCATCTGCCACCATCGTTTGAGATCATTGCTCAAAGTGCCACTGGAAACCAATCCCAAACGGTAGAGTTTGCTTACATTGTTAAATTCTATTGCTATTGGCATATCTTGTCTTTTTTGTCTTAACTCACGTTTAAAATTGTTCGATTCTTACTCTTCATCCATTTACCCACCCGCAACAGAGGAGAAACCAAGGACAAGGCTATTTGAGATGAAACAGGATGCCTAACCAGGAACAAATAACCATAATCACCTTTCCATGTCCCCATCACAGAGAACTCCTCTTGAGTAAAGGCTTGATAAAAACGGCGTCTGTCCGAGAATCCGTACTTCCAAAGCGACTTGATTGCCGACAAATTCCAAGTACAGAAATCCTCGGCCGAAATCATTACATCCTCATGGTTTTCTACAGTTGTTTGTGCCCACGACCACACGCGCAAACTTTGCTTTGCCCGAAAAACCACAGAATCAACCGATGTTTTACGCGTAGTGCTCATAGGATTTTCCATATAGTGGTAAATAACCAAAGGCTTATATTGGGTTTTCTCGGCATTGTATGCACAGCGAAGTGTCCAATCGGCGTCCTCATAGGGCACCTTCTCAACGAACGCATCCACTCGCCTCACTAGTTCAGTCTTATATATCCCCATCCAAACAACCCCAAAGGCAATCTTGTGGATGTACTCATCCGTAAACAATTCAGGGCCGCTCATCATAGGCGATTCCGTTAACGGCGCATTCCCCCATCTTCTTATTTTCCCATCGTTGTTTTCGCATTCAGCGGCACATAAAAGCAAATCAAGCTGTTGTGTGTCCATATAATCCAACAGTCCTACCAAGTCATATTTTGCAATCATGTCATCGGCGTCCACAAAAAGCATATAATCGCCTTTGGCCAGGCTTATCCCTGTATTTCTGGCACCCCCCTGCCGTTTGTTCTCATCATGATGAGCCAGAAACAAATTGGGATGATGAGCCTGATACTCCTCAATGATCCTTACTGAATCATCCTTTGAGCAATCGTCAACACATAACACCTCATACTCATGCTCTGGCACGTTGATGGAAAAAACGCTATCCAAACAACGGGCGATATATTGCTCAACGCCAAAGACCGGTATGACAATGCTAAGCCTAATCCTCATAAATCTCTAACCGTTGCAGATGAAATACGATTTTCTCGGGAGGCTTTCTCCAATCACCATACATATCTGTCAGCACGTATTCTGCGTCATGAGGGGCAGGAAACTCAACACCATTAAATACCACTTTAGAAAAAGGCAAATACTTATCCAATGGGATAAAATACTGATCCGTTTCAGGAGACCGGTGTAAAAAGTCAATTTTAGGAGTAATGGCGTGAGCTATGCCAAACACGAACAATTTCCCACAATTTAGAATTACCTTGATCAATTCTGCAACTTTAGGCTTACTACGGAATTTATTCCAATGGGACTTCATATGGCTCTTTGCCAAAAACAAACGTCTAGCATACTTGTTGTTTTTCTCAACTTTACCCTTAAACAAATCTATCGAGATACCTTGATACTTCAAATCATCAGTGAAACCTTCCTCTAAAGCAATTGAATTCAAATGACGCACTTTCGAAAACGAATAAAAGTATTTTGAATCAGATTCTTTGTCATGTAAGATGTACTTCGATGGCAACTCACGTCGCAAAGCTTCCGAAGCTCTTTCATAATCCTCATCAAACACAACATAATCGAAATCATCATCCCATGGAATAAAGCCGCCATGGCGAACTGCACCGAGCAAGGAACCATACTCAATTACATAACGAATGTTGTTACGCTCAAAAATATCCTTTATTGTCAAAGCCATCTCAAATTCGATAGTTTGTAGACGCTTCAACATATCATTCCCTTGTGGGAAAGTAAACTCAACAGGATCCATATGACAATTATATTCCTCCTTAATTCATTATAAACCGTTACATCACCCAACAAAAAGCATCAGCGTCATAAAAGACCACCAACAACAATCCATGTTTTTATTTCACAATATCCGGATTAGGTTGATGGTCGATTTTACTGATAGTATCGTGATAGCGTTCCAAAACCGTCTTCTTGATTTCGGTGGTAGATGCTCCCGCCCCTCTTGGGAAGTAAAAAACAGTTACACCTAGTTCCTTCAAATAATCATATTTGCCAACCCAATCATCACCGACCACAAAGACATCAATGTTCAACTTCTTGACAACCTCAGTGTGTTCCAAGGAGCGTTGTGGAATAACAATATCGGGATATTTCAATGCCTTTATAATGGCTATTCGTTCTTCAAATGGGATAATTGGAGGGTTCTTGTAACTAGCCACCAATTCATCTGTGCTCACGCCCACAATGAGTGTGTCACCCAAACCTCGGGCGTATTCAATCATCTTCAAATGATTCGAGTGGAACATGTCGAAAGTTCCTGAAGTGTAGACGACAATTTTATTGTTGTACATATTCTATTTGATTCTCAATTTCTTTTTTATCCTACGCCAGTTTCGATGAAACTGGAATCCAAGATAATAGCCAAGTCCCACCTCTTCTTTCGCTCTCTTTTTCAATTCCGTGAATACCACTTTGTCAATGGCATTCGTCTGTAACATATGCCCATAAATCAAATAACATCTATTTATCACTTCATACTTTGACAAACCAGACAATTTCTTATCCAAATCACTCAATTTCTGGACCCATCGATTCATCTCTATAACGGCCTCAAAACTGGTCAAATACTTTGGATTATACGAGACGGAAAGCGACCCCATCGCCCCCGAAGAAGTTTTCATATATTTATAAACCGGTTGCAACGTGAAATAAACAGGCTTACATATTTGGCACAAATAGTTTACCACAAACAGTGTATCTTCTTTTATGGCAATATGCTCATTGAATGTAATGCCACAATCTTTGACAATCCTATTGTTAAATAGTTTCCCCCAAGGATAACCCATATAAACCAAATCTACACTCGGATACATAAACAGCAAAGCTTCTCTCTTGCAGATGGTCTTGGCATTCATTCCCATAAGACTTGTATCTGTCAATAACTTACCATCTTCAACTTCATGGAAACCTGCCATTATCATACCTATATCCTCCGATATGCCCTCTGTCATCACCTTCAATCCATTTGGCATCATTTCATCATCAGCATCCACAAAGCAAATCCAAGTACCGTTTGCTTCTTTCAGCCCCAAATTCCTTGCAGAACTCACCCCACCATTTTCCTTATGAAACACTCGAATGCGTGCATCTTTTTCAGAGTACTCATCACAAATTCCACCACTGCCATCGACACTACCATCATCAACAAGCAGCAGTTCAAAGTCTTTGAAATCCTGATCGAGGATGCTGTTGAGGCAACGGGGGAGGCAAAACTCTGCGTTGTAAACTGGTATTATGATGGATATGAGAGACACAACCTCGCAATTAAACTATATTCCCAAAATCGAGTATATTATGTTTTCACAAGCAGTCTTTCCATTTGGAGTGAGAAGTTTCTGCTGTTTGAATAACAGCCTCTTTTCCTTTAAAGGGTCTTTTCCGTTGACAATATCAATTACAAATCTTTCTATGTCATCAACAGCACGTCCCTTATAATGCAAATCAAAAGCCTCTCTCGCAAAAGGAATCATATTGTTGACATGATTCTCATGCCTAACCAAATACATAACTGGATTTCCTGTATACATATACTCCATAGTAAAAGAAGCACAATCGTGAATCATGGCATCGGAATAATGGAGCAACTCCACATATTTATCATTTTCCTCTATAAAACTAAATCCAGGATCCTTCCATTTTGAGTAATATTCCAAAGCTTTTTCCTCTCCCCAACAACTTACAAGATTTTGGAACAATCGAGGATGAGGCTTAAATGCAAAATAAACTTTTTCACAATACTTTTTCTTCAGTTCCAACATAAACCAACAAACATCCAAAAAAGTGGAATAGGAAATGCCATCCTTATGAAAATCGCCAATTGTATGATGTGGAGCCCATATTATCCTTTTCCTATTGTCTTGTAAAGGCCAAACATCTCTCAATGATGATTTGGGAGTGAGCAACTCATCCATCATTGGCGAACCAGTCACTGCATAATTAACACCTCTCAACTTCTGAATACTCCTCCACGCATCTCGACAACTTTCGTTATCAACGAATTGTTTCCAAGCTAATAGGCAGGCCCTTTGGTTGACCACCCAAGGTTCAACAATAGTTGCAATAAAATAAGGGATATAGACCGTTGGGATATTCTTGTTTGAATTAATACTATGGGCAGAATGAATATTGCCTTCATAAGGTTTTTGGTGACATACCAAATCGATTTCTACTTGTTCATTAATGGTTTGGTTTGGGTCAAGTACAACAAATGGATAATGCTTCTCTTTACAATAATCAATCACTTTTTGTTCTGCACCAGAATGCTCTATACATGGTGTAACACCCAATATTGGTTCGAACCGAGGATGTATCAACATTGATTGATATAGTTTTTCCGTTTTCCATTGTGACAATTCTTGCAAAATAAAAAGGAACCTTATTCTGTCTTTCCTGCGAATCCTTTTCATTTTTAACGAAAGCCATAATAGATACGACCTCCATCTTAATGTTTTCACAAAACCCATATTGTCAAATGTGTTTTTATAAACCCAATCGGTTTCTCAACTTATTCTCAACCAAGAACGACAATAAAGGTACATAATAAGCCCCATACATCACCCTACGTTCTTTATTGCCTTTCAACAAACTCATTGTTTGCTTTGACCATTTCTGTTTATTAAATAGTCTGGCATTTTTCACATATGTGTACACATTGTCGCAACTCTGTAAATACTCAAAAAAGCTTCGAATCAAACGTAAATAAACATTATCCCTTACATAGTGGAAATTGCCTTGACACTTTTCTTTCAAAGCATCAAAGCACAACTCATGGAAATCGTGATGCTCTATCAATTGTTCTGCATTCATCTTAAACTTTGACGATCGATTCGTATCATGAAAATTATACTGATAATCAATATAAGGAACTTCTGATAGCTCATCTGCATACTTCAAATAAGACAAAACAAAACATAAATCTTCAGAAAAAAACAATTTTTCATTAAAACTCAAATGATGCTCCTTAATGATTTCATTCTTAAATCTTTTAGCCACCGGGAAACAATAGAGATAATTCATTTCAGGCTTATTCCACACCTCATGCAAACCGACCAAGGATATTTTTCGTCTCTTTGAGGTAAATGAAACCACATCTGATATGCTATGACGTTCCAATCCAGCGATTACCAAATCAGAATCTTCACTCATCAAATGCTCAAGATAGGTATCGTTAACCCAATCGTCACTATCTATAAACACAATAAACTCGCCAATAGCATTCTTTAATCCAGTATTTCTAGCAGAACTTGCTCCTCCATTCTCTTTATTAAATGCAAAAACACGTTTATCATTTTCAGCATACTCATTGCAAATTCTCCCGCTATTATCTGTACTACCATCATTGACCAGCAGTAGCTCGAAGTCGGTGAAAGTCTGATGCAAAATACTCTCTATACAATTAGAGAGGAACCGTTCTGCATTAAACACGGGGACAATAACAGAAATAGATGGCATATTTTGCAATCATTTAAAGACGGCATTTCTCAAAGCTTCTCCATAGGCATGCCCCCACTTCAAATCTGGTTCAAGGTAATTCCCTTCCGCCCACTCATTCCATGATTTCACAAACAGAAAACGCTTATCGAATGGCTTTTTTGAAATATCCTCCACTATCTGACTCGTAGTCCTTCCAAATGCCTCTGGAGTCGATCCGTGCAAAACTATACCTTTAATGCCCGTACGTGGTGTATGGTCCCAATCTGGCACAACAGATGGAAAAACTCTTTCATCATCATCCATGGCACATCGAAAAATCTCAGGCAAATAAGGTCTGATATCAGGTATCAATCTAAACTTTTCGTTTTTATAAAAAAACTTCCTAAGAAACCTATTCCAAAGTGGCATGTCTGTAAACTTCACCCAAGTATTCATAACATTAATGGCATCAAATCCTTCTGCAAGACGATTATCTAGTGTTTTATGTACATCACTAATATCATATAGACCCTTTTGATGGGCAATAAAATATATGCCGTTGAGCCCATTTTGCCTGGCTAGTTTTTGCCACAATGTTATAAAAAGCTTTATGTCCGGAATCTCCTTTGGTTTATAAATTATGAAAATCGGTCTCCCTTCACATTGAATATATCGTTTATCTTGAAAGGCTGGTAATACGGTGTAGAAATGGTTTATATAGTCATCATCACCTGGGTAAGACTGCTCAATCAGAGTATTCCGAGAACCATCAGCACCAAACCAAAAGCCTTGCCATGTCTCATTCGCCCAAGCCAATGCAAACGGAAAATCCGGCTTGCCGCTAGCAAGAACCTCGTTAAATGGACGTTCCAACAAGCGTTTGCCATTGCCAAACCAATAATGCCAATACACAAAACCTTCTATTCCATATTCACGAGCCAATTGTGCCTGCGCCTCACGGGTTTCGGGCACTCTCAAATCATAATAACCCAAATCAGCAGGCACATGAGGTTGGTAATGTCCTGGAAAAAGCGGTTTCGCCTTTCCTACATTAGTCCATTCCGTGAATCCTTTCCCCCACCATTCGTCGTTTTCGGGAATAGGATGGTATTGGGGAAGATAATATGCCAACACTCTGGCTTTTGGCTGATTCAAGTCTTTTTCCATATATTCTTTACTGCAAAATCATTTCACTCAATCTAACTTCCAAATACGATTTCCATTTTCTGATGGAATTTTCGTTATATTGGCAATAAGTCCCAAATAGAATCTTTTTCCCTCTCAAACCCAACACAATAAATGCAATTAGTCTTAAGGCAAAAAACGGGTTCTTCATTACAAAACTTTGTTTCAGTAACTGTTTATACGGCCATTTATCCTTTTTAAAAAATTCAAAAAAGACTACGATATAAGCTTTTAAAAAAAAAACAAGTTTATCCCCAAACACTTTTCTAATCGACATCACTTCTTTATTGATTAGGTACAAGTGACTCTCAAAATGCTCTTTCTTATAAATATGTTTTGAAACTGATTCTTCCTGATATCTATAATAATAATCAATTTTCGCCCCCTCTACAAATCCGTGATGCATCCCAAAACATAATGACTGAATATTATAGTCCGAATCTTGCATGGACAGCAACCTTTCATCCCATATCAATCCTTTTTCAACTAGACTTTCCCGCCTGTAAATATTGGTACTTACCACGATGGATAATGTCCTCCAATTCAACAAAGACAACAACATTTCTTGAGGACCTTTGATGCCGAACCCCCATCGCAACTCATCCAAAATGCTCGTACTAAAAGCTTTTGCCGGAAAGGAAAGGAAATCAAACCCATGTTTGTTTTCAATAGAAGACACCCTTTGTTCAAAGCAATAAGGAGCTATCAGATCATCCGCATCAAAAAAAACGACATATTTCGCCCCCTCCGACAATTGAAATCCAATATTCCGACATGTTTGTGCTCCTTTAGGTTCTCTGTTCCTTTTAAAATAATGAATTCTAACATCATTTGTCGAATAATGCTTGATAATCTCGGCAGTACCATCGGTGCATCCATCATCAACAATAAAAGCTTTCCAATCAGAATAAGTTTGCTTCTGTAAACAATCTAGCATTTCCCCAATATAGTCTTCACAATTCCAGCAAGGAATAATAACTGCCAAATTGCACTCTTTCACATGAAGATTTGACATGAGCTCTTTTCAACTTTTCATTATTCTACCATAAAAATCATCTATTTTTCTCAAAACACCATCAACATCATCGGCCGTGATATTGTTAATCATAACAGTTTGTTCTTCTGCATCTAAACCATTGGCTCGAAAAGCCCCCTCAAACTTATAACTATATGCCAATCCAAAAACGGGCACACCCATATAAATCGCTGCAAAATTCGCATGCATCCTTGATCCTACAAAAAACGACATCCGACTAATTACATACTTTACCTTGGGCGAAGTTAAATTTTGATTAACAAAAGTAACATTATCTTTACTAGCCAAACTCTCATACGCCCGTTCACAGGCAACCATGTCGTCATTTGAGTCTTCAGGATTGCCATAGTGATAAGAATGCGGTATCAAATAAACATGAAGACCTTTATTCTGGAAATGAGTTATCAGCTTATTAATCAAATTTGGGTATTCATCAAACTGACCGCTGAGCGCCCTGAACGTATTGCTATAACACAATCCACTGACATTGATACCAACACTATCAGGTACAATATCTATATCCCAAGGCTCCGGTTGCATATAAGCTGACAGGTCTGGGGTAAGTTCATACTGGACACCAAGCTTGTCCAACTCACCAATATAGTTATTGTCCCGAACAAAAACGGCTTTAGAATAACGGAGTATTCTACAGGCCAATTCATAATTCTCTTTTTCGGAAAATGGCCCCATCGTCTGGGGCAATTGAATGACTGGTATCCCAGTTTTCATCGCAAAAAGCGTATCAGGTAAACGCATCATAAAAGTACTAGTGTTGTAAATGTCCGAAAAACCATCACCACCATTCAGTGCTGCTACAAAATCAATTTGCTTGATCAATCTTGCCAACTCCATAAACGGGATTACAACACCATACTTACGCAGCAACCGTTTATGCACACTCCATAAATAAATAGTCTTTTTTATCCAAGTGCTTCCCTGAATATTCAATTCTTCGACTTCAGTACGACGTTTGAATGGATTTCGAACATACTTTATTACCAACAGCTCTTGACCAGGCCTCAAATAACCTTTTTGAACCAAAAAGGAAAAAGCACCATATCCCAAGGCAGCAGTACCTCGATTATTGTCTTTTAATCCTAAACCTGACAAAACAAAGTATTTCTTCATTTCACGCTTTCCCATTGCTTTGTCTCAAAATTAGATCTCTCACCCATTTCAAGTTTTTCTACTAGTTACAATTACTCAAATCGTGCATGAATTTTCTTCAAAAAGCGATAGTGCATTTTTAATGTTTTGGGGCTATATGTCACTATTCTCTTGTATAATCTCGATGAAGACAACCTCGCAACGAACTGATAAAACTTATTCTGCTTTTTTACTCTAGACTTGCTCTCTATGGTCCATTTCTGCGACAAGACAAAAGTGTCATTGTCCGTCTTTGTTACAGCTAGTAAGTTTTGAGACAACAGTGCGTTTAATACATCATTCCCCTTCGTTGTATTGACAGCAAAAAGACTATTACCAACCGTATCATTTTCTTTGTATTCTTTTAACCATGGATCCGCTAAATTCACGTCACTATATGGCACTGTCACATGTGTACAGAACAAACATCTTTTAGGCCGAAACAGCATTGACTGGTGAATAATCGTCCAAGGATATGTCCAATTCTCTTTATGTATTGCACTTCCATCTTTAAGCGTGATTTGTATGCCGCTCGGCCAACCATTTCCTCGATATTGCAAATGTGCCACATCCTTTTTTGAGATGCCGAGATACTTATAATACAGCCACGTACCTTCTTTGGTGGTTTGACCCGAACAACATAAAGAAATGATGAAGCTCTTAATTCCACGGGAATCCAATAATCTTCTAATAGCCCTAACCTGACAAGGCATACACGTCACAACAATACCACCATTAATCCGTCCAAGATTGTCTTTTATGAACCCTATCGTATCAGTATCCTGATAAACACTTCCACAATTATTGTATTCATTGAATGAATATATCAATTTAGGCTCATATACACACTTGTCACTATTAAAAACAAACGTCATCGAAGTCCCATAATCAGGTTGCGATAACAAATACTTAATAATAGCCGTACCAACTCCTCCAGAAGATGATTTGTAACGAATATCAGGTTCTGTTGAATAGCCTATATAATAATCCGGCAAAAAGCTCATTCCCATTTTACATTTGTCAAGGGACCTAACACATTCTTATTGGCTTTAATGGACTTCTTATCCAAATTGTGCAAGAAATTAAAGAAGTTCCGCTTTTGAAGCCAAAAGCTTTCTTTATCAATATCCATATACTTCGATAAATAAGCAAACGAGACCTTCCCCAACTGATCAACTGGAAGCATCTTATTTGGCGATTCCCTCAAATATGTAATGTATTGCTCGTTCATACTTTTCATTGGCTTAAAATGAAACCAATAAAAGCCTACCAAATATTTGTTTTTTGGGGGATATTGCAATCTCTCCATTAAAATTCTTTTTTCCGAAGACAGTAATACCCGAAACTCAAATGGCATATACTCTGTTTCTTCAGTCGCTTCAAACACCAAATGGTCTCCAAAACCACTATATGGCCACACCATATCGTCCGACACTCCCACTATTTTATTTGCAAGCGGAGAATACCATTGATCATTGTAACGAAGAACATTTACTCCCGACAAAGACAAGTAACCGTTTCCTTTCAACAAGTCTGTCACGGCATATTTAATAAATTGTTCTTTGAATAGTGGCACAACAACATACTGCAGCCAGTGTAACGGATGCCACTTGGACCAAATTCTTCTATTTCCACGTCTTAAGCAGAATACACTTACGGCCTTCCCTAAAACCCTCCCAAGACTTTTTTGACCAGCTCCATTCACAATATAATCTCTCAATCTCACAAGAGGTTGAGTAAAGTATATTTGATCCGCATCTATTTTTAAAACATACTTATAGTTAACATACTGCAGAGCATTATTATAATAACTTGCCAAAAGTTGAGGATGACCTATTGGAAGTGTCTTCGCGTATTCAAACTCCTCCTTTGTAGCATCAACTCCGTAAATATGATGTGGGTATGGAATGACAATGATTTTGTCCGGATACTGTTGCCTCTTTTCCTCAATGATCCGAGGGCTATCATCGGTACAATCGTTATAAGTGATGATCAACTCATCCAGAGCATCAATGCAGGAATCAATGGAGCACGCCAATGTTTGAGCATCATTTTTAACGCGCATCAATCCTGACAAGCCGAGTTTTCTATTTGGGTTAATGTAATGCATAAAGGTTTATAATCGAGTTTCCAAAAGCTATCTCAAACCGTATCCATAAAGCTCTTCTGAACCTTGTTGAAAATCAAGATGCCGAGAGCAAGCACAACCACCATAAAGCAGAAGCTATAAGCCAACCATCCCCAACCGATGAATTCTCCAGCTCCCAAAGCGCCATGCTTGAAGGTCTCAATGACTGGAGTCACTGGATTGATGCACATAATGGTGGCCAAATCCA
>JAEEGL010091229.1_pt1 | contig 22352 bp, 17 predicted proteins | sample 9134231 | NCBI WGS metagenome assembly JAEEGL01 (sample SAMN16246548, study PRJNA631951) | gut metagenome | biome: gut microbiome; feature: rumen; material: fiber-attached | host: Bos | place: Iran: Karaj | collected 2018-10 | reverse complement strand
GCATTCTTGCTCTGCTTGCGGGTTTCGGCCAGCTGCTTGTCCAGGATGGCTATCTCTTTCTGGAGCTTCGCGCTCTTGCTCTTCTGCGCGGCGGTCTGGGCCATGGCGGGCAGCGTCACGGCTAGTAGCAGGAGTATGGTCAGAAGTCTTTTCATTGTTCCGCCTTTTTATTCTCCGCAAGTCCTTTGTAATACCTGGAAAGTTCCTCCTCACCAAGGGCCTTCAGCACTGCCGAATAATGCTCCAGAATCTCCATATGGTCTTTCCCGCCGTAAACCATGGCCCGTTTGAAATAGGGTTTCGCCTCCTGGTCGCGGCCAAGCAGGTGAAGTATCCAGCCGTAAGTGTCGAGAAAGCTGGGATTGTCGGGTTCAAGGTCCAGTGCAGTGCGGCTCATCTTTTCGGCCTTCTTGAGTTTGCGGCCTGCAAGACTCAGATAGTAGGCGTAGTTGTTGAGAGTGGTGGCGTTCTGCGGGTCTATGCGAAGCACCTTGTCGTAATAACTCATGGCCTTGCGGTCATTGCCTATGGCATGCCAGCAATCGCCGGCGGTCGCAAGGGCAGGAACTACCTCCGGGTTTTTCTTGCCTCCGAGCTTGATGATGCTCTCGCACTCGTCCAGCACCTCCTTGAGGTTGCCGTCTTCCATGAGCAGGCTCATGTTCAGGTAGCGGACGTCCAGATCCTTCGGATACGCCTCCACAAGCCGCCCGAAGTACTGCCGGCCGATGTCTTTGCGCTCGGTGGCCCAGTACCAGGAACCGGCCAGCCGGAGGGCGCTGCTGTCGGCGGGGTGAGCGCGGACGCACCCGGTTACCAGCGAATCGAGCTGCGTGCCCCAGCTGCGATAGAAGGGATAGTTGATGTTGTTCAGTATCTGCTGAACGTAGGCGCACTTGGCGCCTGGGTTGATGTCGGGATTGAGCGTAAAGAGGTGGACGTCGGCCAGGAAGCCCGGCACGTTGCCCCTCATCCGGTTCACCTCCGCCCGTCCAAGCACGGCAGGAGCGTAGTTCGGGTCATATTCCAGAGCCCTCTCGTAGCTTTCCAGAGCCAGGGTGTCCTTATATTCGGACAGATACTTGTCTCCCTGAACGGTAAGGGTGTAGGGGCTGGAGTAGCGGCCGGGCTGCTTTTCGAGCAGTTCCAGATAGATGGCGGAACTTTCTTCCCTCCTGCCGAGAGCCGAGTAGACGGCTGCCAGAGCGTCTTTGTACCAGTAGTTGGCGGAGTCCAGGGAGACGGCGGCCTGGAGATACTCTTCCGCTCTGGACGCGTTGCCGGCCGCCAGGTAGGCCATGCCGAGATGGTACTTCACCGCGTCGTCGGCCGGATAGTGCTGATCCAGGTACTGAAGCTCCTTCACCGCCTCCGCCGGGGCCGTTTCCAATTTGGATACGGCATCGATGAGGATATTCTGCAGCACCACCTTATCGGCGGAGTCCTGGGCCCTGAGCGGCAGGAGCGCGGCAAGCAGAAATATGGCGATGACGGCTTGTTTCATGTGTCTGGAGCTCAATGCAAAATTAATGCTTTTTCCCTATCTTTGTAGAGGAAAATTGAATGCGATGCAACTTTTCGGAAAGAATCTGCATCATAATACCGATTGGCCCTCTCTGGTAAGCGGCTGCAAAAGCGGCGACAGAAAGGCCCAAAAAGCGCTTTACGATGCGCTGTCCGGCAAAATGTACGCGGTCTGTCTGCGTTACATGGGCACCAGAGACGAAGCGGAAGACGTCCTTCAGGACGGTTTCGTTACGCTCTACTCCAAACTGGACAGCTATACCGGCGCGGGGTCTTTTGAGGGGTGGGCCAGAAGGATCTTTGTCAACACTGCGCTCATGAGTCTGCGAAAGAAAGACGTCCTGAAACAAAGCGAAGATGTAGACGTTGCATGGAACATCACCAGCGACGATCCGTCGGCGGTGCAGAAGATAGGCTTCCGGGAATTAAGCAAAATGATTTCCGAACTGCCCCCGGGTTTCCGAACGGTCTTCAACATGTATGTCATCGAGGGTTACTCCCACAAGGAGATAGCGGAAGCCCTCGGGGTGTCGGAAGCCACTTCGCGTTCGCAGCTCCAACGGGCACGCACACTGTTGCAAAGCAAGATTAAAGAGAAGTATTAGATGCAGAAAGATACAAACAAAGAGTTCGACCTCTACGTGAAAGAGATGATGGATGGCGCCGAAGTCACCCCGTCTCCCCGCGTATGGCAGGCTGTCTCCGCGCGTCTGGCCGCGGGTGCCGCCCCTCAGGCAGGGGCCGTGGCGCCGGCCGCCTCCGCCGGAGTTTCCGGAGCCGCTTCGGGTTCTGCCCACGGCGCGTTCCGCTGGGGCTGGGTCGCCCTGGCAGCAGCCGCAGCAGTGGCCGCAGTGCTCCTTATCCCGAACAATTCCAACCTATCTGATATATCCCGCGAACATGAGGTTCTGGCACAGGCTTCCGTAGTGGAGGTCGGCGAGATTCCTGCACCGGTGGCGCTGAAGGCCATGGCAGGCCGCGCGGCCTCGGTAAAAGAGGATCCGGCCTCGGCCAACCGTCAAAATCGGGCGGAAATGCAGGTATCCCCCTCCGAAAATGGGGGCATACCGTCAAAATCGGCCGGAAATGCAGGTGAGGTCGCAGCCGAAAAGCCCGGCAGCGGCTCCGACAGAGCCGGTAGCGGCCATAGTGCAGTCGCTTCCGAACCGGAGTCCGACCCGTTCGCCGTCATGGCCTACGAAGACAGCCATAAGGCCTCCCGCAAATCCGTTTCGTCGCTTTGGCTCGGAGGTGCTGTCGGCGGCAATGAGGCAGGAACCGGTGGAGCAGCCTATGCGGCAAAGAGTTCCAACCCGAACTACATCGAGAACTCCATCGTGGAGAACTCAGCCAGCAACTACGGCATCCCTGTCAGCTTTGGCGCCGGCGTGAAAATGGGCTTCACCGAAAGGCTTTCCGCAAGCATCGGTGTGGACTACTCCTTCCTCTCACGCAGCTTCAGCGGAACCTACACACCTTCGGGCAGCATCCCCACAGTGGGAGAAATCAGCCACGAGATGCGCTACATCGGCGTTCCGGTCGGAGTCTATTACAACCTTATTTCCAAGGGTAACGTAGGCTTCTACCTGTTCGGACTCGGTGAAGCGGAATGGTGTCTCGGCAACAGCTACAACATTGCAGGCACCGTAGTGAGCGAAAAGGTATCCGGCACGCAGTTCTCGGCAGGCGGCGGATTCGGAGTGGAGTTCAGGCTCTCGCCTACTCTCTCCCTCTATGCGGATCCGGCAGTACGTTACTACTTCGACTGCGGCCATCCGAACAGTATCCGCAGCGAAAAGCAGCTCATGCTGAACTTTAACGCCGGTCTCCGGTTCAACCTGTAACTCGCTGAAATTCAAGGCTCGAAAGTTTTATTTTTCGGGCCTTAAATTTTTTCTTTCGAAAGAAAAAAAATATTTGAGTTTTACCCCAGGATTTACCCCCTGGGTTTGTTTTTTTATGCCTTCATTTGCCGAAAAAACGGCAATGAAACGCATAATTCTATTTCTGATCCTGGCGGGTTTGCTTGGCTGTTGCAGCCTGTATCTCGCCGGATGCGAACGGCTCGACACACCTTTCGGGAGGAGCGGGCGCTACGGAAGGAACGGGCGCGGTCTGGCTCAGAAAGACAGCACCTCCAATCAGGGGGATTCAGAAGTTCCGCCCGACACGATTACCTGGGCAGCGGTAGTAAAGGTTCCGGACGGCTACGACTGGGTGCGTGACACCCTTTCCGGCCGCTTCTCCGGAGAACTGCTGCTCTATCGGGGAAGCCGGCCCTGCCTTTCCATCCCGCTTGGAGGGTCGCTCCCGGTAAGTCCAGATCCGGGAACGCATCATATCATAGGCGGGCATCTGTACACCGAATGCTGCTCCGGCGGCGCCCTGCATATACTCAGGGACGGAGTGCCGTTGCTGGATCTGCCGGGAGAGGGCTTCCTTAAGGGCTTGCTGTTGAATGATGATGGAGCTCTGTGGACCCTTGCCTGCGCTCCTGGCGACGGCAGCCTCACCCTTCGAAGGGATTCCGAAACCGTTATCCGCATAGCACGGGGAAGCGCAATCGGGGGACTTGGAGAGAACCGGCCCGCCCTTTACGAGGACGACGGGCACATCTGCTTTACCTATACCGAAGGGGGGAACTTATTCGCCGTGAAGGACGGCGGTATCCACCCGGTTCCGCCTCCGGAAGACAGGGCCACGGTGGAGGATTTCCGCTGGTGGGGCGGAGAACCGGTGACGCTGTACAGAAAGAGCGGAGGGCATTGCATTCATGTCGACGGCGCCGGCACGCTGCTGATTTACGGTCAGAAGGAGGCACGTCTCGTGGAGGCCGGAGGCAGGCTGTACGCCTTCGGGATGAGCGATTTCGGCCTCCGGGATTGCGCTTTCGCATCGGCTGCGGACGGATCCGGCACAAGGTATTTCTTCGGGAAAAATCCCTGGCTTCACTGGTCCGAAGCGGGTTTGTTTACGGTTCAGGGCTGCGCGCCCCTGCGTATCAGCGGTGAGTCGAAGGTTCCAACTTCAGCCGTTCCTATTGCAGAGACGGAAGGCAGCATCGTTTTCACCGACGAGTGCGTCGGGGCGATAGGGCGCGACCCTTATCTCGGAGTGTCCGTACCGGGAGGCAGGCCGCTGCTGATGCGCGGGGACTCTGCCGTCGGGGAGTTTCCCTTCGACGGCTATATAACTGCAATAGATGTGGAACTCAGTCCTCCCAGCTTATGACTCGGGAATCGTCGGGGAGCACGCTGATATGAACGTGAAGGGTTTCTTCGGGGAGGATTTCCCCTATGTTTTCCGGCCATTCCATAAAGCACAGGCAGCCGGAATCGATGTAGTCGTAGAAGCCGATGTCGAGGGCTTCGGAAGGCTTTTCGATACGGTAGAAGTCGAAATGGAAGATGCTTCCGCGGGAGGCCGAGCGGTATTCGTTGACTATCGCGAAGGTGGGCGAAGAGACGGCGTCTTCCCTTACGCCGAGGACGCGGCAAAGAGCCGTTATGAAGGTGGTCTTGCCGGCACCCATGGGGGCGTGGAAGGCCACGAGCGTGCGGTTTCCGAGCTCCGCGAGGAACTCCCGGGCCGCAGCGTCGATGCCGGAAAGGTCTTTTATGGTAAGAGTGTGTAACACGAATGCAAAAATAAGAAGAAAATGCTGATTAATATCAATGCGGCGAAGTGTATTGCCATAGACGCCGTGCCGGTGACCGTGGAAGTGGATATCACCCGCGGGATAGGGATTCATCTGGTGGGACTGGCCGACGCAGCCGTAAAGGAGAGCCTCATGCGCACGGTAACGGCTCTGCAGTCGATGGGTTTCCATGTGCCTGGGAAGAAAATAGTTATCAATCTGGCACCCGCCGACCAGCACAAGAAAGGGTCCGGTTACGACCTGCCGATTGCCCTGGGGATAATCGCCGCCTCGGAACAGGTGGAGATGCCTCTGCTGGGGCGTTTCCTGATCATGGGCGAACTGGGACTGGACGGATCGGTGCGGGCCATTCCGGGAGCGCTGCCCTTTGCCGAGCTGTCGCTGCGCAGGGGGCTGGACGGCTGCATCCTGCCGGAGGCGTCCGCCCTGGAGACGGTGGAACTCGAGGGGGCGAAGGTGTACGGGGTGAAGAGCCTGGCCGACGTGCTCCGCATCCTTTCGGGTGCGGAGGAGGCGGACAGCCTGCTGATCCGCCACAGCGAGGCCTACAGGGCCGCGCTGGAGGCGGCCAGGCTCGGGGACGGGGAACCGGGCTTCATGGACTTCGCCGACATCATCGGCCAGGAAGGGGCGAAAAGGGGTGCCGAGGTTGCGGTGGCCGGAGGGCACAACCTCATCCTCATCGGCCCGCCGGGAAGTGGAAAAAGCTCTCTTGCCAAGGCACTTACCGGCATCCTGCCGCCCATGAGCCAGGAGGAGTCGCTGCTGACCAGCAAGATATGGTCGATAGCCGGAAAGAACGGCTCCCGCTTTGGCCTCATTCATCGCCGGCCCTTCCGCAGCCCGCACTACAGCGCTTCCATGCCGGCAATAGTGGGAGGCGGGAACGGGGAGAATATCCTTCCCGGAGAGGTTTCACTGGCGAATTCGGGGGTGCTCTTTCTCGACGAGCTGGCCCAAATGCCAAAGAGCGTGATTGAAGCGCTTCGGGCGCCGATTGAGGACAGACGCGTCTGCATCTCCAGGCTCAGGACCAAGATAGAATATCCTGCGAACTTCATGCTTGTCGCTGCGACGAACCCTTGCCCGTGCGGTTATTACGGCGAAAGCGACCGCTGCACCTGCACCGTGGGCCAGAGGGCTGGATATCTGGCGCGCCTTTCAGGACCCATCCTGGACCGTATAGACATACATCTCTGGATGCATCCCGTGCCTCCGGGGAAACTGGTGAACAGGCAGAAGGGAGAGAGCAGTGCGGCTGTGGCGGCGCGGGTGCTGGCGGCACGTTCCGTTCAGGCGGAGCGTTTTCGGGACGAAGGCATCGCCACGAATTCCGAAATGGACAGCAGGCAGCTGGAGCGCTTCTGCCCGCTGAGCGACGAATGCAAGGACCTCTGCGAGAAGCTCATCCTGCACCAGGGCCTTTCCGCAAGGGCTTTCACCCGTATCATCAAGGTTGCCCGTACCATCGCGGACCTCTCCGGGGAAAGGGATATCCTGCCCCAGCATCTCGCCGAAGCCTCGGGGTACAGATTTCTGGATAGAAGAAATATCGGGCAGTAATGCTCTGGTTCAGAGCGCTCACCGGGAATAGAGATTCAGCTGGGTATATGACTTGCTGGCGACGAGCTTGTCGGCTCCGTCAGTCTCCTCGAAACTCAAGTCGGTAATGTAGGTCTGCCTGGGAGCTATTGCATGGAGGGAATAGTGGGCATGGAACACCATTTTCATGTTTCCATCCAGATCCTTGAACACGCTGCAGTGGCCTGTTCCTACCAGATTGCCTGGCTTACACAATATGGGATTGTCAGGATCTTTGGTCCATGGACCGGTTGGAGACAGGGAAGTTGCCACACCTACCCCATAACCCTGATTCTGGTAATGGTTGCCGGAATAGACCATGTAATATAATCCCTTATGCTTGAAGACCCCCGGTCCCTCATTGATTTTGCCCTGAAGCAGTTCCCATGGCTGGGTTGCCCGAAAACAAAAGGAGAGCGAAGAAGGGTCTATCGCGTTCAATTCATCATTAAGGCGGGCACAGTAAATGACATTGCCTCCATCAAAACGGACCCAGTACATGTAGGCCTGGCCATCTTCATCTATGAAGATACTGTTATCTATGCCTTTTGAGTTGGGGGTAAAGCCAGCGGAAGCCTGTTTGAAAGGCCCCAGCGGAGATGAGGCCTCCGCCACGAAGACGTGTTCCGCGGCGGAATAATACATCAGGTAGCGATCGCCTGTTTTGTATAATTCAGGAGCCCAGAAATCCTTGTGAGAATAGGAAGTACCGCCGCTTGTGAACGAGACATCATTTTTATGAAGTGCGAATCCATCAAAAGCCTTGCCCTCCATGGCGACCCAGTTCACCAAATCCGGCGAGGCGTAGGCCTTGAAACCCCTATCCGCAGTCGATGTGCCGAAGATATAGTATACCGAGTCCACGTGATCCACGAATATGAAAGGATCGGCCAGATCGAGGGATCCTGAGTAGCGGGTGCCTTTCAGCAAAACGTCCCTGAGTTTGGTGCTTTCCACAGGACGATTGGGGCGCGGATCCGGAGTGACCTGATTTTGTGCGCTGCCAGAATCACAAGACGTGAGCAGCACCAATGCACAGACATAGAAAAAGAGTCTCATTTCGTTACAAATATAACTTTTTTTGTATATTTGCAGTCCCAAATCGCAAGAGGGTTTAGCTCAGTTGGTTTAGAGCGCTTGCTTGACAGGCAAGAGGTCACTGGTTCAAATCCAGTAATCCTCACAAAAAAGACCGCTTCGGCGGTCTTTTTTTGTTCGGATTACCATCCTCTATTCCTAGGGGCTCCGCCCCTATCATACCCCGCCGCCTTGTGTCGCTAGTGTCTTCGCGGCTGCGAAGACCGCGACCGGCGGTTCGCCTGACGGCTCAACGAATCGCTTCGGCGGTCTTTTTTTGTTCGGATCGCGGCTGCGAAGATCGCGCCCGGCGGTTCGCCCGCCGTCTTATATCAGCAGTGCGGTCAGGTGGTAGCCGGCAAAGGCCACTATCCAGGCAACCGCGATGGTGTAGGCACAGATACCGGCGGCCCAGCTCCATTTGCCGGTCTCGTTCTTGATGGCCACGAAGGTGGCGATGCAGGGGAAGTAGAGCAGTACGAAAATCATGAAGGCCACAGCTGCGGGCAGAGGCACGTTGCGCACCAGGGCCGACTGCAGGGCGGTGTCTTCTGACAGGTCCTCACCGGCGGCAGCAGCGGCGGCAACAGCTTCGTCATCGGCATACATCACGCCCAGCGAGCTCACGACCAGCTCCTTGGCAACCACGCCGGTGAGCAGGCCTATATCCATCTTCCAGCTGAACCCGAGCGGATCCAGTGCCGGAGCCACAGCCTTTCCCACATGCCCGAGCACCGAGTGTTCCTGCTGGTATTCCGTACCGTGGGACATGTCATGCGGGAAGTAACCCAGGCACCAGATGACTACCGAACCTATCAGGATGGTCGTTGCCATCTTCTGAAGATACTGTCGACCCTTCTCCCAGGTATGGCGGCCGATTGCCTTGGCCGTCGGCACACGGTAGGGCGGCAGCTCCATCACGAAGGGCAGGTCGTCGTCGCGCACGAGCCTCTTCATCACCAGCGCGCTCAGGATGGCCAGCACCACTCCCAGCAGGTAGATCCCCATGAGTGCCAGAGCGGAATGCTTCGGGAAGAAGGCTCCGGCGAAGAGCACGAAGATGGGCAGACGGCCGGCGCAGCTCATGAAGGGCACGAGCGCTATGGTGATCAGGCGGCTCTTGCGGCTCTCTATGGTGCGGGTTGCCATGATGGCCGGCACGTTGCAGCCGAAACCCATCACCATGGGGATGAAGCTCTTGCCGTGCAGTCCCAGATGGTGCATCAGCTTGTCTACTATGAACGCAGTACGGGCCATGTAGCCGCTGTCTTCCAGTATGCTGATGAAGAAGTAGAGTATGAGGATGTTCGGAAGGAACACCAGAACGCTGCCCACTCCGGCGATGATGCCGTCGACCAGAAGGTCCCGCACCCAGCCGTCGGCCAGCAGCGTTCCCACCTTCTCCCCTATCCATGCCACCCCGGCTTCGATCCAGTCCATGGGGTACTGCCCTATGGTGAAGGTGCACCAGAAGATAAGATAGAGTATCAGCAGGAAGATGGGGAAGGCCAGCCATTTGTTCGTAACGATGGCATCGATGCGGTCGGTAACGGTAGCCTTCGGATGCTTTTCCACGTACTGGGTGTAGGTTTCCCGAAGGGCACCCTGCACAAAGGCGTACTTGGCGTCCACCATGGCCGATTCGAGATTGGTGCCAAGAAGCTTGGAAATCCTCTCTTCCTCCTCTTCCCTGGCTTCACGAACCTCTTCCGCATTGGGATAGCCAGCGATGATGCGCTCCACGTCGGAGTCGTACTCCAGGAACTTGATGGCCAGATAACGGGTGGAATAGTGAGCTCCTATGGTGAGGTTCTCCTGCATGTGCTGCTGCAGGTGCTTGATGCTCTTTTCCAGCTCCTTGCCGTGATTGATATGGATATGCCTGGCGAGACTCTGCTCGTGGTTTCCCTCGTATACTGAAATCACGGTATCGAAGAGCTCCGGAATGCCCTGACCGTCCCGGCTTACGGTAGGACAGCAGGGCATACCGAGCAGATGACCGAGCTGCTGCACATCCAAGGTGTCGCCTTTTGCGCGGAGCTCGTCGTACATATTGAGAGCCATCACGACCCGGAGGTCCATGTCTATCAACTGGGTGGTGAGATACAGATTACGTTCCAGATTCGAAGCGTCCACCACGTTCACCACCACATCGGGCAGGGCCTCGAGAAGATTCTTGCGCACGTAAAGCTCTTCCGGACTGTAGGCGCTCAGAGAATAGGTGCCGGGAAGATCCACCAGCACGAAGTCGTAGCCACGGTATTTGAAGCGGCCCTCCTTGGCATCCACGGTGACGCCGCTGTAGTTGCCCACATGCTCGTGGGCTCCGGAGGCGATATTGAAAAGGCTGGTCTTGCCGCAGTTGGGGTTGCCTACCAGCGCGACCCTGATCACGTGGCGGCGCTGCTCCGCCAGTTCCGCCATAAGGGCGTCCAGCTTGTCCGCGTCTTCCTCGGCCGAGATGGCCTTGAGCTCGGGAGATGCCGACGCGGAGGCCCTGGCTTCCTCTTCCGTAATAACGTCTATCTTTTCCGCCTCTTCGCGGCGGAGGGAGACTTTGTAACCCAGAATCTCGTATTCCACCGGGTCCTGGAGGGGGGCGTTGAGCACCACCTTGACCAGCTTTCCCTGGATGAAGCCCATTTCAATGAGCCTCTTGCGGAAGCCTCCGTGACCGTTTACCTTTACTACGACCGCTTTCTCACCGGTCTTTACTTCTGAAAGATTCATTAGCGTGCTTGTTGTGAGTTGCAAAGATAGCGCATACGCGCGCACATGTCAATCATTAATTGTAGGTATTCCGGGGCTTTTTGCAAGGTCCGAAAATTGCAGTATCTTTGTACACCTACATACTTAAACAAAAACTTGAACAGAATGGAAAAAATAGAACAGGCAACACGCATACAGACATCGGTTCTCAGCGCAGCTGAAAAGAAGGCCCTGGTGTGGCTGGCCGCAAGGCAGCCCAAATGGGTCACTTCTGATTTCATGACCGGCCTGGGCATGGTCGGAAGCGTTCTTATCTTCGCCGGTTTCGTGCTAAGCAACCTCGGAATGCAGTGGCTCTGGGTCGCGATTGCCGGCCTCATCCTCAACTGGTACGGAGACTCCCTGGACGGCACCCTCGCAAGAGTACGTCACGCCCAGAGGCCCGTATACGGATATTTCCTCGACCACACCATGGACATAGCCAACGAACTGCTGATGTTCATCGGGGTAGGCCTTTCACCGCTGGTACACCTTCATGTCGCCCTCATGGCCCTGGTGTTCTATCTCATCCTCACCGTGATGCAGAACATCAACGCCCATCTGCGCCAGGAATTCAACCTCACATACGCCAAACTTGGACCCACGGAACTCAGGCTCTTTGTCATCCTTATCTGCCTGCTCTTCATTTTCGTGAAACCCATCTCCGAATACAGGCATACCATCCACGTGCTCGGGAACGTGTACACGGCCACTATTTTTGACTACGTGGCAGCGTTCGTGGTGGTGGCGCTGGCAGCGATCAGCATTGGTTATTTCATCAAGGATCTCAAGTACTACGCGAAAATAGATCCTCCGAAATACAAACCCGAATAATGGCCCTCCTGGAGCTTTCCGAACTCGAATCCCTGAGCCCCCTGTTCAGGGGGGAGAAGGGGCACGCCCGCGCCCGCAGGCTGCTCCATCTGTTCGAAGTGGACAAAGTCGAGGAGAGCTATGCCGCAATCGAGCAGTACAAGGGTCCCGAAGCAGCCTCTAAATGGCTCGAGAATCAGGACGTCCACTACAGCATTTCCGGATACGAGAAGCTTCTTGCTCTTAAAGACGGTCCCTTCATCACCGTGAGCAACCATACCATAGGCACGGTAGACGGGATAACGCTTATCGCCATCCTGGGACAGTTAAGGCCCGACTACAAGATGCTGGTGAACAAGATACTTGAGAGACTGAAGGTTCTTGAAGACAATTTCATACACGTCACTCCCACTGGCGAAGAACGCACCTCTCCCACTTCGGTAAGCATTGGCGGAGTGCGTGCGGCCATGGAACATGTGCGCGACGGTCATCCCCTCGGCCTGTTTCCATCGGGTGCAGTATCGGATCTTAAGCTTGGATGCCGGCCGGTAGTTCAAATGCCCGACGGCAGCACGTACCGCGAACCGCGCATACGCGACCGCGAGTGGCCCATGGCGATGATCAAGTTCATACGGAAAGCCGGAGTGCCGGTGGTGCCGATACGGATTTTCGACGGCAACTCCAGGTTTTTCTATCAGCTCGGTCTCATCAGCTGGAAAGTGCGCCTTCTGAGGCAGCCGCACGAAGTGCTGAACAAAAGAGGCAAGACGCTCCGCTTTGCAGTGGGCGACCCCATTTCTCCGGAGCGGATTGCGGAATGTGCGTCCCTGGAAGAGCTGCGGACCCTGCTGAGAGGCTCGGTTTATTCCCTGCCGGAGCCTGAAAAGGAATAAAAAACGGGTGACCTTGAAGGCCACCCGTTTTTATTGATGTCTGAATTTACTTACCGAGCTTTTCGGCAACCTTGTCGATAGCGTCCTTAACGGTTGCTATGCCGCTGGTTTCCTCATCGGGAATCTTTACTCCGAACACCTTCTCGAATTCCATGAGGAGCTCGACGGTGTCGAGAGAATCAGCGCCAAGGTCGTTGGTGAAATTGGCGGTTTCGGTAACTTCGGAGGGCTCTACGCCAAGTTTGTCGACGATGATAGCCTTCACTTTGCTTACGATCTCTTCGTAGTCCATAAGATTAATTATTTAGATATTAGTACTTCCTTATTGAAAAACTATCTGCAAAATAACGAAATTTTTTTCATTTATGCAAACTCCCCCGGGGGCCGCTACGCTTCAGCACTGAGTTTCAACCAGATACGAATTGCGTTCAGACCGTTGAGCAGATAGAAACTGTACTTTATGAGCTGAACTACCGTGTATTCCGAGCCTTCTCCGGAACCGAGGACGATTATCCAGAGTATAATGGAAGTTATGTTCACCAGGGTCCAGAGATACCACTGGTCCATATAGGCCTTGGCCATGAGCACCAGAGCTACTATGTTGGCTGTGGTAACGGCGCTGTCGAAGGCCATCTTCGCCCATACGACATTGCCCTGGAAATGCGCTATCAGCCAGGCAAGGGCCAGCACTGCGGCATATACCATCACGAACAGCGCAAGCACGTTCAGCCAACCCTTCGGCGTGAGCCTGCGGGCCTTCACGGCCTGTTTCGCAGTGGCCCCCCGCTTCTTCCATCCGAAATAGCCTATGAACTCCATCGGCAGGAAATAGAACAGGTGCAGCCCCAGGGTCATGGGAACGTTCTGATCCAGAAGAGTGTAAGAATAGATGAGCACGTCCACCAGGCCGAAGACGAAGGTGAGGATATTGCCGTTGGCCGACAGCACCACGCTGATTACACCCATCAGCGCTCCCACGGCGGAGAGCAGCGTAAGGGCCACGCGGGCGTCGGGCTTCTGGAGGTTGAGTATGCAGGCTATGGTGACGCAGGCAGTCATTCCGACAAGCAGCACCACATTGAATATCTTGTTAAATGTCTTTTCGTTCATCATTGTCAAATAATTCAGGAGCCAGGGCACGACGGATGCGTTCCGCCAGCACCGGGCCCGCAAAGTTAATCAAATCCTGCGGATCTGCGGCTGCTATCCGGGCGACGCTGCCGTAGTGCAGCAGCAGGCGCTCTGCGGTTTTGGGACCGACTCCGGGAATATCGTCGAGGGCCGACTTCACCGCCGCCTTGCTGCGGAGATTGCGGTGGAAGGTGATGCCGAAACGGTGCGCCTCGTCGCGAATCTGCTGAAGGACCTTAAGGGCCTGCGAGTTGCGGTCAAGGAAAAGAGGATAGGGGTCGCCCACCCGGATCACTTCTTCCAGTCTCTTGGCCAGTCCTACCACGGTGAGACGGTCCTGTATGCCCAGTTCGCAGAGGGCCTGCCAGGCGAATTCCAGCTGCCCCTTGCCTCCGTCGATCACAACCAGCTGCGGAAGGTCGTCGGGTGCTTCTTCGAGCATGCGGCTGTAGCGGCGGTTCACCACTTCCTTCATGGAAGCGTAGTCGTTGGCGCCCACTACGGTCTTTATCTTGAAGCGGCGGTAATCCTTCTTGGAGGGCACTCCTCCACGGAATACCACGCAGGAAGCCACCGGATTGGTGCCCTGGATGTTGGAGTTGTCGAAGCACTCCATGTGTTCCGGAAGCACCGGCATTCCAAGGGCCTTCTGGAGTTCGGTAAGCACGGCCGTGCGATAAGCATCGGGATCCGTATGCTCACGCTGACGGAGCGTTCCCGCACGGTACTCGCGGGCGTTCTTGGCGCTGAGTTCCAGCAGCGAGAGTTTGTCGCCTCGCTCCGGAACGGTGAACTTCACTCCGGGGATGTCCACGTCCGGCAGGAACGGGACGATGATTTCGCGGCTGAGGCTGCCGAACTTGCTCTCGATTTCGGCAACGAAGGTGCTGAGCACCGACGCCTGCGTCTCCTCGATGCGCGCCTTGAAACCCAGATTCAGGCTCTGCACCACGGCTCCGCCGCGGATACGGAGGAAGTTGCCCCAGGCCTCGGCCGTGGAGGCACTGCCTCCGAGAGGCGTGCCACCCTCGGCACCGTTAGAGGGAGGGGCCCAGCCGCCAGGCTGGGAGGGATGAGCGGCAGAGCCGCGAACCGGGTCGGAGGCAGTGGCCTCCATGGCCGATCCGTCGAACACCAGCGAAAAGACGTCGGCATCGATGTCGCGGGCGGCGGTGATGATACTGCGGGAATAGTGCTGCTGCAGACGCTCCACGCGCTCCTTCCAGTACTGCGCGTCCTCGAAGTTCAAATCGGCCGCCGCCTTCTGCATAAGGCCTTCGTATTCTTTGATGAGATTCCCCACGCCTCCTTTCAGCAGGGAGCTGATTTCCGCGATCCAGCGGCCGTACTCGTCGGCGCTGACCTTTCCGGCGCAGCAGCCGGAGCATTTGCCTATCTGGAAATCCAGGCAGGGACGTATCTTCCCGCGGAGCACCGTGTCGGCATCGATCTTATGCCTGCAGGTGCGCAGGGGCCAGATCTCATGGATGGTATCCAGCAGTGCTCTGGCGTGCATCACCGTGCTGTAGGGCCCGAAATACTGAGACCCGTCACGCACCACACGGCGGGTGAGGAACACGCGCGGAAAAGGCTCTGCCGTGACGCAGATCCAGGGATAGGTCTTGCTGTCCTTGAGCAGGATATTGTAATGGGGCTTGTACTGCTTGATGAGGTTGTTCTCCAGCAGCAGGGCGTCGGACTCGCTGTCCACCACGCTGTACTGCACGTCGGCGATCTTGCTCACCAGGATGCGGGTCTTGGTATTGAGCCTCCCGGGATCCACGAAATACTGGGCCACCCTTTTTCGGAGGTCCTTGGCCTTGCCCACATAAATAACCGTTCCCTCGGAGTCGTAATAACGGTAGACTCCGGGGGAATGCGGCAAGAGTTTTATTTTCTCCTTAATCTTCAATGAAACTTCCTATAACGGGATCCATGTTTTCTCCACGGAGACCTTCGCCACGCTTCACGATAGTGCCGTCGGGGCCGAAGAGAATGAGATGGGGAATACCCTGGATGCCGTAGATATCGGTAGGAATGCGCTGGGCGTTCACTATCTGCGGCCAGGGAAGCTTCTCCTCCGCAAGTGCAGCGGCGGTATCTTCCGGCTTGTCCCAAACGGCTACGCTGAGCACGTCGAACTTCTCGCCGTGATACTTTTCATATACGGCCTTGATGTTGGGGATTTCCCTGCGGCATGGACCGCACCAGCTGGCCCAGAAGTCCACAAGCACGTATTTGCCCTTGCCCACGAAGTCGGAAAGCTTGAGCGTGGTGCCGTCGGGCTGCTCGACCTCGAAGTCGGTGAACATGGCGTTTTCGGCAGTGCCGAGAGCCGCATCGAGGGCGGTCATCATGCGCACTATCTCCTCACGCTCCTGAAGTTCCGGGCTGAGCGACTTGATGACGGCAACCATATCGGCCGCCTCCAACTGGCCGCGGAGAGACTGAACTCCCATGAATCCGAGCACGTTGTCGGGGTTCTTTTTCACGAGTTCCTTGAGCTTTGCCACGTACTTTTCGAACTCCGCATCCTGATCTTCAGCAGAAGCGTAGTTCTCGAAGAACTCATCCATCCACTCGTTGATTGCGTTCAGGCGCGAGGTAACGCTCTTCTTTGAGGACGACGCCACCAGGAGGTCTTCGCCTTCGGCAGGCCACACGACGCTCAGCGTGCTGCCGTCGGGAACGAACTGGGCCTTGTAGTCACCTGCGGCGACGAAGCCCATGGTCTTCACGTCCACCGGCAGTGCAAGTTCGAAGGCGCCGTCTTCCAGAGCGACTACGGTATCCATCTGGAGATCCGGGATTACTACCTGCACCACGGTGCCGGCTTCGGCGGGGAGAGTGCCCTTGATAAGGGTTTCGGATTTCGGAGTGCATGCCATCGCTGCGACGGCCAGCACGGGAAGGAGTATTTTTTTCATGATTTTTCTTTTCATTTTATGCAAAAATAACAAATTATTGTTACCTTTGAACCCCGGTTGAATCAATCGGGTTTTTTCATGTCCACTACCCTGAGAAATGCAAGCCTTCACTACGTCGGCCTGCAGCAAGACACAAATATATACGAACTGCGCGCACCGCAGTTCAGCAACAGGTATTACATTCTTAGCGGAGAAGGGAGCCGTCGCCTCATGGCCTCACCCGAAGTCGTCGGCTTCGATTCCTACTCGGCCCTCCTTCCCGAAACCACTGCCGCCCTCCGTTACCTCTTCCCTTCTGGTTCGGAGGGCGACGTCGATATTATGACCATACTCCGCGGCGGCCTCAACTATCCTTTGGAAGAGGCGTGCCACAGGGTGGGAATCCTGGTTCGGGACATGCATTTCGTCTCGTGCGAGCGTATAATAGAGGAGCAGGTCATAACCGGGCTGGAGATCAAATATGAGAAGCTCCGTATCACCCGCGGACGCACTCTCATGATAGGCGACATCCTGGCCACGGGCGACACCCTCCGCATGTGTCTGGAGGAGGTCGTGGACCGCTTCCGCCGCAAGGGAGGCAGCATACGCAAGATTATCTTCTTCACTATAGGCGGAACACGCGCCATCAATCTCATGGAAAGGCTCTCGGAGCGCATCAGCGCCCTGTTCCCCGAATTCGAAGGCTTCGAATGCTTCTTCTACGAAGGCGTGTTCACGGTCTACACAGACAAGGGCGTGAGCGGCATCAATGTGCCCAACATCGACTTCGGCTGGAACGGAGGCATCGTGTCTCCGGAATTCCGTCGCTACGTGCTCGAGCGTCCCGACGCCCTGTACGAAAAGTGCATCATCTACGACGGCGGCGCGCGCAGGTACGAGATTCCCGTGCATTTCGAAGAGGTCTTCGCCTACTGGGAGGGCATACTCGAGAGGGCCGACTCCATCGACATGGAAGCCCTGACCGACGAGAAGCTTGGCTATGCCGGCCCTCTGGACTATGACACATGGCTGGTGGAGACGGGCTTCGAAGGGCTGGACAATTCCACTCTTCCCCAGCTGTGGGAAGCCGAGCAGGCGTTGCGCCGTCGTGCCGCCACGCTGTCGCTCCGGGAAATCGCAGAACGCAGAATAAAGGAAATCAAAACTATATCCAAACGTTATGAGTAAAAATAAGTTCGACGTGGATTATACCACGAGACCAGTGGATCGCGCAGGGCGCAAGTCCACTCTCAGCATGTTCATGATCATGCTCGGTTTTACCTTCTTCTCCGCCAGCATGTGGGTTGGCCAGAATCTCGCCGCCGGCCTTGACTGGTGGGGTTTCATCTGGGCCATGCTCCTCGGCGGCCTCATTCTCGCAGCCTACACCGGAGCACTCGGATGGATCGGTGCGGAAAGCGGACTCTCCCTGGACATGCTCGCCCGCCGCAGCTTCGGCACCAAGGGCAGCTGGCTCCCCAGCGCAATGATCAGCTTCACCCAGATCGGTTGGTTCGGCGTGGGTCTGGCGATGTTCGCCATCCCGGTCGCCAAGCAACTCATGGGTCTTGAGGTCACTCCCGACAGCATGCCCTGGCAGGGCTATCTGCTCGTCGTGATTGCCGGTATCCTCATGACCGCCAGTGCTTATTTCGGAATCAAGAGCCTCACCATAATCAGCTACATAGCGGTTCCCGCCGTCGCAATACTCGGTACTGTGGCAATGATAATGGCCGTCAAGCGCGGCGACGTGGGCCTCATCGAACAGTTCTCCCGCGGCACCAAGGACCTCGGCATCATAGCAGGTGCAGGCCTCGTTGTAGGCAGCTTCGTTTCCGGAGGTACGGCAACGCCTAACTTCACCCGTTTCGCCAAGAGCGGCAAGGCAGGTCTCATCACAACGGTAATCGCCTTCTTCATCGGTAATTCATTGATGTTCCTCTTCGGCGCCGTGTCCAGCATCTATGCAGGCGGTAACGACATCTTCGATGTGATGCTCAACCTCAACCTCTTCTACATCGCAGTGCTCGTGCTCGGCCTGAACATCTGGACCACCAACGACAACGCCCTCTACACCGGCGGTCTCGGACTCTCCAACATCTTCGGTCTCTCCAAGAAGACGATGGTGCTCATATCAGGCGTTATCGGCACCATCGCGGCTGTGTGGCTCTACTGGAACTTCTGCGGCTGGCTGAACGTGCTCAACTGCACCCTGCCTCCCGTGGGTATCATCCTCATCATCAGCTACTTCACCAACCGCAAGGCTTATCTCGAGGACAGCGTTCCCGAGAAGACCGTGAACTGGTGGGCCGTCGCGGGCGTGGTGCTCGGCGCAGTGGTTGCCAACCTGGTGAAGTGGGGCTTCCCCGCAATCAACGGTATGGCAGTCGCAGCAGTCTGCTACCTGGTGGGTCGCTGCCTGGCGCGCAAATAACTGATTATTAATCAATTATACAAAATGCTACCCCCGGAATTCAGGGGTAGCATTTTGCATAAATGGCTGACATGTAATTACTTACGCGCCAGCCTGTTTTAGCGCTCGCCTTACTTCAGCTTCAGGAACACCTCTATCGCCTGGTACTCGGCCATTCCAAGGAAGTCGTAGTGCTGGGCGGTAGTGCTGGTGCGGTCTTCCGCCCTCTGCCAGAACTCGCGAGGGTCTTCGCCCGGGAACGGGACGATGTCTTTCTGCGAGAGGTGACGGTAGATGGCGTGACGCTTCTCCACCACTTCGTCGGGGCTGAGCGGAACTGCCATGTCCACGCGGGCGAGCTCCCACTCCATCCAGGCGCCGCGATAGAGCCAGATGTTGCTCTTCTTCGTCCACTTTGCGCCTTCTTCGTCCAACTGGCGGAATGCCTCGAGTGCGGCCTCCGTGCAGACGCGGTGAGTGCCGTGCGGGTCTGCCAGGTCGCCGGCCATATAGATCTGGTCGGGCTGCAGACGTGTGAAGAGTTCCTTGATGATGTCGATATCCACCTGGCTGCAGGGGTTCTTGGTGACTCCGCCGCTCTCGTAGAACGGGAGGTTCAGGAAGTGGATGTGATCGTCGTCCATACCGAAGGAATGGTCGGCTCCGCGGGCTTCGCTGCGGCGGATGGCGGCCTTGATGTCCAGAAGCGGGCGTGGTTCGGGTTCGCCGGGCACCTTGCTGTCGATGAGGGCCTGCACTTCCGCGCGACGGTCGCCGTAACCGAGCTGGTAGGCCGCGTCTATGTGCTGCATGACCACGCTGTCGTGGACGGCCACGTCGCCCGAAGTCTCATAAGCCACGTGGACATTGTGTCCCTGATGCTGCAGACGGATGAGCGTACCGCCCATGGAGATCACGTCGTCGTCGGGATGCGGGCTGAACACCAGCACCGTCTTGGGATAGGGTTCGGACGCCACCGGACGGGTGGAATCGTCGGCTCCGGGTTTGCCGCCCGGCCAGCCGGTAATGGTGTGCTGGAGGTCGTTGAAGACGTCGATATTCACCTTGTCGTAGCTGCCTACCACATCGATGAGTTCCTCGAGGGAATGTTGCAGGTAATCGTTATGGGTGAGCTTGAGTATGGGCTTGTTAACCTGCTGGCAGAGCCAGATGACTGCCTTGCGGCGGAACTTGGGAGTCCATTCGCAGGGACCGATGAGCCACGGCGCGATGACACGGGTAAGGTTGCTGCCGGCCATTTCATCTACGATCATCCTCACGTTCGGGTGGTGCTGGAAGCAGCTTGCCGGGATGTCCGGGGTGACTTTGCCTTCGACCACTTTCTGAACCACTTCCGCCTTGTCTTCGCCCCATGCCATGAGCACCACCTTCTTGGCGGAGAGCATGGTCTTGAGGCCCATGGTGATGGCTTCCTTGGGAGTAGCCAGCGGGTCGTGGTTGAAGTTGCGGGCCTGACGCTTGCGGCTGGCAAAAGAGAGCAGCACCGTGCGAGTGCGACTCTGCTCGGAAGATCCGGCCTCGTTGAAGCCGACCTGGCCCTGCTCACCTATGCCTATGACCAGCATATCGAGCCCCTGGGCCTTGAGATCGAATTCTCGGCAGTATTCCCCAATCTTTTCGTGGGGTACCGTTCCGTCGGGAAGATGGACATTTTCCGGGAGGATGTCTATATTGTTCAGCAGTTCCTGATGCAGCTTAAAGTTGCGGCTCTGACGGTCCTCCGGAGCGCTGGGGTAGTATTCGTCTATGGAGAAGATTTCTACCTGTTTGAAGGAGACTGCTCCTTCGTTAAAGCGCCTTGTAAGAACTTTATAGAGCGATACAGGAGTGCTGCCGGTAGTGAGGCCAAGGCGGTAGAGCTTGCCGGGATTGGCGGCCGTGAAGGCCTTGATTTCGGCGATGAGCTCTTCCGCGAAGGCGCGGCTGCCCTCTGTGGAATCGGCGTAGACGTCGGTGTAGATCTTGTCGTAGCCGTGGAGAATGTCTTTCGGGAGATTTTTGGTAATGAGGCCCCCGTCCTCGGGAACAGTAAAGTGCTTCATTTATTTAGAGTAGATGGATTCCTGCAGTCAGACCGGCCATAACGATGGAGACCATGCTCATGAGCTTGATGAGAATGTTCAGGGACGGTCCGGAGGTGTCTTTGAAGGGATCGCCCACGGTGTCGCCCACAACGGTAGCATGATGGCATTCTGAGTTCTTGCCCCCGAAGTGGCCTTCTTCCACGAACTTCTTGGCATTGTCCCAGGCTCCGCCGGAGTTGGACATGAACACAGCCAGCACGAAGCCTGCGCCCAGACCTCCTATGAGCAGACCGAGCACGCCGGAGACTCCGAGCACCACGCCCACGATGACAGGCACTGCAATGGCAAGCAGGGACGGACCGAGCATCTCGTGCTGGGCGGCCTTGGTGGAGATTTCCACGCAGCGCTTGTAGTCAGGAGTGCCTTCGCCGGTGAGTATGCCCTTTATCTCACGGAACTGACGGCGCACCTCAATCACCATCTTGGAGGCGGCGCGGCCCACCGCGTTCATAGTAAGACCGCAGAAGAGGAAGGCCATCATGGCTCCGATGAACACGCCCGCGAGCACGGTGGGATTCATGAGAGAGACATGGAAGTTGTTGAGTATATCCAGGATGCTGGCGTCTGCCGCGGCGATCAGCTCGCCGCTCACGGCTACGACCTTTTCGCCTATGCGTTCGAGAGCTATCTTGATTTCCTCTATGTACGACGCCAGAAGGGCCAGGGCGGTGAGGGCGGCGCTGCCTATGGCGAAGCCCTTGCCGGTGGCGGCGGTGGTGTTGCCGAGAGCGTCGAGCACGTCGGTGCGCTCACGGACCTCGGGTTCGAGTTCACTCATCTGGGCGTTGCCGCCTGCATTGTCCGCAATGGGACCGTATGCGTCGGTGGCGAGGGTTATGCCCAGGGTGGAGAGCATACCCACGGCTGCGATGGCCACGCCGTAGAGGCCCTTGGAGAGGGATGCGGCAGTCATCATATGCTGCACGTCGAAGCCTATGGCGAAGAGGTATGCGAGCACGATGGCGCAGACGATCGCTATGACCGGAACGGCAGTGGAGACCATACCCAGGCCCACGCCGTTGATGATCACGGTTGCGGGACCGGTCTTGGAGGCTTCTGCAAGCTTCTGAGTGGGCTTGTAGGAATGCGAAGTGTAGTATTCGGTGGCTTTGCCGATAATTACGCCGGCGAGAAGGCCAGCCACGACCGAACAGCTGAAGTGCCACCAGTCGGGGGTGGAGGTACCGAACACCAGGGCTAGTATACCGAATGTGGCCACGCCGCTCAGGATGGCAGCCATGTTGGTACCGAAGCTCATGCTCTTGAGAAGCTGGCCCATGCCGGCGCCTTCCTTGGTGCGGACGGTGAAGATGCTGAGCACGCTCAGTACCACTCCGACTGCCGCGATGAGCATCGGGGCGAGTATGGCGCGGGTCTGCATCTCGGGGCCGAGGGCGTAGAAGGCGGAAGCGCCGAGAGCCATGGTGGACAGGATGCTGCCGCAATAGCTCTCATAGAGGTCGGCACCCATGCCGGCCACGTCGCCCACGTTGTCGCCCACGT